>ERZ506979.1409-NODE-1409-length-10668-cov-3.426929_pt1 | contig 10668 bp, 10 predicted proteins | sample MGYA00512887_ERZ506979 | MGnify/ENA metagenome assembly ERZ506979 | reverse complement strand
GAACCGGACATGAGTTTGCATGGCAGGCATACGGGGTACAGCCGTATGTTATGACAAGTGCCAAGGCTCTTGGATGTGGTGTGCCGGTAGGTGCGTTTGTACTGAGCGAAAAAGCTGCCAAAGCTTCTCTGGAGCCAGGTGATCATGGTACAACTTATGGTGGAAACCCATTTGTATGTGCCGCAGTCAGCAAGGTATTTGACATTTATGAGAATGATAAGATCATTGAACATGTACAGGAAATGACTCCATATCTGGAACAGAAACTGGATGAAATTGTTGCAAAACATGAATGCGCTGCAACAAGACGAGGCATGGGCTTCATGCAGGGAATCGTGATCCAGGGCCGCCCGGTTGGAGAAGTTGTAAAAGCTGCTCTTGCAAAAGGACTGTTGGTGATCTCTGCAGGCAGTGATGTACTCAGAATCGTACCTCCGCTTGTGATCACAAAAGAACACATCGACAAGATGGCTGCAATTCTGGATGAGTGTATGGAATAATTTTAGATACTTCAAGAGATATTTGAATATTTTTGCAAAATGCTCCGGGTATAATCAATAACTGATTATATCCGGAGCATTATTTTGGCAGAAAAAATACCATCTTCATAGGTAAAGTCACAGGCACCGCCGTTTTTGTCGGTAATGTGGCGGACAGATTCGATTCCTATGCCGTTTCCGGAGCGTTTGGAGGATTGGAAAATATTGTTTTCTTGCTGTATTTTACCATCGAAGGTATTCTCCACATGAATCAGAAGCAGGTGATTATGGTGGGGATAAACCTCCACATTAATCTTTCTGCGGGCGGGCTCTGTTTTCACACTTGCCTGGATGGCATTTTCCAGCAGATTGGAAAATACAAGGCATAGATTAATCTCATCTATGGAAAGATCAGTGGGCAGGGAAACCAGTGCATGAAAAGGAATATTTTCTTTTTTGGCAAGGGTGGAATAATATCCGAAAACACTGTCAACAGCCTGATTTTCACAGAAATGGAGGTTATAGTCAGAGATTTTTTCGGTTGTAGCGGATAGATATTTTTTAATCTTTTCCATGTCACCCTGCTCTGCCAGAGAGGACAGTTGGACAAAATGATGGCGGATGTCGTGACGCGCCTGTTTTGCTTCTTCAATGGCCATACAGAGATTCTCGTATCTTTCCTGTTGAAGGGAAAGAAAATGGTTCTCCTGCTGAAGTCGGGCATTTCTGTTCAGGCTGACCGCCATCATGAGAAACATGACATAAAACAGGAGCAGGATTATGAGCAGTACAAGACTTAAAACAATATAACACTGCAGGACCCGCCCGGTATATAAAGTGCTGCGGTATTTAGGAATCATAAAAAGATTCACTCCGATGAAGATTACCGGAAGGATCCAGAATACATACCAGGTCTGGGCAAAGTTTTCGTCTGCGATCATTGTCTGAACACAGTGACGGGCAGGATACCAGGCTGCCAGAACAAACAGCAGGCAGATGACGTTATAGAAAATTCCGGCACCGGTACGAAACCACAGCTCATTTTCTGTAATATGCAGGTCAGCAGTTATAAGTGCATTGACTGCCCGGGAAAGACTGTTGACACATGCAAAAACGGCAAAGACTGCCAGAAAAATACTGACGGATTTCCAGACAGAGATTTTTAACGTTTTATGATAAATAAGCATAATAACAGGCAGCAGAGGAAACAGGATCCATCTGGTGGGAAAGTGGAGGGCACAGCAAACTGCTCCTCCGAAAATACAGATTCCCAGAAGAAGAGGAAGAAGCCACGCTGTCAGCTTAAGCGGTGTCTGTCTCAGATAGCTTTTTACAGGCAGATATGCCAGCAGTATGCCGGGAATGATGACGGAAAATTCAAGTACAGGGCGAAGTATGTCAGTCATTTTAAGACCTCCTTTGGAACAGAAATTCCATAAATGTCTGTCTGGCGTTTTTGAGCAGCTTCCGGCTGACCGGGACATTGCTTCCGTTATCAAGGCAAAAACCTGATCCGTCAAAATCAACGGCATGCTCCAGATTGATCACAACACCCCGGTTACACTGATAGAAACGTGCGTCCATTTTCAGGGAGGTTATGAAGGAATCAAAGGACTGGCGGGTGACCAGTTCCCTTTCATCTGCAGTGTGGATGTGGATCATGTGAGAAAAATGTTCTGCGTAGATTATTTTCTGGAAGGGAATCTGAATATTACTGCCGTTTACCTTAACATCTATGTATTTTCCGGAATCCGGGATGCGGGAAAGGATTTCATCTGCCAGTGCGGAAATATCATTTTCACTGTAGGGCTTTACAAGATAGTGGAGAGCCCGGACCTGAAATCCCTCTAATGCATGGTCAGTGGAAGTTGTTGTGAAGATCAGCAGACAGTCAGTGTCTGATCTGCGAAGTTCTTTTGCTGTATCAATCCCGTTAGAACCATTCATATAAATATCCAGAAACACTACAGTGAAAGGGCATTCTTTCGCTGAAGTGAGGAAAGTTTCTCCATTTTCATATTCAAATATATCTGTATGGACATTGCGTCTGGAAAACTGAGATTCTAGTCTGTTTCGCAGCAGTGTCCGTTCGTCTGAAATATCATCAACAATTGCAATTTTCATAGTAGATCTTCCTTATATATATTTATAAAATTCCGCTTGCTGAGACTTTTTCATCTGTGTAATCTATAGCCGCAGACAGGCAAGTGGAGTAGTTATTTCAAAAACGCTCTGGTAACAGTATATCACAAAACAATATCACGGAGTTACAATTCGTGCTATTTTCTGTCGCTTCGTGACAGAATTGTTGAAATGATTTCTGCCTTTCTTATAATGAGAATAACAAATGAAACTAACTTAAATGGAAAGGAAGGGGAGTGTTGTCGTGTATTGTATTGCCATATTGACCGACCAGGAACAGGAAGGACAAAAAAGTGCGGAATATATCAGGAATTACTGTACAGAGAAGCATGTCTTTCCACTGATTGAAATTTATCAGAAGCAGGAACAATTTTTTGCACAGACATTGAAAACAGTACCGACAGTGGTGTTTCTCGCATTACCGGGTGTGTCCGGCCTGAATGCAGCAGAACACCTTCGTTCTCTGTATCCAAAATGTGGAATTATCTGGTGCAGTGACCTTGATTTTTCGCTTCATGCGTTCAGGTTGCGGATAGAATATTTTTTTATGAAACCTGTGGAAGAGCAGAAAATAAAAGAAGGTCTTTCCATCTGGTTTGAATGTAAAAAAGGAGGGGGCTATGAAAGAAAAGAAAGTAATTGATTATACCAGAACCTATCGAAGAATTGGGGCAGATAAAAAGAAATGTATTCTGTATATTGTCATACTGATCCTGCTTGGTTTTCTGCTTATGTGGACTCAGATTGATGATCTGACCAGGATGATCTGTAAGATATGTGCCGGTGTTTTAAAGAAATATGAACCACATATGTATGTTGGAATCCGTTCAGAAACGTATCCTCTGTTTGGGAAAATCAGCTATCTCAGTGCAGGAACCGTATATCCGGGAATAAAGATAAGCCTTATAAATACAGGAATTTCTCTTGGAGTGATCATTCTGCTGGCGGGACTTCCATGGAAGGGTCGGCCTCTTGCTATATATCTGATTCTGTGCAGTGCGATTCATCTGATAAACAGTCTGTGGTTTGTGTTTGGGGAAAAATATTTTCCGTATACTTTAACCGTTTATTCAAAATTATATATGCTTCAGGAAATTGGCATATGGGTGATGTTTTTTGTCATGACAGTTATGGTCACCGGAATAATAGGAGACAGGGGAGTGATCTATAAGCTTTTGACGCTTCTTGCGATCATGTTGTATTCCATTGTATTTGGAACTGTTCGCTATGTGATCTTTATTTGGCTGCTGTACAGATTTTCTGTAATCTATATGGCATTTTTCTACTTTATGATAGGTCCTATGTTTGACTTTTTATATCTGGTTATGATTTATGCAGTGTTTGTCAACCGCATGATCGGTGTTTACGATTCAAGGAAGGGAAAGGGGGTATGGAAATGGTCGTAGCTATTATGAAAGGTTATATTATTTTTGTTATTATTCTGATGCTTCTGTACACAGCCAGACATTTTTATTTTACAATTGTAAGACTTCTGGGCAGGCAGCGTCTCTATTACAATGATATTCTTACAGACAGGATGAAAAGTATTTCCGTACTGATCCCTATGCATAATGAGGAGCAGGTGCTTTCCAACGTTCTGGATTCTCTGCTGCAATGTGAGTATGACAGGGACAGACTTGAAATTATTCCGATTAATGATAATTCTATAGACCGCACAAGGGAAATGCTGGATGAATATCACAGAAAGTATGAGTTTATACATCCCCTTCACAGAGACTGTCCGGACAGAGGGAAACCGGTGGGTCTGAATGATGCAATGAAGCTGGCAAAAGGAGAGATCATCATTGTATTTGATGCAGATTACAGACCTGCCAGAAACATGCTGAAACAGATTGCGCTGGGATTTGAGGATCCGCAGGTAGGTGCAGTTATGGGGCGGGTGATACCGTACAATACCAACACAAATATGCTGACCAGACTTATTAATCTGGAACGGTCCGGAGGATACCAGGTAGATCAGCAGGCACGATATAACCTGAAAACAATTCCTCAGTATGGCGGGACAGTAGGGGGATTTCGCAAAGATTTTCTGTTAGAAACAGGTGGCTTTAATCCAAAGGTTCTGGCAGAAGATACGGAACTTACATATCGGCTTTTTACCAATGGCTGGAAGGTTGTATACGCTAACTCGGCGGAATGTTATGAAGAGTCTCCGGAAAGCTGGAATGTGAGAGGCAGACAGATCAGACGCTGGTCAAGAGGTCATAATGAAGTATTGTTCCGCTATCTGATCCCTACGATCACAACTCCCTATATGGGACTGTTTCAGAAAATAGATGGCTTGTTTCTGCTTTTTATCTATGCGGTACCGGTATTTCTGCTGGTGGGATGGGTAGTTTCCCTTGGATTATTTTTCCTGGGTGAAATGCAGATATTCAGTGGCTGGTGGGTTATATTGTTTTTGGGAATTTATAATTCCCTTGGAAATTTTGCACCATTTTTTGAGATAGGTACCTCGCTTATCATAGACGGACTTCCAGGAGAGGCATTGCTTCTGCCTCTTATGATGTTTAACTTTTTCTTCTATATGTGGAATATTTCTTTGGGATTCTGGGATGCAGTGGTAGATACTGTTACCGGAAGAGGTGTGAAATGGGATAAAACAGTGCGGTTTACTGTGCAGAAAACGGAAAAGGAGGCTGAAAAATGAAAGTATGGATTTTGATTTTTGTCTGTATGTTCTCTATGCCTCTGTTGGTTGCAGTATTGCATTTCAGGATGAGAAAAGGGCAGATTCTGAAAATAAGGCAGGATTATGTGAAAAATGCCAGATATTTTGGAAGAAGCTTTTCTGCTCTGGTGGAAAAAGCCCTTCCGGAAATGAAGAATGGTATGATCACGCTTTCAAAACAGGAAAAGGTGTGGGAAACAGATGGAAGTCAGGAGTTTGTGCAGCCTGAGATTGAAGATCTGATCATTGCCAGAAATACCATCTTCTGTCCGCAGCAAGAGGATTTACATTTCCAAAAAGAAATCTACAGTGAAAAGGATGCGTTGTTTGTGAAAGAGAACATACGACTCCGGGCTGTATACAGCAAAAAAAGACTGCTTTTCGGAAATAAGATCCGGCTTCTCAGATGGGCGGACGCAGAACATGCAGTTGCAGTTTATGATGAATGTGATCTGGGAGAAAGGGTATCAAGTGGAGAACAGCTTGTGATAGGCTTTGAGAATGTTTTTCATAGTCTGTATGCACCTGTGATCCGTCTGGGACAGCGTCCGGAGGAACTTGACCGGTTTATGGAAGAACGTGATCCCAGGATATTTCGTATGCCGGTAATGAACAGTCATGAATATAACAGGCATTACATAGATGATGATATGGTTACAGAAGGTGGGACAGTTCCTTATACGATTATTTCCCGTGGGGATATAAAGGTGATAGAGGACATTATCCTGCAGGGAGATATCCACAGTGATGGAGCTGTGAGGATCATGGAAAATGCATCGGTGCTTGGAAATATTTTCGCAGAGAATGATATACTTCTGGAAAAAAATGCAACAGTGCTTGGAAACATTTTTACACAGGGCAACATTATATTTGAAGAAGGTGCCAGTGCAGGTCAGCCGGATAAGATTATTTCAGTTGTTGCCCGCGGAACAATAACATTTTATGGCGGTAATTATGTTTATGGATATGTGGTTTCAGAGGGTGGTGGAAAAATCCTGAAATCGGACAGAGAGGTATTGGGAGAGTATTGTTTTCCTGAAGAACCTGTTCATGAAGAAAAGATTACTTTCCGGGATCTGTCGGAATATGAAAATGTTGATTTTCAGGGATTTCGAGGAGATATATATGTAAAAGAAGCGATTATTCCTGAAGGTGCATCAGTCATTCCGAAGAGTCAGTTTTTTGAATGCAGAAGTCTTGAAAAGGTGTATCTGCCGGAGAGCGTTTCTGTTATTGAGGACTATGCATTTGCTGACTGTCATGTGCTGAAAGTATGGGAAAGCATAGAAAAGCTTTCGCTGAAATCTGTAGGGATATCAGCTTTCGAAAACTGTTATGCACTGGAATTTGTAAGTCTTCCGGATTCCCTGACTGTGATTGGAGGAGCTGCATTTGCGGAATGCGTGTCTGTTAATAAACTGATATTTTCAGACACCTCACTGTTAAAGAAAATAGGTGATCATGCATTTCGCGGGTGCAGGAATCTGAAAGAGGTATATCTGCCGGACAGTGTGGAATATGTGGGAGTCAGTGCATTCAGAGATTGTAGTTCTCTTGAACAGATTTCGGTATCAGAGAAAATAAAAAACCAGCCGGGTATTGCAGAATTGGAGAAAAATTGCCCAAACGCCAGGATCAGGTTCAGGGAGGTGAATTCAGTTGAAAAAGAATAAAACCGCAGAACTGTTTTTTGTTTTATTCATTTTGGCTGTAATGTCTGTGGGAATTTTTATCCTCCAGAATGGAATGGAAAAATTGCAGAATGTTAAGCGGCAAAGCGTATATGTTCCGGAAACAAGAGATTTGTATAATAACTATGGATTAAAAAATGACCAGTCTCTTTCAAAAACCAAAATTCTGGAAACACAGGATCAAGTGATTTATACGGATCGCATCTTTAATATAAATCAGATTTCGGAGGATCAGATTTCATATGCGGCAGATATTATGAAGGCATTGCAGGAAAAGAGTGGAAAAGATACTTATATTATGCCGATACCGGAAAGAGCAGTATTTGAAAGCGGATATGAAAATGAAAAGGAAAAATACAGCAATTTTACAGAGAAACTGGAATCTTCTTTTGCAGATCTTTCTGTAGTTTTAAATCCGTTGTCTGAACTGGAAAAACATCAGTCTGAATATCTTTATTTCAGAACTGAAAATAGCTGGACAATGCGTGGGGCATTTTACGGGGCGCAGGTAATTTTGGGAGAACTTGGATATAAAGAAGAAAATCTGGACGCTTATCGAAACTATGTTTTTGGAAATGCTGATGGGAAGTTAATTTCATCAGCGTCATCAAAATATACAACAGATGGGATATATGAAAAGATAAAAAATATAGAAAAAGATCCATTCTATATTTATATGAATGGTTCTAATCCAAATCGTGAAGAATTAACCTTTAAAAACAAACAGAACCAGATTCAGACAGTGAAAAGAAATATGATCCAGTTTAATAACCGTGGGACGAATGCAGTTATTGCTACGAGTTACATACATAGTGTAGTGGAAGGAAGAGGAAAAGGACAGAGAAAAGGAAATCTTCTTCTTATTGCAGATACAAGAGGGAAGATGATGATCTCTTATCTTTCTGAAATCTTTGAAAAGGTTTATGTATCTAATATATATGAGGATGCAGATCTTATACAGAATATGGATGAAATACTGGAAAAATATAATATAGAATATGTTATATGGGCACAGGATGTTGCTGAAACAGGAAATAGATCCTATATGAAAGCATTGAATCCACTTTTAAAGGAAGGAGGAATGTCTGATGTCGGAACTGATCCGTAAGGGAATGAACCTGTTTATGGAAAAAACTGGAAGTGCAGACAAGCTTTACATAAGCGGAAATACAGAAAGAATGCTATTTCTGATTCTGGGGATCCTGCTAGTTTTTGCAGGAGCTAAGGTGCATCGTCTAATCGCTTCTTTTATAGTGTTCTGGGCAGTGACGATTGCCCTATGTACTGTTATGAATGGAAAAACCGGATGGGGGACGATTGTAACAGCATTTACGATACTTGGATGTCTGATGGGATATATGGCATTTAAGTGGAAAACAGCAGATGCCATGATCCTGTCTGCTATGACTGCTGCGGCAGTTGTATGGATGTGTTATCCATTCTGGTGGGTTGCAGTTATTTTCGCTGCAGGAGCTGCAGTTGCAGCGGCTTTTTTTCCTCTGGAGGGAGCAATCCTTTCTTCTGGTGTAGTGGGAATGTGTCTTCTTTATGAAACGGGAGTCAGATACGTGGTTTTGCTGGCAGTATGCGGACTCCTGTTCCAGATAGTTCTGTTTGAACGAAAATCAGAGAGGGGGCGTAAGATTTGGAAACGGTTTTTCGTAAAGAAATCAAATATCTGATCAGCCGCAGAGAGGCCATGATTCTTCAACAGAAGCTGGATGGCATTATGGAAAGAGATATCCATGGAGAAAATGGCAGATATTTTATCAGATCTCAGTACTATGATTCCATAGACGATCAGGATTTATGGGATAATCTGGATGGAATGTATGAAAAAAGGAAGATCCGTTTAAGAATTTATTCACTGAATGATTTATCTGCAAAGCTGGAGTTTAAATGCAAAAACGGATCTGACGGAGTGAAATATTCCATACCTGTCAGCCGTGAACAGGCACTTCGGATGGAACAGGGAGATGCGTCATTTCTTCTGGAATATGAAACAGAACTGGCTATGAGACTGTATTTGCGGATCACACAGGGCTGTTATCGTCCAAAGACGATCATAGATTATCAAAGGCTGGCATTTGCTTATCCGGCAGGTGATGTAAGAATCACTTTTGATACGGATATCAGAGGGGCTTTATATCCATATGGTCTGTTCGAGGAGATTGGAACAGATGCGCTGGGCAGTACAGAACAGGTACTGATGGAAGTAAAATATACAGGATTCCTGCCAGACATGATTGCAGAGATTTTGAAAAAAACAGATGAACTGTCCAGCAGTCACAGTAAATATTCCAGAGCCAGAATGAGATGGCTGTAAGTTTTGTATACGGCAGACTGGAAAATGTTGGTAAACCGGATGCCGGGATTGGAGAAAGAGATGAGAGAATTTATTGTAGAAAATTTGACAAATACAGAAGCGCTGAGCGTGACTGTGATTTTAATGAATAATATAATCGCACTGATTGTTTCCTTTTTTATTATGTTTACTTATAAAATTTCTTATGTGGGATCTGCATACAGCAGGAAATTTAACATTTCAATCGGAACGATTACAATTATTACGGCTATGATCATGAGTATCATTAGTAATAATATCGCATTATCCCTTGGTATGGTTGGTGCTCTTTCTATCATAAGATTTCGTACTGCTGTAAAAGATGTAAGAGATGCTACATATATTTTCTGGGCAATCGCAGCAGGTATTGGCTGCGGGGTATCCCAATATGTACTTATTGTTATTGGTTCTGCTTTTTTACTTCTTTTTCTTATTATTACAAGAAAAGGCTTTACATCCTGTAATAAGCTGCTGGTTGTTCAGGGAAAACCTGACTGCTTACATAAAACAGAGGCAGCAGTGGATAGCTTTTTTTCTGGAAGAGTACATGTTTCTATGAGAAATGTTACAGAAAATAGCTTTGAACTGGTCTATTCTATAGGAGAAGGAATCCTGGATAATGCTGCAAAACAAAATCAGATGGATATTTCAGAGAAACTGATCAAAATTGACGGCGTGAAAAGGGTAAATATAGTTGACCAGAAGGATGAACTTTCGCAGTAAAAAAGCTGCTTGACTGAGAGGTGTTGCTATGAAAAGGATAGGACGTATCCTTTTATGTATTCTGATGATAACAGTTCTCTGTGGAATATCCATTGTGGGAAATTTTGTTGTGAAGTCAGAAAATAAGTCAAAGGAAAAAAAGAGAACTGTTATCACAAAAGAAGAAATGAAGGAGTGGGATGCACCGGACGAAGAGATGCTGGAATATTATGATCTGGGAAAGTTCTCTACTACACTTCCGGTAATCTATATGAATACAAAGGGCCAGCAGATCCTGAAGGAAAATGTAATCTGTGGAAATATTGCTTTGTTGGATGGAAACGAAGAGGCACAATCTGTTTCTGCGGTTCCCAATTCTATATATCGTGCTACGATTAAATACAGAGGTGCCTCTTCTTATAGTAAATTTGATAAAAAACAATATCGCATTAAGTTTTACAAAAATAGTAAAGAGAATGAAAAAAAAGTGTCACTTGCAGGAATGGGAGCAAACAGTGAATGGGTGTTAAATGGTCCTTATCTTGATAAGACGCTGATCAGGAATAAACTGGTATATGACTTGGCAAGGGAGTTAAATGGATGGGCTCCGGATACCCG
>ERZ506979.1406-NODE-1406-length-10672-cov-3.806160_pt1 | contig 10672 bp, 10 predicted proteins | sample MGYA00512887_ERZ506979 | MGnify/ENA metagenome assembly ERZ506979 | reverse complement strand
CGGCACAATTGGCTGTTTTCATTTTTCTTCTCTGTCTGTTTTCAATCCTTGTGGTGAACACCTTCATGGAGACGCACCACGCTTTCATCCGGAGCTGACCTGGGATTGCCATGGACTGTGATATCTTTCTTGTCGGCCTCAATCACCGCACGGCGGGTGTGGACGTGCGCGAACGTTTCGCCCTGGTCAACCACTGCGACGAGGAACACTGGGCGCTGCCCTGTGTCGGCGCGGTGAGCGAGGCCATGATTCTTTCCACCTGTAATCGCGTGGAACTGCTGGCCGCCGGTACGGGCGACGTGTCCGGCCAGGTGCTGGACTGCTGGGCGAAGGCGCGCGGGGCGCAGGCCGACGAACTCAGGCCCTACGTCTACATCCACAAAAATCTGGAAGCCGTGCGACATCTCTTTTCCGTGGCCTCCAGCCTGGATTCCATGGTGCTGGGCGAACCCCAGATCCTGGGCCAGTTGAAGACCGCCTACCGTAAGGCCGTGGACAGTCACGCCACGGGCGTGATTCTCAACCGCCTGCTACACAAGGCCTTTTCCGTAGCCAAACGGGTCCGTACCGAAACGGCCGTGGCCTCCAGCGCGGTTTCCATCAGTTACGCGGCGGTGGAGCTGGCCAAACGAATCTTTGGGGACATGCACTCCCACAAGGCCCTGCTGGTGGGCGCGGGTGAAATGGCGGAACTGGCTGCCACGCATCTTTTACAGGCCGGCATCGACGAAATTCTGGTGGCCAACCGCACCCTGGCGCGGGGTCAGGAACTGGCCGAGCAGTTCCACGGCCGGGCAATCCCCTTTGAACAGCTGGCCGGACACCTCACGGAAGTGGACATTATCATCACCTCCACCGGTTCGCCGGAACCCATCATCCGCGCTCGGGACATCCGGACCGTACTCAAGGCGCGCAAGAACCGCCCCATGTTCTTCATCGACATCGCCGTGCCCCGTGATATCGACCCGGACGTCAACGGCCTGGACAATGTCTATCTTTACGACATTGACGATCTTAAAGAAGTAGTTGAAGAAAATCTGGCCAACCGCCGGGACGAGGCCGCCAAAGCCGCGGAAATCGTCGACGAGGAAGTGGAATTTTTCGCCCACTGGCTCAGCAGCCTCGACGCCCAGCCCACCATTGTGGAACTGATCCAGCGCGGCGAGCGCGCGGCTCAGGAGGAACTGGCCCGGACCCTGAAGCATCTGGGGCCCCTGGACGAACAGAGCCGCGCGGCGCTGGAAACCATGGTCAGCGCGTTGGTGCGCAAGCTGAACCATGACCCCATCATGTTTCTCAAGGGCGGCGGCATGTCCCGTGAGGGCGGCGCGGCGCGCATCAGCATGGTGCGGCGGATATTCAACCTGGACAAAACCATCTGTAGCTGTAGCGGGAAAAACTGATGCGCTGGTATGCCGTTGACGATCTCAGCGCCGAGGAGACGGCGCGACTGGCTCAGGCCCTGCGGGATATGGAATTCAGCTCCGGCATGAACGGCCTCTACTGGCTGCCCGTGCCCGAAGCCATGCTCTCGCCGGTGCAACGCGAGCACGCGGCCGACTGCGGTCCCTATGCGCTGGGGCTGGAACTGGAAGAACACAGTCTGCGCCTGGAACTGCTGGTAAGGGCGCGGGGGCGTCTGCGCTGCGATTGCGTGCGCTACGCAGGACCGGAACTGCGCGCCCATATGATCGCCTATCTGGATCAGCTGCTGACTGACCTGCAGATTGCCGGTTAGCCTTCATCCTTCACATGAACTCTTTGCCGGATCTGCGCAGCCTGTCTCCGGTCTCGGCCCGGATGTGCCTTGCGGTGGAACGTTTCTGCCTGCACCGTCTGGCCTTGCCGCATGGCATGCGGCTGGTGCTGGCGCTTTCCGGCGGGGCCGACTCCACGGCGCTGGCCTGCATTCTGCATATTCTTTCTCCCCGTCTGGAGCTCGAACTCTTTGCTCTGACCCTGGATCACGGGCTGCGGCCCGAAGCCGAAGCGGATGCCCGTTGGACGCAGGCGTTCTGCGCGTGGCTGGGCATACCCTGCGCGCGCCGCCGCGTTGATGTGGCCGGACTGGCCGCCGCCAAAGGCTGGGGACTGGAAGAAGCCGGACGCCACACGCGTTACGCCTTGCTGGAAGAGGAGCGCCGGGCGCAAAAGGCGAATTTTGTGGTTCTGGGGCACCATGCCGGGGACTTGAGCGAGGACGTGCTGCTGCGCCTGGCGCGCGGCACGGGCTGGCCCGCTCTGGGCGGCATGGCGGCCCGCGACGACGCCCGTCGCCTGTTGCGCCCCCTGCTCTTCACCAAACCTCAGGATCTCAGGGATCTGCTGACTGAATGCGGCGTCTCCTGGCGGGAGGACGCCAGTAACGCCAGCCTGAACTTCATGCGCAACCGCCTGCGCCACACGGTGCTGCCTCTGCTGCGCAGGGAAAATCCGGCTCTGGACAGAGGCATGGCCGCGCTCTGGCAGTTGGCCCAGTGCGACGCGGACTACTGGGAAACGCTTCTGGCCGAAGCGCTGGCCGCGCATCCCTGGCATGAGGAAAGCCAAGACGGGCTTCCCGCTCTGCTTCTGCCGCGTGAGTTGCTGGCCGGACTGCACCCGGCGGCCCGGCTGCGACTGTATCTCAAGGCCGTGCGCCTTCTGGTCCGGCAGAACACGGGTCAAACAGGCGAACGCAGTCAGGCCCGGGCGCACACGCTGCTGGAACTGGACGCGGCATTACGCGAAGGGCGCGGCAATACCCGCTTTCAATTGCCCGGCGGCATTGAGGCCCGCCTCAAAAGCGGCGCGGTGCGCTTTGTCCGGACAATGGGCTTGGAGAAACGGACTGTAACAGCTGCGCGCGGGCAGACATCCGGTGGGCAAACCCCATGAACGTCATACATAAAAAACGCATCAGGCTTTTTTCAGTTTTTCTTGCCGCTGCCGCGTTGCTTATGGCTTTTCTTCTCTATACCGGCGTAATTCTCTTTAACAATCCGTCACGGGAGATATATCCCGTGCGGGGCGTTGACGTATCGCATCATCAGGGTAAAATCGACTGGGATACTCTTGCGCGGCAGGATATACAATTTGCGTATATCAAGGCAACGGAAGGCAGCAATTTCAAGGATAAAAATTTTCAGGAAAACTTTTTCAGCGCTTCCAGGGCAGGCCTTCGCGTTGGCGCGTACCACTTTTTCAGTTATGACAGCAGCGGCGAGTCACAATATATGAATTTTATTTCAGTTGTACCGCTACAGCAAGGAATGCTGCCGCCTGTGGTCGATATTGAATTTTATGGCGCCAAAAAGGAACATCCGCCGGACAGGCAACAAACAAAAAAGGAATTGCGAATCCTGCTGCGGCGACTGGAGGGGCACTACGGGACCAAAGCACTCATCTACACCACAGACAAAGCATATCGGCTCTATATTGCTGATGATTTCTACGACAACGACATCTGGATACGTAGCGTTTTTACCGAGCCGGCGCTGACCGACAAGCGCCGCTGGAAATTCTGGCAGTATACGAACAGGGAAAAACTGGCCGGGTATCAGGGAAGAGAAGAATATATTGATGTGAACGTGTTCGCCGGAACAGAGCGGGAATTTGCCGCTTACCCCGAGCGGCCTTCAGCCATGCCGTAATGCGCTCCGCCGGGTGCGGCGAAGCATACAAGCCAATGGAAAATCATCCGTCGGACAGAGGAAGAGCGCATGATTCACATAGCCCTGGCCTTCCATGATAATGACGGCAATTACGCGCTGCACGCAGCCGCCACTCTGGTTTCCCTGTTCAGACGCACGGCAAGCCCAATCACGGCCCATATCCTGCATGACGCCGGCCTGAACGACACGGGCCGGGCACGGCTGGCGGCCGTGGCAGAACACTTCGGCCAGGGCCTGCGTCTTCATGCGGTCCCGGAACTCCCTCCGGCATCGGCCGCCGACCTGCCGCCGCAGTTCGGGCCGGGTTCGCTCTACCGCCTCCATCTGCCCGCCTTGGTGGACGAGGAGCAGGTTATTTACCTGGATTGCGATATCTGCTGTACGCTGGATATCAGGGAATTGTGGGAGCAAGCGGCTCAAGGCTGCGCCCCGTCCGGGGAAGCTCCGCTGCTTTCCTGTGTGCGCAACATGACGGACGGTCGAGCCGTGGAGAAAAAAGGCCTGAACCCAGCATGGTATTTCAACAGCGGCGTACTGGTCTTCCGTCCGCGACGACTGCGCGCAGTGTTCCCGGATCTGATGGCGGCCGTGCTGCGCCTTTTGCCCGAACTGCCCCGCCCCCTGCTTTTTCCGGATCAGGACGCGCTGAACGTCATATTCCGACGTCTTCCCCTGCACTGGCTGGATGAGCGCTTCAATTACCAGTTGCATGTGGCCGGGCGTTGGCTGCAGCCGCCGGACCTGCTTGAGGGCAAAGTGCTCCACTTTTGCGGGCATAAGCCCTGGTGCGAACCGCTCTTTCCTTCAGCTCTAGGGCATCTGGAAAACTACCGTTTTCTAAGGAGACTGTTGACCGCGCCCCGGTCCCCCGCCACTTGAAGCGACTCTCCTTTCGGAAACCTTCAGGCCTCACGGGCCAGTTCCAGAATCGCGCGGGCGATGCCCTGACTGCGCAGGCCCAGCATCTCGCGCAACTGCAATTGCTTGCCGTGCTCCACAAAGCTGTCCGGCAGGCCCAGACGCCGGATGCGCTGACCGCGCAGCAAGCCGTGGTCATTAAGAAATTCCAGCACCGCCGAGGAAAAGCCCCCGGCCAGCACGCCTTCCTCCACGATCAGCAGGCGGTCAAAACGCCGGGCCAGATCCGCCAGTTGTTCTTCCGGCAGGGGCTTGATCCAGACGGGATCAAAAACCAGCGGGCTGAAGCCCAGTTCCTTTTCCACCAGCGCGGCGGCCTCCAGGGCCGGATGCGCGCGGTTGCCCACGGCGATGACGGCGATCTTCTCGCCCTGGCGCAACACCTCGCCCACGCCCGGCGCAAGCAGGCGCGGTTCCCCGGCCAGCGGCACGCCGAAGCCCGCGCCGCGCGGATAGCGCAGGGCGTGGGGCCCGTCGCCGCTCAGGGCGGTTTTCAGGCAATGGCGCAACATATCCTCGTCGCGCGGCGCCAGCATGCGTATCTGCGGGATATGCCGCAGAAAGGCTATGTCAAAGGCTCCGTGGTGGGTGGCGCCGTCTTCGCCCACCAGACCGGCGCGGTCCACGCAGAAGGTCACCGGCAGATTCTGAAGACAGACGTCGTGGACCACCTGGTCATAGCCGCGCTGCAAAAAAGTGGAATAGATGGCCAGCGCGGGCCGGTAACCCTGACTGGCCAGACCTGCGGCAAAGGTCACCGCATGTTGCTCACAGATGCCCGTATCCACGAAACGGTCCGGAAAGCGCTCCCGGAAGCGGTTGGTGCCCGTGCCCTCGGGCATGGCCGCCGTGATGGCGATGATCCGCTCGTCTTTTTCCGCCAGTTCCAGCAGGGTATCGCTGAAAACGCGGGTAAAAGTGGGCAGCGAGGCCGAGGCCACGGGCAGGCCGGTTTCCGGCGTGAACAGCCCCACGCCGTGATACTGGGTGGGATTCTTTTCCGCCGGGGCATAGCCTTTGCCTTTGCGGGTGCGCACGTGCAGCAGCACGGGCCCGTCTTCCACTGCGGCGGCCATCTGCAGATGCCGCCGCAGTGCCGGAAGGTCATGCCCGTCCACCGGGCCGATATAGGTGAAGCGGAAGGCCTCGAAGAGCATACCCGGCGTGAAGAAGGATTTGAAGCTCCATTCGCCGCGCATGGCGTAAAGAGCCAGCTTTTGCCCGATGCGCGGGATGGAGCGCAGAAACTTGAGCACTTCCCGGCGGGTCTGGCGCACCCAGCGCCGCGACAGCGTGCGGCTGAGAAACAGGGACAACGCGCCCACATTGGACGAAATGGACATTTCATTGTCGTTGAGCACCACAATAAGCCGCCGCCCCATGTGCCCGGCCAGATTGAGCCCTTCGAAGGCCTCACCGGCGGTCAGCGAGCCGTCGCCGATAACGGCCAGCACATGGTGGTGCAGGCCGGAAAGATCCCGCGCCAGAGCCATGCCCAGCGCCGCTGAAATGGAGGTAGAGGAATGTCCGACACCGAAATGGTCATAGGGGCTTTCAGCCATGCGCGGAAAACCGGACAAACCGTCCAGAAGGCGGAGGGTGTGGAAGCGATCGGCCCGGCCCGTGAGCAGCTTGTGGGCGTAGGCCTGATGCCCCACGTCCCAGATCAGCTTGTCCTTGTCCAGATCAAAGGTGGAAAACAGGGCCAGCGTCAGCTCCACCACGCCCAGCGAAGGGGCCAGATGGCCGCCGTTGTGCGCCACCACCTCAATGATGCGCCGACGCAACTCTTCCGCCAGTTGGGCCAGTTCCGGGTCGGAAAGGTCCGCCACCTGCCCCGGACTGGTAATGCCGTCCAGAATGGGCGTCGCCGCCTTCTGTGTCATCTCAGGCCGCCCGGGTCACGGTGTAATCTGCCAGAGCCCGCAGGAACTCAGCCTCTTGCCCGGCAAAATCCGCCAGGGCCGCCCGGGCCGCGTCGGCCTGGGCGCGGGCGAGTTCACGGCTTTTTTCAAGGCCCACCAGGGAAGGATAGGTATTCTTGCCCTGCTCCGCGTCGCTGCCGGCGGGTTTGCCCAGAGTGGCCGTGTCAGCCACCACGTCCAGAATGTCGTCGGCAATCTGAAATGCCACGCCCAAGGCCGAGCCGAAATCGCCGAGGGCGCGCAGCGCAACCTCCTCAGCCCCGGCCAGCAGGCCGCCGCATACGCAGGAGGCCCGCAGCAGCGCCCCGGTCTTCATGGCGTGCATGCCACGCAGTTCCTCAAGGCTGACCTGGGAGCGGCCGGTGTAAATCATGTCCCATTCCTGCCCGCCCACCATACCGGACGCGCCCGCAGCCAAGGCTAATTCGGCTACGGCCCGGAGCAGCACGTCCGCGGCCAGCGGCGCGCGGCACATGATCACAAAGGCGTCCGTCAGCAGACCGTCCCCGGCCAGAATGGCCGTGGCCTCGTCAAAAGCCTTGTGATTGGAAGGCTTGCCGCGCCTCAGATCGTCGTCATCCATGGCGGGCAGATCGTCGTGGATCAGGGAATAGGTGTGGATCATCTCAATGGCCGAGGCAAAGGGCAGGGCCTTGTGCGGCTCCAGGCCGCAGAGGGCCGCGCAACTCAGACAGAGCACAGGGCGCAGCCGCTTGCCCCCGGCCTGAAGGCTGTAGAGCATGGATTCCTTGAGACGCGACGGTATGGCGCGGCCATCCAGGCAGCCAGCCAGATAGGCTTCCACGTCCCGGCCCCGGCTTTTGAGCAGGGTTTTCATTTCTTCCACGGACATCATGGCTTATTCCGTCTCCTGCGGCTCCCGGCCGCGCGCTGCGCCCCCGACCTCATCCGGATTCAGGGGTTTCAGTTCGCCGTCCTGCCAGAGGGAAAGCTCATGACGGGCCTTTTCCAACTGTTCACGGCAAAAGCGCGAACATTCCGCGCCTTCCTTGTACAGGGCCATGCCCTCTTCCAGCGGCAGATCGCCGGACTCCAGGGCGTTGACGATTTCCTGCAGGCGGGCCATTTTTTGCTCGAACAAATTTTCCTTTTTGGCGCTCACTGAGCCTGACCCCCTGCTTGGGCGGATGTGGCGGAACCGGCGGCGGGAATGAAGTCCGCCGCGAGAAAAGGCTGCGGATCCACAGACTGGCCCTGCACGATGAGCGAAAGGTGCAGATGCGGTCCGGTCACCCGGCCCGTGGCGCCCACAAGGCCGATGACCTGGCCCTTGCGCACGCGCTCGCCGGGCCTGACCCTGGTTTCGGACATATGTAGATAGGCGCTGAAAACGCCCTCTCCGTGATTGATGTACACCACATTGCCGGAAAAATACAAATTGTCCACCAGGGCCACCTGGCCGTCGGCGCAGACCTGGATGGGAGTACCCTGAGCTCCGCGCAGGTCCAGGCCCCGATGCACGCTGCGCGGCTGGCCGTTGAACACGCGCTTCATGCCGAACAGGCTGGAAACGCCGCCCGGCACGGGACGCGCGAAGGGCACACTCCAGCAGCGTTCCGGCAGGGGCTGGGCCAAGGCCCGACGCACCTTTTCACGGTCTTCCTTGATCCGCGCCTGCTGCGAAGCCGGAGGATTGACGTATTTTTTGTCCACCGTGAGCTTCTGCACCGGGCGGTCCTTGTCATACAGCGCCAGACGGGTCCGCGCTACCGCCGCGGCGCTTTTGAGCTTCTTCCCGGTGGCCTCGGCAGCCACGCTCAGCTCCAGGCTGTCGGCTTTTTCGTCCAAGGGCACGGGCAGCAGAATCATCGCCTGCCACGGGCCGCAGTTCTGACTGGCGGCCTCTCCAGAAAGCCCGGCCCTGGCCGTAAAGGCTTTGCCCCGCCACTGAAAGACAAAACGCTCCACCGGCTGATCGGAAACCGCCAGGGCCAGAAAAGCGTCACCCCTGGCGGCTTTTTCCGGCGCTTCCAGGCGCACGCCCGCCAGAACCGGAACACTGAGCATAAGGCAGGCCGCCGACAACGCCAGGCGGCGCATGGTACGAACAAGCAAACGTGTCATGTATTTTCCTCTCCGGATTGCGCGGCATCCGGGCTGACGCTTCCGACCACGGCGGCCAAGCGGCCGTCGGCCAGACGCACCTCAATCTCACGGCCCGGAGCCGTCTGCCCGACCGAGCGCAGGATGCCGCCCTGCGCAGTGCGCACCAAGGCGTAGCCCCGGCGCAGCGGGGACAGCGGATCACTGGCCGCCAACGCGGTTTAGAGACTTTCCAGACGCCGGGAACGGCTTTCCAGCCAGCTGCCGCCCGCTGTCCGCAAACGGTTCCGCGCCAGAGCCAGCGTGTGTTCCGCATCGCTCAGACGGCGCGGCAGAGCCGCATCCAGAGCGGCCCGCAACAAGCTCAAACGCGCCTGACGCGTGTCCAGCCGCCCCAGGGTCAGCGCGGCCCGCCGGGACCGCTCCAGCCCTTCCAGAACGCGGCTTTTGTCTGCAAGCCATTGCCGGGCCGCGCGTCGCAACGTCAGGGACAGGCGCGCCAATTGCTCGGCCAGCCGGGCCTGATGGCGCTGGGGCGAAAACCAGCGCAGGGCGTTTTCCCGTTCCCGCAACGCCAGTTCCTCACGCTCAAGACGCGCGGCAAAAGCCCGCCGCAGAGCGGCCTCGCTTTCATCCAGACGCTGCCGGAGTTCGGCCCGCAGGGGCCAGAGCAATTGAGCTGCGTGCGAGGGTGTGGCCGCGCGCAGATCGGCGGTCATATCCGCCAGGGTCACGTCCACCTCGTGGCCGATGCCCGCCACCACAGGCAGGCGTGAATGGAAAACCGCCTCGGCCACGGACTCTTCGTTGAAGGCCCAGAGATCTTCCAGCGAACCGCCGCCCCGGATCAGCACGATGACCTGCGCCCAATTCTGTTCATTGGCCGTTTCCAGAGCCCGGACGATCTCGGGCGCGGCTTCCTCCCCCTGCACCGAAGCCGGGAAAAGGCGGATCTGCGCCCCGCTGCCCCGGTCGCGGGCCAGTTCCAGAAAATCATGGACGGCCGCGCCGCTGGGCGAGGTGATCAGGGCCACGCGTTGCGGATTCCAGGGCGGCAGGCGCTTGCGCTCCTGCGCGAAATACCCGGCCTCCGCCAGTCTGCGCTTGCGCTCCTCAAAAGCCTGGGCCAGCAGGCCCTGGCCGGCAGGCTGCACCAGTTCCACCAGCATTTGGTACTGGCCGCGCGGCGCGTACACGCTGATCCGCCCGGCGCAGAGCATATCCAGCCCGTTGCGCAGCAGTTCCAGCGGCGAGGGACGAGGACTGTCGAAAACCTCACCGGTGAGCGGGTCAAAGGACTGGCCCTGCTCCGCCTGACGCTGCTGGCCCCTGAACCAGACGCACTGCAATTGGGCGTTCTGATCCTTGAGACTGAAGTAAATATGCCCGGAACCGGGACGCGAGAGGTTGCTCACCTCGCCGCGCACCCAGACAAAGGGAAAACGCCCTTCCAGACTTCTGCGCAGTTGCTCCGTAAGAGCGCGGACCGTCAGTATGCCGTCCTGCATAGGCCTCCGGAGCAGCCCGTCCCCACGGGGATCAGGCCTGCTGAGCCTCCCAGCCGCGCCGCACCGCAACGGCCCATTGGGAGAAGCCCTCCTCAATGTCCTCCACGGAAAGCTCACCCTTTTCGCCGCTGCGGCGGTCCTTGCATTCCACAATGCCGCGCGCAAGGCCTTTGCCGCCCACCACCAGTTGCATGGGCGCGCCCAAAAGGTCCGCGTCCTTGAATTTGACGCCCGGCCGCTCTTCCCGGTCGTCCAGCAGCACGTCCACGCCCAAGCCTTGCAGCATGGCGTAGATTTCCTCGGCTTTGGCCGTGACGTCGGCGTTGCGCGGGTCGAGATTGAGCAGGATGCATTCAAAGGGGGCCACCGGCGGCGGAAAGACGATGCCGTTCTCGTCATGGTTCTGCTCAATGGCGGAGGCGGCCACGCGGGACACGCCGATGCCGTAGCAACCCATGATCATCAGCTGTTCCTTGCCGTTCTCGTCCAGGAAGGCCGCATGCATGGCTTCGCTGTACTTGAGGCCCAGCATGAAGATATGCCCCACCTCAATGCCCTTGGTCAACTCGATGCGGCCGCCGCAACGCGGGCAGACGTCCTCCGC
>ERZ506979.1403-NODE-1403-length-10705-cov-5.483286_pt1 | contig 10705 bp, 10 predicted proteins | sample MGYA00512887_ERZ506979 | MGnify/ENA metagenome assembly ERZ506979 | reverse complement strand
TATCTTCTGCCGCCATGAAAAGCATGGTGGCGCCCACCGTGAATATCCCTCTATTGCAGGATATCCCTGCTATCGGATCCATTTTATCCGGGCATAACCTGCTTACTTATCTGGCTGTCATTTGCGTCGCGGTGGTGTCCTTTCTCTTATACAAAACGCCTACGGGTCTGCGAATCCGTTCCGTGGGGGAATATCCCAACGCCGCTTCCTCCGTAGGGGTAAGCGTATTGAAAGTACAGTATACTGCTTTGATGGCCAGCGGACTGCTGGCGGGGCTGGGCGGTGCGTTTATGTCCATGGGCTATTTATCCTGGTTTTCTAAGGATATGGTGGCCGGGCGCGGGTTTGTAGCGTTGGCTGCCTGCGCTATGGGACAGGGCAGGCCCTTGGGAACGTTGATCGCATCCTTCGCCTTTGGAACGGCAGACGCTATATCCAATTATTTACAAGTAATGCAAATTTCACCGGAATTTGTGATGATGATCCCCTATTTAGCAGCCGTAATCGGCATGATTGCATATTCCATTAAAAAATTCAGGAGGAACTAGAAAATGGCTATGAAATCTCGTCTGGTTGTCATGTTAACCAATCATGACGTCACCGTCCCCAATGCGCAGGAAACCTTTGAGTCTGCAAAAGATATTGAGCAGGTGAAATACTGGGGCTTTAAAAACGTAGGCCTGCCCAAGGATCAAATGCGGGCGCTGGTGCAGTCCATGAAGGCCGCGGGGAAAACCACCTTCTTGGAAGTAGTAACCTACACGGAAGAGGAATGCATGGATGGAGCCAGGACCGCAGTAGAATGTGGCTTTGACTATCTGTGCGGCACCCTGTTCTATGAAAGCGTTTGGGAATATTTGAAGGACAAAAACATCGGCTACCAGCCTTTTTTGGGCAAGGTATACGGCAGCCCCAGCGTGCTGGAAGGAAGCATGCAGCAGATCATTGACCAGGGAAACAGCTTAATCGCCAAGGGGATTCAAGGATTTGACCTGCTGGCTTACCGTTACACCGGTGATCCGGAGCAGTTGGCGGAGGAATGCGTCAAGGCGCTTGGCGCGGATATTCTCATTGCAGGCAGCATCGACTCCAAAGCGCGCTTGGAAAAGGTCAATGAGATTGATCCTTGGGGCTTCACCATAGGAGGCGCTCTGTTCAACGGCAAGTTTGTAAAGGGTGGCAGCTTCCGGAAAAACTTGGAAGAAGTAGTGCGAATCATGGCGGAGATTGACTGAACAAAGCCAAAAAGATAGGAAAGGAGCAACGCTTCGTGGAAGACCCGATGGTAAAAATTGTCCAACAGGTGAGTACCTATATTGAAACCCACCGGGAGGATTTGATCGCCTTGACCCAGGAGCTGGTGCGGGTACCCAGCGTAGCCGCAACGGTAGAGCAGGATAAATGCCAGGATATTATGGAGCGGGCACTCAAAGAAGCCGAAGCGCAGATCGATCGTTGGATTCCGGACTGGGAACAGGTCAAAAGCATTTGTTATCCCAATACAGGAGAGACGATTTATCAAACCGTTGAACTGCGCACGCCGGAATATCTGCAGGTGCGCGACAAAGTCAGTATAGTAACCGGCACGTTTAAGGGAAAAGAACCGGGAAAAACCCTGATGTTTAACGGACATATTGACGCTGCCGGGGTAGGCAATCTGGATGAATGGAGCAAAGATCCCTGGGGCGCGGAAATCATCGGCGACCGACTGTACGGCCGTGCCGCTGCGGATCAAAAAGGCGGCGTGGCAGCATCGTTGTTTGGGGTAATGGCAGCCCGTGCGATAATGCCGGACTTGCCCGGCACCATCCATTTTGTGGTGACGCCGGAAGAAGAAACCGGCGGCAACGGAACTGCGGCCAGCATCGCCAGGGGATATCAAGCGGACGGCGTGATTTTCACGGACATCAGCAATAACGAGATTATTACCAGTAACTCCGGCATGCAGAACTTTGAGATCACGATCCAGGGCGGAGCCAACGGCATGTGGGATGCGGACTACAACATGAGCGCAGCGGAGCTGCTGTCCCATGTGATTCAGAGGCTGCATGCTTTTGCCCGGGAACGGGATCAGCATGCGCGGGAAGAATACGGTTTTGGGCCGCATCAAACAGCAGCCTGCATCAATCCGGGTTTGATCGAGTGCGGGGACTGGATTGCCACGATCCCGCGCAGAGCAAAAATCAAGGGCCTGATGGCGGTATTGCCGGACGATAATTTGATTGCATTGCGAGAAGAGTTTATCAAACGGGTTTGTGATCCGGAAGGGGTGCCTTTCTTCCGGGAAAATCCGCCGCAGGTTTTCTTTGGATCCGGGAAAGAGGGTTGCTGTACGGATCACGATTCCCTTGTGGTAAGAGCTGCGCAAAGGGGATTGGAACTGGTAACCAATCGGCCGGTACAGCCTAAACGCGGCTGCGTTTGTTCGGATATGACGTTCTATCCCAGCATGTTCCAAACTCCCAGTATCCTGTTCGGGCCGGGAAATGTGCTGCATTGCCCGGATGAATACGTGGAGATTTCCCAGCTGGTGGAAATTGCAAAGGTATACGCTCTAACCACAATCCTGTTCCTGACAGAAAAGGATTAAAAGAGACATGCAAAATTTGCTGGAAAACCCAGCGATAAATAATAAGGAGGATATCAGAAAATGAAAAAGCGAATCTCAATTGTTGTTGCCATGATATTGATGCTAAGCATGTTGTTGCTGGGCTGTGCTTCCCAGCAGCCGCAGCAGAGCCAAGCGCCGCAGCAGAGCCAGCAGCCCAGCGCCCCGGCCGAACAGCCGGAGCAGGACAATGGCGAGGATGAGGAACCGTTGGAGATCGTGTTCCTGTGCAATGGTACTTTGGGGGATCTTTCCTTCTTCGATTCGGCGGCGTCCGGCTTTGACAGGATGGAGGCAGACCTCAATGTCAACACCAAGATCGTAGAGACAGGGTATGATACCACCAAGTGGCAGCCCGCTTTGCAGGATCTGGCCGATGGCGATTATGATATTATCATAGTCGGTACCTTCAACATGGTGGACTATGTGCAGCAAGCTGCATTGGAACATCCGGAGAAAAAGTTCATTCTGTTTGACTCCAATGTAGATTATGAAAGCGCGGATTACTCCAACGTGTATTCCATCGTTTACAACTACAATGAAGGTTCCTTCCTGGTAGGCGCTTTGAGCGCACTGATCACCAATTCCGATATGCCCAGGGCCAATCCCGACAAAGTCATCAGCTTTATTGGCGGACAGGATACCCCCGTTATCAATGACTTCCTGGTCGGGTATATTGAAGGCGCCTTGTATGTGGATCCGGAGATCAAAGTGGTTTCCTCTTACTTGGGCAGCTTTGACGATACCGCAAAAGGGAAAGAGGTTGCATCGGCACATTGCAATACCATGAATGTAGACGTCGTTTACCCCGCGGCGGGTGGCGCAGGCCTGGGCGCTATGGATGGTGCCAAGGAAAACGGTGCTTACACATTCGGCATGGCGTCGGATCAGTCCGCGTTGTATACCGAATCCGATCCGGAAAAGGCCAAGATTATTCTCTCCTCCATGGTGTGCGATGTGGGCCAATCCATTTATGATGCTGTGAAAAAGCATATGGACGGTACACTGGAATGGGGAACCACGGGTTATGTGGGCATCACGGACGATGCGGTGGGCATTTGCCAGAATGACGTTTACATGAGCGAAATCCCCGAAGAGATCCGCAACCAGGTGGAGACGGTTATTAAGGACGTAAAGGCCGGCAAAGTAACCATCAGTTCCGCTTACTCCATGAGCACGGAAGAAGTGGATGCGCTCAAGGCAAAGGTGGCGCCGTAATGGACATTACGCCCATTATCCATCGGGCAGTTGCCGCAATCCGAAAAGAGAGCCGTGAACTGTACAAAATTGGGCTAATTTTGGGTTCAGGATTGGGGGATTATGCCGACACCCTGGAGGACAGGCGGGTTGTCGCCTACGGGGATATTGAAGGGCATCCGAAATCCAGTGTGCCGGGGCACAAAGGGCAGTATGTGACAGGTGTCAAGGCCGGCAAACGGGTGATCGCCATGCAGGGCCGGTTCCATCTCTACGAGGGGTATCCGCCGGAAATGCTCATGGTGGGCGTGCGGGTGATGAAACGCCTCGGGGTGACCCATTTAATTATCTCCAATGCGGCGGGCGGGGTAAATCCAGAGGATGCACCGGGCAGTATCCTGCTGCTGGCAGATCACATCAATTACTCCAGCATACACCCGCTGATTGGCCCGAACGACCCCGCTTTCGGCTCCCGCTTCCCGGATATGAGCAACGCATATGATGCGCAGCTGCGGGAAAGGGCAAAGGTGGTGGCACTGGAACTGGGAGTGCCTCTAAAAGAAGCGGTATATATGATGTTTTCCGGCCCTACCTATGAAACGCCTGCCGAGATCCGAATGGCCCGGATTATGGGAGCAGATGCGGTGGGCATGTCCACAGTGCCGGAAGTCATCGCGGCCGCTCACTGCGGCATAAAAGTGCTGGCTTATTCCGTAATCACCAATCACGCAGCCGGGGTAGCGGATCAACCGCTGTGCCACGAGGAAGTACAGCAAACCGCAAACCGTATTGCCGAAACATTCAGCGCTTTGATCACGGCTTCCATTGAAAAGGTGTGCCCGTAAAGGGCGTGGGAACTCTGAACGGACAAAAGAAAAGGCAGGAGCTGGGAGACCAGTTCCTGTCTTTTATGGGTAATCTGTGGCGTAAGCGGAAATAAACACAGATCCAAGATATTTTCAGGCGTGATGCCCTGATGCGCGATGGGCAGCTGTATACCGGGAAAGAAGATACAGGTAGAATAAATATCCAAGGCGACAGCAAAAGGGCAGTATTTCCCAAGGTCTCTTTTTTCTGCTGCAGCATCTCCGGCATTTTTTCGGGATCTGCCGATGTTGAGGCTGCTGCACAAAAACGAGAACGGGAAAAGTTCAGATTGTTGCCGCTTTGCAATTGACATTTTGCTTTACTGATAAGGAGAATTCTTTACGCCGCTTTATACCTGCCGGGTATTAATCGGCTTTTTGTTGTATGAATAAATCGCAAGTTTTTCATGACGAGCGATCGAAATGCCGTAAAGGAAACTTGACAAGTATCGTCTGCCATACTATAATTAGGATGTAAAGGAAACTTGTCGAAAAGGAGATGGCCTTTTGAGAAATAAAGTTGAACAGTTGCGAAAAGAACGAGGCTTAAATCAAGAAGATTTTGCAAAGATGCTTTGTGTTTCAAGACAAACCATTAGTTCAATCGAAACAGGGAAATATAATCCATCATTAGAGTTGGCTTTTGCAATTTCAGATTTTTTTGACAAACGAATTGAAGAAATCTTTATCTATGAAAGAGGTGCAGAAAATGAAAAAAAGTAGATTAATAATTGGAAGCCTATATGCGCTTTTTGGTATCGCCTGTTTGAGTATTGCGTTATTGACCGAATCAAAGGTAGAGGGCATTTTGTGGGGCTTTGCCGGTGCGGGGATTGGCCCGGGGATTATGATGATACTACAATATTTCTATTGGAGTTCCCCAAGGAATAGTGTGCGATATGAGGCGAGATTAGAAAACGAGCGGATCGAAATGCACGATGAATTGAAAACAAAAGTCAGAAATGAAGCTGGGAGATATGCTTTTGTCTTAGGACTCTTGGTAACTTGTATCTCCATTTTGATTTTTGCTGTTCTCGGAGCATTGGAGGTTATTGATAATGTCCGCATCATCTTGCTTTATCTCGGTGGATACTTGCTGTTCCAAGAGGTTGCAGGAATTGTGATTTTTAATAAACTGATGAAAAAATATTAAATCCTTTTAGCAACTAAAGGGCGCACTTCGATACTTTCCTGTCGGGAGTATCATGCGTCCTGCGGAGCTTAATTCTTCGTCGGCAGAAGGAAACAACTGCATATCCCCCTCTCAAACATCGTCATCATCGTCATGATGGTGGCAGAGAATAGGGTCGGCAGGGGCGCGAAGGTCGGCCAGGTCGGTCTAGCCAGCGGAGGCCAACGAAAACAACTGTCCGCTCTGCCCCTGCCGCCCCTTACCGCCTATACCGGCAAAGGGGACGCGGCGAGCTGCGTTCCACGAAGCCGGGAGGCAGGCGTGGCGAGCCGCGCCAGCGAAAAGGCCCCGCCCACAGTTCGCAATAGTCGCGCAGCGTTGCCGCAGGGGCGGCGGCCTCGCGCTCCTTTGCTCACTGGGCTTTCGCCTCGCTGCATCCCCCTCCGGGGGCGCTCGGCTGCGCCCCAGGCACACGCGCTTCGTCCGGCTTGCCGGGCGAAGCGTAGTGTGTTACACCTCCCCCAACGGGAAGCAGGGGGCAAGGCTCCAGTGAAGCCTTGTCCCCTGCTTCGGCTCCGTAAGCGGCCCGCCAGTGACGGGCCGCTATGCGGAGCCAGTGTGGGGGGAGGTGTTTTTCCACGCCGAAGCGGATGCGGAGCAACTTCCCCCACAAACGCCTTGTGTCGCATTCAACGGGGGCGGGTGCATGGTTTTGCCACCTGCCACTCAAGAATCGCACGTGGGGGCACACGTGGAGCCACATGGCCTCAGACGAGAGAATGAAGTTCTTCGCCCTCCTCGTCATTGCCTTCCTCCAGGACACAAAGAGCATCCAACCTGGACTTTTGTACCAACGTTGGACGCTCTTTCTCACGGATATGCAATTCGCTTGCCAGCCGCCATGCCAGTTGGAATCCGGCGATGAAGCTGTCGGTTGAGAGGTCTTCCGTAATTTGATCCTGCGCGTCTATGATCCGCAGTACCAGTTGGCGCTCCGGCTTCTCCAGCCTATCGATGAGCTGACGATGATTTTCCTTGATGCTCTGCTTCAGCGTGGTTTCGGGCAGCGGCTCGTAGAAGGAATCGTATAGCATTTTCAGCAGTTCCATGGTATCAGCCTCCTTGCGACAAGCGACAATATCACAAACGGCAAGGAAAAGCCAGCGAAAAGCACGGTTTTCCCCAGACAGCATTATTATTTGAAACCACGGCACACAAGACTTGACTTACGGGAGCTTCAGAGTTAACATCACACACCAAACCTTAGAGAAACGGAGGAAAAAGCCAGTGGCAACCGCAAAAAAACAGAAGAATGGCCGTTATCAACGTTCTGTGAAAATCGGCGTGGACGGAGACGGAAAGCCCATCCGTAAGTTCTTCACCGCCACCACATTGAAGGAGGTGGATGCACTGGTGGCGGAGTTTAAGCGTCAGCAGGAGCAGGGGATGGACGTGGCGAATATGGATATGACCTTCTCCGAGATGGGAAAGCTCTGGCTGACGCAGTATAAATGCAATCTGGCTGGCGGCTCCTACCGCCGCTACGAATCCGTCCTTGAGAAACATCTAAACCCGAATATCGGGAGTATGAAGCTGCGGGAGTTGAAGCCCCTGTATCTGAAAATGGTCATAAACGCCCTGGCTGAAAAGGGCTACTCCAGCAAGACCATGACGGAGATCAAGCAGACAGCCACCCAAGTCCTTGAAGCCGCGGTGGAGAATGACCTGATCCACCGGAATGTATTCGCAAAGGTGACGGTTCCCAAGACGGAGGCCGAGGAGCGAGAGCCTATCGACGAGACCACTCGCAAGTTGATCTTCGATACTTGCGAAGGCCATCGAATGGGTATCCCAGCGCTGGTGATGCTCTACACGGGCATCCGTAAAGGTGAACTGCTGGCCCTCAAGTGGGATGATATCGATTTAGAGGCTGAAAGGCTGACGGTGAACAAAGCCGTGACCTTCCACAACAACAGCGTATCTATAAAAACACCCAAGACCAAGGCTGGGATACGAACAGTGCCAATCCCGAAAAAGATAATCCCATCGCTTCAAAAGGCAAAGGACGGGGCGGAGTCGGAATATGTCTGCCCCTCGGTGAAGGGAGAGCTAATGACGCATACTGCCTACAACGTAGCTTGGAACAGCTACCTGCATTACCTCAATCTCAAGGCCGGGGGACGGGATGCAAGCCGGAGCAGGCCGAAGGTGCAGGCGCTCAAGGAGTTCAGCGCCCACCAGTTGAGACACACGATGGCAAGTACCCTCTATGATGCCGGGGTTGATGTAAAGTCAGCGCAGAAGTTCCTAGGCCACAGCGATATCCAGGTCACGTTGAAAATCTACACCCACCTGTCGGAAGGGAAGGAGCAGGCTGCGGTGGATGCGCTGAATAGGCATCTGGGAGCGTGAGGGGGAGCAATCTCCCCCACACCCTCAGCACTTGATGGTGTGTCTACCCCGGTTTTCCAGAGTAGGAGTTCATCATTTTGGATTTTTCCGAATGATGAACTCCTGCTCTCTTTTTTGCTCTGGGCTGGCTCATGGATGGCTTTTCAACCCTCGTTCATCATCTCATGATGAACTCCATGATGAACTGTGGTCAAAATCAGCTCGAAAATCGCCTGATTCCACAATTCCAAAAACGAAAAAAGTCCCTAACTTAGGGACTTTTCCGAGTGGTAGCGGCGATGTGACTCGAACACATGACACTCCGGGTATGAACCGAATGCTCTAGCCAACTGAGCTACGCCGCCAAATATGGCGCCGGTGGGCAACCAAATGGTTGCGGGGGAGGGACTTGAACCCCCGACCTCCGGGTTATGAGCCCGACGAGCTACCAACTGCTCTACCCCGCGACGTTCATGGGCATAACAAACAAATCACCCACACGGCACGTACTATCATAGCATGGAGACATAGCCGTTGTCAAGGGTATTTTTCGAACCTTTTCTTCCCCAACAAACCCATCCTTTTGCGATTTTCGCTCCCCGTCCTTGCAAAACCACGGGCAATGGGATACAATGATATACGAGAGAATCTGCGGGCTTTGGGCATAATTTGAAGCCTCCGCCTGTTGGTAATTGCAATTGTGAAAGGAGAAACGACATGAAGGCTTATGTAGAATCCCTTGGTATTATCGCCCCCAAAGCGGTATACCGTAATCTTACACCCGCGCAGCTCACCGAGCGCGCGGTGGCGCGGGGTGAAGGTACCCTTTCCAGCACTGGCGCTTTGGTGGTGACCACCGGCAAATATACCGGCCGTTCTCCGGACGACCGCTTTGTGGTGGACGTGCCCTCCATCCATGACGACATCGACTGGGGTAAGGTCAATGTCCCCATTTCCCCTGAAAAATTCGATAACATTTACAACAAGATGACCGCCTATCTCCAAGGCCGGGAGATCTTTATCTTCGATGGCTTTGCCGGCGCAGACCCCAAGTATGCCCTTTCCGTCCGGGTGGTGAACGAGCTGGCCAGCCAGAATATGTTCATGCACCAGCTGTTGCTCCGCCCCACCCAAGAGCAGCTGGACGCTTTTGTCCCCGGCTTCACCATCATTGCCGCCCCCGGCTTCAAGTGCATCCCCGAGGTGGACGGCGTCCATAGCGAAGCTGCCATCCTGGTGAACTTCGATAAGCGGATGGTCCTCATCGCCGGCAGCCAGTACGCGGGCGAGATCAAGAAGAGCGTCTTCTCCGTCATGAACTACCTGCTCCCCAAGGCCGGCGTGCTCTCCATGCACTGCTCCGCCAACGTGGGCCCCGATGGGGATTCCGCCCTGTTCTTCGGCCTCTCCGGCACCGGTAAGACCACCCTCTCCGCCGACCCCAACCGCGGCCTGATCGGCGACGACGAGCACGGCTGGAGCGATAACGGCATCTTCAACGTGGAGGGCGGCTGCTATGCCAAGTGCATCAACCTCTCCCATGAAAATGAACCCCAGATCTGGGAGGCCATCAAGTTCGGCTCCCTGGTGGAAAACGTCATCATGGACCCCGAGACCCGGGAGTTCGATTTCGCCGATAGCAGCCTTACCGAGAATACCCGGGTAGGCTATCCTGTGGATTATATCCCCAATTGCGTCATCCCCGGCGTAGCGGGCCACCCCAAGACCGTGGTGTTCCTCACCGCCGACGCGTTCGGCGTTATCCCCCCCATCTCCAAGCTGGATAAAAACCAGGCCATGTATCACTTCGTCTCCGGTTATACCTCCAAGCTGGCCGGCACGGAGCGGGGGATCGTAGAGCCCCAGACCACCTTCTCCACCTGCTTCGGCGCCCCCTTCCTGCCCCTGGACCCCTCCGTGTACGCCGAGATGCTGGGCAAGAAGATCGAGGAGCACGACTCCAACGTATACCTGGTAAATACCGGTTGGGCCGGCGGCAAGTATGGCGTTGGCAGTCGGATGAAGCTCAAGTATACCCGGGCTATGGTCACCGCCGCCCTCAACGGCGAGCTGGAAAAGTCCGAGTTTGAGCTGGATCCCATCTTCAACGTGATGGTGCCCAAGACCTGCCCCAATGTGCCCGATGAATTCCTGAACCAGCGGGCCATGTGGAAGAACGACGCCGAATACGAAGCCACCGCCAAGGATCTGGCCGCGCGGTTCGTTAAGAACTTCAAGAAGTACAGCCATATGCCCGCCCACATCGTGGAGGCTGGCCCCAAGGCCGAGTAAGGGCTGCTTGCGCACTGCGTTTGCCCCGTGGCTGTGCAGGCGGGATGGCTGCGGGGGCTTTGCCCCCGCACCCCCACCCGCTTTTTGAAAAAGCGGGGGAAAACGGCCTTATGGCTTTTGGAACAACATAATGGGTTTTTGCCGGCGAGCCGCTCTTTGGGAGCGGCTCGCTTGGTTTCGTTTATGGGGAGCGTTTGCGGGGGGCCGCAGCCGCTTAAC
>ERZ506979.1399-NODE-1399-length-10729-cov-5.215571_pt1 | contig 10729 bp, 9 predicted proteins | sample MGYA00512887_ERZ506979 | MGnify/ENA metagenome assembly ERZ506979 | reverse complement strand
ATGAAGGCCTTCACCAACGGCAGGGTCGGCCTGCCCGAGAGCAGCGAGACCGGCGATGTGCACAGCGCCGGGCGGAACTACAGCATCCTGTTCAAAAATGAGGGAGACCGCCGCGTGCTCATCGCGCAGATGAAAAACTTCGGCCCCGAGGGCTCGCTGTACGCGAAGGTGACGCTCACGGACATCCCGGCCGAGTCCATGGTCATCGCCACGCCCTTTGACAAGGACAAGCACTTTTACTACAACCAGAAGATCAACTGCATGCGCGCCGAGGGCACCGTGACCTACGGCTACCACAACCGCACATATACCTTCGACCCGGCGGACAGCTTCGCCGTGCTCGACTGGGGCCGCGGCGTGTGGACGTACAAAAACACGTGGTACTGGGGCAGTGCCTCCGGTCTCGTGGACGGGGAGCCGTTCGGCTTCAACATCGGCTACGGCTTCGGCAACACGAGCGCCGCGAGCGAGAACATGCTCTTTTACAAGGGCCGGGCGCACAAGCTCAGCCAGGTCACCTTCCACATCCCCGGCGACGGCGGCAAGGCCACGCCGGACTACATGCGGCCCTGGACCTTCACGAGCGACGACGGCCGCTTCGAGATGGACTACACCCCCGTGCTCGACCGCGCGAGCTGCTCGGACGTGGGGCTCATCAAGTCCGACCAGCACCAGGTGTTCGGCGTGTTCAACGGCCGCGCCGTGCTCGACGACGGCACGGTACTGAATGTCAAAGACCTCCCCGGCTTCGCCGAGAAGGTCATCAACAAATGGTGAAAGAATCGAAAAAACCTGCGGGTTTTTTCGACAAAAGGCTTACAGTCTGCTGCGCGCAGAATTTGTCCGCCTGCGACGGACAAATTCCACACTGGCAGCCTGAAAGGGTATGGTTCCGGCAATGCCGCACGGATTCCTGTGGAAAATTGCTTGACGCTGAAAAACCGCTCTGCATTTTGCAGAGCGGTTTTTTCGATTCCAAATGAAAATTACTTGCCCTCGATGGCGTCGGCGAGGCTGCTGAGCCAGTCGCCCTGCACGTCCTCGATCTTGCCCGCGTCGCACGCCGCCGCGATGGCGGGGTCAATGGGCAGCTTGGCCGTGTTGGGGATGCCGTGCTTGGCGGCGATGGCCTCAATGTGGCTCTCGCCGAAGATAGCGTGCTGCTTGCCGCAGTCCGGGCAGGTGTAGTAGGCCATGTTCTCGACGATGCCGAGCACGGGCACGTGCATCATGTCGGCCATGTTGACGGCCTTATCGACGATCATGCCGACGAGCTCCTGCGGGGACGTGACGACGACCACGCCCGCCACGGGCAGGGACTGGAACACCGTCAGCGGCACGTCGCCCGTTCCGGGAGGCATGTCGACGAACATATAGTTCACGTTGTCCCACTGGACGTCGGTCCAGAACTGGGTCACGGCGCCGGCGATGACCGGGCCACGCCAGACGACGGGGTCGGTCTCGTTCGGGAGCAGGAGGTTGATGGACATGATCTCGATGCCGGTGCGGGTGCGGTTGGCATACAGGAAGTCCTCGCCGCCCATGGCGCCGCCGTGGACGCCGAAGGCCTGCGGGATGGACGGGCCGGTGATGTCGGCATCGAGCACGGCGGCCTGATGGCCGCGGCGCTGCATCTCGCAGGCGAGCAGGCTCGTCACGAGGCTCTTGCCGACGCCGCCCTTGCCGGACACGACCGCGATGACCTTATCGACGCGGGAGCCGGGGCGCAGCGGCTGCTGCAGGGATTCCGGCTCGTGCTGGGCACAGGCCTCGCCGCAGGTCGAACAGTCGTGCGTGCAGTTTTCGGGTGTTTCCGTGTGGGTGTGATTGTCACTCATAGTGGTGGATTCCTCCATTTCGACAGTATGTTGACCTTATTATACCCCGAAAGCGCAGGAAGTCAACCTTCGGTCTTGCGCAGAAAGTCATTGAGCCCGCACAGCACGACGCACGCCTGCGCGCGCGTGGCATTGTCCAGCGGAGCAAAGCCGTGGTCGCCGCCGGACAGCAGCCCCTTTTCATAGCAGAAACAGACACTGTCGAGCGCCCAGGGGGCGATGTCGGCACGGTCGGGAATGTTGTAGGTCGAGGGATCGGCGGTCGGGTGCGTGTCCACGCCCTTCCAGGCGAGGTAGCCCGCCATGATCTGCGCCATCTCCTGGCGCGTGATGTTCCGGTCGGGCAGGAACCGCCCGTCGTCCGTGCCTGAGACAATGCCCTCCGATGCGGCCCAGGTCACACTTGGGGCATACCACTGCGCCGCCGACACATCCGGGAACCGGCTGCCGGGATAGTCCGCCTCGTCCACGCCCGAGAGGCCCGCGAGCATGGTCATGAACATGGCGCGCGTGAGCGTGCCGTCCGGCTGGAACAGGCCGCCTCCCACGCCGTTGACCCAGCCCGCGTCCGCGGCGCGGTTGACATAGTCCTTCGCCCAGTGGCTGCGGCAGTCGCGGAACAGCGGCTCGACATCGACCTCGCCGGAGTCCTTCTTCTCAAGGCCGTAATAGGCCGCGATGCCGCGCGCGTCCGCCTGCGCAATGGCCCGGAGCTTGGCATCGCTCGAGAGGAACTGCTCGCAGTCACTGTTGCTGCTGACGAAGCAGTGCTCAACGATCATGGCCGGGATGTGCCGGAGCTGGCCGTAGCGGACGATGCCGTAATAGTCGGCGAGCTTGCCGTTGGGATAGAGCGTACCGTCGTGCGAGCCCTCTTTGACGAGGCCGCGGCTCGTGTCGATGCCGAGCCGGCTGAGCTGCGCGAGAATATTCGTACCGACGGCGTCGATGACCTTCGCGCAGTCGGGATCATAGTTGCCGTTGCTGGCAAGGATCAGCCCGCCGTGCACGGACTGATTGCTGCCGGCAGAGTTCAGGTGCAGGCTCACGAGCAGGTCGGAGCATTTTTCGGCCGCGAAGTCCACGCGCTGCTTCACCTCTCTCAGGGGAGTATAGCGCGTGCCGTAGCTGTCCGAGCGCGTCATGTCCACGTGGACATTGCGGTAGGTCTCGAGCTCCTCTTTTAAGTACAGGCCGATCTTGAGCACAAGATCCGCCTCCTGGTACCCATATTTTTCGTTGACCGCGCCGGAGTCGTTGCCGCCCGCGCCGTCGCCGCCGTGGCCGGGGTCGAGCGTGATGTACACCCAGTCCCTGTCCTTGGCGGCAGTCTCGTTCACCGCCAGCGCCGCCGGGCACAGCAGTGCCGCCGTCAGCACCAGCGTGAGAAAGAAAGATAAGATCCGCTTCATCGTTCATCCGGGTGCGCCGGGATGCGCGCCCGTCCTCCTTCTTGGGAATTATGACAACCTTTGTCGAAGCAGATTGTACCCCACCCGTCCCGTTTTTGCAAGAGCACGGGCTGCAGGCGGCGGGAATTTAAGGGGCCGTGCCGGATTTGACATTTCCGGCCGGGTTGTGCTATGCTGTGTGATACTCTATGACAAAATGAGGTTATCTACATGGATATGACTCTGGTAGTGATGGCGGCCGGTCTCGGCTCGCGTTATGGCGGCGTCAAGCAGATCGAGCGCCTCGGCCCCGACGGCGAGATCCTGATGGAGTACGCGATCTACGACGCGCTGCGCGCCGGGTTTGACCGCATCGTGCTCATCATCAAGCCGCAGATGCTGCAGGACGTGCGCGGCCTCTTCGGCGACCGCATCGAGCAGCGCACCGGCATGCGCATCGACTACGCGTTCCAGACGCCGGACCGCTTCACCGCGGCGCGGCCGGAGCTGGCGCAGCGCAGCAAGCCGCTCGGCACCGTGCACGCCGTGCTGTGCGCGCGCGATGTGATCCGGACGCCCTTTGCCGTCATCAACGCCGACGATTTTTACGGCCGCGGCGCCATCGACGCCATTGCCGCCGCGCTGCCGGAGCTGCACGGCGCGCAGGACGCCGCCATGGTCGGCTACCGGCTGAAGAACACCGTGAGCCCCTTCGGCACCGTGACGCGCGGCGTGTGCGCGACGGAAAACGGTCTGCTGCGCAAGGTGCAGGAGACCTACAAGATCCAGCTGGGCGCCGACGGCACGATCCGCGACACGTCCGACGCGGGCGCGGGCGTCGTGCTCGACCCCGAGGCGATCGTGAGCATGAACCTGTGGGGCTATCACCCGGCGATGCTGGACGTGATGGCGCAGTATTTTGACGCCTTTGTGCGCGATCTCGCCCCCGGCGACGAGAAGCGCGAGTGTCTGCTGCCCGTGATGATGGACGCGCTCACGGCGCAGGGACGCGTCAGCACGCGCGTGCTGCAGACGGACGAGCACTGGTTCGGCCTGACGTATCAGGACGACAAGCCCGGCGTTGTCGCGGCGCTGCACGACCTGCACGCCGACGGGACGTATCCCCCGGCGCTGTGGAAATAAATCTGCCGAAACTGCCAATCGCGGCGATCTGTCCGATCGCCGCGATTTCTTTACAAATTTCTAATAATTCTTTAAGTGTCTCCCGGTATGATGAAGTAACCAAAGTTTCAGGAGGCACCCGCGATGGAAGAGACGCTGCGCATCGCCGTATTCGGCGACTCGCTGATGAAGGGCACGCTGCCGGACGCGCAGCTGCGGTATCATTTTCACACCGACCTGTTCGAGGCCCCGCTCGCCGGGCTGCACGCCGAGGTGACGAACAGATCCGTCTTCGGCGCGACCTCGCGCAAGGGCGTCACGCTCGTGCAGCGCGATCTGGCCCGCGGCCACCGCTATGACTGGGCGCTCGTGGAATACGGCGGCAACGACTGCAACTACGACTGGCCCGACGTGGCCGCGCACCCGGAGCAGCATCACGACCCCGTGGTGCTGGCGGACGAATTCCGCGCAAACATGGCGGCCATCGTGCAGATGCTGCGCGAGGCCGGCATCCGCCCCATCTTCACGACCCTGCCGCCCATCGACGAGGTGAAGTACCTCGCCTGCATCGACCACAACGGCGCGAGCGCCGCGGGCGTGATGCAGTGGCTGGGCGACGTGCGGCGCATCTACCGCACGCAGGAGCGCTACTCCGGGCTCGTACGCACCATCGCCGACGAGCTGAACGTGCCGTGCGTGGACCCGCGCGAGTGCTTTCTCGACAGGGGCGACCCCCGCGCGCTCAACGCGGACGACGGCATCCACCTGTCGGAGGCGGGGTACCGGCTGTTTTACGGCGCGCTCATCGAGCAGGTGCGCGCGATCGTCTGAACTGCATAGAAAAGGAGCGGACACCGCGATCGGTGTCCGCTCCTTTTTTGACTTATATGCGGCAGGCCGCCTGTGTGCGCGCGAGCAGGCGCGCGGCCGTCTGCGCGTCCGCCTGACCGGGCAGCAGCCGCCAGACCCAGTTGCCGGATGCCGTGCCGGGTGTGTTCATGCGGCTCTCGGCGCCGAGGCCGAGCACGTCCTGCATCTGCGCGATGAACAGCTCCGCGCGCGAACCCATGCCGGCGCGCAGCAGCGCCTCCGGCAGGCGCGCCACATCGTACACACCGAGGCAGCGCATGGCATAGTCGGCGTCCGCGCCGCCGAGCGCCGCCCACGCGGCGGCGGGCGCGTTGTCGTGCGTGCCGACATAGCAGACGCTGTGCGCGCGCACGCGGTCGGGCCGGTGCTCGGATGTGCCGCCGGGGTCGAAGCCGAACAGCAGCACGCGCATGCCCGGGCAGCCGGAGCGCGCGACGAGGCGGCGCACATCGTCGTCGATCGTGCCGAGGTCCTCGGCGATGAGCTGCAGCTCCGGCGCTGCCGTGTGCAGCGCCTGCAGCAGCGCCGGGCCGGGGCCGGGCGCCCAGTGGCCGCCGCGGGCGGTCAGTTCGCCGCGCGGCACCACCCAGTAGCTTGAAATGGCGCGAAAATGGTCGATACGCACCACATCGTAGCGCTTTGCTGCGCCGCGGATGCGCTCCTTCCACCACCGGAAGCCGTCCGCGCGCATGGCATCCCAATCATAGAGCGGGTTGCCCCAGAGCTGGCCGTCGGCGCTGAAATAGTCCGGCGGGACACCGGCGGCAGCGCTCGGCTGCCCGTCCGGGTCGAGGCAGAACTGCGCCGGCTGCGCCCAGACGTCCGCGCTGTCGGGCGCGACGTACATGGGCAGGTCGCCGATGATGCGCACGCCGTGCGCATGGGCGTAGGCGCGCACCGCGTCCCACTGGCGGGTGAACTCCGTCTGGAGGTAGGCGTGCAGGAGCACGCGGCCGTCGAGCCGCGCGAGCGCCTCCGCGAGCGCGGCAGCGTCCCGGTCGCGCAGGGGCTGCGGCCAGGCATACCACGGCGCGCCGCCCTGCTCTTCCTTCAGAGCCATGTACAGGCAGTAGTCGCGCAGCCACGGTTCGGCCGCGAGCGCGGCGCGCAGCGCGGGCACAACAGCGTCCCGTTCGCGCGCGAACGCCGCGTCCCAGAGCGCGGTCCTGCCCGCGTGCACGCGCGCGTAGTCCACGCGCATGGGATCACTGCCCCAGTCGATGGCGCGCACCTCATCGGCCGTGAGCGCGCCGCGCGCAACGAACGGCTCGGGCGAGAGCAGGTCGGTGCTGCCGGCAAACGTCGAGGCCGACAGGTACGGCGAGTGCGCGCCGTCCGGCGGGTTGAGGGGCAGGATCTGCCAATAGTGCTGCCCGGCGGCAGCGAGAAAGTCAATAAAATCCCGGGCGTCTTTGCCCAGGTCGCCGATGCCGCACGGCCCCGGCAGGGCCGACACCGGCAGCAGGATACCGCTGGAACGGTCCATGCTCCGTCACTCCTTTTGATAGCTGCGGATGATCTCGCGGAACTTCGGGTTGCGCGGCAGCAGGCGCATGAGCGGCAGGCCCAGCACGCCGAGCACGGCGATCTCGCCGAGCGCGACCTGACCGCCGAAGACCCAGAACGATGCATTCAGGTGCGGGAACACGGCGTCCGTGAGCGACCACGTGAGCACCGCGCCGACCAGCACGAAATTGAACACGACCGGCATGAGCGCGGCGAGGATGCACCGCACCCACGACTGCGCGCCGCGGCCGCGGCCGAGCCACGCCGTGCACAGCGCCGCCAGCAGCGTTGCGAGCGAGCCGAAGACCACGTCAAAAATGCCCGCCGCGCTCAGCAGATTCGCGATCGCGCAGCCGGCGAACAGGCCCCACGCCGTGCAGGGGATGAAAAACGGCAAAATGCACAGCACCTCCGAGACCCGGCACTGGATCGCTCCGTAACTGATCGGCGCCAGAAGCATCGTCAATGCGGCATAGGCCGCGCCTGTGACCGCCGCAGCGGCCAGCTTTCTCGTGGTGATGTGCATGATTCAATTCCTCCCATTTTTTTCGTTGCACACGTTGTGCGCGCAGGGGTATGGCACCTGCGCATGATAAATTGTGACGGCGGTTATTCTACTCCACCGCCGCCGCGTTGTCAACCGGTTTGCTGTACAGACAGCCGCAGTATTCCTGCCGGTAGAGGCCGTACTGCTTCGAGAGTTCAATGCTGCGCTTATAGCCCTCGCGCTTTTTGAAGTCCGACGGCAGCCAGCGCACGCCGTACTGCTGCGCCAGCTCCGCGCCGATGGCGTTGAGCCGCTGCGCGTCCTTGTGCGGCGAGACGGTGAGCGTCGTGCCGAAAAAGTCGAACCCGTGCGCGCGCGCCTGCCGCGCAGTCTCCTCCAGGCGCAGACGGAAGCACACCGTGCAGCGCGCGCCGCCCTCCGGCTCGCGCTCGAGGCCGCGGACAGCGTCGATATAGCGCTGCCCGTCATAGTCGCAGGCGAGCAGCTCCACCGGCTCCGGCGTCGGGAGCTGGCGAATCAGCTCCCGCTGCCAGTAGAGGCGGCGGTCATACTCGTCCCGTGGCTGGATATTCGGGTTATAATACAGCACGGTCACGCGAAAATACCGCGTGAGGTACTCGAGCACGTAGCTGCTGCACGGACCGCAGCAGCTCTGCAGCAGCAGGCACGGCTTCCCCTCCGGCGGGAGAGCGGCGAGCAGCGCGTCAAGCTGCTTTTGATAGTTTTCTTTCATAAGCGTCACCTGCCGGACAGTATAGCACACCCGCGCGCAGAATACCAGTGCGGGCCTTGACGCGGCGGGGCTTTTCCGATATGATATAAAATAGGAAATTATGCGAAGGAGGCGCGTCCGTCATGGACCAGCGCATGAGCAAGGACAAATATTATCTCAACATCGCCGACGCGGTGCTCGACCGCTCGACCTGCCTGCGGCGCAAATACGGCGCGATCATCGTCAAGAACGACGAGATCCTCTCCACGGGCTACAACGGCGCGCCGCGCGGGCGCGTCAACTGCTCCGAGCTCGGCTACTGCAACCGTGAGCAGCTCAACATCCCCAGCGGCCAGCGCTATGAGCTGTGCCGCAGCGTACACGCCGAGGCCAATGCCATCATCTCCGCCGCCCGGCGCGACATGATCGGCGGCACGCTCTATCTCGTCGGGCGCGACGCCGCCACCGGCGCGCTTCTGCACGACACGACCTCGTGCGCCATGTGCCGCCGCATGATCATCAACTCCGGCATCACGCGCGTCGTCAACCGCATCGGCGACGATGGCATCGAGATCATCGACGTACAAAACTGGATCGTCAACGACGAGTCCATCCAGCCGAAGGCCACGGCCGAATGAGCGCGGTTTTGCTTTACAAGCGCGGTATTTTTGATTATAATAAGTAAGTTAGACTGAAAAAAGGCAGGATTCAACGTATGGCATCCATTGCATTTGAGGAATACAAGAACAAACTCAACAACCTCCGCCCGGCGCTGGACGATCTGGGCGGCGCGCTGCATCTCGACGAGGCGCGCAACGAGGTCGAAAAGCTCGAGGAGGAGAGCGCGCAGGACGGTTTCTGGAACGACACCGAAAACAGCCAGCGCGTGCAAAAGCGCATTAAGACGCTCCAGCACAAGCTCGATCGCTACGCCAAGCTCTCCGGCGCGTGGGAGGACATGCTGACCATGTGCGAGATGGCCATCGAAGAGGACGACGACTCGATGCTGCCCGACCTCGAGAGCGAATTTCACACCTTCGAGGAGACGCTCGAATCCATGCGGCTCGAGACGCTGCTGACCGGCGAGTATGACGCGAACAACGCCATCCTCACCTTCCACGCCGGCGCGGGCGGCACCGAGGCGCAGGACTGGACGAGCATGCTCTACCGCATGTACAACATGTGGGCCGAGCGCCACGGCTACACCGTCAAGCTCATGGACTATCTCGACGGCGACGAGGCCGGCATCAAGAGCGCGACGATCATGATCGAGGGCGAGAACGCCTACGGCTTCCTCAAGAGCGAAAACGGCATCCACCGGCTCGTGCGCATCAGCCCGTTTGACGCCTCCGGCCGCCGTCAGACCTCGTTCTCGGCGGTAGAGGTCGTTCCGGATATTCCGGATACCTCCACGGACTTTGAGATCAAGCCGGATGATTACGTCCTCATCAAAACAGACCAGGGAACGACACACAAGTTCATGATTTCGAACAAGTAATTTTCAATTTTGTACTTTCAATTTTCAATTCAATATGATTTATCCCGAAAATTTTGAATCTAAAATAAAATTCGACAAAATAAGACAACTTATCAGCAATAACTGCCTGAGCGACATGGGCCGGGAACTGGTCAGCGACATCAAGTTCTCCACCAATGCCGGATGGATCGAAACCTCTTTGGCCGAAACCTCCGAATTCATGCGGATCTGTCAAGAGGAAGAGAACTTTCCGGTCTCCTATTACCATGATGCCCGCCCCTTCTTGTTGCGTATAAAAGTAGAGGGTTTGTTTCTGGAAGTAAACGAGCTGGTTGTCTTAAAAAATTCACTGGAGTCGCTGAACGCCATCATGCGTTTCTTCAACACCAAACAAGAAGTTTACCCTCATCTGGTAGCCCGGGCCGGGGACGTACGGGTATTCCCCTATATCCTGCAACGTCTGGACTCGATCGTTTCAAAATTCGGGACAATTAAGGATACCGCCTCACCCGCTTTAGGCAACATACGTCATAGCATTGCTAAAAAACAATCAGGCATCTCCCGGCGTATGCAAGCCCTGTTGCAAAAAGCACAGGAAGAAGGATGGGCCGACAAGGATAGTAACATCGCCATCCGGGATGGTAGAATGGTGATACCTGTACCCGCGGCTTTCAAGCGGAAATTAAACGGTATCGTGCATGATGAATCCACCACCGGAAAAACCTCTTATATCGAACCCGCGGAAATCATCGAGACGAACAATGAAATCCGGGAACTACAACTAGAAGAAAAACGGGAAATCACCCGTATTCTCCGGCAATTTGCCGACGATTTGCGTCCTTATATATATGACCTGATTCCGGCCTATGATTTCATGGCATTCGTGGATTTCGTGCGAGCAAAAGCACTCTTTGCCATCCGGGTGAATGCCATTGTGCCTCTCTTTGAAGATACCCCTTCCATGCTATGGTACAGGGCAAAGCATCCCCTACTCTACCTAAGCTTGAAAGCAAACGGGAAAGAGGTTGTTCCCTTGGATATTGAAATAAATGAAGATCAGCGAATCATCCTGATTTCCGGTCCTAACGCGGGCGGTAAATCCGTCTGCCTGCAAACAGCCGGTTTATTACAATATATGTTCCAATGCGGTGTACCCGTACCCGTGGAAGAATCCAGTAAATTCGGGATATTCCACAAAATACTCATTGACATGGGAGACGAACAGTCTCTTGAAAATGATTTGAGTACATACAGCTCGCATCTGGTAAACATGAAGAATTTCATCCGTTACGCCTCGCAAGACAC
>ERZ506979.1389-NODE-1389-length-10822-cov-3.899694_pt1 | contig 10822 bp, 6 predicted proteins | sample MGYA00512887_ERZ506979 | MGnify/ENA metagenome assembly ERZ506979 | reverse complement strand
ATAAAATAGTTCCATCGGTTAGAATATTATACACCTTCTCACCTACCCCGTCATTAATTGTCAATGTCGTTTTCGTTTCATCGATTATACCTTCAGCCTCAAATTTAGCTTCTATCTCTTTCGACATATCATCACCCTCTATAATCGTTGTTTCAGGAAAGCCGTCAAATGTTATGATCGGCTGGCCGGCTGGCTGTACAACAACTGTTACCCCCAATACATTTGTCACATGTGCCTTTCCTGTCGCATCAACTCCTGAAAACTCATAATGATAAGTATAAGTTTGGTCTTCCTCGATAGGAGCCTCCAAACTATTGATTGCATCTTTCAAAAATAGCTGTCCAGTTTTTCTTTCTCCTTTCACATTAGTATTCGCCTTACCATTGACCGACCATTTGAAATTCTTCCCTAAAGCGGCGGTAACTCCTTCGTCCGTCGCCAAGTCGTAGATAATCTCTTCGTTTTCTTTGTCTTCCCGCCATTGCTTGACACACAAAGAAGCAATACCTGCCGGCATAGCAAATCCAACTGTAGGACTCTTCTCGAACTTTCCGACTTTAATGGTAAAAGATTCCCCATTTGTAAAATCATCCGGAGACAGTGTCGGCTTCTCAAACGGCTTCCACATAAAATCCGGTATCCCCTCATTCAGCGTGACATTTGTCATTTCATCATCCAGGATAATTTCCAGACCGATGCCATCCAAGGCCTCTCCATCCGTTTTAAAGATCAGGCGAATGTTCTGGCGACGTTCGATAGAAAGAGGAGTCGGGATTTTATATGTTTTTTCCTTGTCTTCGGTGACTTTCTTCAAACGGATGGCAATACCTAATTCCGATCCTTCTTTAGCTACTTGCATATAAGCCGGACGCATTTCATCTTTCTTTATTTCCAGGCTGCCGGATGTAAAGGCCGAACTCAACAAAACAGTATAATCAGAATATGCCTCCTTGAAGTCCTCGGTATAGTCGACCGTGATTCTCGCATTTCCAAGTGTACAAGTCACATCGATAGGCGTACTCATGTCAGCTTTCACCGTAAAGTCGGTACTCCCTTCAAAATAAGGGTTTTCAAAAGCAGAAGGGAGGTTGTCACCTTTGGAGGCGATGAGGGTATAAGCCCCCTCTTTCAGTTCGATTTCAGAAGGCATCTCATCGAAGCGGTCATACGATTGGACTGTATCGGACTGCTGTACGATACGGATCTTGTAATCAGCCGTAGTCAGGAACTTTTCGAACTCATCCGAAACGGCTGCTTTAGTCGAGTTGTTGATACCTTTGTTCAAAGAAGTAGTGTCTGCCGATAATGACAAGCGCAGCTTTCCAATTCCATCGGCAGGCACACGATCGGAATCACAAGAAGAGGCACAGATAAGTACCCCCAAAACACATATCCATAAAGCCATGATCTTCCCAAGACCATATTCAATCATACATTTCTTCATCTATATAGTAATATAGTTTAGCCCTAATTCAGTTGACTGTCGCAATTCACAAAACAACCGGAGTAATACCCTTTCTCTACCTATCAAAATCGGTGCAAAATAACGACAACGCAAGAGATCTCACAAGGTCTATTTATACGATTACCTGTCCTCTTTTTTAGATCTTGTTCCAAATAGTCAATTATAATATCCTAACTTAAACCGGATTTTATCATTCAACACTTTTTGCGTGTCCTATTTTTCATATCTTTGCACATATTCTAATGTATTCTGAATATGGAAAACGATATCCCCAAAATAGACCTTCCCGAAGATTGGATCATCGGGAATCTTTCGCATAAAGACATTGGTTTGTTGAACTTGTATGCCAACTATCCTTGCAGGTTGAAGGCGGAGATATTCGTGCTTTGCATGCAAGGGGAGATCGAAGCATCCATAGATCTGACACGCTACCAAGTGAAGCCAGGCAGCTTTATCACGATCCTGCCGGGAACGATCTTACAAATTCATAAGATAGAAGGAGATTTACAGATCTATTTTATGGGATTTTCATCTGAATTCATCAACCATGCCAATATAGGCAAATCGGCAATGGACATGTTGTATGTCGTAAAAGACTGCCCGATTATCGAGCTGAAAGAACAGCCGGCTCAATTGCTGGAAGATTATTTTTCGCTACTTGTCAAGACGTATGGATTCTGCGGACCCAAGTTAAACAAAGATATCCTTAACCATTTGCTTTCAGGCGTGCTTCTCGGAGTAGGGGCCATGTATAAAGACAAGACACTGAACAAGACGAATCTCTCCAAAGCAGAACAAATAAGCAAGAACTTCGGACAATTGGTTATGAAGAACTATACCACGCAACGTTCCGTTGCGTGGTATGCCAAGAAACTCGGCATAACTCCGGCGCATCTCAGTACGATTGTCAAGCAGACGACCGACAAGACTTGTGTCGAGATCATCACCTCTATGGTAATCATGGATGCAAAGGCACAGTTGAAATCGACCGACCTTTCCATCCACGACATCGCCTATTCGCTGAATTTCACGAACATGTCTTTCTTCGGCAAATATTTCAAGCGTCATGTGGGGATGGGGCCGTTGGAATACCGGAACAGCTAAAATAGGTATTATTTTCATTGACAATCAGATTCATCCGATTTATTTTTACGTTCCCCATGTTTCCCGGTCTAGGCTCCGGTATTGTATGGCTTCCGCCAAATGGCGTGCTTCGATATTCAGAGAGGCTTCCAGATCGGCGATCGTACGGGAGACTTTCAGGATACGGTCGTAGGCGCGGGCGGAAAGATTGAGGCGCTGCATGGCGACCTTCAGTAAAGACAGACCGGCAGCATCGGGCACGGCGTATTCATGAAGCAGTTTGGAGGTCATCTGGGCATTACTATAAATGCCCTCATGTGCGGCAAAGCGTTTTTCCTGGATAGCGCGGGCTTTCATCACACGCTCGCGTATCGCTTCGCTACATTCGGAAGGGTGTCCGTCGGATATCTTCTCAAAAGGGACCGGCACGACTTCCACCTGTATATCGATCCGGTCGAGCAGAGGGCCGGAAACGCGATTCATATACTTTTGGACGGCACCCGGAGAACAGAGGCAAGGGCGATCGGGATGATTATAATATCCACAAGGACAAGGATTCATGGAAGCGACCAACATAAAGTTAGCCGGATAATCGACAGATAAGCGGGCACGCGAGACCGTTATCGTCCGGTCTTCCAAAGGTTGGCGCATGACCTCGAGCACATTCCGGTTGAATTCGGGCAATTCATCCAGGAACAAGATCCCGTTATGCGCCAGGCTGATCTCTCCCGGCTGCGGGAAAGCACCTCCACCGACCATTGCCACATTCGAAATCGTGTGATGGGGCGAACGAAACGGACGTTGTGTCATCAGGGAAGTGTCCACCCCGATCTTACCGGCAACCGAATGTATCTTGGTGGTCTCTAATGACTCCTGCAAGGTAAAGGGCGGCAAGATGGAAGGGAGACGTTTAGCAAGCATCGACTTGCCGCTCCCCGGCGGACCGATCAAGATCAGGTTGTGGCTGCCAGCAGCGGCTACTTCCAACGCACGTTTCACATTCTCCTGTCCGCGTACATCCGAGAAATCCGCTTCAAACTGAAGCTGCCGGGCATAAAACTCTTCACGGGTATTGACAATCGTCGGTTCCAAATCCCGTTTTCCCGCAATGAACTCGATCACCTCTTTGATAGTCGAAACGCCGTACACTTCCAGATTATTGACAACAGCGGCCTCGCGGGCATTCTGCTTGGGAACGATAAAGCCTTTGAATCCCTCTTCACGCGCCTTGACCGCAATCGGCAGAATACCTTTTACCGGCTTCAAGCTGCCGTCCAATGAAAGCTCTCCCATCATCATGTAGTGACTCAGCCGGGAAGCATCCAGCTCTTCGGCTGCTGCCAGGATACCGATTGCAAGCGGCAAGTCGTACGACGAACCTTCCTTCCGGATATCCGCAGGCGCCATATTGATCACAATGCGGTTACGAGGAAACTTGTAGCCACTCACCTGAAGAGCAGAGATAATGCGCTCATGGCTTTCACGGACAGCCACATCGGGCAACCCTACCAAAAAGAATTGGATACCTTTCGTGCAATTCACTTCGATCGTAACGACCGTTGCCGATATGCCCTGCACGGCGGCGGCATAAGATTTGACTAACATAGTTAAAGATTTATGATTTATGATTTATAATTTATGATTTATGGGTCTGGATTTATGAGGCCGGATTTATGATTTAGGGATAGCAACATTGCATAAATCAGAAATCATAAATCATAAATTCCTACTCCATCAGCTTTTCCAATGTCTGCTTTATCTCGACCCCATTGTCCGTTTTCAAGATGATCTTTCCTTCTTCATCGATCAGGAAACAGCGGGGTAAAGCACTTACATTATACAGATCGACCAACATGGCTGCCTGTCCGGCGGAATCGGTAACCAAATTCCAGTCGATGCTATCCTTTGCAATAACTTTCCGTACTCCAGCCTGATCGTCATCCAAGCTGATCAGCAACATATCCACCTTCTCTTTCGGATATTTCGTTGCCACTTCATCCAAATACAGATCTTCCGTCTGACACATATCGCACCAGGGAGCCGTAAACGCAAGCAGCAAATATCTATTCGGAAAAGAATCCAGGCTGACAGGAGCTCCATAAATATTCTTCACATTGAAACCGGGTGCTTCAGCTCCCAAAGCCGTCCTTTTTGCCCGCGTACTGTATTCCTGTAGCTTCCGTACCAAATAAAAGTCATTCAATTTCGGACTCAGCACAGCCAGCAGTTCATCCATTCGCCGGGTATCGTCAGGATGGTTAAAATAATGTTGTATCAATATGACGGAGGCTTCTTCATCCGGATATTTCTTAATGGCGGCAGCAGCTTCCTCGCTCAGCAGATGGTTTACATTCGCCAGGCGTGAAGCCATATCCGTTTCCTCTATCGAGCCGTTGACATTTTCCCTGTTCTTCTTATTCAGTTGACGGATCAAGTCGGCCTGTTCCTTCAACAAAGGAGCCATTTCTTTTTTTATCGTGGAAAGACGATCATTGATCCGCCCTCCTTTGACACGCAACATGGCAGGATAAGCAGCGTCCCCGGTGATCGTCACCTTCTCTCCCTTTTCCAGATAAGCCGTAACCCAATGCATCTTATTGGCAAAGAAGATCGTCACTTCCCGGAAATCACCTTGTTTCTTTTCGATCAAAAATTCGCCCGGCTTCCCGCAAGTCACCGTATCTACCACTTTTATATCTTCATTCTCGAAAACGGCATATAAGGTCTGATCCTCCAGATTGGTAAGTTTCCCTTCTATCCGGTAAGCAATATCTCCGCCACACGATGACAAAGAAACGATAATCCCAACGACCAGTAATAAACGTCTAATCATGTTATACCTCACATCCCACATTAAAAGATAATTTGGGGTAAAGATAGGAATAGATTTTAAAACATCCTAACATTTATGCTAAAATTAATGTATATATATAAAAAAAGCGCAGAACCGAAGTCCTGCGCTTTTATATAGTCGTTATGTATGTTATTACAATTTCGGACCAGCAGCAACCAGCTTCTTACCAGCTTCGTTACCAGTGAACTTAGCGAAGTTCTTGATGAAACGGCCAGCCAAGTCTTTTGCTTTTTCATCCCACTGAGCAGCGTCAGCATAAGTATCACGCGGATCCAAGATCTTCGGATCAACACCCGGCAATTCTGTCGGTACAACGAAATCGAAGTACGGGATAACTTTTGTCGGAGCTTTGTCGATAGAGCCATCGAGTCCAAACGTGCTGGAACGCTCGTTCCAATAATCACGCGTGGCCTTGAGCACGTTGAAGGTTTCAGTTCCTTCTGGAGCAGCAACAGGCTTTTCCGCAACCACGGCAAACAGGGGTGAAGCACCATAAAGCTCATATTCCCAATCCAGGTATACCTCCTTGCCGGCATCTTCAATTACCGTGATGCCGTCGAAGCCCACCTGTGCCAGGGCATCGGCATCCCATGCGGGACGCACTACCGAAGAAAGAGGAAGAGAATCGTAATAGGGTTTGTCGTTAGTGCACACGGCCGTGCGCATGCCGGTTTTCCGGTAATACGCCGCTTCGTTTTCGCGCACCTTCTGCGCAACAGCTTCGCTGTAGAACTCGTGGTGCCAATTTGCGTCGAATACGAGCAGCTTTCCGCCGGGCTTCAAAACCTTCAGGCATTCGCGATATGCGGCAACCGGATTCGGCAGCGTCCACGTAACGTTACGCGTCACAACCAGGTCGAAGGTTGCCTCGGGGAAGCTTAAGCTTTCGGCATCCATATGAAGCATCACAGCGTCAACGCCACGTTTTTCGGCATTCGCGCGAGCGCAGGCAAGCATATTGTCGGAGGTATCAATGCCGTACACCTTGGCGCCTTCCGCACCAAGCGCACAGGGGAAGAATCCGGGACCACAGCCCAAATCAAGGACGGTTTTCCCTTCAAGGGAACACCCCGCCAAGCGAGAAGCCAACCCAACCCACTTGACCGAGCGGGAATCTTCCAGTTCTTCGTTCACGTACTGGTCGTAGTCGTCGGAATCGGACCAGGAAAGTGATTCGTAATGGGGATCAAGTGCGGCTTCCTGCATCATGTCCTCTTCTGCATCGATGTTACTTCTTTCAAGACCGTAACATCATAACACGCGATAACACGTTCCAGAGATTCGTAACCTGAAAACGGTCCGTACGGAACATTGCGCGGGTGGAACGGCATGCGCACCATTCCCTCGCAAGTCAACGGCACGCGCGCCATCCCCTCGCAAGCCAAAACCAGCGCACAAAAAAGCGCCACTCATAGAGCGGCGCACGTAGAACTTATTTGTAGTGGCTATTAAGGATGCACTGACTGCCAAACGCGCCAACACGCCCAGCCTGCACCGCAAAAAAACGCCGCCCCTAAGGGCGGCGCCAACAAAAAACTAGTAGCGGCTATCGAAGATGCGCTGGGTCTTTTTCTCGGAACGAGGAAGCTCGCCAATGGGCACACCCTTGGCATCGGGGGTGCAGCCGATCTTCGCCTTGAAGATGAGAGCCAGCTCTTCTTCGCAGCGCTGCAGAGCATCGCCTTCAAGCGAGGTTTCGAACAGCACCGTAAGCACGTCGCGGCCCATGATGTGCTCGATCATTACCTGGTACTCGGAAGACGTACCCGAGGTTGCGGCGATAACCTCTTCCACCTGAGCGGGGAACATATTAACGCCCTTAACCTTGAACATATCATCGGTGCGGCCTACCAGCGTGTCGATGCGGGGGTGCTTCATGCCGCAAGCGCAATCGCCGGGAATGATGCGGGTAAGGTCGTGCGTGCGATAGCGGATAAGCGGAGCGCCTTCCTTGCGCAGGGTGGTAAGAACCAGCTCGCCAACCTCGCCGTCAGGCACGGGCTCGCCTGTTTTCGGGTTAACGACCTCGGCATATACGTAGTCGCTCCACAGATGCATACCATCGTGCTCGTGGCAGGAAATACCAATGCCCGGGCCGTAGATTTCGGTAAGGCCGTAGATATCGAAGATCTCGATGCCCAGCTCTGTTTCAATGCGATGGCGCATCTTTTCGCTCCAACGCTCGGAACCGATAACGCCCTTCTTAAGAGCGAGCTTATCGCGAATGCCACGCTCGGCAATTGCCTCGGCGAGAAGCAAAGCATAGGAGGAGGTGGCGCACAGAACGGTGGACCGCAAGTCTTCCATCATAGTGAGCTGCTTTTCGGTGTTGCCCGGACCCAGCGGCACTGCCATGGCGCCCAGCTTTTCGGCGCCAAGCTGGAAGCCGATGCCGGCCGTCCACAGGCCATAGCCCGGCGTAATGTGAATGCGGTCTTTGTTGGTGATGCCCACCGTTTCATAGCAACGCGCAAACATCGTGGCCCAGTCGTCTACGTCCTTCTGGGTATAGGGAATTACCACAGGGATGCCCGTGGTGCCAGAAGAGGAATGGATGCGAACGATCTTTTCCTCGGGCACAGCGGCCAATCCCAGCGGATAGGCCTCACGCAGGTCCGCCTTTTCGGAGAAAGGCAGCTTTTCGAAATCTTCCTGGGTCTGAACGTCAGAAAGATCGATGCCCTCGAACTTCTTCGCATAGAAGGGCGAACGTTCCTTCAGCGTCTTGAACTGCTCCTTGATGAGGGAGAACTGCTCGTCGGTCAATTCCATGGGTCTGCCTTTCTGTGTAGCAGGTTGCCTTGTTACGCTGAAAACAAACCGCAAATAGGGGGCAAACCCCCTTGCGGCTTCTAAGCAAATTACAGATGATGCGTTTCACTCTACCACGATAAAGCGAAACGCATCGGAATAATCGAGTTACGCACCCAAACCTAGGCTGGCGGCAACGTCGATCGGGTTGTACGCCCAAGCCGCTGGCGGCGCGAGCGCCGATCGGAGTACGCGCCCTCGACCAAGCTGACGGCGCGAAGGTTCATCTCGACGAAACGCTCCTTCACACAAGCAGGAACAACGGCACGCATGTCGTCGAGCGTCAGCACACCGCGAAGGGCGCTTTCGCTTTCGGGTGCGTTTACCGCCTTAAGGGCGCTTGCCAACATGATGATATTCAGCGCCTTGCGGGAGCCCAACGCATCGCACAGCGCAACGTCGTCCACCACAACCACGTGAGCGCCCGATGCCTGCAGGGCATCGATCATCTTAGCGGGGTCGTACGAAGGTGATTTGAAGTCGCCCACCGTAGGGGCAACACCCGAGCGGGCAACCACCATCACGCCCGAAGGCTTCAGCAGGTGAAGAGCACGTAGGCCCTCGCCAGGCTCAAGCGCGATGATCACATCGTCGGACGCATCGCCGGGCAGCGGCGAGAACACTTCTTCGCCGTTGTTGCCCATGCGCACATGACTCATAACGTCGCCGCCGCGCTGCGCCATGCCCGTGGTTTCAGCCGTGCGCACCTGCCAACCCTTCGATCGGGCCGCTTCGGCCAAGATCTTCGCAGCGAGTACGCTGCCCTGTCCGCCGATGCCGGCAAGAGAAACGTTGATCATTGCGCACTCCCTTCGTTCCCGTCGCATTCAAGGGCGTCATCTTCGCACAGGTACGTACATAAGCCGCAGCCGTTGCACAGCGAAGCATCCACAACGGGGCGACGATTCTCGGCGTCCCAAGAAAGCGCGGGGCATCCGATTTTCAGCACGCACTTGCCACAGCCCGTGCACGCCTCTTCGCGATAGCGCACAGGAGCGCCAGGCTTGATCAGCTTCACGCAGGGCGATTCAAAGATAATGCCCGAAGGGCCGTCGTAGTAAATTGCTTCGCGAGCCGCTTCGCGCGCTTCATCCAAGCGCAGAGGGTTGGCATGCGTGATAACCTTCACGCCCAATGCGCGCAGCACCGCTTCGATGGAGATCGGCTCGGACTTGGGCCCCATCAAGGTAACGCCCGTGCCAGGATGAGGCTGCGATCCGGTCATCGCCGTGGTGGCATTGTCCAGCACGCATACCGTGATGTCGTGCTGGTTGTATACCGCATTGGCAATGCCCGTCATGCCACTGGCGAAGAAAGTGGAATCGCCCACGAACGAAAGAGCCTTCTTGCCGGGCTCCACGACGCTGAAGCCCTGCGCCACTGTGATACCCGCACCCATGCACAGGCAGGTGTCGACGGCGTTCAGCGGCTTCGCGTTGCCCAACGTATAACAGCCGATATCGCCGCAGAAAATACCATCGCTTGGCTTCTTCAAGGCAGACTTTACCGCATAGAACGCGCCACGATGTGGGCAGCCCGGACACAACAGCGGAGGGCGGGCAGGCGGCTGAGCCTGGGCCGCTTCTTCACCGATGCCCGCAACCATGGCAGTTTCAGCGCCGAACACCTTGCGGGGCTCGGCCAGTTGCACGCCGAAGAACGCTCGCAGCTGAGCGGCGATGGCGTCTACTGTGTTTTCGCCGCGGTCGGTTGCCTCGCCCGTCAGCTTGCCATGCACGCGATAGGAAGCATGCGCGCACCCCGCCGTTTTCAGCATTTCGTCTTCCAGGACATGATCCAGTTCCTCGAACACGATCACATCGCTTAAACCCTCGGTAAAACGCACGGCGCGCTTCTGAGGGAACGGATACGGCGTGCCAACCTGCATGACGCGATATGCAGGAAGAGCCTCCACCGCCTTGCCATAAGCGGGGCCGCCCATGGTGCAGTAGCCGCCTTCGCACTGCGGCGGGAGAATCGGCGCTGCGGGAGCACCCTGCGACCACACAAGCTTGCCGGCCTGGACTTCCTCTTCCAGCAGGCGCAACGCCTCACGCGCGTACGCATACGAAATGCCGCCGGCGACAATGCCGAACTGGGCATCTTCGCCTTCGCCGAACACGGGGTTGAAGACGTCGAATTCACTCTCGGAAAAATCATCTGCAATAGCTGCCAGGCGTTCGTTGATTTCCTTATGGGCAGCGTAGGAGCGCTTCGGGAAAATGACCCAACGCGAATCGCGCTTGAAACCTTCGGGCGTGCGTGCCTGAGTGCGCTCGGCAACCTCGAAATACGTGGAAGCGTGGCACACACGCGTGGTGGGACGCATCAACACGGGGGTTTGGTACTTCTCAGAAAGGTCGTAGGCGATGCCCATCATCTGACATCCCTGCTCGGGCGTTGCCGGGTCGAACACCGGCACCTTGGCGAATGCCGCAAAACGGCGCGTATCCTGCTCGGTCTGGGAAGAAATCGGTCCCGGATCATCGGCAACGAGAATGACCATGCCACCTTTGACTCCAACATATTCCAAACTCATAAGTGGATCAGATGCAACATTTAAACCGACCTGCTTCATAGTGACGAGAGAACGCGCTCCGGCGTAAGCA
>ERZ506979.1383-NODE-1383-length-10856-cov-6.595593_pt1 | contig 10856 bp, 8 predicted proteins | sample MGYA00512887_ERZ506979 | MGnify/ENA metagenome assembly ERZ506979 | reverse complement strand
CGATTTATAAATACGGCGTGGCCTTCAGCGGTAAAAAGGTCGAAGTGGCAGTCGGATGAGAATTGAAGACAGGGGCACACCTTTGTTTGTGTGTCCCTGCCTTTTTTATAACGAATTCATGATGTTCAGCAAACTCTGGTAGCTGTCTACATCGTGGTATACGACATTACTTGTGGACATCTCATTGAACAGCTTCTTCGCACAAGAGATTTTTGCCTGCTCAATAGGACGCAGCTCAAGACTTTCCATTGTGCCTTTCGTTTCGGCTATGAAGAAAATGTGCTTGACCTTGCCCTCATAGAAAGCGATTGCCCAGTCCGGCGAATAGTTACCAACCGGCGTGGGAATTTGGAAGGTTCTCGGCAGTTTTGCGTAGACGCATACCTCGTCCGCTGCATCCAAATCCTCAGCAAACTTTCTTTCAATGCTCTTGTCGGCAGAGCCGTCCGTGAACACATAGTCCTGAATGGCTTTCTTTGCGAGGAACGCCTTATCAAAGCTCTGCGTTGCCTTTTCAGCCGTAAAGATAGAGCTGTCATATTCGCCCTCAATGGTGTCGTAAGAGATGTGCTCTACGATCATTGTGGCTTTCTGCTCATTGATAAGCCGGATGACCTTCGTGATGAACTCCTCCGGGTTGTTCTTGAACATATAGAGCTTATCCACACGGATGCCTTGCAGGATGGCAGAAACCGTGCGCCGTGTCAGAACAGTACCCTCTGCGATTTTTCCGATGAGATCATACTTGATCTGACTGGTTTCGGCGTGTTTGAGCGTCTGTGTCCGGGTCTTTTCGCCGGTGAAGGATGCCCCACGCTCGATCTCATACTCGTTCATCTCCGTTTTCTGCCGCCCGATGGTGGTCGTGTATTGCAGCTCGGAAACAAAGAGCTTTTCGTCAATATGGGCAATGGCGTTGCGGATCAGCTCGGCGCTGTCAAAATCGACGGTGTAGGCGTACTTATGGTTGATCTCACGCCACAATGCCTGAAACTCACGCTTGGCAAAGTTCTCATTGAGAGGATTTTCCTTAACCTTGGTTTCGTGACCGTCGGAGAACATATCCTTGAGTACACTATCATCATAGACTGCCTGAATGAGCGTATGGATACCGTCTGTCATCGGCTTGAGTTCCTCCGGCAACTCCGCAACAGTTCCGTTCTTAACATCCTGACGATACTTGTCCGTCACCTTGCGCTTCATATCAACATAGCCGTTCTGAATAAGGTAGAACTCAATGGCATTGGCTTTCTCATCATCGATAAGCGTCGGCACATCGTCCACCTTGACATATTTGCCCTTGAAGTATTCGCTTGTCGCCACCGTGGGTCTGTCATAAAGCACGGTCTTAATATCCGACTGCAAGTCCGTCACAAAGGTCTTATAGCTTTCACTGGCGACTACCGTCAGCGTGTTGATCTCGTGAACGCTGTCGCCGCAGCTCTGCACATCCATCCGGTTGCCGTCCTGATTGACGCAAAGGCGCAGACCACGACCGACTTCCTGCCGCTTCGCCGTGTTGCTGTCGGAGTGCTTCAGAGTACAGATTTGGAACACATTCGGGTTATCCCATCCTTCACGCAGTGCGGAGTGGGAGAAGATAAACCGTGTCGGCTCGTCAAAGGACAGCAGCCGTTCCTTGTTTTTCAAGATCAGGTCATAGGCTGAAACATCTTTTTCATCAAAACCCTCTTTATTAGCCTTGCTGTCCACGCTGCGCCCGGTTTTCTTATCGATGCTGAAATAGCCCTTATGCACCCGGCTTACATCGCTGCAAGTGGATTTGAGATATTTCTGATACGGCGTGTCAAACATCGTAATGTACTCGTTCAGAATAGCAAGATACTCCTGCTCAAACATCACGCCGTATTCTCCAAGCACCTCGTCACCGTTTTCATCATACTGGCGGTACTTTGCCACTTCGTCGATGAAGAACAGGGACAGGCACTTGATGCCCATATGAAAGAGCTTTTCCTCTTTTTCAAAGTGGGAGAGGATTGTCTCCCGAATCTGAATGCGGCGCATATCCCTTTCGGACACATCGCCCACCACATCGCCGGCTTTGATGACTTCGCCGTTGGTAAAGGTCACGGTGCCACGCAGCGGGTCAATTTCGGAGATGGTGTATCCCTTGTACTGCTCCATTTCCTGCGAAACAAAGTAGAGGTCGTCCCCAACGCCGAGAATACGGGTTTCCCGGTTGATGGACTTGTTGTAGCCGATCTCCAGCTCAATTTTTGCCATCGGCGGCTTCTTGCTGGAAAGGACGATCTGTTCAAGGTAGAGGTAGCTGTCCGTGCCACGGAAGTTCTTGACCTCAAAGCCCTTGACCTCGATTTTCTTGACCAACCGCTTGTTGAAGGCGTCCAGCGCATCCAGCACATAGACGAGGTTGTGATGCTTGGCGTGGGTAGCTGAGTAGTTGAGTGAGAACAGCGGATTGAAATTTTTCAGCGCCTTCTGCGTCACATCACCGCCCATTTTCTGTGGCTCGTCCAAAATGATGATTGGGCGGTTTGCCTTAATCACATCAATCGGTCGGCGGGAACCGAACTCATCCCGTTTGGAGTAGATGATGCGGGCTTCCTTGCTCTTGCCGTCCTCTTTCAGCGAGGAGGCAAACGCCTGCGTGTTGATGATCATCACATTGATGCCGGAGCTGCTCGAAAAGTTATCCAACTGGTTCAGGTTGGAGCTGTTGTAGATGAAGAAGCGAGCCTTCTTGCCGTAGTGCTCCATAAAGTGGTCTGCGGTGATTTCGAAGGACTTCTTTACGCCCTCACGGATCGCAATAGAGGGAACGACCACAATAAACTTGCTCCAGCCGTACTTCTTGTTCAGCTCGAACATCGTCTTGATATAGACATAGGTTTTGCCCGTGCCGGTTTCCATTTCAATATCAAGGCTGCAACGCCCCAAATCTTTGACAAGGGAAGCAGAGAGCTTGATATTGTTCTGACTCTGCAAGGTCTGAATGTTGTGCAGAAGCTGCTCATCAGAAAGCTCTACCGCTTCATTTTTATAACCGGTATCGTTCAGCGGATCGATGACTTCAAGCTCCTCATCGGACATACCGAGGGTCATCTGATACGGTTCCGCTTTGACCTTACCCCGGTCACGGATATAGCTGATCTTGTCGTGAAAACCCTGCCCCTGAAAGACACGCACAACGGCATCAACCGCATCGGTTTGGTATTGTTGTATTTTGAAATTAAACTTCATCAGGTTTCACCTCGCTTAATACGCTTGTCGCCAGCTTCAGAACTGAAAGGCATCTGTGAAACAGGTAGTCGTAATGTTCATTACAACCGATGCCTTTCTTATCCGTTTCGTGATGGCGAATTCTAAACCTGTTTCCAAGTTTGGTAAGCGCAGAAAACTCCTCTTGCAGCATTGCTTTGTAATCAGCGTCTCCTTTACTTATTACATCGAGCAGCCTGTCAGCGGAGGCCTTTTTGTCGTACTGCTGATAATATGTCTTGATTCGTTCAAATGCATCCCAAACTTTTTCTGTTGCCATACCGATTTTTGCTTCTTTATAAAGCTGAAAAGACTGTTTAACAAGTTTGCAAAACTCGGTATCATTGATTCTGAACGCTGCTAAATCAAATGAAAGCGTAGCCTGCTCTGCCAATTCCATTTCAAGCAAATCAATGATTGTTTGAGCATTTCTGCGAATCGTGCCACTGTAATATTTTGCTTCCTCCATACAATCAATGATTGCAGGAAGTTCTTTGCCAAACAGCTTCTCGGCACGGCTCATATCATCAGCAAGTTCAAAGCCTTTATAGTCATTCTCCAAGTCATCTTTTAACGCCGAAATGATCTTTTCTGCGTATTGCCTGTTCATTACAGCACCTTCCTTACGGTGTCGGGGCTGTAGGTGGCGAAGATCTGATCGAAGTTGGTTGCCACGCTGTCGTTTGCCATAGAGCTGTCACGCATCACAAAATAGTAAGGCTTCTGCTTTGCAATGGCTTTGATGGTTTCCTCGGTTACATCGCTGTCAAAGCAGGCGATCAGATAGTTGTCCTCTACATTGAACACCTTCTTGCCGGCAATGGTCGTTTCCTCGATTTTGCCGGAGAGCAGCACGCCCAAATCCAGCATCACTTGGAACAGCAGATCCTCCGGCGTTCTGTCCTCTTTGATGTTATCTTCAAGGCTGGAGAACAGGCTGGCTTCATACTCCGCAGGATTGTAGTAGACCTCTTTCATATTGGAGGTATCGCACTTGAGGACACGGAAGCCAATGTCAAGGTCTTGCGTAGTCAAAGGACTATCCTCTTTGATTTTCTTACCGGCACGGCGAATGCGCTCCTTGCCGATTTCACAGATGGTTTTGTATCCTGCTTTGTAGGCTTCGCTCTTTTCGTCGGTCACTTCGGGAAGCTGAACCATAATGAACTTGCGGTGCCCGCCATCTTCTGCGTTAAGTTGCATAACGGCATGGGCAGTTGTAGCAGAACCGGAGAAGAAGTCGAGAACAATATCATCAGAATTCGTACCAATCTGTAGCAAACGAGTTAAAAGCTTGATTGGTTTGGTATAATCAAAAATCCCTTTGCATTCAGGAAACAGTAAATCAATTTGTTTTTTTGCCGATGAAGAATCACCTGCAAATTCACGGGAAAACAGTGTTACAGGTACCAAGCCGTCCTGAACATCGCACAAATATCTTTTCGCAAGGGGAATACTGTCTCCATCGCCCAGACAATTGCATTTTCCGCGATCATCCTCTTTATAGTTTCTTCACTATAGGCCCAGTATCGGTCTTGAGGGCGCTTAATAACAATGCCATTGGGTTTGGTAATAGTATAATCTGCTGCATAGTAGTTATGTGCTGTAATAGGATCAGTCTTCCATGGGCCTCTGGGGTCGTTATCCGGATTTGAGTAAGCATCAGTATTATCTCGTGGTAGCAAATTACGCTTAAATCCTTCCACAGCAGAGCTGGTATTTCTTTTATGCTTTGCATAACACAGAATATATTCATGTGAAGAAGAAAAGTTGATTGCGGAATTTTTCCGCGTATGTACTTTTTCCCACACAATTTGAGCGATGAAATTTTGCGCGCCCAAAACCTCATCGCAACATTTTTTGAGATTTTCTTGCTCGTTATCGTCGATGCTAATAAATATTACACCGTCATCAGTCAGCAAATCCTTTGCCAGTTTCAAACGAGGATAAATCATATTAAGCCAGTCCGTATGAAAACGGCCATTGCTCTCGGTGTTCTGCGCCATGCGATTGCCGTCCTCGTCGTACTGCCCGCTGTTAGCAAGGTACTCATCTGTGCTCTGGGCAAAGTCATCTTCATACACAAAGTCGTTGCCGGTGTTGTACGGAGGATCAATGTAGATCATCTTGATTTTGCCGAGATAGGTTTCCTGCAAGAGCTTCAACACTTCGAGGTTGTCGCCCACAATATAGAGGTTTTCGGTGGTATCAAAGTCCACACTTTCCTCCCGGCAGGGACGCAGAGTCTTATTGATCGGGGCATTGGCAAGAAGAACGGACTTCTTCTTGTCCGGCCAAGTGAACTGATAGCGCTCCTCGTTACCGTCCACCACGGTGCAGGAAATCTCCTGCATCAGCACATCTTTGTCGATTGCCCGGACGACCTCACCGTTTTCGTTGATCGTTTCCGTCACGGCATTCGGAAACATCGCCGCCAGCTTTCTGAAATTCTCATCAGCCTTGTTCGCTGTCTGCATTCTCAGTTTATCCATTGTTTTGATCCTTTCCGCCAGATTGCAACATATTTTTCATCTGTTCCAGAACGACTGATTGGGTAGTTTGATATTTTTGCTGTTGTGTTATTAAATCAGTCATCCCTTTAGGAATATAAGGATTCTGTATTGATTCCAAAGTAATACTTTTATATCCCAGTGATTTTGCCATAATTTCTAAGAGCCTATCTTTTTCTTTCTTTATTTTTGACAGTTCCGTATCGGTGGGATTTTCTACACACAATTTGTCATAGTAGACTTTCCATTGTTTACATACAGCCTTATCATCAGCAAAGACTATCTCAAGCAAGTTCAAAGCTTGAACACTCTCGTTTGTCCATCCATATACTCGGCCCGTCATTAAAATTTTGAATATCTGAATTTTGTCGTTTCTTTTTTGCGCCCTATTTTGCAGCATCTGGCCAATGATAACGGCAACAATAGGTATGACGACTATTGCTATCAAATTTACAATGCTCATTTTAGCTCCTCCCTGTCAGCGCATAGCTGCTCTTTTAAATTTTTTATCCTCTGCACCAGCTCAAACTTTTTCTTCGGCTGTTTTTCAGCCCGTGCCTGCTTTTCCAGCTTGGCGATTTCCTTTTCAACCTTCTGTCGGCGCTCATCGGCTGCGATCTGCTCATCAAGGGTATTGCCGCCTGCGATGCTCACGCCGCCGATGTCCACCACGATGTTTTCCCATACTTTATCGAGATTCAAGCCCCGCAGCTCAATGGTGCAGCTTTCGGTGGGCTTCCAATCCGTCTGCATCAACTTGGTGTGATAGATCGCCAGCTTGCTTTGTCCCTCAAATTCGAGTATAAACAGGATGTTCTGCGGAATGAGCTTTGACAGCGTGGCAACGGTTCTTTCATCAAAGTCTTTCTTTTTCAGCGCCACAAGCAGGACAAAGAAACTCCTGACTTCCTCTCCGGCGGGAATGTTGATTTTCGCCGGTGTGATCTCGTTGACAATGGTGATCCTCGATATATCGGCATCGATTTTCTCCTTTGCCGCCGTGTTCATTTGGAACTTCGCATAGACAGCCTTCTTCGGAAGCTGCTTGCTCATTTCAGTTGACTTTGGAAGTCCGAGCATTATATTTTTCACTCCGTTCAAATTAGTTAGGAATTAGGAGTTAGAAGTTAGGAGTTGTTCTTCATGGTTTTTGTGATGCTTGATAAGATTTTTTGAAGTTCGGTGCAATCGGTGTTTATTGAATCAAACTCCGTCTGATTCAAATATTGTGCTTTATACAACAGCTCCAGCCAGTATGCGGTTTCTGCGCATTCCTTAAATGCAATATACATTTTTGCAAGAAATTCCTTGCTGCTGTATGCACAGCTCGCTTCCGCTATGTTTGCCCCGATACTTGTTCCGCTCCGCAATAATTGCTTTGACAATATAAACTCTCTCTTTTCATTGCAAAGATACTTGTATAACGCAATAATTCTCAGGGCAAAGCTCTTGCTTTTGTCAAAAACAATGCTTTCCTTCATTCCTAACTCCTCATTCCTAATTTCTAATTACCAAAAAGCATATCAGTTCAAAGTCGTCCAGTCCTTTGATTTCGTTTGACAGAAAGCTGACCTGACCGCCGCCTAAGAAGCTGTCAATATCGCTCTCGTCCTTCACCTCAATGATGGAAGCAATGGCATCGCCCAGCAGTTTGGAAAATCTGGACATATCCTTGCCGTCACGGGTCTCTTTGTTGAACGGCTTGTAGGCTTCGGGAATCGGTTCCGTCTTTCCTTTGCAGAGGAAACGCATTTTATCAAGCATCTGCTTCGGGGAAAGGTGGTCGCAGATGACCTCCCCGTCATTGCCGATATACACCATATAGAATGGGTGCAGCCGGTTTTGATTGTCGATGTTCACGCTGTTGGAACGGTTCTTCAAAACATAAATCACACCGGCAGGCGTATCCTCACTTGCAGGAACAACCGAGTGCAAGCCGAAGGGAGTTTTGTCTATGTCAGGGTGGTGCTTGATGTAGTCAAGCAGATCAAGCCGGAACTCGTTTAACCCCAAGTCCATAATTGAGATGCCCGTTGTCATATCCTCAATGTCTACGACCTCATCCTGCAAGCGCTTGAGCTGCGCCTTTCGGTATTCAAGGTCTGTCTTTTCTTCATCACTGAGCAGGTTATCATCGCCCGTAGCGGTCATATCCACGATTTTCATACGGGTTTCAACTTTTGCTTTCAGATTGATGTAATCATCAAGGGTTACATCAGGCCAAAAGTTCACAAGCTGAATGACCTTATTGCGGCTTCCGATACGGTCAATACGCCCGAAGCGCTGAATGATGCGGACGGGGTTCCAGTGAATGTCATAGTTGATGAGGTAGTCGCAGTCCTGCAAGTTCTGACCTTCGGAAATACAGTCGGTGGCGATCAGCACATCAATTTCCGTCTTATCTCCCGGCATCAGCAGTTCCTTGTCCTTCGAGATAGGCGAGAAGCAGGTCAGCACCGTGTTCAGGTCGGCACGGAGCTTGGGGCAAGTCGTCCGCCCCTCAACAGTGCCGGATACCATTGCGGTGTTCAGACCATACTTATCCTTTACATAGCGGCTGACATTGTCGTAGAGATAACCGGCGGTATCCGTAAAGGCGGTGAAGATGATAAGCTTTTTATTGCCCTCATTGATGGGATGAGTGATTTTGTTATCAATCACCCGGAAAAGCTCTTGCAGCTTTGAGTCGTGCTCCGGTGTAATATCTCCAACCAGCAAGGTCAGCAGTTCAAGCACATCGGCATCTTTCGCCAAGCTGTCCCGCCAAGACACATAGTCCATATCGGCAAGGTCAATTTTGACTTTCCGTCCGAAAGAGAACAGCTCGTCCGAGTTCTGATCCTCGGCATCAAACTCGTCCATATCGGAAATATCCGTCAGATCGAGGGTCGTACCGGAGTGTTTATCAAAGCGGTCAATCGTTTCTATCGTGCTGTTTATCAAATCCTTGATGCGTGTCAGCGTCAGATTGAAAGAATAGACGGAGCTTTCCATACGCTTCATCAGGTTGATGGCGGTCAGGCGACGGATACCCTGCTCACGGTTCGCCTGCGTAAAGCCGACATTGACCCTGTTGTCACCGTATAGCTCGGCATACTTCTCCATCTTACTTGGCAGAATGTAGTGCGTCGGCGTATAGATCGTCAGTGTCAGGAGCATAAGCTGCTCAAAAATCTCGTTGTAACTGATTGCTTCCTTCAGGTCAGTAAGATGTGGACGAAGTGAAATCGGCTTTAGCCTTGTCGGGAAGGTGCCGATGTCCGCCATATCGTAATACTTCTGAATATGCTTTCTTGAGCGGGCAATGGTCACACTATCCAGCACTTCAAAGAAATCAAAGTCCAGCATTTTGAGCAGGTTTTCAGTCGTGCGGTCGCACGGTTCCCACTTGCTCCAAGTGTTAAACGCCCGCTGTGCGTTCTTGAAGATTTCATCGATGGAACGGGTAGTGTTGAGCTTTTCGTCTATGTAATCCGTATGCCCTTCATACGCAAGGGCAAGCTGATTTTTCAGATCGTTGAAGCGGTTATTAACTGGCGTTGCAGAAAGCATCAGCACCTTCGTCTTTACTCCGGCTCTGATGACCTTCTTCATCAAGGTAACATAGCGGTTATCCTTGGTGTCCTCGTCCGGGTTCTCAACTAATTTGCCGCCATTACGGAAGTTGTGGGACTCATCAATTACCACAAGGTCATAATTGCCCCAATTCAGTCTGTCAAGGTCAAGTCCGTTGGATGTGCCGTGGGTGCGGTTTAAGTCGGTATGATAAAGCACATCGTACCGAAGCCGGTCGGCAGCAATGGGGTTGTTGACATAGTTATCCTTATAGGTATTCCAGTTGTTCGTCAGTTTCTTGGGGCAAAGCACAAGAACGGACTTGTTGCGGTTTTCGTAGTATTTAATAACGGCAAGGGCGGTAAAGGTTTTACCAAGACCGACGCTATCCGCAAGGATACAGCCGTTGAACTTCTCAAGTTTGTTTATGATAGCAAGGGCAGCATCCTTTTGGAAGTTATAGAGCATCCCCCAAATCTTACTTTCCTTGAAGCCGGTTGCTTCGTTGGGCAAAACATCTTCGGATACATCTTCCAAGAACTCGTTGAAGATGTTATAGAGCGTCACGAAATAGGTGAAATCAGGAGAGTTCTCGTTATATGCGGCGGTGATACTGTCGATCACCTCATCGGTAACGACCTGAAGCACTTTGCTGTCGTTCCATATCTCATTGAAGTCGGCAAGCAGAGTGCGGGCAAGGGACTCGTCTTTTACGATTGTCGTGCTGATTACATTGCCTTTTTCGCAGCCTAATTCAACTGTAGTGAAGTTGTTGATAGGCGTATAGCCTACGCCGTCCACTACGATTTGTCCCTGAATGGATTTGTCGCTGACATTTGACTTGAAAGTGACCTTTTGTCTGATCCATTCTGCACACTCTCGTGCAATAGCTTTTTGAGTCAGCTCATTCCTGAGCTTAATTTCAAACTCTGTTCCGTATAAACTGCGTTCACGGGTAAGGCGTGGAATATAGAACTCACGCTTTTCCTTCTTAGCTTTCTCTGTTACAAAGGTAGGCGAAGTGAAAATAAAGCGCAACTCATCAATTTGAGAGAGCTGCGCCTTCAATTCCTGAAAGGCATAAATAGAGAAGCAAGCCGCCGCAATGGACACTTTGCTGCCTTGCTTGATCTCTACAGACAAATCGTCTTTAAGAGTCTTTGTTGTGTTGTTTATAAGCTCCATAACTAAATTCTCCCACATTTCAAATCAGTTCTTGCTGCTTGGCAATCGGGAAGTATGCAATCAGATCCCATAGGCTCATTCCGTCAACAAGCATTCCAAAGTGCCAATTTGGCACTTTGGAACCGCCGTGTTGGCACTTTTGGATTTCGCCAAAGTATCAATTTGATACTTTGGAAGCCAAAAACTGATACTTTAGGATTTACAAATCTCCCGCCCGGAAAGCCGAAAGGCTCTCGTAATAATAGCTTTGGTCGATGCCACTCAAATAGACTTCTCGGCTGCCCACCTCGTCGGTCAGCGCCGCTTTCAGAAGCACCTTGATCTCCACATCCTTGATGGGGCTGCGCTCCATTGCAAGGAGATAAT
>ERZ506979.1380-NODE-1380-length-10878-cov-5.505405_pt1 | contig 10878 bp, 10 predicted proteins | sample MGYA00512887_ERZ506979 | MGnify/ENA metagenome assembly ERZ506979 | reverse complement strand
TATCTATCTTGGTCAAGTAGTGAAGAACAAAAGACACAAGTAACATTTACAAAAGAAGCAGGATACTCATGTAGTGCTAATGGTGGAGGTAATATAACAGAAGGTGATGTAGTAATTGCTCCCACTGATTGTACTACAGGTAAGCATGTTATAAAAAGAGAAATAACAGTAAATACTACAATAACAGATATTAATATGCCAATATATATGGATTTATGGCTTAATGTTAACAGTATGGGTACTGGATTATCTAATAGTAATAACTTTAAGTATTCATTAACAACAAGTAGTACTAATTGTGAGACTGATGTAGTAAGTACAGGTACATTTACTGGTAAAACAGCAGGTGATAAAGTAACTATATTAAGCGGTAATACTTACACTAGTACTACGACAGAAACATATTACTTATATATATGGCTTGATAAAGAAGAAACAAGTAGTGACACTATGAATCAATCATTTAGTTTATCTTTAGGTGGTAGCTGTAGTAATCGTCTATTAGTAACAGCAACAACACTTATTAGTAAAGCTAATCCAAGTACATTAATGTATGCAGATGCCACCAATAGTCAAAAGGCAGAAATGTGGACATTCTCTCACGATGCTACTGAACAGGTTGAGGCAACGACAGATTATCGTTATATAGGGAGTAGTCCCAATAACTACATAACATACAATGATGAAGTATGGCGAATAATAGGGGTCTTTGATGGAAGAATTAAGATAATTAGAAATGACTCTATTGGTAATATGTATTGGGATTATAAAAAATCCGGAGTAGGATCATCAACAAGTAATTATGGTTCTAATGATTGGACTGATTCCCAACTAATGTATATGTTAAATCCAACAAGCTATACATTAAAAACAGGATATACCTCTGATGGAACATATATATATGATGGAAGTGGTAATATAATCTATCAATTAGGTTGTAAGCCAGCAAGTATAGCTAGTGGTGCGACTTCATATAGTTGTACTACCAATGCTTGGGCATTAAATAGTACCGCCTTATCACAAATAAGTGAAACTATTTATTATTTAGGAGGAAGAAAATATAATTCTACAACGCATATTGGAACTGCAGAAGAAATTTATACTTGGGAAAGAGGAACAACGGTATATAGTGGAAGACCAACAAATTGGACAGGATTAGTCGGATTAATGTATCCATCAGATTATGCCTATACATTTGCTAACGGGGTAGATGTTACATGCTATTCAGATATCTATAATTGTAGTAAGGGCACACCAAGTAGTTCATGGTTGTATAAATCTGGTACTAGTCAATGGACAGTTTCCCCTTATTCTAGTAGTGCGTTTTTTGTGTTCGATGTCCGCAGTGCGGGCAATGTCGTCAACAGCCACGCGTACAATGGCTATGGGGTTCGCCCCGTCTTGTATCTTCGATCTGATATCAAATTGCAGGGAAGTGGTGGAAGTGATGATCCATATGAAATTATTGAGTAGAAATGTTATGACAATAATAAGAATTGGTTGAATGTGTGTTCTAGGTTAAAAGGGTTCGGATTTGTTTATTATAGGAAATGTTATTAATGATAAAACTGATGAATATTATGTTTAAAATGTGATTTCATCAGTTTTATTTTTTGGTTTAATCAAGAATTGTAAACTTTAAGAATATAATTGCATTATAAATGTATTTATAGTATAATACATTATATTGGAGGTAATATGGAAATATTAAAAAGACATAAGGGATTGACTATTGTTGGTGGATTGGCATTCATTTTGCTTATATTATTAATTATAATATGTAGTAAGATGTTTTTGTCAAAAAATGGTGGTGTATATGGTAATAGGCTTAATAATATAGAAAAGATTAGTGATGGTGAAATAAAGAAAGTTACTAATGCTATTGAGGAGAAAGAGGAAGTATCTAGTGTTAATATTAGAATACAGGGAAAGATAATTATAATAAATATTAAATATAAGAATAGTACGAATAAGAATAAGGCTTTAGAGATAGCTAATGGTACGCTTGAATTATTTGATGAGGAAGTTTTGGAAGATTATGATTTAGAATATTTACTAATTCAAGAAGAGGATGATAAGGAGGATACCTTAGAATATAAAATTGCAGGGACTAAGCATCATTTGCATGATTATATAAGTTATTCTAAGAATTAGGAGGAATAATGAAAAAGAATAAGACAAATAGAGTTATAATATTATCAAGTATTTTTGCTATTATGATTGTTTCTTTGATAATATTTGTATTAAATTATACTAAGGATAGTTCTAGTTTTTCTATAATAGAGAAGAATTGGATTAATAAGAATAAAAATAATGTTATAGATATTAGTACATATAATGATGTTCCTATATATGGGTATAATGGTGAGGGAATTATATTTTCTTTTTTAGAGGATTTTTCTAAAGATTATGGTATTTCTTTTAATAGGGTATCTTATTTTAGTGATAATAATAGTAATTTGAAGGATTCTGCTTTTAGGATATTAAATTATAATGATGAGTTATCTGATAATGATATTTTGATGTATGAGGATGAGTATGTTATTGTTAGTAAGGAAGATAAATTATTGGATGATATAAGGGATATTGATAGTGCTAAATTGGGTGTTTTTAATAATGATATATCTAGTGTTAGTTATTATTTATATGGTGCTAATAATATATCATATGTTCCATATGATAATATTGATGATTTAATTAATTCTATGGTAGATGGTAATGTTGAATATATTGCTTTGCCTAATGTTATGTATATGGATGATATTCTTGCTAATGATTTAAATATTGTATATCATATTAGTGAGTTAAAGAAACAATATGTTTTGACTGTTAATAATAATTCTACTTTATTAAGTATTATGAAAAAATATAATAATATATATAAAGATAGAGATTATGATAATGATTATAAAGATAATTTTTTAAAGATGTTTTTTAAATCTAAGAATTTTTCTGAAGAAGAAAGTAGGAACTATAATTCTTCTGTATATAATTATGGGTATGTTGTGAATATGCCATTTGAAAATACGGTTAATAAGGAGTTTGTTGGTACTTTATCTAATTATCTTAATGGGTTTATTGATTTGGTTGATGTTGATATTAAGATAACGGAATATGATTCAATAAATGAGCTTAAGAAGGCTTTATCTAATGGTGAAGTGGATTTGGCATTTGCTAATTATAAGACGGATGGTCTTAGAATAGATACGTTATTAACTTCATCTTTGTTTAAGGAAGAATATGTTGTTTTAAGTAAGAATAGTTATATTGTTAATTCAATAAGGAGTTTGAAGGGAAAGACTGTTAATGTTGTAGAAAATAGTTATTTACATAGTTATTTGTTGAATAATTCTATTGCTGTTAAGTCTTATAAAAATACGGATGATTTATTAAGGAATATAGATAATGATAGTATTGTTATAATGGATTATGATACGTATAATTATTATAAGGATAAGAAATTTGGGAAATATAATATTATATATCAGGGTGTATTAGATGATGAATATAGGTTTGTAGTTCGTGATGTTTCTAAAAATAAGACTTTCTACGAATTATTTAATTATTATGTGGGTATTACTAATTATAAGGATATTAGGTATGATTATAATACTGATTATATACTTAGTTCACAGAGTAATTGGAATATATTAATTAGGACATTATTTATAATACTTGGTATTACTATTTTACTAGTAGTGTTGTTATTTTTGTTACTTAATCGTAAGAATAGAAAAGAGAAATTGAAAAAAGAAGATAAGATGAAATTTATTGATGTTATGACTTCTCTTAAGAATAGAAATTATTTAAATTATAATATGAAAAAATGGGATGATAATGTAATATATCCACAAGCTATATTAATAATTGATTTAAATAATATTAAGACTATTAATGATAGTCATGGACATGAAGAAGGGGATATGGTTATTAAGAAGGCTGCTGGTGTACTTCTTAATAGTCAGATGGAAAATACGGATATAATTAGAACTGATGGTAATGAATTTTTAGTATATATGGTAGGATATGATGAGAAGAGTGTTATTGAATATACTAGAAAGTTAAGTAAAGAATTGAAGAAATTACCTTATGAATATGGTGCTTCACTTGGTTATAGTATGATTCTTGATGATGTAAAAACGATAGATGATGCTATTAATGAGGCTACAATATTGATGAGAGAAGCTAAAGATAAAGATAGGTGAGTATATGAAAAATAAACTATCTAATATTATAGGGAAAACTAAAAAAACATTGGAAAAGCCGGAATTGTTATTTTTACCGGCTTCAATTACTTATTATATAATGCTTGCTATTGTTCCAATGTTTACGATCTTAGTTTTGGTAGCATCGCAGTTTTCCTTATCAATATCTTCTGTAGTAGATTTTTTGAGGGATATTTTACCAGAACAGGCTGCTTCTGTGATAATTGATGTTATATCTGGTAGAGGATTTGATACTAATGTTGGTATATTTACTTTTTTTGCTTTTATAGTATCGGCTGATGGAATGTATGCAATAATTGTGGCTTCTAATACTTTGTATAAAGTAGAGAAGAATAATATTATTAAAGATAGAGTAAAATCATTTATCTTATTATTTGTTATAATTACTTTATTTCTATTTATGATAGTAATACCTGTTTTTGGTGATAATATTTTGTCTTTGCTAAAGGAAGCTAATGTTATGGAGAATATTGTTAATGATGTTATTAAGATATTTAATATATGTAAGTGGCCTATAACATTTATAATAATATATTTTAATATAAAGTTAATATATACGATAGCAGCTATATCAGAAGTTAGAAGTAGTGATACGACATATGGTGCTTTGTTTACAACGGTTATATGGGTAATTGCTACATGGGTATTTAAGTTATATATAACATATTTTGCTAGATATGATATATTGTATGGTAATTTATCTAGTATTATTGTAACTATGTTTTGGTTATATATTTTATCATATATATTTGTCTTTGGAATGACGTTGAATGCTATGAGATATGAAGAGAGATTAAAAGAAAATGATTTTGTGGAAAAAAATGGTTGATAAAATTAAATACTGTGATAAAATTAAATAAAGGAGTGTGAAAAGAAATGTATGATGTTACATCTATGAGAGATCTTGGTATTGGTGTTAATTCAGTATCTGGATTTCAAACTTGGCAAATAGTTTCTGTTGTTCTTGCTATTGTGGGTGGACTTTTTGTATATTTTACTTTTTTAAGTGCTAATAATGAAGGTAAATATACTGGTTTTCTTGCTTGGTTATATGATTTCTTACATTTTAAGAAAATGTTTCTTGAAACAATTCTTAAAGTAACTTATATAATCTTGGCTCTATATATTACATTGAGTTCATTTGCTTTAATTGGAACTAATTTCTTGTTGTTCTTGATGACATTATTAGTTGGTAATATTTTGTTAAGACTTACATATGAGTTTTCATTAATATTACTTACGATATGTAAAAATACAACAGAGATTAATGCTAAGTTAAAGGGGAAAGAAACTAAAAAGGAAACTAAGACTGAAGAAAAAGAAGAAAAATAGTTAAGTTTTAAGTTGGAGAGATACCTAGTAAAATGGGTCTCTTTTTTTTCTTAAAATATAGATTATTTTTTTTAATTATGGTAAAATTATTAAGGTGGTATAATATGAAAAAAGTATTATTGTGTATATTAGATGGGGTAGGAATTAGAAGGGATAAGGTTGGAAATGCTATTAGACTTGCTAATACTCCTAATTTGGATTATTTGTGGAATAATTATCCACATACAATGTTACATGCTAGTGGTAGTAAAGTAGGATTACCTGATGGAGAAATGGGTAATAGTGAAGTAGGTCACTCTAATATTGGATTAGGTAGAGTAATGAAGCAATCTTTAGAGAAAATAAATGAAAGTATTAGAAATGGTGAATTTTTTGGTAATTCTGAATTATTAAGTGCTATTAATTATGCAAAAAAAAATAATTCTAAATTACATTTGATTGGTTTACTTAGTGATGGGGGTATACATTCTAATATTAATCATTTGTTTAGTTTATTGGAATTATGTAAGAATAATAATTTTAATAGGGTATATATTCATATAATTACTGATGGAAGAGATACGGCAATAGATTCTGGTATTAAGTATATAAAATTGTTGGAAGATAAGATTAAAGAATTAAGAATTGGTGTAATTGTTGATTTGTGTGGTAGATATTATGCTATGGATAGAGATAATAACTTTGATAGGGTTAAGTTGGCTTATGATATGTTAACTATGTCTAAGGGAGAAATTTATCATGATATAGAAGAAGCTTGGTATGATAATCAAAAAAAGGGTATGACAGATGAGTTTATGATGCCTTCTGTTATAAATCGTGATGGTAAGATAGAGAGTAATGATGCTGTGATAGTTTATAATTATAGAAGTGATAGATTGAGAGAATTATTTGCTTCTCTTACTAATAAAGATTTTAAATGTTTTGATAGATATATACCTGATAATATTAAGTTAGTTACGATGTTTCCTGTATCACAAGATGTTATATGTACTAATGCTTTTAAAGAAGAAGAATTTGATAATAGTTTGGGGGTAGTTATAGAAAAAAATAATTTAAGTCAATTAAGAATAGCTGAAACGGAAAAGTATGCACATGTTACTTATTTCTTTGATGGGGGAAAGTATTTAGATTTAAAGAATGAAAAAAAGATATTAATTCCTAGTCCGAAGGTTAAAACTTATGATTTAATGCCAGAAATGTCAGCTTATAAAATAAAAGATACATTACTTAAGGAATTAAATAATAATTATGATTTAATTGTGCTTAATTTTGCTAATGGTGATATGGTTGGACATACTGGAGTACTTGATAGTGGTATTAAGGCTTGTGAGGTATTGGATGAATGTCTTGGTGATATAATTAAGAATATCGAAGATTATACATTGATTGTGACGGCTGATCATGGTAATTGTGAACTTATGATTAATGATGATGGTAGTGTTAATACTAATCATACGACAAATTTAGTGCCATTTATAATTATGGATAAGGGATATGAATTAAAAGAAAGTGGTAAATTAGCAGATATAGCTGTTACTATTTTAAATATAATGGGTGTTTTGGTACCAAAAGATATGACAGGTAGTAATTTAATTAAGTAAATTGTTATTTCTTTTGTTTAAATATTGGTGTATAATTATTTTGGAGGTATATTATGGGAAGAGAATTAAGAAGAAAACAAGCTAAAAGAGAAGGTAAGAGTTTAAAGAATGAAGAGATTAAAGAGGAATATAATGTTAAGAAGATAGTTATTACTTGTGTTATAGTTTTAGTGTCTATTGGATTAGTTTATTTGATTTCAGCTTTATTTATTACTAAGGAATTAGATTGGTTTAGTAAAGAAGAGGTTAAAGAAAATACTAGTAGTGTAGAAAATTCTATATTAGCTAGTGCTATATTTAAACAAAAAGAAGATGAATATTATGTATATTTTTATGATTTTAATGAAGATAATAATATGTATAAGAATATTGTAAGTTCTAAACTTAGTAGTAAAAAGGTATATAATGTTGATACTTCTTCAGGATTAAATAGTAATTATGTATCAGATGTATCTAATAAAAAGGCAACTGGTTTGGATGATTTGAAGGTAATTAATGATACGGTTATAAAAATAGTAGGTGACGCTATTGTGGAATACTATGAGAAAGATGAAATTAATAATATAGGCTATTAATAATTTATTAATAGTTTTTTTCTTTTTGTTAATACTATGAATGGTGAATAATAATGGAAAAGAAAATAATGACAACGATTATATCTATAGTGTTATTAATAGTTTTGGTTTCTGCTAGTACTTATGCTGTTGTGGTTAATGTTAAAGAGAATAATGAGGTGTTAGAAATTGTAAATGAAGTTAATATTTTTGATTTAGTAATGGATAATGATGGTGTTTATAATAATACTTATTATAATGTAAGGAATGAACTTGATATTACTGATAGTGAGGCATCTATAATTATTCAATCTGATAGTTTAAATGAGGCTTTACATTTGGTTTTGCAGAGTTTAGTAGATTATAAAATAAATAAAAATAATAGTGCTAGATTATCTAATCAAGAGTTATATAATCTTATTTTGGAATATACCAATAAAGATGAGGCTATGCCTAGTTATTTAAAGGATAAGATAATAGATAAGTCAAATATATATATTACTGATGTAAATGATTTTTTATATGATATAGAAGTTTCTTATTTAGGAGAATTATGATTTATTTATATATAATTATAATTTTTTTATTGTTATTATTATTTATAATTAATAATGATTTAATAAAGATGATAAAGATAATATCTATTATATCTATTCTTACTGGTATATTTATACAGATAATATCTAAGATAATAGTTTTTATTATAAATAGTAAAGTTACTTATATAAGTACTATTAAGATAACTAATAGGATTATAAATGAATTTAATTATCCTTCTTTTATATTTTTATTGGTGGGTATTCTTTCTTATATTTTGTATTTAATTCTTAATGTTATAAATAAAAAAATACCATTAACTAGTTCTTAAAATGTAATGGTTGCATATACTCTAATGAAAGGGTGATAAATATGAAAAAGATAGTACCATTTAATAATGTTTTGAGTTTTAAAACTAAAGTTAGTGAAATAACATCAATATCTTTGGAACATGAAATACAGAAGTCAGATGATGCTATATCTGGTAAATTTATAATAGAAGGGGATTATAAGAATTTAATTGGAGATATAGAAACGGAAAAATTTAGTTTTGAATTACCTTTTGATATTGCTTTGGGAGTAAGATATGAAAGGGATAATATGGTTGTAGATATAGATGATTTTAGATATGAATTAATTGATAGTAATAGGCTTAAGGTAAATATTGATTTATATATTGATGGAGATATTATTCCTGAAGAAGAGGAAGTAATTGAAGAAGAGGAAGTAATTGATGAAAAGAGAGGAATACTAAAAGAAATGGATGAAATAGAAGGAGATAGTAGAATAGATATGGATAATGATTTTTTGGAAGATACAATAGATTTTTCTAAGAATATTATTGAAGAGGTAAATAAAGAGCCTATGGAGACGGAGGCTAGTACTATTGTTAATGAAAATAATAATATAAATATATTTGGGAATATTTCTGATAATGAAACTTATGCTACATATAAGGTTTATACGGTAATGGATACGGATACTATAGATGGAATAATAAGTAAATATAATATAAGTAAGGAATTGTTGGGGGAATATAATAATATAGAAGATATTAAGTCAGGAGATAAGTTAATTATTCCTTCGGATGAGAAATAAAATAACTATTAAAAAATCTGTTAAAATAGTTAATGAAGATGGTAATAATTGTTATGTTATAAAAGATAAGAGAAATAGTTTGGATAATACTTATAATTATCTTTTATCTAGATCTTTTGATTATTTTCCTGATGTGATTGAATCTGGTGATAAATATTATAAATATAAGTATATTGAAGATACTATTGAACCTAGGGAACAAAAAATAACGGATATGGTTAATTTGGTAACGTTATTACATAGTAAAACTACTTTCTATAAGGAAGTAGATATTGATAATTATAAATATATATATGAGAATATATCTAATCAAATTGAAGACTTGTATGTGTATTATGAAGAATTGATTACAAATATTGAATCTAATATATATATGTCACCATCTAATTATTTAATAGCAAGAAATATAACAATAATATTTTCTATGTTAAATTATGCTAAAGATAATTTGGATAAATGGTATGATAAGATAAAAGATAAGAGAAAATTAAGGGTTGTTAATATTCATAATAATTTATCTTTAGATCATTATTTAAGAAGTGATAAGCCTTATTTAGTGAGTTGGGATAATTCTAGGATAGATATGCCTATTTATGATTTAGTAAATTTATATCATAATCATTATTTAGATTTTGATTTTTCTAGTATATTTAAACAATATTTAAGTAAATATCCTCTTACAGAGGAAGAAACTATTTTATTTCATACATTAATATCTATTCCTAATAAAATAGAATATAGTGTTAGTGAATATAAGACTGTTATAAATATAAGAAAATTATTGGATTATATTTATAAAACTAGTAATCTTTTAAAAGAATACAGTGTAGAAAAACAAACAGATAAGTAATAAATATTCTATTAAAATAATAAATACATTAATAAAGCATGGTAAGAACATAGTGATAATTATTTGATAAAATAAAAATATAGATACTAGGATAGTTAGTAAGAATGTAATAAATTTAAGTCCTATAAATAATCTAAAGCAATTTAAGAAATTATTCATCATTTTATCACCTAATATAATTTATGAGAAATGTTAATTTTTGTGCTTGACTTTTATATAAATGTAGTTTATAATCAATAACGAGAAACGGAAAGTAGATGTATTTATCTCACCTGATTGCTATAGCTTTAGGTAAAGAGCCAGAATGATTATAGGATAGTTGTTAAGGTTAATGTTAGATGAATACAGTATATTTCTGTATTCATTTTTGTTGGAGGTGTTTTATATAACAAAGGAAAGGGAAAACCCAATTAATGAACAAATTAGAGCAAAGGAAATGATGGTTATTGGACCAAATGGTGAGCAATTAGGAGTGAAGTCTAAACAAGATGCATTGACTTTAGCTAGTTATGCTGGTTTTGATTTAGTTCTTATGTCTGATAGTGCTAATCCACCAGTATGTAAAATTATGGATTATAATAAGTTTCGTTATGAAAAGAAGAAGAAGACTAAAGAACAACAAAAGAAGCAAAGAGAAACAATGATAGATATTAAAGAATATCGTTTGTCTGTAACTATTG
>ERZ506979.1378-NODE-1378-length-10892-cov-4.097998_pt1 | contig 10892 bp, 8 predicted proteins | sample MGYA00512887_ERZ506979 | MGnify/ENA metagenome assembly ERZ506979 | reverse complement strand
CCCCACCGCAGCACCAAGGCCGCAAAATGGGCAAGCGAACAGAACGCTGCGGGCAGGCGCCAGTAAGTCAGCGAGCGGGATTCTGGCGAGTGCAGGAGAAGCGAAAAGCCCATGGCGCTGGCCTTAGGACCGCGCCATGGGCTTTGAGGTTTTCCTGTGCCGCCAGAATCCCGCACAGCGTCAGGTCGGCTCATCCGTCCGTTACGGCGTTCGCAGAACGCCGTAACTACTATTCGCCGTCAGTAACACCCTGCTCACGGCGGTTCTTAGCCCAAACCTTGGTGGACAGACCGTACAGATCGATGAAGCCCTTAGCTGCCTTGTGGTTGAAGGTGTCGGCTGCATCGTAGGTAGCCAGACCATAATCGTAGAGGCTGAAGTCGGACTTGCGACCGGTAACGGTGCAGTTGCCCTTGTAGAACTTCAAACGAACGGTGCCGGTTACGCACTGCTGGGTGGTTGCCATGAACGCATCAACAGCATGCTTGAGGGGGCTGAACCACTGACCGTTGTACACCATGGTTGCCCAGTCATGCTCGAGGTGCAGCTTGTAGCGCAGAACCTCGCGCTCGAGGCACATGTCCTCGAGGCCGCGGTGAGCAACGATAAGAGCCAAAGCACCGGGAGCCTCGTAGCATTCACGGCTCTTAACACCGATCATGCGGTTCTCGATCATGTCGATGCGGCCAAAACCGTTGTCGCCGGCGATCTGGTTCATCTTTGCGATGATGTCCAGATAGCTCATCTGCTCACCGTCGATAGCAACAGGCAGACCAGCCTTGAACTCGACTTCGATTTCGGTAGCCTCTTCAGGAGCCTTTTCAGGATCGGTGGTCATGGTGTAGATATCCAGCGGAGGACGGTTCATCGGGTCTTCCAGAACACCACACTCGATTGCGCGGCCCCACAGGTTGTCGTCAATGGAGTACGGCTTGCTCTTGGTGGTAGGAACGGTAACGCCATGAGCCTCTGCCCAGTCCATTTCCTCCTGACGAGTGTGCATATCCCACTCACGAACGGGAGCAATGATTTCCAGCGTAGGATCAAGAGCCTGGATGGAGGTCTCGAAACGAACCTGGTCGTTGCCCTTGCCCGTGCAGCCGTGAGCAACGTACTTGGCGCCGTACTTATGGGCGGTATCTACCAGGTACTTGGAAATCAGCGGACGAGAAAGAGCGGAAACCAGTGGGTACTTGTTCTCGAAGTTGGCGTTGGCATAGAGGGCCTTGGACAGGTAGTCTGCGGCAAAGTCTTCGCGCATGTCGGCGATGATGCAGTCAATTGCACCCGTTTCCAGAGCGCGCTGCTTAACCTGCTCGAGGCCTTCGTGCTCCTGGCCAACTTCGCCTACTACGGCAATAACGTCAAGGTTCTTTTCGTCCTGCAGCCACTTGATGCAGACGCTGGTGTCCAGACCACCAGAATATGCGAGTACGCACTTATCCTTTGCCATTTCCTTAATACCTTTCACTTGGCAATTATTCATTAATTCAAGCCCACAGAGGGGCGCAGGGAAGGCTTGCGCCTTCCCGAAGTTTTAAGCTATTCGCGAACCGCAGCGATCATGCCAGGCAGCGCATCGATAAGCTTGTCGATCTCGTTTTCGGTAACGATCAACGGAGGCAGGAAGCGCAGCGTATTGCTGCCAGTTGCGTTCAGCAAGAAGCCCTCTTCCAGGCCCTGCGCTACAACCTTATGAGCGTCGATACCCTCTTCCAAGTCGGCGCCGAGCATAAGGCCCATGCCGCGAACCTCGGTTACGCCCTCAACCTGAGCAAGCTTCTCGGCGAAGTAGTCGCCCACTTCGGTTACGCGATCGTCGTAATGGCCGCGCGAAAGCGTTGCAAGCGTTGCATGGGCGGCAGCCATAGCCAGGTTGCTACCACCGAAGGTAGAGCCATGGTCGCCCGGCTCGAATGCTTCTGCAACCTCGATGCGGGCAGCGCATGCGCCCATGGGGAAACCAGAAGCGATGCCCTTTGCCATGGTGATGATATCGGGGGTGATACCCAGGTTCTGGAAGGCGAAGGGGAATTCGCCACAGCGGAAGATGCCCGACTGAACCTCGTCAACAATGAGAAGCAGGCCGTTCTTGCGGCAGAACTGCGCAACATCGTAGAGGGTATCAGGATCCCAGGGATATACGCCCGCCTCGCCCTGAACAGGCTCGATCATAACAGCGCAAACATCTGCCAAGTTGCTGTAAACCGCCTGATGAAGCGCGTTCAAATCGTTCATGGGAACGTGCATGAAACCGCCCGGCAGAGGCTGAAAGGCTTCCTGCTTTGCGGGCTGCGCCGTGGCGGCAAGCGTAGCCAGGGTGCGGCCGTGGAAGCTGCGGTCCATCGTGATGATGGTCTGTCCGCCGCCGCCCATCTTCTTGGAGTACAGACGCGCAAGCTTAATGGCGCATTCGTTGGCCTCTGCACCGGAATTGGCGAAGAATACCGGCCAAGGAGCGCGGAAGAACTTGGGCACGCATACATTCAGCATGTCGGACAGGAGCTTTGCAACTTCACCGCGCTGCTCAATGTAGTAGTAGTTGCTAACGTGAATGAGCTTGGCAGCCTGATCCTGAATGGCGCGCACAACGGCAGGATGGCAGTGGCCCAGGCTATCTACGCCGATGCCAGCAATAAAGTCGAGGTAGGTTTTGCCCTCGTCGTCTTTAACTTCCATGCCAGAGCCTTCGACCAGCAGTACCGGCTTGCGAGCGAAGGTATGCATGACGAAATGGTCGTCGAGCTTCTTTGCTTCTTCAAAACTCATGGTGTTCCTTTCTTTGCGAATGGGGATCGGCACAAACGTTTCCGGGCGCCGAAGCCCATCCGTTCATTTTACGAGTTTGGGGGTTTAGCGAATACCCCACGCATGGTGTTTTCTACAAGTTCTCACTTAAGCGAGAAGCCAAGATGCCCAACGGGCGCATCTCTTCTTTGGAGAATTCCACCGTGTCGTCGTAGATCAGAGTGCCCGCACCGCTTGAGGTAAGCAGCTCCACCAAAATCGAATGGGGCTTGGTGCCGTTGACGATGTGCGCACGCGGCACGCCGCCTTCGATGGCTTCCACACACGACTGGAGTTTGGGAATCATTCCGCTGCTTACGCTGCCCGATTCCAACATTTCGCGCGTTTCCCTTACCGTCATCTGGGAAATGAGCGAGCTCTTATCCGAGAAGTCTTCGTAGAAGCCATCAACGTCGGTGAGGAAGATGATCTTATGGGCACCAATGGCAGAAGCGATTGCGCATGCCGCAGCGTCTGCATTGATGTTGTAGGAACCGCCGTCGTCGCCCTTCCCTACCGAAGTGATAATAGGCACATAATCAGAAGCGATGAGCGCATTGATGTAAGCGGGGTTCACTTCGGTGACCGTGCCCACACGGCCCAGCTCGGGGCTGCGCTGCTCGGCAATGATGGTTCCAGCGTCGGTTCCGTTTACGCCTACAGCCAGGTTGCCATGCTCATTCATGGCAAGAACCAGCTCTTCATTCACCTTGCCCACCAAGGTCATCTTCACAACGTCCATGGCCTCATCGGAAGTAACGCGCTGACCATCCTTGAATTCAACATCGATGCCGAATTTGTCCATGTTCTTGTTGATGGCAGCACCGCCGCCATGAACAATAACGGGATTGACGCCCATGATCTTCAGCATGACGATATCGCTCATCACGGCGTTGCGTAGCTCAGGGTCAACCATGGCGGCACCGCCGTACTTGATGAGGATGGTCTTGCCCGTAGCGTTCTTAATCCACGGGAATGCCTCAATAAGAACCTCAGCGGTGTGAGAAGAAGTTATCTTTCGGTCTCTTGCGTATTTCATGAACGGTAGTCTCCATTAATCGAAACGTATTCGTGGGAAAAATCGCAGGTCCACACGGTGGTTTCCGCATCACCTGCACCAAGGCTTGCCTCAAGCACAATCTCGTCGGCCTCGAAACGTCGCAGCGCCTCTTCCTCGTTAAAGGGAACGGGGAGGCCACCGCGCAGAACCGGCATGCCCATGATGTCGATATCGACGTTTTCTTGGGCAAACTTTGCACCAGAGCGGCCCAGGGCACCGGCGATTCGGCCCCAGTTGGCGTCATGCCCGTAGATGGCGGTTTTCACCAACGGCGAATTCGCTACAGTGCGCGCAGCCAAATCGGCTTCCGCATCATTTGCGGCACCACGCACCGTAACGGTTACCAACTTCGTGGCGCCCTCGCCGTCGCTCGCCATCTTGCGAGCAAGCTTCTGGGTCACGGCATTGAGCGCCTGACAGAACTCGACGTACAGCACGCTTTCTTCCCCCGCCAAGGGAGCAGACGCAGCGGCTGCCTTACCGGAAGCAAACAAAACGCAGGTATCGTTGGTGGAAGTGTCACCGTCTACAGTTACCTTGTTAAAGCTCTGGTTTACCGCTGAAGCGAGCGCCTTATGCAGCAGCGCTGCGGGAATGGGTGCATCGGTGGTAAGCACCGAAATCATAGTGGCCATATTCGGCATGATCATGCCTGAGCCCTTCGCCATGCCGCCCACGGTAAAGGTGCAGCCAGCATATTCGACATCGGCGGTTTCGAAGGAAACGGCGGCCTCCTTCGAAACGGTGTCGGTGGTCATGATGGCACGAGCGGCGCTATTCCCCGTAGCTTCGTCAAGAGCATCATGCAACGCGGGAACCCCGGTTTCGAAGGGAGCAATATCAAGCTGCTGGCCGATGATGCCCGTCGAAGCAACCAGCACGTCTTCGGGCATGCAGCCGACCGTTGAGGCAACGATGCCGGCAGTCTTGCGGGCATTCTCGAGTCCAACCGACCCGGTGGCAGCGTTGGCAATGCCGGAATTGATCACCATAGCACGAGCAAAGCCGTATCCGACCCCATCAAGATGCTCGCGGGAAACGGTTACCGGAGCCGCGCAGAACACGTTCTGAGTAAACACTCCGGCAGCAGGGCACAATTCGTCTGCCTCGACCAATGCCATGTCAAGGCGGTTGGGGTCTTCGCGGAAACCGGCATGGATGCCACCGGCACGAAAGCCCTTGGCGGACGAGACGCCACCGTTTTCGATGGTAATCAGGTTCGCTTTAGTCATATTTTTCACTCCTAAGAGGGATTGGCAACAGTATCGACCGCCGTAGCCTCGGGAAGGCCACAGACGATATTCGCGCATTGAACTGCCTGGCCAGCCGCACCTTTAACGATATTGTCAATAGCGCAGGTGGCAACAACGCAGCCAAGATCGGCATTATAGGCGACGCCTACATGCGCACGATTCGTGCCCACAACCGAAGAGGTTTTAGGCTGCTGACCCAAAGGCAACACGGTGACGAACGGCGAGTTTGCGTAGGCGTCGCAGTATCGTCGATGAATCGACTCAACGGTTTCGTTTCGCTGAGACTCTTGAGTTAGCTGAATGGTAACCGTGGAAAGAAGGCCACGGGTTGCGGGGGCCAAATGGGGCGTAAAGATCAAACGGCCCTCAATGCCCAGAATCTGCTCGATTTCGGGGGTGTGGCGATGGCTGGCAACGCCATAGGCCTCCAAGTTTTCGTTGGCGGAAACAAAATGGGTACGCGCCGTAGCGCTGCGACCAGCACCAGAAACGCCCGAGATCGCATCGGCAACCACGACGCCTTCGGAAAGGGCAATGGCGGGAGCCGCAGCAAGAGAAGTGGCCGTTGGGTAGCAGCCCGCGCAAGCCACCAAGACGGATTCGCCATTAGCGTGACGCTCGGCAGCGGCGTTCAGCTCTTCGCGATTCAGCTCTGGCTGGCCAAAAGCGGCAGTGGCAAGAAGATCAGGCGAGGTGTGCTGCACCTTGTACCATTTTTCGTAGGTTTCCTGGCTGCGCAAACGATAGTCGGCGGAAAGATCAACCACCGTGACGCCTGAGGCAAGAAGGCCAGGGGCAGATTTCATGGCAACCGTGTGAGGCGTGGCAAGGAAAACCACATCGCAGTTAAACAGCTCGGGATTGTCGTGACGAGAGAAAACCAGATTGGTTACGCCAGAAAATGCGGGATACACGCTTGCAAGAGTTGCGCCTTCATCGGAATTGGAGGTGATGACGCACAGATCGAATTCAGGATGTCGCAGCACGATGCGCACCAGCTCTGCTCCTGCATATCCGGCTGCGCCTACGATACCGACCTTCAACATTTCGCTGAGCCTTCTTTCGATCTAATCGCCCAACGCGGATGCCCGCGCGAGTTCTTTTAATGAAACACCCTGTACTACAGGTTTCTTTAGGGTACTCCAATTCTTCCAGCTAGGTAACCCTCTCCACAAAAGTATGGAATGGAACTGCGGGAGATAACAACAAGTTGGCGCTGGATAGCAACGAGGAAGATGCAGGGCGACAACGCTGTAAGCATGAGGCGGGACGAGGGATAGAGTGCGGAACAACATGCGGGGCGGTCATGGAGGGAGCGGCGCAGGATGGCATGCAGGAGCGCGGCGGCGCGCGGGATGACATGCGAGGGCGCGGCGGCGCGCGGCACGAAGCACGCGCGATGGCGTTCGGGACGGGGCAGCGTGCGGGCCGCGACGGAGCACGCGCGATGGCGAAATTTCACTATTTTGTACGCTCGGGCAGATAAAATCCGACTTTTTGGCAAGATACGATTATTTTGTACCCTCGGACAGGGTTTTCGGCTCGTTTTCAGTACATTAGAAGCAAATCTTGCCAAAAACAGCGTCCCGACAGTACATTTCAGCGTAATTTCGCCAGAATCGCCCACTTTCCGTGCGCAAGCGTACAAAATAGTGAAATTTCGCCACGTCAAAGCAATCTATTCAGGGCGAATGGCTGCAAACTCCCCGTTTTCTGCGTCAAGCCCTTTAGCCAAGCTAGCTGAAGAAGGCTCACCGCATCTGTACGCACACTAAAGCGAACAGCGGCCCCAAAGAGCCGCTGCCTCTCAAATTAGCCGAAGATGAAACTCCATTTTCCCGAGAAAGCCAACCTCTACAATTGGCGGCCTACAAATAGACCCTCAGAACATATTGATAGCCCTTCGTGCCAGCCCTGTAGCTAACTCTGCCATCACGATATTCGCCATCGGCCTCGATTATCTCAACCGCCACATCCTGGGCTTTCTCGTAATCATAATCGGAGTTGCATGCAAGGACAGCAGCGAGGGTCATGTAAGCCACTCGCTGCAGCGCACTGTTTTCACTCTCCCCGCTTCGGTTGCCGTCGATAAGTATCGTAAAATAATCGTTATCTCTCGATAGCTCAACCTCTCCAACCGAGTCGGATCCCTCTAGCAAGGAGAGATGGTTCTTGCTATCGGGTTCAAGCGTCATCTCGCATCCGCTGACCTCCTTCATGGCAGCAGGAAGCGCATTGGCAACATCGTCGATATCATGTATTTCGCTACGCGAAGATTGCCCGGAATCTTGCTGACCTACACTCTGACCGGCCTGATCCGTCGAGCACCCCGTCATAATCAAACACGAAAGCGCAAACAAGCAGGAAAGCAAAAGCCGCCAAACGCCTCCCACCTGACATTTTTCTGTTTTATTCATTCTTATCCTTCCATTCCCTTTCGCCTACAAGGCTCTTCTCTATCGAGCTGGCGCGATTACGCCAGCAGATCCTTTACTGAAATCCTTCATCGGATTGTCTTTGGAGGATTTCACCAGACCCGAAACATCCCAGGCAGAGCAGTCGAGAGAAAGCTTCGGGCATCTCTCAAACATAGATTGGAAGTCTCTCCCTAAGGACGTGTCCCATGACTCCACGCCAGGCAGCTGCGCAAGGCTTGCGCAGCCCGCGAACATCGAATCGAAGTAATAGCCATTTGAGGTATCAAATCCCGAAACATCCAAGCTCTCTAGATTTCGACAACCCTCAAACATCTGTCCAAAGTTTGTGGCACTCGATGTATCGAATTTGCTTAGATCGAGAGATTTGAGTTTTGCGCAGCCAGAAAACATCGCTCGAAAGTTTTCGATTCCCTTTACGTCCATCGAGCCCAGGTCGAGAGCTTCAAGCAACGAGCAATTGGAAAACATCGAGTCGACCTTCTTTGCCGAATTCATGTTCCAATCTGCCAGGCTCAATTCCTTCAAGCGAGAGCAGCCCCCAAACATGGAATTGAAATCCTTTATTTTCGCCGTATCGAAAGACGAGACATCGAGGGATTCAAGTGCCGAGCATCCGTAGAACATGCCCGTGGTAGAAACAGCCTGCGACGTATCAAGGCTGCTCACATCAAGGCTCTTCAAGGAGGAGCAAGAAGAAAAAGTGCGAACGAAATACTTTGTATTTGAAGTGTCGAGTTTCGCCAAATCAAGCTCTTCCAAGGAAGACATATTGTAGAACCAGCCACTGCAATTCTTGGGAGCCACCACGTCGGTGAAAACAACCGATTTGACCTTCGTGGCGTTGCCGCCCTCCGCCCATCCTGGCATGTTTTTGTCGCTGTAGACGTTCGATTCGTCGAAGGGGATATCCTCGATATTGTCGTAAACCGTAGTGCAGGCCTTTCCTTCGTAAGGCAAACCTTGAATGGGCGGCTTACCCCGATAGAAGGTTAGGGAATGGTCGTCATCCGAATAAACGGCGAAGGCTCTCTCCGGCGAAACGGCATATGATATTGCCCCACCCGCAATGAGCAACGCACATAGGCCAACGACGCCTCCTGCGATTACTTTCTTCTTCCTTTTTATCGCGGATTTTATGGCGCTGCGCTTTTCAGCACGACGCTCCTTCTTCTGCTTCTTCTTTAGTTCCTTGCCTTCCTTCTTGGCGAGGGCCTCTTCTTTCTTGCCCAGCCTTTTAGCTTCCTCGGCGGCAGCCACTTCCTTACGCTTCCGCTCGATTTCGGCCATGCGCTCTTCTTCAAGCGCTTTTCTGGCAAGCGCTTCCTTGGCTACGCGCTCCTGCTGTTGGCGAAGCTGTTCCGCCTCTTTCCTTTCGGCGGCTTTACGGGCTGCAGATTCGCGAGGCGTTTCAAAACCCAAAAGCTTCGCTTTTTCCTCATCGAACTCTTCTTGAGTAATAACGCCCTCGTCCAGGAGCTTTTTGTACTCTTTGATCCTTTCGTACATGCTAGGCTCCTACATGCCCAAGATCTCACGCTTTTTGCGGCTGAACTCTTCTTTGGTTATGGCGCCCTCATCGCAAAGTTCTTTCAACTGTTTGATTTCTTCGATGGTGCCAAGGGAGCCAGCCGCCGAAGAGGTATGGGATGCGATAGATTCCCTCTGCTTCGCCTTGGATGGCAACACTGCATCTGGCGCCGCGGCAACATAAAGACCTAAAACCAAGGGCGATGCGAAGAGGCCGATGAACCAATAGACACCGGTCTTCTCTTCGATGCAGCCCTTCTTCTGCCCCAGTTCAATAAAGTGGGAAATTGCAACGATGCCTGCTGCCAACATTACAAGCGGAACGATTACGGAAACAAGGGACAGCAACCCTCCCAGATTCATGACGGACATAACTTCTCCTTTCAACGGAACGCCAAATGCACAAGCAGACAGCTTCCGATCGCAGGGAAGTAAGGTCCTTGGGAAAACGGACAATCGGGCAGGAAGAGCAAGCCGCACCATGCACGGCAGAGCCAAACGAAGGCACAAACATGCCAACGAAAAAGAGTATGAAGAAACAAGGGATAAGAGGCCCGTCTTCGCTTATTGGATTGTGCGCCCCTCGCGTACGCGAGCTGCAGTTGTGGTACGACGATAGTAGCACAACTGCATAAATGGGCAGGTAGGATTCCTGTTTTCGGAGCGCATCAGAATATGTTCGAGGAAAGCCGTCATCGAATAGAAATGGTTGCGGCCAAAATTCCAGAAACAGAGAAGCGGAAACTGGTTTTTGAAAACCAGGCCTTGATTAAGGAAGGCATCCACCACAGTCACCACAACTGCTAAGGCGCGACCATACGAGTCAACCGACCTAGAAGAAGGCAGATGCCCTCCTAGTCATCGGTTGTAATTACATATGGAATTGAAGCGCTCCGCAAAGCGGATAACAGTTGTGGTTACCGAATCATAACATGAAGGCTTGACAGCTTAAGCCATTCTGGTTTTCATTCACCAAAGTTGCCGGGTTTGCCCAATAGGCAACAAAAAGCGCCGAAGCAAAAGCTTTGGCGCTTTTCCCAATCAAAGCTGGCTTGCCCCAGAAGAAAGACTACTTATTCACGTACTCGCGGATATAGCGCTCGATACCCGTCACGCAGGCAACGAGCGTTTCATTCACGGGCGTGGACACACCGTATTTGGCGCCCTGCGCCACAACAGCACCGTTGATGACGCCCACTTCCGTGGGACGATGCTTTTCCAAACTTTGGAGAATGGACGGCTTGAAGCTCTTCGGCAATCCGGCGCGCGCCAATTCGAGCACATCCATAGGATTGGAATACGTCAGATCTACGCCAGCCGCCTTGGCGACGTCCATGCCTTCCTGGACAGCGGCGCAGGCGCAGGCCACCAGCTTTTCCTCTTCGTACATATCTCCATAGGGCAAATGCGTGATGCCGCACACTGCGCCCGTGGCAACATTGACCAGGAGCTTGTCCCAAATCACGCCCATGATGTTGTCGGAAACGATACATTGCATGCCCGCTTCCTCAAACGCTGCACCGATGGCACGGGTACGATCGGTTACGCTGCCATCAAGCTCGCCGATAAAAGTATCCTTGCCGGGAATAGTAGCCTGAACGCGACCCGGCTCCAGCAGCATTCCGCCGATGTAAGTCTTGCCGCCGATAACATGCTCAGCACCAACGCAATCGCACAGCACGTCTTCCGCGCCAAGACCATTCTGCAACGACATCACCGTGGTGTTGGGGCCAACAAGCTCACGGCCCTCTTCCATAGTCTTGGCAGTGTCGAACGCCTTGCATAAGACGATGACCAAGTCACACGCACCAATGCCGTCTGGCGTGG
>ERZ506979.1374-NODE-1374-length-10905-cov-3.581106_pt1 | contig 10905 bp, 9 predicted proteins | sample MGYA00512887_ERZ506979 | MGnify/ENA metagenome assembly ERZ506979 | reverse complement strand
GATGCGTTTTTATGGGGCTATCGGTATTCCCGCTTCGGAAACTCGTCTGCTCTTGAACTCTATGGGCTGCGAGAAGTGCCGTCCAGCTTATCGCGAAATGGTGCGCGAGCATATCCATCAGCATTCAGACGAGCTGTGTGAAGAGTGCAATCATCGCGCCGATCTGAATCCGCTTCGCGCATTCGATTGCAAGAACGAGCACTGCCATGAGGTGATGGAGGGTGCCCCCAAGATCACCGATCACCTGTGTGAAGACTGCCGTGCTCATTATGAGGCGGTTAAGGGCTATCTGGACGCCGCAGGCATTGCGTATGTCGAGGACCCGCGTCTTGTTCGTGGCTTGGATTATTACACGCGTACCGTGTTCGAGATCCAAGTAGATACGGGCATGGGCAGCCAGAACGCCATCGGCGGCGGTGGACGTTACGACAAGCTTGCTAAGGAGGTTGGCGGTCGCGATACTCCGGGCTTGGGCTTTGCATTGGGTTATGAGCGCTGTGTATTGGCGCTGGAGGCACTTGGCGCCAAAGCATCGAGCGAAGTTGCCCCTGCTGCATTCATTGCCTGTGTCGATGATTCCACCCGTGCAACTGCATTCAACTTGGCGCAGGAACTTCGCGCCCAGGGGCTCTACATCGAAGTCGATCACCAAAAGCGCAGCCTGAAGAGTCAGTTCAAATTGGCTGACAAGCTTTCTGCCCGTAAGGTTATCGTGCTTGGCCCCGATGAGGTTGCCGATGGCGTTGCTAAGATCCGCGATATGGAAACCCACGAAGAGCAGGCTGTGAAGCTTGAATCTGTTGCGGAGGCTTTGGCGTAGAGGAACAGCGTTTCGCCTGAATTTGATTACCGTACCGAGTTGCGCATGGGCGCTTCCCTGGTGAAGAGATACCGTAGTAAACAGTGGCTGCTTTACATGGCAGCTGGTAGCGATAGGAAAGAGGAGTAAGCACTACCATGACCGATTATCTGAACGAATACTGCATGCACTCCCACACGTGTGGGCAGTTGCGCCGCAGCGACGTTGACGCAGAGGTTACCCTGACCGGTTGGGTATGGCACAACCGCGACCATGGCGGTCTTATCTTCGTAGACCTGCGTGATCGCGAGGGTTACACCCAGGTTGTTGTTGACCCCGATTGCGTAAGCGAAGAGGACTTCCATGTAGCTGAGCATCTGGGCCGCGAATATGCCCTGGAGGTTACCGGCAAGGTTCGCGCTCGCTTGGACGAAGCAGTTAACCCGAATATGGCAACTGGCGAAATCGAGGTTCTGGCAAGCTCCGTTAAGGTGCTGAACACCTCCGTTACTCCTCCGTTCTCCATCGAAGACGGTATCGAAACCGATGAAACCACTCGCATGAAGTGGCGTTATCTCGACCTTCGTCGTCCCGAGATGTATGCAAACCTGAAGCTTCGCCATGTTGTTGCCCAGGCAATGCGCTCTGCTCTTAACAAGCGCGGCTTCCTTGAGGTTGAAACGCCTATCTTGGCAAACTCCACTCCTGAAGGCGCACGTGACTACATTGTTCCTTCCCGTCCTAACCCTGGCAAGTTCTACGCATTGCCCCAGAGCCCTCAGCAGTTTAAGCAGATGCTGATGGTCGGTGGCATTGAGCGTTATTACCAGATTGCCCGCTGCTTCCGTGACGAGGATCTTCGTGCTGATCGTCAGCCTGAGTTCACCCAGGTTGATATCGAGATGTCGTTCGTTAAGGAAAACGACGTAATCGACATGATGGAAGGCGTATTCCAGGAAGTTCTGGAAGCTGCCGGGGTAGAACATGAGTTCCCGCTGCAGCGCATGCCTTGGAAAGAGGCAATGGATCGTTTCGGTTGCGACCGTCCTGACATCCGCTTCGGTATGGAGCTCGTTGAGCTTACCGAGATCGTTCGCGGTTGCGGCTTTGGCGTATTCTCCAAGGCGGTAGAAGCTGGCAACATCGTTAAGGCAATCAACTGCAAGGGCGCTGGCGACTGGAGCCGTGGCGAAATCGAGAAGCTGGGTAACATTGCTTCCGAAAACGGCGCTAAGGGCATGGCTTGGATTGCCTACACTACCGACGGCAAGGAAAAGAGCCCCATCATCAAGTTCTTGGGCGAAGAGGTTCATGCCAAGATCAAGGAAGCCATGAATGTGGAAGCTGGCGACTTGGTTCTGTTTGCGGCAGATACGTTCGACATTGCTAATGCCGTTCTTTCTGCCCTGCGTTTGCATATGGCCGATGCGCTGGATATCCCTCGTCCTGGTCATAAGCTGTTGTGGGTTGTCGACTTCCCGATGTTCAAGTTCGACGAGGAAACCAACAAGTATGCAGCAGAGCATCATCCCTTCACGATGATCCCTGAGGCTGATTGGGATAAGATCGAAACCGATCCTCTGGCTTGTGGCAGCTACAGCTACGACATTGTTATGGACGGCTTTGAGGCTGGCGGCGGTTCCATCCGTATTCACAACGCCGAGCTGCAGAAGCGCGTTCTTGCTCGTTGCGGCGTAGACGAAGAGGATATGGAAGTGAAGTTCGGTCACCTTATCCACGCTCTTGAGCTTGGTGCGCCTCCTCATGGCGGCATTGCTATCGGCCTTGATCGTCTGGTTATGCTCTTGGCGGGCAAGCAGTCCATCCGCGACGTTATCGCCTTCCCGAAGACGAGTTCCGCTTCCGACCCCATGACGGGTGCTCCGAATGCGGTAACCGCAAAGCAGCTGAAGGAAGTAGCTCTGCGCACCCTGTAAGTGGGAATATGGGGACAGGTCCCATTTCCCCATTTTGCTTTAAGCGTGGGATGTCGAAGGTTTCCTTTTTGCGTGGGGGTATGTCCCTTTCAGGCTTTAGCTAATATAGGTTAATGCCCGTTGGTTCATCAGTGAATCAGCGGGCATTTTTATTGTTGGCGCATTCTTAAAAATGGTCTGTCGCTATTTGCTTGTGTGGGGTAGGATTGCCCTTGGTTCTTTGTTCGGTGGAAAGGAAATGCAATGGGGAGCAAGAAGTATTTCTTCTTCGATTACGATGGTACGTTGGCAGTGCCACGTACTCGCTCAATTCCCCGAAGCACCCTTGAAACCCTTGATGAGCTGCGCGCACAGGGGCATTTCATTGCCTTGGCTACCGGCCGATTGCAGGTAAATGCGGTCGATTACATCGATTCTGCTGGTATTACCAACATTGTTGCCGATGGGGGCTATTCGGTTACGCTGAATGGCGAATTGAAGTGGATGGAGGGCCTTCCACTTGTTCCGGTGAAGAAATGCCTGCATATTCTCGAGGATCAAGGAATACCTTGGGCGGTTAGCACCACCAATGAGCTCGTTCGCTATTCTCCACGTGAGGACTTTGCTGAGATAGCAGGCGATTACTATGTTCCCACTGAGTATGACCCTAATTTGCGCATTGATGATTTGAACTGCATTTACAAGGCATATATACCTTGTTCGATCAAGGAAGAGGCTATGGTTTTTGCTACGGGGGCCCTCGATGAGGTTCCCCATGTGCGTTATGACTCCGACACCATCTTCGTTGAGCCAATGGATAAGCAGCGTGGCATTAAGCGCATGATGAACTTGCTTGATGCGCCCTACGAAGACGTCGTAGTATTCGGCGATGGTTTCAACGATGTTTCAATGTTCATTCCCGAGTGGACTTCGATTGCCATGGGTAACGCTCGGCAGATTCTCAAAGAGCGAGCCGATTTCGTTACCACGAACTGCGATGATGATGGAATTATGAATGCCTGCAAACACTATGGATGGATTCGAGGTTAGCATGGGGCGTTTGAAAAACGCATGGCGGCATTTCTGCACCATTTCTCACCATAAGGTTTTGGTCTGTCAGCATTGCTTTAAGGTCGGTTTGTATCGCCAGGGCATCATGCATGATCTGTCCAAGTACTCTTTGACGGAGTTCAGAGTGGGCGTTAACTATTATCAGGGCGATAGAAGCCCTAACACTGCCGAACGTGCCGATCTGGGATACTCTACTGCTTGGCTGCACCACAAGGGACGTAACCGCCATCATTACGAGTATTGGATCGACATGAAGGGAAATCGCGACGCAACGCTAGAGGGAAAACCCATGCCTACGCGCTATGTGGTTGAGATGTTCTGTGATCGCATGGCTGCTAGCAAGGTATACCAGGGCAGTGCTTATACCGATGCCAGCTCGTTAGAGTATTTGAGGCTTGAGCAGAGCGCCAAGGGTGAGATTTTGATGCATCCTGATACGAAGGCGCTTTTAGAGCGCATGCTCACCTGGCTTGCGGAAGATGGCGAAGAAATCGCCCTTCGTCGTGTGCGCAACGAAATAGTGAAGCCGCGTCACCGTGAGCCAAACACCCCAAAGTTTTAGCGGGAATACAAGGGCAGGGAGTATAGGGGGCAGGTCCCATTTTCCCTTCTAATAGGAAGAGCCTCGCTTGCAATGCATCACGCAAGCGAGGCTCTTATTTTGAGCATCGTACCTAGATGGGAAAATGGGACCTGCCCCCTATACTCCCGCTATTCGGTGTCTTCGGGTTTTTTCTTGGGCTGGCGAACGTTTACCTTCAGGCTTGCCAGGCTTACGCGCGAATGCGCTGGAATGGATTCAGTAACGAAAGCGCCGCCTGCTATGACGGTATCTTCGCCGACGATGGTCTCTCCACCCAAGACGCTTGCGTTTGAGTAGATAGTCACGTTGTCCTCGATGGTGGGATGACGTTTTACACCGGCAAGTTTTTGTCCCGCGCGAGTGGAAAGAGCACCGAGCGTTACACCCTGATAGATCTTCACATGGTTGCCAATGATGGTGGTTTCGCCGATGACAACACCTGTCGCATGGTCAATGAAGAAGTATTCGCCGATGGTGGCGCCTGCGTTGATGTCGACGCCGGTGCCGCTGTGGGCATATTCGGTCATGATGCGGGGTATAAGCGGCACGTTCTGCGTGTACAGTTCGTGGGCGATACGATATACGAAAATGGCAAAGAATCCCGGATAGGAAAAGATAATCTCTTCTTTGCTCTGAGCGGCTGGGTCTCCATCGAAAGCAGCCTGGACATCGGTAAGCAGCACACGCTGGATTTCAGGTAGCTTTTCGAAGAAGTTCTTGCATATTTCGTCCACGCGAGCTTCGACTTCTTCTTCGCTGATGTCATCGGCGCCCTTGAACAGAAGCGCCTCTTTCAGCTGACGGCGCAACGAGTCTTCGATTCGGATCAGCGTTTCGCCAATGAAGTATTCGGGATTGGTGCCCGTGGGAGTTTCATCGCCGAAGTAACGAGGGAACATCACGCGGCGCAGATCTTTGATGATGTTGATGATGGCTCTCTTGTTGGGAAAGTGCTTGTCGGGGTCGGTGAAGAAGATCTCGGTGGCGCTGTAGTTTTTGGCGATACCGGCAACGATTGAGTCGAGGTTTTCGTTGAACATGCGGTCCTCTTTCGGTTGATGATGCGCTTCGGTTGGGAAGCGCGTTTTTGTTTTTCCTATCGTAGCGTGAAGCGATGCGCACTCCAATACACGAACCGTTAATTCCGACAATTTTTGTAGGTTTTTGGCGCGGGGGGTGATGATATGTGGGGAAATAGTTAGATAAACTAAGTAATTTGCAAAGTGCGCTACAGTTACATCTTGCAGTTATTGGACAAAACATACATTTATGAAGAGAACTAGCGCATTGCATGCAGCGGCGGTGCGTAAATAGCCGCGCGCTGTTTCTTGTGGCATTGAGGAGATCGATTTGATTCGCATCATCGTTGATTCTGGATCCGACCTGTTACCAGAGGTTGCCAATAGATATAGCATTCAGGTTTTGCCGCTTCTTGCCAATGTGGATGGGGTCGAGTATCGCGACGGGATTGATTTGGGGCGCGATGGGTTTTATGAGTTGCTAGAAGAAACAGGCGCGTTTCCGAAGACTTCCCAGGTATCGCCCCATGCGTTTGCCGAGGCATTCAGGGAAGCGCGCGCTTCGGGCGATGAGGTTATCGCAATTACCCTTTCTTCAGCGCTGAGCGGCACCTATCAAAGCGCTAAGCTTGCGCAAGCTATGGTAGGGGAAGAGGGCGTTTATGTTGTCGACTCCCTGTCCGCATCGTATGCCATCGCTATGATTGCAAAATATGCCTGCGCGCTGCGGGACGAAGGTTTGTCGGCGAAACAGATCGTTGCTGAAATTGAACGGTTTAAAGGACGGGTGAAGCTGGTTGCTGTGCTTGATACGCTGGAGTATCTGCAGCGTGGCGGACGCTTGCCTAAAGCTGCCGCTCGTTTGGGCGAGGCTGCGAAGCTGAAGCCTGTTGTGGTGATTACAGAAGAGGGAGAGGTGGGCCTTAGCACGGCGGTGCTTGGGCGGAAGCGTGCCCTTGATACGCTATTGAAGAAAGTTGCCAAATACTCGTTCGATGATTCTTTTCCAGCCATTCCCATCTATTCTTACGGCACGAAAACGTGTGAAAAGATGGAGGGCGAGTTGGCAGACGCTGGAATGAGCTTATCCGACAGGCATCAAATCGGATTCGTAATTGGCTCCCATATTGGTCCAGGCGCCTATGGCATCGTCTTCGTCGAAAGTGAATAGCTAAGCCGCGCTAGCCGTTACTCGGTAAAAAGTTTACTAAGGCTAATTCTTCGCACCACCGTTCTTTTGGACGGGTATTATGAGCATAGATAAACTAGCACCTTTTCGCACTGCAAAAGGGTTGTCGAGAAGAATCGAGGGCTCCATAATGCGTTTTCTCAGCGAGGACACTACCGTATTAGCGGGATACGGGTTTGATGAAAAAGGACCGTACCTCCTGATCAACGATGTTGAAAAGGCGGCTCAGTATCGCTTTAGCGTGAGAAACAGGACGTTTACTATGAAGCGGTTGCCTGAACGCTATTGCGTTGGCAGGTTTGATCTGCTTACACATCGGAAGAGCGTATGTCCCTTGCGGGTGGAGTTGCTCCCATCGGAGAAAGACGGCATGTGTCCCGCCTGCAAGGAAGCAACAGGGTTTAACCCGTCCTTCTATTACGCTGAAGCGGTTTCGCCGCAGCAGCGCGTCTATAACGAAACCCCCCATTACGTATATCTTGCATATTTCTCTAAACAGCATATAAAAGCGGGCATTTCATCGGAAACGAGAGGCATAGAGCGTTTGCTGGAGCAGGGAGCACGGGCAGCTTGTGTTGTTGGACGTTTCTCCAATGCGTATGAAGCTCGCAATTTGGAGGCTGCGCTGTGTGCTCAGCCGCAGATTCTGGAAACCATGCGTGCGTCGGTAAAAGCGCGGTTGCTCGCGGAGGAACCTTATAACCCAGTGGAAGCGTGTGAGGTGCTAGAGAACAAGTTGAGCTCTTTGGCGCAGATCGATGAGGCTATCCAGGCGGGGTTTTCGCCAAAGGAAGCCGCGCAGGATCTTTCGCGTTATTATTTCGGCGGTCCTTCGCCTGATGTCAGTGAATTGCAGTTGCCGAATGGGCACGAAAACGAATGCGCGGGTGAATGTCTTGGGATGGTCGGCGATAAGGTGGTTATGCGGCAGGGTAATTTTGGGTATGTGGTATCCCTTAAAGAGTGGGTTGCCCATGCGATCGACCTCTTAGAGGGGGAGATCGGTTTCGAATACCAATCCGCGCCACAGCAGATTTCTTTGTTCTAGTTCTGAGTGCCCGATGTTTGCAGGGCTTTGCTTTAAGCGTCGTTCCGGTTTTGGGCGGCGCTATTTATTTTCTCAAAGACGCTTCGCCGGAAACGAGGCTTTTGGAAAGTTCAGCTAGGCGTTTGGCTGAAAGATGCTTTCCTTCTTTAACCCACTGCTGATAGAGGGCTATTGCGGTGTTGCAGCTGAACATGAGAACAAGGGAGATTTCGGCTGCGGAAAGACGACCGAACTTCCGAGTGTTTATGCGTTGAAGCTCGGTCAGTCGGGCAATGAGCGTACTGCTGATGATATCCGAGCCGGTACCGCATACCAAGCATTCGTAAACGGGATTGCGGTTTCCCTCATCACAGAGATGGAGGAGCAGTTCAGCAACGAACTGCTCATTGTTCTCGGGCAGATTGAGTCCTTCGACTTTGCTGAGAAATGATTCGAAGAAGACATCGAGGTATTCCTGGACAAGGTTTTCAAGTGCGGGGTAATGGCGGTAGAACGTCTTTTTGCCGATGCGCGCTTGGCGGCATAGTTCAGCAACGGTAATAGACTCTAGTGCTTGCTTGCTGGCGAGTTCTTCAAAGGATTCATGGATGGCCTCGAGGGTCTTAACGATGCGAAGATCGGTGGCATTGGCCATTCGTTTCTCCTTTTTGTTTCCGGATGGTTTTCGGTTTCTTTGACTCATGGTACCTAATAACACTGCAGGATTGGATCTATATGATGAATAACACATAGGTATATTAAGCTATTAGAGTATCGTAATTAATTAAAATACCAGGTAAACCATATGATACTGGTGTGCATACGATGCTGATTTGGGCATAAAAAGAGGGCAGCCGTCTGACTGCCCTCAATAGGGGTAGGAGGGGTAAACCAAGATGCTTGTGTGGATTATTCCCCGGTTGCATTTTCTAGGGCTTCAGACAAAAGAGCGTCTACGTTTGCTCCGACTACGTCTAAGCCGGCAGCGCTTACGCATTCCGATTCCTCGATGCCATACAAACGGGCAAGAACGGCGATGTTCTGGTAGCCGCAGTCGGCTTCATCGGGAAGCATGCCTCCTCGAGTGGTGACATAGGTGAGCTTGTCTGCCCTGCAGAGTCCAATGGGCCCATGCTCGCTGTAGAGGTAGTTGATCCCCACTACGTCGATGTGCTCGATGTACGTTTTCAGCGAGGCTGGGTAGCTGGAAGCCCAAAAGGGGGCTGCTATAACGATGCGATCGGCATCGCGGAACTGACGGGCGTAGGCGAATACCTCGTTATCGAATTCCCCCTTCTGCTCCAATGTCTGGCGTGCATTGAGCGTTTTGGTAGTAAGTGGGGCGAGGTTTTCTTCTTCCAGAATGACCTCGGTAACCTCGAAGGGCTCTTTCCGTTGCATTGCCTCTATAACGCCTCTGGCAAGCTTCAGAGAGCGGGAGGTTTCGCGGTTTACGCAGGCGTTTACAAATAGCAGCTTCTTCATGGATCCCTCTTCCGTTTGTTCGACACGAGAAAGCCCCTTTAGCGTAACGCTAAAGGGGCTTTCGTGATTTAGCTAGTTGCGTTTAGGATTGGATGACCATTGGGCAGTTATGCCTGTCGGTAATGGCGCAGGAAGTCGTCCAGGTTGGTCATGCATTCGCTAAGCACTTCGATGCGTGGTAAATACACTACGCGGAAATGGTCGGGCTGCTGCCAATTAAAGCCCTTGCCTGGCACCAGCAAGATCTTCTTTTCGTGCAGCAAATCAAGAGCAAATTGTTCATCGTTGGTGATGTTGAATTTCTTCGCGTCGATTTTCGGGAAGATGTAGAAGCCGCCCTTGGGCTTTACTGCGGTGATGCCATCAATGCTGTTAAGGGCGTTGTACACGTATTCGCGCTGTTCGTATACGCGTCCGCCGGGAACTACATAGCTTTCTACGCTCTGATGCCCCCAAAGCGCCGTCTGGACGATGCTTTGCGCTGGAACGTTGGAGCACAGGCGCATGTTCGAGAGCATGTCGATTCCCAGGATAAAATCGCGGGCACAGTTGCGGTTGCCAGAAAGAACCATCCATCCAATGCGGTAGCCGGCGATCATGTGCGATTTCGACAGGCCGGAGAAGGTCACGCAGAACAGGTCCGGGGCCATCGAGGCGATGGAGATGTGCTGCAGGCCGTCCATGACGAGGCGATCGTAGATTTCGTCGGAGAAGATGATGAGCTGGTGTTCGCGCGCGATGTCGACGATCTGCTGGAGCACTTCCTTTGGGTAAAGTGCGCCGGTGGGGTTGTTCGGGTTGATGATGACAATCGCCTTGGTGTTGCTGGTGATCTTGGAGCGGATGTCGTCGATGTCCGGATACCATTCGGACTGTTCGTCGCACAGGTAGTGCACGGCGGTGCCGCCGGCCAGGTTCACGCAGGCGGTCCACAGCGGGTAGTCCGGGGAGGGCACGAGCACTTCGTCGCCGGTGTCGAGCAGCGCGGACATGGACAGGTTGATGAGCTCGCTGACGCCGTTGCCGGTGTAGATGTCATCGATGGTGACGTTCGGGATGTTCTTCAGCTGCGCGTACTGCATGATGGCCTTGCGCGCGGAGAACAGGCCCTTGGACGGCGAGTAGCCTTCGGTGTCGGTGAGCTGGTGGGCCATGTCGTAGACGACTTCGTCCGGCGTGCGGAAGCCGAAGGGTGCCGGGTTGCCGATGTTCAATTTCAGGATGTGGGTGCCGTTGGACTCCATGCGCATCGCCTCGTCGGCGACCGGGCCGCGCACGTCGTAGAGCACGTTGTCGAGCTTGTGCGATTTGCCGAAGGTGCGGCGGCGGCCCACGGGAATCTCGCTGTCCGTCTGGGGCTTGGCGGCACCCATGGCAAGCGGTGTGGCGGCGTGTTCGCCGTCCGTGACGCTGTTGGATGCGTCCGAGTTCAATTGCGTGGTGGATTCCTCGCCGCGCAGCCAATTCGTGTCGACGTCCAGTTCGCTGGCCAGGAATTCGAGCACGTCCTCGCGGGGCATGGTCTTGCCGGCCACATATTGGCTGATGTGGCTCTTGCCCATCTTTACGCCACGATGTTCGGCGGCGTGCACCAACTCGACCTGCTTCCATCCCCTGCTGTTCATCGCATTGCGCAGACGTTCCGCAAACACCGATACGCTCATATCCTTATGCCTCCAACCGGGAGTTCAATTTATCTTTTGAACAACGGTTCAAAGCATACCCCCGGTTCAACACAAGTTCAATTTTGGCGTGTTCTCGAGTCTCGACCGGTTCAACCCAACTGCGCTTCAATCCATTGGGCGACGCCGTCCTC
>ERZ506979.1372-NODE-1372-length-10925-cov-4.181969_pt1 | contig 10925 bp, 6 predicted proteins | sample MGYA00512887_ERZ506979 | MGnify/ENA metagenome assembly ERZ506979 | reverse complement strand
AACGCTCCTTGGTGTTGCTGTAGTAGTGGAGAAAGTCGTCCTGCATGAGGCTCAGACGCGAGACGTTCACCGCGATATTCAGCGTGGGCCTGCCTTCCCTGATGCGCCGCTGCAGCCAGGCGCAGGCCCGGGAGAACATGTAACGGTCAAGCTGGATAATAAAACCGTTGCGCTCGAACAGCGGGATGAAATCGCACGGCGGCACCAGACGGTCGCCGTCATGCCAGCGCGCCAGCACTTCCGCGCCGTGGATGCGGTTGCCGTTCTGGATGTCGACCTTGGGCTGAAAATAGAGTTTGAACTGGTCGCCCTTCAGGGCGGCCTCCATCCGGCTCTCAATGTCCAGTTGGCGCAAGGCCAGGCCGCGCATATCCTCGGAATAGAACACGCAGGCGGCGGAGTTGCCTTCTTTGGCCGCGCGCAGGGCGATATTGGCCCGGTTGACCATGTCCATGAAGGAAACTTCCCCGGCCTGGGCCGTGTCCGTACTGTACACGCCCACATGCAGGGCCAGGGGGAAGGCGCGCGAAAGCCGGGCAGTGTCGCCCTCAATGCGTTTGCAGAGTTCCTGAAATTCCCGGGTGAATTCCTCCCGGCTGCGCATGGGCCGGATGCCCGCGAACTTGTCCGCCGAAACGCGGCAGCAAATGGCCAAGGGGCCGTCGCAGTCCGTCAGCAGTCCGGCGATGCGCACCAGCTCCTTGTCGCCCATTTCGTAGCCGAACATTTCGTTATAAAACTTGAAATTCTTGATGTCCGCATACCAGACGGCGAAAACCATGTCCGGATTGCGCCGCACCAGACCGGCGGCGTCCATTTTAAACCGGTTGACGTTGCGCACGCCGGTCAGGGGGTCCACAAAGGCCAGACGCTCCAGTTCGCCGCGATACCGGTTGCTGATGCTCCGTACGCGCCAGAGCAGAAAAAAGGACAGCAGCAGGGCCAGGCCGATAATCACGCACACGCTGAGCCACAAGGCATTGGGGGCCAGCGACAGCGCGGCCGCGGGCACAGTGCAGAGCAAAAACCAGTTGTTGACGCCCAGAGGCTCGTAGGCGGCAAAATGCTTCTCGCCTTCCGCAGTGTAGAAAAATACGCCGCGTTGGTTCTTTTGCAGATTTTCCAGCACTTGTTCCCGCGTGGTGTCTTCCAGAGAGCCGAGATGAAAAATATCCCCTTCCCGGCCTCCTGCGGTTCCGCCGGCTGTGGAACGCAGGACATAGGCGCCGCTCCCGTCAATAAGCGAGGAGGCCCCCCTATTGTCAAAAAGGGAAATGCCCAGAATGTTCAGAAAGACATCCGCCGGATTGGCGGCCACAAGCACGCCGCGGATTCCGCCGTCACTGTCATGCACGGGCACCGCGCAGTAAGCCACGGCCCCGGGGCCGAACGAATTGTCGCGCACCTCGGAAAGCGCGGCCCTGCCCGCAAGAGCCTCCTGAAAAAAAGGCTCACCGGACAGATTGACGCCCCGGCGCAGTTCCCCGCCGATGTCCACAAGGTCCACCCGGCCGTCGCGCCCGGCCAGCCCCATACGCAGAAAGGCGTTATTGTCGTTGACTTCCTTCAGGGCGGGAAGGATTTCCTTTTCCGGCACATGACCGAGGCTGATAGCCACGCCGTGCAGGGTCTGAAAGTCCAGCGCGATCTGGCGTTGCAGCAGCGTCCGCAATTGATTCACGGTGTCATAGAGATAAAGCGCGTTTTCCCGTTCGTTCTGCGAACTGACCTGACGCAACAGGATCAGACCGCAGACGAGAAAGACGCCGCCGATCAATAAGCCCATCGCAAAGGTGCGCTTGATCTGTTCGGAACTGCTGAACACTGTTTCTCACCTGGAAATACGTTTTCTAAATAATTATTGTATCTTCTTTTCGTGAATTTCTCAAGCCCGCCCGGCGCCATTTCCCCAAACGCCGTCCAGAAGGGTGCACTCTCGAACGCCTTTCCGTTTATCCCCACTCCAGGCATCACCCTTTATTCCGGCCGCGGCAGCAGAGCATGGCGCTCGGCCGGCGCAACAAACCAGTTTGCCATAGCCGACGGGGCTTCGCCGCCTTACGGATAACAACAATATTGATGATGATTGATGACGCGGATGAAAGTCAAAAAAACAATCAGGTAGTGCCTCCCTGACGCCGTTGCCGTCGGCATGCTTTACGGCTATGCTCTTCCGCAGCATTAAGGAGAGATGTCATGCGCACCCTGCATCTGCTTTTTTTCAGCCTGGCCTGCGCCGTTTTCATGGCTTTCCCGGTCGGCAGCGCCGCTGCGGACGACGACGCCCGGCTGCTCAAGATAGTGGCCCTTTCCCGGCACGGGGTTCGCTCGCCCACGCAGGAACTGAAAACACTTTCTCTCTGGAGCGAACGCCTTTGGCCGCACTGGCCGGTGGAACGCGGCCATCTGACGCCGCGCGGCGCCCGGCTGGTCAGCGCCATGTGGGCGGATATGCGTGGCGTGCTGCTCAATTACGGCCTGCTGCCGGACGCGGCCTGCCCCCCGCCGGGTGCGGTTTTCGTGCGCGCGGACACTGACCAGCGCACCAGGGCCACGGCCCGGGCCCTGCTGGAAGGGCTGGCGCCGGACTGCGCGCAGGGCTACGCCGTGGCCGACGCCAAGCCCGATCCCCTCTTCCACCCGGTCAAGGCCGGCCTGTACGCTTTTGACCCCGCGGCCGCGGCCACGAATGTTCTGAGCATGACTGACGGCGGTCTGGATCGCCTTCAGGAGGATTTCGCGAGCCCGCTGGCCCTCATTGACCAGTTGAGCGCACCGCCTTCACCGGACCTGTGCAGCCGTTTCGGCCTGCCGCCGCAGTGCCGCCTTTCAGATATTCCCACTTCCGTGAGCGTTTCGCCGGAAGGCCGCAGCGTGGGTCTTACGGGCGGCCTGGGCATCGCTTCCAGCCTGGCGGAAATCTTTCTGCTGGAATACGGGCAATGGCCCGGCAGCCCCGCCGGCTGGGGCCAGGTGGACGGCGCAACCCTGAAGCAGGTGCTGCCCGTGCACAGCCGCGTTTTCGATGTGGTCAACCGCGCCCCGCTGGTGGCCTGGGCGCGCGGCTCTTCCCTGCTCACGGAAATGGCCGCCGCTCTCACGGGCACGCATTATGACCAGCGCCTCAACGCGGCCTCGCTGGTGGTCTTCGTGGGGCACGACACCAATATCGCCAATCTGGGCGCGCTGCTGGGCGTCAACTGGCAGGCCAGAGGTTACCCGCCCAACGATATCCCCCCGGCGGGCGTTCTGTTTCTGGAACTCTGGGGTCAGGGCGACAGACGCGAAGTGCGGGTGCGCTTTTACGCACAGCCGCCGGAGGCCCTGCACGCGCCCTTTGCCGAAGAAAAGCTCCTGCTTTCCGGCGTTCCGTCCAGGCAGAGGGACGTGGCGAGCCCGGTCCAGTCACCGGACGTCCGGAACGAACTTCTGGCCGGGGACGAATCCTCTGTCGATCCGCGTCTGCACGCGCCGGCGGCTGCGGAGGTTTTCGCTCCGCCGGTAGTGGGCGCGGCCCGCTTTGAGCTTGCCGACTTCCGGCAACTGGTCCGTGAAAAAACAGCGGGCGCGCCGCTGGCCCCCCAGCAGGTTCCCCGGCTGCATCCGGGCCGGCAAGTCCGGAAATAACATATTGCGGGACGGCCATGCGCCAATCCTGGTTGTCCCGCCTGACGGATGCGGCATTGCGTTTTTTCTCCCGCTGGACAGTTGTTCAGTTTTGACGTAATGTTAGCTCACAACACAGCGTTCGACGGCGCTGTTTTTTAGCCCCGTAAATGTGAAAAAAATCACAGTAATATGAAAATCACAGATGTTGCGGGCCTGGTATTCTGGATTGTGTAGTCAATGAATATCAGTGACGACAAAACAGCGTCGCACGGAAAAGATGCCCGGCACTACAGTATTGCGGCAAAGCAGTGCTCGGACGGAGCGGAAAGCGTGCTTCCGGATACGCCCTGTCGGCACGGGCAGCGGCGTTTCCGCTCGAGAAGCCCACTGCGGATCCCTTTTACGCCTCCGCCCGGGTTTATTCCTTTGGATTAAGGATGTCGCTTTGCCGTCATGGACATTGTTGCAGTGCCGGATAGGAATTCTGAGCATCCGACGCACCGTACCCATAAACTAGGAGCTTGAAATGACCACTGTTTTCGGAGAATTGGATCATGTCCTGCTGATGGCCCCCGGCCCCAGCCCCGTCGCCCCCAATGTGCTCAAGGCCATGAGCATTCCGACGTTGGGGCATCTTGATCCCGACTGCATCAAAGTCATGGACGCCATGCAGGAACAGCTGCGCGCCGTGTGCAAAACCAAGAATGCCGTGACCTTCCCCATTTCCGGCACGGGCTCCGCCGGTATGGAAGCCACCTTCGTCAACTTGGTGGAGCGCGGCGACGACGTGCTGATCGTCAACAACGGCGTGTTCTGTTCGCGCATGGTGGAAGTGGCCAATCGGCTGGGCGCGCAGGTGGATGTGGTGGAATGTCCCTGGGGCCAGCCCATTGATCCCGCCGCCGTCAAGGCCATGCTGGACAAAAAGCATTACAAGATTCTGGCCGCCGTGCACGCTGAAACCTCCACCGGCATCAACAACCCCATCGCCGCCATCGGCGAACTGGTCAAAAACAGCGACACCCTTTATCTGGTGGACAGCGTGGCCGGCCTTGGCGGTGTGGACATGCGCGTGGACGAATGGGGCATCGACGCCTTTTACAGCGGCTCGCAGAAATGCCTCTCCGTGCCTCCGGGACTGGCTCCCGCGTCCTTCTCCGACGCGGCCATGGAAGCCATTGCCAAACGCAAAACCAAGGTGCCCAACTGGTACATGGACGTCTCCCTGATCCGCAAGTACTGGGAAGGCTCGCCGCGCGTGTACCATCACACCGCGCCCATCAACATGTACTATGCCCTGCATCAGGCCCTGGACAACCTGCTGACCGAAGGTCTGGACGCCGCCTTCGCCCGGCACACGGCCATGCATCAGCGCCTGAGCGACGGCTTGGCCAAACTGGGCTTCACCCCCTTCGTCAAGGAAGGCGGCGCCCCGCAGATCAACCTGTACCTGCCGCCCGCCGGCGTGGACGCCAACGCCCTGCGCGCCTGCCTGCGCAAAGAACACAAGATTGAAGTGGCTGGCGGCCTCGGCGATCTGGCCGGCAAGGTCATTCGCGTGGGCGTCATGGGCGAGGGCGCACGCGAAGAGCCCATCGACCGTCTGATCAACGCCGTCAAGGCCTGCCTGAACAAGTAACGTCCCGCTTTTCAGTGCGGACAAAGCGGCGGCATCGTCATGATGCCGCCGCTTTCACTTTTATGGCGAAACTCGTTCCGCTCAGGCCAGCAGATGCGGTCCGGCTTCCCGGACCGAAGCACAGCCCGTGAGCAGCATGCCCTCCGCAAGCTGGCGCTGCATGCGGGAGAGCAGCATCTGGACGCCCTCTTCCTCCCCGCCCATACCCGCGATGATGGCCGGACGCCCGATCAGCACGGCCCTGGCTCCCAGGGCCAGCATCTTGAGCACGTCAGCGCCGGAGCGCACGCCGCCATCCGCCAGCACGGTCATCTCCTTCACGTTCCGGACAATGGCGGGCAGCGCGGCTGCCGTGCCCGGTACGGCCTCAAAGGCACGGCCGCCGTGGTTGGAAACCACAATGGCGTCGCAGCCGCATTCCTCGGCAGCCAGCGCATCCTCCACGCTGAGCACGCCCTTGAGCATGAATTTCAGGCCCAGGGCATGCGTTTTTTCCACAATGGCGCTCAGTTCCGCCCGACTCTTGGGCGACACCGGGCGCTTGCTCTTGGCCAGGGCGGTGATGGCGGCGGTGTCGATGTCCATGCCCACCACCCGGCAACCGGCCTGGGCCACGCGCTCCAGGCGCTCGAAAAAAACGTCCCCGGCCCAGGGCTTGATCACGGGAATCCCCCAGCCTTCAACGGCCTCAACGGCTTTCAATCCGCAGTCGAAAGCCTCGGGCGTGCCGTCGCCGGTACAGGCGATGGTCCCTGCGGAGCGGGCTCCTTCCGTAACCACTTGAGCGAAGCGCTCTTCGGGAAGGCCCTTGCCCATATTAAAGGTCGTGCCCGCCAGGGGCGCGATAAGCACCGGCAGACTCAGGGGCAGACCCAGCACCTCGCAGGCGGTTTCCGGCGCGCGCACCTCGTGGATCAACCGCATCCTCAGACAGACTTTTTCCAGAGCGGTGATGTTGGCGCGGAAGGACGCGGCGGTGCGGATGCCGCCCATGCCCGGCAATTCTCCGGCACAGGCCCGGCCGTCGCAGTGAGGACAGACGCGGCAGGCGCCGTTCATACGCTCCCGCGCCTGCTGACGCAGTGTTTTCATATCCATGCGGACTTTCCTCCAGGGTTGCGGTGGGGAAGCGACCCGAATCCGGGGGGAGCTGACTCCGGCCGCCGCTCTGCTCCAGCCTGCCCCGTGTTGCGGGCAGACGATTTTATCAGCCATTAGGACAGGTTGCTTGAAGACGCCGTCCGTGTCAACGACCCGCGCGGCGGCTCCGCTCCAGCATAAAAGGCCCCCGGCATAGCCGGAGGGGCCTCCTGTGCGCCTGCCAGGCTTTTTTGCCGGAACACCCTGGCGGCATACTTATAGATCGACCTGACTATCTGGCCGAAGCATTATACAACACCGGAAAATGCACCAAGCACAATTGTGTTGCGACAGACGCCAATGCCGATGCTCCTTGACGAAGAATAGCCCTGGAGAGAAAAGGCCGGACAGCCCAACTCTCCGGACAGGGAAATCCATCAGGGCAGGAGGGCTGTCAGATCAAGTCCGGACTACTCCCCTTCAGTCCTCCCCATATGCCGGTGAATCATCTTCCCTGTTGTGCAGGAAATTTTTTTGCAAATTCAAACACTTCACCAAATGTTTCATAATGCGCGGCCGCATAAGCAAAGAAAAAATCCTCATCACTGCAAGGACCCAGGCGGCACTGAATTTCTTCGCGCAATTTCTTGTCCATAAGAGCCGTTGCCGCATTAAAATCAATTTCCGTACCATGAGCGTTTAACATCACAATTCTCCGTGCTTATCCGCCAAAGCGCGCTCCAGTCCACCGCAATAAACGGTTATTGTTTTGTTGACCAGAACCGAACCTCCAGAGCAGAGCCCTACCGGTGGGGCGCTCTCAAAACTCGGCCAAGCTGCCTTGTGCTTGCGGTATTTGGCGTCTTTCTTTTTGAGATTCTCCCATTTCGTTGATTCCTTTATATATCTGCTCTGACCTTGTGAAAAGGTTTAATTTTTCACTTCCATATGCCGCTTGAAATACCGCCCAGGTCGAGCCTGCCGAAACAGGCCGGAGGGCGGTCGAAGGCTCCTTTCAGCCGGTTATGGGCAAAGCAGACATTACGGATGTAGAGAGCAGAAATACGCTCGTTCGTAACGGACGCGCTTGCGGGCACCCAGAGCAAGGCCGTACTCAGAGATATGAGATCAAGCCGCACGCTCACGCCACCCGCGCGAAAAAGGCTGATTTTGTAACTAACCGGCATGTTACAGAAAATTTGAAACAGAAACGCCTTTTTCTATCTGTATGACCTGAACCGGGCCTTGCCCTCCTCGCCACAGCGGGGCATGATGCTTATATGATTAGGAATAGTCCCAGCGATACCCCCTGAACCACAAGAATTGAGGCATATATGACCACAGCTACCCGACAACTGGACGAAATGATTGAACGCGTCCGCGCGGCGCAGGCAGTCTTCGCCCGCTACGATCAGAAACAGGTGGATGCCATCTTCCACCATGCGGCGGCCGCAGCCACGGCCAAACGCATCGCTCTGGCCAAAATGGCCGTGGAGGAAACCGGAATGGGCATTCTGGAGGACAAGGTGATCAAGAATCACTTTGCCTCGGAATACGTCTACAATAAATACAAGGACAGCAAGACCTGCGGGCTCATCGAAGACGATCCGGTTTCGGGCTATCGCGAAATAGCCGCGCCTCTGGGTCTGGTAGCAGGCATCGTGCCCACCACCAACCCCACGTCTACAGCCATCTTCAAGGCTCTGCTCTGTCTCAAGACCCGTAACGGGATCATCTTTTCCCCGCACCCGCGCGCCAAGCGCAGCACCAGGGCCGCGGCCATGATCATCCTGCAGGCCGCCGTGGAAGCCGGAGCCCCGGAAAACATCATCGACTGCCTGGAAGAGCCGTCGGCGGAGCTGACCCAGCACCTGATGAGCCATCGCGGCATCAATCTGATCCTGGCCACCGGCGGACCGGGCATGGTGCGCGCGGCTTACAGTTCCGGCACGCCGGCCATCGGCGTGGGCGCGGGCAATACGCCGGTGGTCATCGACGCCACGGCGGACGTCAAGATGGCGGTCAACTCCATTCTGCTCAGCAAAACCTTTGACAACGGCATGATCTGCGCCTCGGAGCAGACCGTGGTGGCCGAGGCCGACATTGCCGATGCCGTGCGGGAGGAGTTCATCAAACGCGGAGCCTGGTTCGCCGACGACGCGCAGAGCGAGGCTTTGGCCAAAACCCTTTTTGTGGACGGCGCGCTGAACAGCGCCATTGTGGGCCAGTCCGCCGTGAGCATCGCAGCCATGGCCGGGATCAGCGTGCCGGAGACGACCAAGGTGCTCATTGCCGAGCGCCCGGCGGTCAGGCCCGATGATCCTTTTGCGCATGAAAAACTCTCGCCCGTGCTGGGTTTTTACCGCGTAGCGGATTTCCGCACGGCTGTGGATACGGCCCAAAGTCTGGTGTTGCTGGGCGGGGCCGGGCACACCTCGGTGCTCTATACCCGCGAAAGCAACGCGGCGCACATCCAGGCCTTTGAGGAGACCATGACCACCGGGCGGGTGCTGATCAATATGCCCGCCTCTCAGGGGGCCATCGGCGACGTTTACAACTTCCGCGTGGCGCCGTCCCTGACCTTGGGCTGCGGCAGCTGGGGAGGCAATTCGGTCAGTGAAAACATCGGGGTAAAGCATCTTATGAACGTCAAAGCTGTGGCCTGCCGCCGTGAAAATATGCTCTGGTTCCGCGTGCCGCCCAAGGTCTATTTCAAGCTCGGCGCCCTGAGCCCGGCCCTGGAGGAGTACAAGGACCGCCGCAGGGCCTGCATCATTACCGATACGACCATGGAAGAACTGGGGCACGTGCGCAAGGTCAGCGAGGTGCTGGAGAACATGGGCATGGAAGTGCGGGTCTTTTCCGGCGTGCAGCCCGACCCGGACATCGCCACGGCCCGAAAGGCCCTGAACATGGTCAACGCTTTTCAGCCGGACATGTTCATCGCTCTGGGCGGCGGCTCACCTATGGACGCGGCCAAAATAATCTGGCTGCTCTATGAGGTGCCGGACATCAGGTTCGAGGACATCGCCCTGCGCTTCATGGACATCCGCAAGCGGGTGGTTTCTTTCCCGGATCTGGGCAAAAAGGCCGTGATGGTGGCCATTCCCACCACTTCGGGCACCGGCTCGGAGGTGACGCCCTTCGCTGTGATCACCGACAGCCGCACCGGCGTCAAGTACCCGGTCGCCGACTACGCCCTGACCCCGGACATGGCCATTGTGGATCCGGAATTCGTCATGGACCTGCCGCCCTCGCTCATCGCCAACGCGGGCCTGGACGTGCTGACCCACGCCATTGAGGCCTATACCTCCACTCTGGCCACCAATTTCGCCGACGGCCAGGCCATGGAGGCCGTGCGCCTGGTCTTCAAGTATCTGCGCCGCTCCTATGCCGGTGGCGAAGACCGCCTGATCCCGCGCGAGAAGATGCACTACGCGGCCACCATAGCGGGTATGGCCTTCGCCAACGCCTTTCTGGGCGTCTGCCATTCCCTGGCGCATACTCTGGGATCTTACTTCCATGTGCCGCACGGGCTGGCCAATGCCATCATGCTGTCCTATGTCATCGAATACAACGCCACGGACACGCCCACCAAACAGGGCATGCTGCCCCAGTACAAATATCCCTGGGTCAAGGGCCGCTATGCCCGCATGGCGGACATGCTGCATCTGGCCGACGACGTGGAAGGCGACGGGCCCGAGGCCCGCGCGGAAAAGACGGCCCGTCTGGTGCGGGCTATCGAGGCTCTCAAGTTCGATCTGGGCATCCCGGCCTCACTGCGTGAAGCCGGGATCGCGGAAGCCGATTTTCTGCAAAAGCTGGATGAAATGGCCGAGCAGGCCTTTGACGACCAGTGCACGGTTTCCAATCCGCGCTACCCGCTGATTGCGGAACTGAAGGAGCTGTACCGCAAGGCCTTCTACGGCGAGCCGCTGGCTGCCATGGCCTGAGAGGCGGAGCAACGCATTTGTTAGAGCGTGTTGCATTTGAAAAGCGCGACGCTCCGGCGGTTGCGGGAGCGACCGAAGGCGGCCCATAGGGCTCCTTCAGCCGTTTTCGGGCAAAGCACGCATACGATAAAGAGAAAGGAAAGGGCGCACTCCCGGACAGGGAGTGCGCCCTTTGGCGGTCAGAAGAAGAACGCCCTAAGTCTGTTAGGCTTTTTTCATTTCCTGAATCAATCCAGTAAGGGACTGCGCCTGCGCGGCCAGATCAGCCACGGCCTTGGCGGCTTCCGCCATGGCGCTGGCGGTTTGCCGGGACATGTCGTTGACCGTGCTGATGGAACGGTTGATTTCCTCACTGGCGGCGGATTGTTCCTCGCTGGCGGTGGCGATGGCCTGAATCTGGTCAAAGGTGCCGTCCGCCGTGCTTACAATTTCCTGCAGGGCCGCGCCGGACTGGTGGGCCAGGTCCGTGGCATCAGCGATGCGCGACACCGCGTTGTCCACGGCGTCCATGCTTTTGGCCGTGCTTTCCTGAATGGCCTGGATGGCGTTGCCCACATCCTGGGTGGAGGCCATGGTCTTTTCGGCCAGCTTGCGCACTTCGTCGGCCACCACGGCGAAGCCGCGCCCGGCCTCGCCCGCGCGGG
>ERZ506979.1370-NODE-1370-length-10933-cov-4.053319_pt1 | contig 10933 bp, 8 predicted proteins | sample MGYA00512887_ERZ506979 | MGnify/ENA metagenome assembly ERZ506979 | reverse complement strand
CACCGAGATCTACACTCTTTCCCTACACGACGCTCTTCCGATCTAAGGTTTCCTTCCCCCAAAGCTTTTTCTCACCTTCACGCACGAGGCGTTCCATGATCGACGATCTTCCCAAAGGTTTCAAAGCCGGAGCCGCGGCGGCCAGTTTCAAGAAGGCGGGCCGCGACGACCTGGGCCTGATTGTTTCCGACCGGCCCTGCGTGCTGGCCGGCATGTTCACCCAAAACCTGTTCAAGGCCGCGCCGGTCCTGGTCTGCCAGGAAATCCTCGGCACATGCGGCACGGCCCGCGCGGTGCTGGCCAATTCCGGCCAGGCCAACGCCTGCACCGGCGAGGAAGGCCTGAACAACTGTCGGGCCACGCAGAAGATGGTGGCCGAGGCCGCGGGCCTGACGCCGCGGGAAATTCTGCCCGTTTCCACCGGCGTGGTTGGGGCGCATCTCAAAATGGATCTCTGGCGCGACGCCGTGCCCGCCCTGGTTCAAAGCCTGGGCAGCCGCGACGCCGAGGGCTTCACTCGTGCCTTCATGACCACGGATGCCTTTCCCAAGTTCGCCATGCGCGAGGTGACGCTTTCCGGGGGCACGGCGCGCCTGACGGTCATGGCCAAGGGCGCGGGCATGATCTGCCCCAACATGGCGACCATGCTCTGCGTGGCCCTCACGGACGCCGACGTGGAGCGCGCGCCGTGGCAGGCCATGTTCGGCCGGGCCGTAGACAAGACCTTCAACCGGGTCAGCGTGGACGGCGACACGTCCACCAACGACACCATCTTGGGCCTGGCCAACGGCGCGTCCGGCGTGGCCGCCCGCTCCGAAGCGGATCTGGCTCTGCTGGAGGAGGCCCTGACGGCCATTCTGGGCACGGTCTCGCACATGCTGGTCATGGACGGCGAAGGCGCAAGCAAGGTCATCCACATCACGGTGACCGGAGCCCGCGACGACAAGGACGCCGAACTGGTGGCCCGCAGCGTGGGCCATTCCCAGCTGGTCAAGACGGCCATCTACGGCGGCGACGCCAACTGGGGCCGCATTGTCACGGCCGTGGGGTACAGCGGCGCGCAATTTGATCCCTCCAAGGTGGGCCTGCGCCTCTGCGGGGTGGAGCGCTTCCGTCTGGGCCGTCCGGTCAATGACGATCAGGAGGAAAAGCTGGCCGAGTTGCTCAAGGCCAAGGATGTGGACGTGGAGATTGACCTGGGCGGCGGCCCCGGCGGCTATACCTTCCAGGCCTCGGATCTGGGACATGAGTATGTGACGCTGAATTCGGACTATCGGTCATAGAACGGAGTACCTTATTCCGGCGCTGTTGCAAATCAAAAAAGGCCCGTTCCTCGGTACAGGAGCGGGCCTTCTCGCGCGCTTGGCGCCGCGTTCAGAGCCGTTTCAACGTGGAAATCCACGCTAAATATTTTCCGTCACCCAGTCCACAATGGGGGCCATGCGCTTGAGGGAGTACTGGTTAGGGCCGGATTTCTGGGCCAGATCGTCAAACTGGCCTTCCACCCGGTAGATGCGCCAGTCGCCCGCGGGCAGGCGGCCCGCCGCGATTTCGGCGTTAAGCGCCGCGCGGGCGTCCGTGGGCGCGCAGAAGAGCGGAAAATCCTGCGCCATGGGGTCCAACACCACATCCGCGCCTCCGGCGATGTCGATAATGTAATTGCCCGGCGCGTAGACATAGACGAAGGGGCAGGGCGCAGGCTGGGGAGCGGCTTGCTCCACAGGCGCGCTTTTGCCGCCGCAGGCGGCGAGCAGCAGAGCCAGCATGATTCCCGGAAGGGCGCGTGATTTCATAACCTCGACCTTTGTTGTGAAACGGATGGTGAAAGGAGTCAGCGCCGGGCCGCCATGGCCCGCAGGCGCTGGATGCGTTCCTCCAGCGGCGGATGCGTGCTGAACAGGTTGGCCATGCCGCCGTTACCGAACAGCGGGGCCACAATGAACATCTGTTCCGTGCTGGGATTGCCCTCCCGCATGGGAATTTGCCCGCTGGCCGCGCCCAGTTTGGCCAGGGCCCCGGCCAGGGCCAGAGGCTGGCCGCAGAGCGCCGCGCCCGTGTCGTCGGCCAGATATTCACGCGAACGTGAAATGGCCATCTGGATCAGACCGGCCGCAATGGGCGCGAGCAGGGCCAGGACCAGCGCGCCGATGGGGTTGCCGCCGCCTTCGCCGTCGCGGTTGCCGCCAAAAATGGCCGTGAACTGGAAGATGTTGGCCAGGGTCACAATGGCCGAAGCCAGCACCCCGGCCACGGTCTGGATGAGGATGTCCCGGTTGACGATATGGCCCACCTCATGGGCCACCACGCCGCGCAGTTCCTCGGGTGAGAGCAGGCGCATGAGGCCCTCGGTCACGGCCACCACCGCGTGCTGCGGGTCGCGGCCCGTGGCGAAGGCATTGGGGGCTTCTTCCGGCACCACGCAGACGCGCGGTTTGGGAATGCCCGCGTTGACGGCCAGTTCTTCCACGATCCTGTGCAGATAGGGCGCTTCCTCGGGGGCCAGTTCCCGCGCATGATACATGGACAGCACGATTTTGTCCGAATACCAGTAGCTGCCCACATTCATCACCAGGGCCAGGCCGAAGGCGATGATCACGCCGGTGCGGCCGCCCATCAGGCCGCCCAGCACGATGATGATGCCGGAAAGCAGGGCCAGCAGTAAAACGGTTTTTATCTGGCTGGTCATATACATATTCTCCTTGTCTTCAAGCTGTGCCGCGGGGCGTTTGCCGTACCGTAACACCACTATACTATAAGCATTAGGTTTATACTGACAAGGTTCGCGCCGGGCGCGGTTTTTTGCCGCCGGCGGCTAAAAGGCCCGCCTGGCCTGCCACCAGAGCTGAAAGACCAGCAGGGTCCACAGCGGCTTGCGCAAATCCGCCCGGCCCGAGATGTGCGCGTCCATGAGCGCGCGCACGGCCGCGGGATTGAAAATGCCCTGGTCGCGCAGGCGCGTTTCGCCGAGCAGGTCTTCCATGAGCGGGCGCATCCGCCCGCGCAGCCAGGCCGCCACGGGAATCTGGAAGCCGCGTTTGTTGCGGTGCAGGATCTCCGGCGGCAGCAGGTCGGCAAAGGCTTTTTTGAGCAGATATTTGCGCTTGAAGTCGTGCAGTTTGTGGCGCACGGGCAGCCGGGCCGCGAATTCGGCCACATCCCGGTCCAGAAAGGGCGCGCGCACTTCCAGGGAGTGGAGCATGGAGCAGCGGTCCACCTTGACCAGGATGTCGTCCAGCATGAACTGGCGGGCATAGACGTGAAAGGCGCGGGCCAGCGGGGCAGCCGCGCTTTCCGGCCGCCAGTGCTCGTAGTGTTCGCGGGTGGGGGCGAAAAGGCGTTCCGGACGGAGGAAATCGCCATGTTCTTCCAGCCAGGGGGCGGACAGAATTTCGCGCTGCATGTCCGGCGTAAAGGCCGTGAGCATGGTCTGCACGCGCTCCCAGGCCGGAGCGTGCGCCCCGCGCAGAAAGGTGTCCACGGCCAGGCGCGGATTGATGTATCCGGCCGATGCGGGCAGATGCCGGGCCAGAGGTTCGATGATCCCGCGCCGGACGAAGGCGGGCAGGGTGTTGTACCACTCCGCCGCCTTGAAGCCGATGTAGTGTTCATACCCGGCCCAGAGCTCGTCGGCCCCGTCCCCGCCCAGGGCCACGGTGACCTTTTCGCGCGTGACGCCCGAAAGCAGCCAGGTGGGCGCCACCGAGGCGTCGGCCATGGGCACGTCCATGCGGCTGACGATGCCGGGCAACTCGTCGGCGCATTCCTCGGCCGAGAGTACCCGTTCGTGGTGGTCCGTGCCGAAGGCCCTGGCCGCGATGCGGGCGTAGCGGGATTCGTCGTAGCTGGCCTCGGTGAAGCCGATGGAAAAGGTCTTGATGGGCGTGGCGGACTGCCGGGCCATGAGCCCGGCCACAATGGAGGAATCAATGCCCCCGGAAAGAAAGACGCCCAGCGGCACGTCGCTGACCATGCGCCGCCGTACGGCCCGGGAGAGCAGGCGGTTCAGCTCCCGGCAGAGTTCGCCCTCGTCCCTGGGGTCGGTTTCGTCCGGCACGGGCATGTCCCAGTAACGCCCCAGGCTGATCCGCCCTTTTTCCAGCAGCAACAGATGGGAGGGCGGCAGGCTCCGGACCTCGGCGTAGATGGTCAGGGGCGTGGGCACGTACTCATAGGCCAGGTAGCGCATGACCGCCTGCGGGTCCACTGTGAAGGCCAGCTCCGGCACGCGGGTCAGGGCCGTGAGTTCCGAGGCGAAGTACAGGGCGTTGCGCTGCACTGTATAGAAAAAGGGTTTTTTGCCGAAACGGTCGCGGGCGCAGAACAGGCGGCGGCGCTCCGCGTCCCAGAGGGCGAAGGCGAACATGCCGTCGAAATGCGCCAGACAGTCCGCGCCCCAGCGACGGTAGCCCTCCAGAATGACTTCCGTGTCCGAATTGCTCTGGAAGCGCGCGCCGTCCGCCGTCAGTTCGTCCCTGATTTCGGCGAAGTTGTAGATCTCGCCGTTGAAGACCACGCTCAGACGTCCGTCGGCGCTGTGCATGGGCTGGCCGCCGCCGGACAGGTCAATGATGGAAAGCCGCCGGTGCCCCAGACAGACCGGACCGGATTGCCAGAGGCCCTCGCCGTCAGGTCCCCGGTGGGCCAGACAGTCGGTCATGGCTTTGACCCTGATTGCGGCCTCCGGGGCGAGGGTTGCGCCGTCCACACGGCAGATGCCGGCTATGCCGCACATGTTTTTTCCCAGTGGGCGTACCGGCTGATGAACAGCTCGGCCAACCGCAGATTATTGGTGTGGGGATCGAACATTTCCCGGGCCAGGCGCGCGCCGTTACGACCCATGCGCCGGGCTTCCTCCGGGTGTCCGGCCAGCCAGAGCACAGCTTGGGCCAGGGCTTCGGGATCGCCGGGGGCCACGGCCAGGCCGGTGTCGTGGTCGCGTACCACCTCGGGCAGGGCGTTGACCGTGGTGCTGACCACCGGCAGGCCGTAGGCCAGGGCTTCAATGACCGTATTGGGGATGCCGTCGCGACGGCCCGAGGCGTGCACCACGCAGGGGGCCACGAAAATATCATGCTCGCTCAGAATGCGCGGCAGTTCGTTGTGGGAAATCAGACCCGGCATGGCGACCTGCTCTTCCAGCCCCAGATCCTTGCGCATTCTGACCAGTTCCGCGCCCAGATGTCCCAGACCCATGACCTTGCCGCCGCCTCCGGCCAGGGTCAGGCTGAAGTCAAGGCCGCGTTCCCGCAGGATGCCGCAGGCCTTCAGCAGAACGTCAAATCCCTTGGTCACGTCAAAACGCCCCAAGGCCAGCAGCCGCACGGGCGTATGCTCCAGGCGTCGCGCGCCGTCCTCGCCATCCGGGCCATCCGGGCAATCCGGCAGGGTCAGGCTGTTGTAAACCAGAACCACCTTGCCTTTGGCCTGACCCTGACCGAAGGCCTCAATGCGGGCCTGATCCGCCGCGTTGTTGGCGCGCACGAAAAGCGCCGCGCCCAGCTTGTCCGCCAGATCCGGGTCCGCGGGCTCAAGGTTGTCGCCGCGTGCTGAAGTGGCGAAGGGAATGCCCGCGATATCGGCGGCCACCCAGGCTGCCGTTGCCGTGCCGCGCGGCCACGGCGCGTAGATCAGGTCGATGCCTTCCTCACGGAAGAGACGTCCCAGATAGCAGCCCGCGCCAAAAGCCCAGAGATTCTCGCCCAGTACTTCCAGACTGCGCCAGCGATGGAATAGGCTGCGCCGGAACAAGTGGCAGAAGCGCAGAGGCCGGGTCAGCAGCAAAAGCAGTATTTCCAGGGTGAAACGGAACAGGGCTCCGGCCCCGAAGGCGCGCACGCTGTCCGCCGCCGCCCGCATTTCCGTGGAACAGTGGCGCAGATTGCGGCTGTACAGGCTGTAGACGGTCAGCGGCAGATGTTGCCTGAGGCCTTCCACTTCGCGAAAAATGAACGGCTGGGTGAAAAGCGGATACCACAGCAGCACGCAGGCCACATGCGGCAGACCGGCGGGAAGAGGGTCACGCGCCTCCGGCGGGACAGGATGGTTCTGTTCAGTCATGCGGGTTCTCCTCAATCGCTCCCCTTGGTTGCTTCGCCTTTCCGGAATCCTTCTCCCCTATTCCTTCCCCGTTGTCCAGTCGCATGCCGCGCCGGGACGCGGACAGGGCGCCGCGGTCCCTAACGCGCAGCGCAGTCCGTTCATGGTCAGACTGCGAACCTCCCAGTGTTCGTGCAGCCAGTCCAGGTAGGCTTCAATTTTGGCCATCAGGCGTTCCACAGATGCCGCGTCGGGCAGATGCGGCGTGCCGCCGGGCAGCATTTCCGAAGAGTGCCAGGTCAGCGACAGCGCGCGGCCCCCGCGTTTCGTGAACAGCCGGGTCACGGCCCGCATGGCCCAGAGCGGGTGATAGACGGGCAACAGGGCCAGGGCCCCCCATTTTTTCAGGCCCGCCCGTGCCGTTTTGCCCGCCCTGCCGGGCAGGGCCGCCAGCAGCCCCGGCAGAGGGCGGAGCAGGGGGGTGACCGTCAAGGGCACTTCAAAGATATGTCCGTCCCCCACCGGCACCCAGTAGGGATCGGGGGGCGCGCCGAAATGGTCCGGCCCGGCGTCGGCGTCGGCCGCGCAGTGCAGGGGACGCACCGAGGCGTCGCAGAGCACGCCGGCCTGAGCCAGCAGAGGCCAGTGCGCGCGGTGCAGATCCCAGCGGCCCATACGGAAGGAGGTCAGCGGCGCGCTCTGAAATTCGGCCCCGGCCCGGAACAGCGTGTCCAGCTTGGCGGCCATGAGTGGCGCGGGCATAGCCGCTGAAGGCACGCGTTCCGCCGTGTCGGGCAGGTTTGCGCCGTCGTTTTCCAGGTGCAGGGGCGGCGTGTTCCAGTGGTGCAGATGCGCGCCGATTTCCGCGCCGGCATCGTCCCGCAAGCGGGCCAGAATCGCGCGTGAAGCGGGATCGGTCAGCACGCTGTGGGCGCAGAAAAGCGTGGGCCGCACGCCCCGTTCCAGCAGCGGGTTCAGACGGAAGAGGTGCGCGGTATTGGTTACGCTGGGGGAGCGGCGGGCGTAACGGCCGCCGAACAGGCCCTCTTCCTCCACATCCAGGCTGACTGTCAGATACAAGGGGTCGCGGCGGCGCATCGGGTTCTCAGCTCCCTTCCGCCCGTTGCGGCGGGCAGGCGGAGCGGTACAGCGCACGGAGGGCCGCGATATTCGTTTCCTTGTCGAACATGCGTTCCACCAGAGCGCGCCCGGCCTCGGCCATGCGCAGGGCGCGGTTTCGGTCGTCCAGCATGCGCCGCACAGCCAAGGCCAGAGCGCGCGGGTCCCGCTGGGGTACCAGCAGGCCGGTTTCCCCGTCGCGGATCACCTCGGCGATGCCGCAGACGTCCGTGGCCACCACCGGCATGCGCTGGGAAAGGGCCTCCATGATCACATTGGGGATGCCGTCGCGGTCGCCGTTGCTGTGCACCACGCTGGGCACCACCAGTATGTCGTGGCTGAGCATGAATTCCCGCAGCCGGTCATGGGGCACGAAACCCGGCATGTCCACGCAGTCGGTCAGACGCAGGCGGCGGCGCAGGGCCGTGAGCTTACGCCGCCAGCTTCCGTCGCCCACCAGCGTGAGGCGCACGGGTACCCGTTCGCGGCGCAGCCGGGCCATGGCCGTGAGCAGTTCGGGAAAGCCTTTGGTGCGCGCGAAGCGGCCCACGGCCAGCAAGCGGTAGGGCGGCCGCATGGGCAGCGCGCATTCCGTACGCTGGGTGAAGGTCAGGCTGTTGTAGACCAGACGCACCTTGTCCCGTTGCTGCGGCGGGCAGAAGCTTTGCAGCCAGCCTACATTGGCCAGATTGTTGGTGCGGATGAACAGCGCGTCGCGCGATTTTTCACGCAACAGGCCATCCTGGGGATAGATGTCGCCGGCTCTGCCGGTGAAAGCGAAGGGGATGCCCGTCAGGCGTGAGGCCACCCAGGCCGCCGTGGCCGGGCCGTTGGCCCATGAAGAGTGGATCAGCCCGACGCCGTCGGCCCGGCATTGCTCGGCCAGCAGAAAACCGGCCATAAAGCACCAGAGATTTTCCCCCAGGGATTCCAGATTGCGCATGCGGCGGAAACAGCCTTCGCGCAGCAGTCGCCAGACGTTGCCCGGCTCGCGGCGCAGGGCGCGGAAAAAGGCCGCCAGGATCCGGAAAAAAGCCGGTGCGCCCATGCGGCGCACCGGGCCGGGAAATGCGCGCATTTCCCGGGAGCATCCTTTCAGGGTCTTGCCGTACATGGTGTAGACGCGGATAGGCAGGCCCAGGGCCATAAGCTGCACGATTTCTCTGAAGATAAAGGTTTCCGAGGAAAGCGGAAACCAGAGCAGCACATAGGCCAGAGTGCGCGGAGGAACAGCGTCGTCCCGCCGGGGCGCGTTTCCGGTTTCTGCGTGGGAAGAGGCGGTGGAAATGGCCGCGGGGGCCGCCTCGGACAGGGACATGGCTTTCTCCATTGAAAATACAAAGGCCGGACCGGTTTTGCCGGTCCGGCCAAGGCTGCTGTCAACGCCGAATCGGACGGCCAAGGCGAAGCTCGGCGTTTAGACGTCCTGCTCTTCGTCCTGATGTTCGCTCCGGTATTTTTCCACAATGGCCTGGGCCGTGGGGATTTCTTCCACCACGGCGTCCAGGGCTTTATGTACGTGTTCCTCGGTGTGGGCGGCGGAGATGAAGAAGCGCAGACGGGCCGTGCCTTCCTTGACCGCCGGGAAGGAGACGGGCATGACGTAGATGCCGCGCTTGAACAAGGCCTGGGACAGAAAGCCGGAAACCATGGAGTCGCCGACGATCACGGGCACAACGGCATAGCCTTGGGCCGCGCCTGTATCCAGGCCCTTGCTCTGGGCGTATTCAAGAAAATAGCGGCTGATGTTCTGGAGCTTGTGCACGCGTTCCGGCTCACGCAGCATGATTTCCAGAGCCTTGCGGCAGGCTGTGGCGATGACCGGCGGCATGCCCACGCTGAAGACGAAGCCCGGCGAGCCGTATTTGAGAAACTTCACCACGTCGCGCCGGCCGGCGATAAAGCCGCCGCAGCCGCACATGGCTTTGGAGAGCGTGCTCATCCACATGTCCACATCCGTGGGATCAATGCCGTAATATTCGCGCGCGCCGCGGCCGGTCTTGCCCAGCACGCCCAGAGAGTGGGCTTCGTCCACCAGCAGCATGCAGTCATATTTCTTTTTGAGCGCGATGATCCGGGGCAGGTCCGGGATGTTCCCGTCCATGCTGAACAGACCCTCGGTGGCGATGACCGCGTACTTGTGCTCGCTCCGGTGGGCCTTGAGCATCTCTTCCAGGGCGTCGCAGTCGTTGTGGGCGTAGGAGTAACGCGTCGCGCCGGAAAGGCGCGCGCCCTGGACCAGAGAGTTGTGGGCGAGGCCGTCGTGAAAGATGGCGTCGCGCGGGCCGAACATGAAGCCCAGAGTGGAGACGTTGGCCGCATGGCCGCTGACATAGATGATGCAGTCCTCCACCTCATACAGATCGGCCAGGGCGCGCTCCAGCTCGCGGTGGGGCGGGCGCTCGCCGCCCACCAGGCGGCTGGCTCCTGCCGAAGTGCCGAAAATGCCGGCCGTCTCGGTCACGGCCGCGGTGATTTCGGGATGGGCGTTGATGTCCAGATAATCATAGGTGGAAAAGTTGATGTATTCCTTGCCGTTGATCAGCGTAGTGGCCTTGGCCGCCCGCTCGTGGCAAACGAAAAGAGGATTGTCCATCCCCATTTGACTGGCCATTTCCACACTCCGTTCAAAGGAGAGCTTGGAACGCATGCGGTTGAAGCCGGAAGCGCAGCCTTCTTGCGCGACAGCGTGCTGCTCCGCCATGGGGCCGGCCTGACAGGAATGGTTGTTCTTCATGCCTTATCCTCGCGATTGTCCGGAATTTGCCGGATATGGGACCGGCGTGATGATGCGCTGCTCAATTCAGCACAACTTTGTAACGATTCAGTATAGCCGAAGCCGCAACGCAAAGCAAGCACGGAGTGCGCGAGAAGCAGGGAAGACGCATTTTAACCGTGATCTCCGCGAACGCCTCCGGACGGCGTAAATCCGCGCGGGCTGGACAAGGCGCGTAATATGCCCTAGCATTTTTCGCCCGATCCGCAAGCCCGCCGCCGGATGCCCCGCGCGGCCTTGCGGCGGCACCACAGAGGCCATGCAGAATAACAATTCCACAGCTTCTACGGCGTCCTCCCTTGCCGACCCTTCCGCTCTTCTCACGCTGGAAACCTTCCGGCGCGTCCCGTTGTCCGTTGCCGCTTCCGGTCCGGATGCCGCGGCCGTGCTGCTGTCGGCTCCCTGCCGGGAACTGCTGCTTCTGGGCGCGGCGCGCGGCGCGCGAACGGCCCTCTGGGTCTGTGCGGCGCCCGACTGCTCCCTTGCGGCTGCGGCCGTCGTCCTTGCCCGGAAGCTGGAAGAAATTTTCGCCGGGGACGCCGCCCTTGAGGGCGCGCCGCGTGTTCTGGTCACGGATTTCAGCCCGGCCCTGCTGGAAGAGGCCGGAGTTTTTCTGGCGGAGCATGCCGACACGCTGCTGGCCCTGCTGATTTGCGGCGCGCCGCGTGCTGCCGCCGCTGACGGCGTGTTGAGCTGCGAGCCTTTGCTGTTGCGTCGGCCTGTGGCCGGCGAGGCGGCTCTTGTCGCGCCGGTTGCGGCCTGTCCGGATCGCGCTCCGGCACTTTCCGGAAAGATGGGCGCGCTGGGCGGAAACGCCGGGCAAGAGGCCGCGCCGGACGAACTGGCGCTGGACGGCGTGCGCTATGTGGATCTGCGCCAGAATGGGCTGAAATGGCGGCTGGCCGGGGTCAATCCGCTTTGGCGGCAGGATCTTGTGGGGCTGGGCGCAAGCCCGGACGCCGCGGCCGTCAGCGCGCTTGAGGCGCGCGGCCTGTGGCTCCC
>ERZ506979.1362-NODE-1362-length-10972-cov-5.858203_pt1 | contig 10972 bp, 9 predicted proteins | sample MGYA00512887_ERZ506979 | MGnify/ENA metagenome assembly ERZ506979 | reverse complement strand
ATGGTCAATCGGTATCATGGGACTCTCACCCCTCCGAGGATCGCTCCGAGCCGCCTTTCCGAAGAAAGACGGGAGTATCATTGTACCCTGCTCCTGCATCGTCGCAAGCAGCCGCCACTACATGATTTGCACAGCAAATCCGGCTGTTATAGCTCTCCGGAGGTCACTCGCTCCCTTGCGGGAGGTCTTGGCGTCGGAGGCTGTGTTGCTTCGCAGAAGCGTTTTTGACGGATTTTTATGTTCAAAATGATTGAGCCGCTCAGGCCTCTTGTTTAATGCATAACGCTTCGAAAGCGTTGGCACTAAGTGATAGGCATGTACATTTAGCTATTACTGTGATATAATAAGTAAATATGGGCGTATAGAGAAAAGTTTGAAAACGGTAATCGGAAAACGGCTGCCGGCATGATCCCTTGCGAAGCAACGACAAACAGTAAAGGTGAACCGTCCGTGACGCGGAGTGCAGCCCAAAAGAAGATTGGAAAACACAAACTCTTTGATAATTTGCTAATTATGAACTTGCTTGAGCTTGTGTTTCGGAAGTTAAAAAACTTTCTGTAAATTGATCGGGACCGCATCCTTGAGCTTGGCTTCCGTGGCAAAGATTATGATCCTTGCCGGAGACTGCGGTGATACCAACGGTAAGGCGCAGATTGATAAGGCCGAGCATTTGCGGGAAACGTAGGAGTTTGGGAAAAGCATTCATTAAACAAAATAAATTTATGGGAGATTGGGATGAAAACACTGTATCTGATTGGCGGCACAATGGGCGTTGGCAAGACGGCGATCAGCCAACAATTGAAAAAAGATTTACCCAACAGTGTATTTCTGGACGGTGACTGGTGTTGGGATGCCGATCCGTTTCAGGTAACGGAAGAGACAAAGGAAATGGTTATGCAGAACATTTGCTGTTTGCTGAACAACTTCCTTCACTGCACTGCCTATGAGAATGTCATTTTTTGCTGGGTGATGCACAAGCAGTCGATTATTGACAGAATAACCGCTGCATTGGACACAAGCAGATGTAGGCTTGTCAAAATCTCTCTGCTGGCAGATGAACCGACTTTGCGCCAACGGTTGGCTGCTGATATTGCACAAGGAATTCGGAACGTCGATGTTATTGACCGAAGCGTTGCAAGAATCAATCTGTATCAGGCACTCGATACTATAAAAGTTGACACGAGGAATAAAACGGTTCAAGAGATCGCTCAAGAAATCATGGTACAGTAATACAGGCAATGCTGTTCAAAGGAAAAGCGGAAAAACGAGGAAACTGCATTGGAACGAGAACGAAAGATACAAGACGCCGCGATTATGATTAGAAAGAAGTACGGGAAGAACGCCATCATCAAGACGATGAATCTTGAATAGGGTGCAACAGCTAAAGACCGCAATGCCGCAGATTGGCTGGCGGGCATAAGGTGTGACAATGAAAACTACAGGGAGAACCGTCGCATGATTCGAGAATTACGGAAAACCGATATAAAAAGGGTTGCTGAAATATGGCTGAACGCCAATCTGCAAGCGCATTCCTTCATCTCTCCGCAATATTGGATGGGGAATTTCGGTTCGGTGAAGGCAATGCTTCCGCAAGCTGAGGTTTATGTGTATGAGGATGCTCGTAACATACAGGGATTTGTCGGGCTTAACGGCGAACAGATCGAGGGCATTTTTGTTTCCGGTGAAATGCGGTCGCAGGGTATAGGCAGGCTCCTTCTCGATTTTATCAATACGAAAAAACTGAATTGCGCTTGAACGTGTACCGGAAGAATACGCGGGCGATCCGTTTCTATCAACGGGAAGGCTTTGAAATCCTAAACGAGGGGCTGGATGAAGCCGTCGGGGAAAAGGACTGTGCAATGCTGTGGCGGTCGAAAAAAAGTCCCGATTTAAAAAATGCAAATTGAACTTTGCAAAGCGTTAAAACAGGATTTTATGTAATGTACGCGTTTTTACAGGAGACATTCCGAAGCAAGGAGGGCACGAATGCCCAAAATTGTTGCGCGCACAGATTGCCGAAAATAAAATGCGGAAAATTGGTGAAACGAAATCTGTTTAAAAGAGGTTATTCACGTGAAAGAGTATTTTATACAGCCGAAGCATGGTGGAAGAATCGAGGTTAGCAACGGGCAAACAATTACCGTTGTCGATGTCGACGGTGGGCAGGTTGCGGATTTCTTTGCGGAAGGCAAAGGCACACATGAAGAATATCTTTCTCTATTCGTAACGATTGATTGCAACGAGTCGCTTCGTATTGGCGTCGGTTCAATTCTTTACTCTAATCTGTATCACGCCATGTTTGAGGTTATTCAAGATGATGTATGATTTCTTTTATCAGAACGGCTCGGATCATCCAAATTGCCTTGATAACATCAATGCTGCTCTTGGAACGCAGAGAACAATCATTCACCCCGTCAACCTTTTTATGAATACACGGATTGCTTCGGACGGGAAAAGCACAATCAATCGTCCCCTTCCTGAAGCAGGTGATAAGATCGTGCTGCGGGCGCTGACGGATTGTGTATTAGGGGTTTCGGCTTGCAGTGTTTCGGAGTGTGATACGAACGGCGGGAAACGTACTGCTGTTGCGGTACAGATCGATTAACGTCTTTACTTTGCGCGAGAAGGGAGTGGTCGGATGCGCACGAACAGCAAATATGACAAAAATACGAGACTGCGGTATCATGTCTTCAAGACGCGGCCGCAGATGCCGAAGGTGCTTGCCGGTCATCTGATACGGTCGCTTAACAAAGGAGTGTCATCATGAAAATAAGTTATAAAAAACTCCGGGTCATGCTCATTCGGAGACATAGCAAAAGTGCAACTGAGAGCAGACAATATAATATCAGCCGGAACGGAACAATGAGGTGATGGAATGCAGATTATAGACAACATTAACAAGACCGTCAAGGACGATCTGCAAGCGGGTATTCGCAAAGGCAGTAAGATGTCTGTTGCTGCTGCTTGCTTCTCTATCTATGCGTATCAGGAACTCAAAAAACAACTTGAGGGCATTGACGAACTGCGTTTTATCTTCACATCCCCCACCTTCGTGACTGAGAAGGCGTCAAAGGCGCAGCGAGAGTTTTACATCCCACGAATCTCAAGAGAGAGTAGTCTATATGGCACCGAGTTTGAAGTAAAGCTCCGCAATGAGCTGACGCAAAAAGCGATTGCGAAAGAGTGCGCAGACTGGATCCGGCGCAAAGCAGTTTTCAAGTCAAACGTCACACAGGAGCAGATGATGGGCTTTATGACGGTCGATGAGAGTACTTATGCGCCCATCAGTGGTTTTACTACCGTCGATCTTGGCTGTGAGCGCGGCAACAACGCTTATTATACAGTGATGAAGACAGAGAGCTTTGAGAACGCAAACCACTATATCAAGCTCTTTGAACAGCTATGGAACGACAAGAAAATGCTGCAAGAGGTCACGGATATTGTGATCGAAAATATCTCTGCGGCGTATCGTGAGAACTCACCGGAGTATATCTATTTTGTTGCGCTCTATAACATTTTCAAAGAGTTCCTTGATGACGTTTCGGAGGACGAGCTGCCGAACGAAGCAACGGGCTTTAAGGAAAGCAAAATCTGGGGAATGCTTTATAACTTCCAGCGTGACGCGGTTCTTGCCATCATCAGCAAACTCGAAAAATTCAACGGCTGCATTCTGGCAGACAGCGTCGGTCTCGGCAAGACGTTCACTGCGCTTGCGGTGATTAAGTATTATGAGAACCGCAACAAATCCGTGCTTGTTCTTTGCCCGAAAAAGCTCTCTGAAAACTGGAATACATACAAGGGTAACTATATCAACAATCCCATTGCAGCGGATCGGTTGAGATACGATGTTCTCTATCATACGGACCTTTCACGCGAACACGGACAGTCGAACGGAATTGATCTTGACCGCCTGAATTGGGGCAACTATGACCTTGTTGTCATTGATGAGAGCCACAACTTCCGCAACGGCGGCGAGGTGTCCGGCGAGGATGCAAAGGAAAACCGTTATCTGAAACTGCTCAATCGGGTTATTCGTGCCGGTGTGAAAACGAAGGTGCTTATGCTTTCGGCAACACCTGTAAACAACAGATTTATTGACCTTAAAAATCAGCTTGCACTCGCTTATGAGGGCGATGTTGCGCAAATAAACAAAAAACTTGACACAACAAAGAAAATTGACGAAATCTTCCGTCAGGCTCAGACTGCTTTCAACGCATGGAGTAATCTTCCCGCTGCGGAACGCACAACGGACGAGCTTCTTCGGACGCTGGATTTCGATTTCTTTGAACTGTTGGACAGCGTGACGATTGCGCGTTCAAGAAAACACATTGAAAAATATTATAATACTTCCGATATCGGCAAATTCCCCGAACGTCTGCCGCCGATTTCTCTGCGTCCGTGTTTGACCGACTTGAGCGATGCAATCAACTACAATGAGATATACGAACTTTTGAATGCGCTGAATCTGTCGATTTACACGCCGACAAAGTACATCATGCTTTCAAAACTGTATAAATATGTTGACTCTGAAAAACGCAACATAACTCAGGAAGGGCGCGAAGAAGGCATTCGCCGCCTGATGAGCATTAACCTGCTGAAGCGGCTTGAAAGCTCGGTTCATTCGTTCCGCCTGACGGTTGACAGAATGCGGAAAAAGATTGACGAAACCATTAAGAAGATCAACAATTACGAACTCGGCTCGGAAGAAATTGAGTTGACAGATATCGCTGCGGGAGAAGATTTTGATTACGATGATCAGAACACCGATTTCTTCTCAGTCGGCAAGAAGGTCAAAATCGATCTTGCTGATATGGACTATGTTTCATGGCGGCGTGAGCTTGAACGTGATGCGGAAAATCTGGAACTGCTGTCCCTCATGATTGCAGACATCACGCCGAAGCATGACACAAAACTGCAAACATTGTTCGATTTGATCCGGAAAAAAATCAAGCATCCGATCAATCCCGGTAATAAGAAGATCATAATTTTCACGGCGTTTTCCGATACCGCAGACTATCTTTTTGCGAACGTCAGCAAATTTGCAAAAGAGAATTTCGGGCTGGAAACGGCAGAGATCACCGGCACGGTTGACGGTAAGACCACCATACCAAAGCTCCGTGCGGACCTCAACACGGTTCTGACTTGTTTCTCTCCCGTTTCAAAAGGAAAATCTGTACTCCTGCCCGGCAGCGCCGATGAGCTCAGTATTCTGATTGCAACCGATTGTATTTCCGAAGGTCAGAACTTGCAGGATTGCGACTATCTCATCAACTACGACATTCATTGGAACCCCGTTCGCATTATCCAGCGGTTCGGGCGAATTGACCGTATCGGCAGCAGAAACGACCGTATTCAGCTCGTAAACTTCTGGCCGGATATGGATCTCGACGAGTATATCAACCTGAAAAGCCGCGTGGAAACCCGCATGAAGATTTCCGTAATGACCTCCACCGGTGATGATGATCTTCTCAACGCCGAGGAAAAAGGCGATCTTGAATACCGCCGCGCACAGCTCAAGCGGCTGCAAGAGGAAGTTGTGGACATTGAGGACATGACCAGCGGCATTTCCATCATGGATTTGGGACTCAACGAGTTCCGACTCGATCTGCTCGAATACATAAAGCAGCATGAGGACATCGAAACCGCGCCTAAGGGGCTGCACGCCGTTGTCGGGAGGGCGGGGGAGTCACCTGCCGGTGTGATTTTCGTTCTCAAAAATATCAATGACAGTGTGAATATTGACAATCGGAATCGGATTCATCCCTTCTACATGGTCTATATCAGCGAAGAAGGCGAAATTGTCTGCGATTATCTCAACCCGAAGAAATTGCTCGACACAATGCGTCTGCTCTGCCGTGGAAAGGACAAGCCTTGTGCGGAGCTTTGCAGGCGATTTAATGAGGAGACGGATGACGGACGCAAAATGGGCGAAGTTTCCGAGCTGCTGAGCGAGGCGATCAATTCCATCATTGACGCGAAAGAGGAAAACGATATTGACAGTCTGTTCAAAAGCGGCGGCACATCCGCCTTGCTCAGCGCGGTTTCGGGACTGGATGATTTTGAGCTGATTTGCTTTCTGATAATTAGGAATGAGAAATTAGGAGTGAGAAATTAGGAGTGAGGAATTAGGAATGAGAAATTTAACGGAAAATGCTGTTGCTGACAAGAGCCTTGCTTTTGCACTGCGCGTGATCGCACTGTACAAATACCTCTGCGCTGAAAAGAATGAATTTGTTTTATCAAAACAGGTTTTACGGAGCGGAACAAGCATTGGTGCAAACATTGCCGAAGCACAGTGTGCTGTCAGCCGAAAAGATTTTTTATCCAAACTGTATATCGCCTTCAAGGAATGTTCGGAAACGAAGTATTGGTTGGAGCTGCTATTCAGGTCGGACTATATTGATGCTCCGCAATATAACTCTATTCAGTCCGATTGCACGGAGCTTCTGAAAATGCTGTCCGCAATAACAAAGACAATTAGGAATGAGGGATGAGGAATTAGGAATGAGGAATGAGGAGTGAGGAATGAGGAGTGAGGAATTAGGAGTGAGGAATTAGGAATGAGAAATTAGGAATGAGAAATTGAGCGGAGAATACGGTAATTGAAAAATGTGAAAGGAGAAAAGAATCGGGAGTAAGAAATTCCTAATTGCTCACTCCTAATTCCTAATTTCTAAGTGGCCACGGTAATTGCAAAAAAGCGAAAGGGGGAAAGAAATCGGTAATTGGCAGTCGGGAGCGAAAAATTCCTAATTGCTAATTCCTAATTTCTAATTAAATCAGTGTTTCCTGCATCTACTGAATTCGGCAAAAGAATACCGAAGCAAAAATTTTACGAGAATCTGGACGTTTCTCCGGCGCTGCGCCATGCGTTTATCGATCAAATTCGGCTGGTGTACTGGCGGAACAAGCTGGCGGCGTCCACGCTGAATATTGCGGCGGGTGAAGCCGTAACGGAGATCGAAGTGCTTGAGATTCGCCTGAACGGACCGCAGCTTGACGAAGCGGTGCTGAAACAAATCGACAAGGAAATCCCGTACCATATCCTCTTTATTTTGACCTGTGACGGCAAGGCTCAGGCGTGGATCGGCCACAAGTCGGCCGCCGCCTCCGGCAGCAGCGCTTTCAAAGTCAATAGATATTATCACACCGACTGGATACCGGAAAATGAGATTGATCTCCGCATTGACGGCTTGACTTTGGACGCCGTTTATGATAACTTTGTTAAACAGGTTGCCGAGCTGCAAGGGGAGGAGTGGAACGCAAATTGCGGTGCCGCCGAAAACGTTGCGCAAAGCTTGGCGCGCGAAAAGCTCAAAAAGCAGATCGCCGCGCTGGAAAACAAGATGAAGAAAGAGAAACAGCTGAATCGGCGCATGGAAATAAATGCGGAGCTGAAAAGATTAAAAAAGGAGCTGAACGGCTAAAAAACGATGTTCGCAGCAGCTGAAATGAATTTTGAAAATTCATATTTCGGTTGCAAACATAGATATACAATAATACGGAGGTATTGAGCAGATTATGAAATCACTGGATCTTACACCCACAAATGAAAATGTCTATAACTCATTGATAAATGACAGCATTGGAAGGGGAGAGTTCGTTCGTCAATTCGTTAAAATGCTGAATGCAATTGAAGATAATTGCACAATTGCGCTTGAGGGGAATTGGGGAAGCGGGAAAACCTTTTTTGTTAAACAGGTCAAGATGGTTTTGGATGCACACAACCCAAATTATCAGCCTGTAAATGGATTCCTGACAGAAGAACGCAGAAAGGTAATTAAAGAAAAATGTAGCGAATTTAATGTTGAAGATGGCAGCACGGAATTAAAACCTCAGCTATGCGTATATTACGACGCATGGCAAAATGACAATGATGAAGATCCGATTCTTTCGTTGGTTTATTCGATTGTTAAAGAAATAGGATCTGAATTTTCATTCAATAAAAAATCAACACTTGACATTTGCGGTGAACTTATAAAACTTGTTTGTGATAAAGATATAAGCAAATTAATAAAGGTATTAAAAGGGAAAAATGCCTTAGATCGCATTAGGAAAACAAAAGATGAGGCGGATAAGGTCAGCGAGTTTTTACAGTCACTGCTCCCTGAAGTCGGCGAGAGATTGATCGTGTTTGTTGATGAGCTTGATCGCTGCAAACCGAGTTATGCGGTAAAGCTTCTTGAGAGAATTAAACACTATTTTTTAGACGAAGAAATCACATTTGTTTTTTCGGTCAATATAAATGAATTGCAGCATACAATAAAAAAACACTACGGTAGCGATTTTGACGCAACGCGATATCTGGATCGATTTTTTGATCTGAGAGCAACATTGCCGAAATTTGATTTAGAAAAATACTACGCAAACATAGGATTTGAGCTTAATGAAAATATGTTCAATTACGTTTGTGCGTCGGTGATAAGAGAGTATCAACTTGAAATGCGGGATATTGCAAAATATATCAGACTTGCAAAAATCGCTGTGCCAAAATCGGTAAGAGAAGGTCATGCCGATTTTCCTGCTTACGGCGAAAAACGGAATGCCATTTATTGTTATTGGACTTGTATAATCCCAATTATGCTGGGATTAAAACTGACGGATACCAAGCGTTTTGAAAATTTCGTTAAAGGTAAAGATTATACACCGCTGCTGGATTTTCAGGAATGCTTTCGCACTGGCTGCTTTGCCGATTGCGCATTGGAGCACGATGAGAAAACAAGTGGCGATAACTCCGCTGTTATCGAAAATACAATCAAAGAAATATATGATGCAATCTTTGTTGAAGAATATCAAGACAACGATTGTCTGAAGGTTGGCAATATGGACTTTTACAAAAACATGAAAAACAGCGTAATGTGCATTGCCGGACTGATGTCAAGTTCAGCAAGCTTTGATGAGGAATAAGGAGAGAACAACCTGATGCGCAAACCGAAATTTGAAACCCCCGATTTAACATCGGAAAACATAGAAAAAATTGCCGCCCTATTTCCCAACTGCATCACGGAGATGCTGGACGAGGAACGCAGCACGCCGGAGAAGAAGGTGTACAAACGGGCGGTCAACTTTGAAATGCTGAAACAGATGCTTTCGCCGGACGTGGTGGACGGCGACGAGGCGTACGAGTTCACATGGGTCGGCAAGAAGGCTGCAATCGTGGAAGCCAACAAGCCGATCCGGAAGACGCTGCGCCCGTGCGTGGCGGAGAGCAAGGACTGGGACACCACCGAAAACCTCTACATCGAGGGCGACAATCTGGAAGTTCTCAAGCTCTTACAGGAGAGCTATCTCGGCAAGGTCAAGATGATCTATATCGACCCGCCGTACAACACCGGCAACGACTTCATCTATGCCGATGATTTTAAGATGGAGAGCGAAGAGTGGAAGGTTGAGAGCGGAGAGTGGAGTGAGGAAGGCGACCGCCTGTTCAAAAATACCGATTCCAACGGACGTTTTCATTCCGATTGGTGCAGCATGATTTATTCCCGCCTGCTGCTGGCAAGGAATTTGCTGACGGATGATGGGGTTATCTTTATCAGTATTGATGATAATGAGCAGGAAAATTTGAAGAAACTATGTGATGAGGTTTTCGGGAGAACAAATTTTATTGCTAATTTAATATGGAAAAGCAAAAGCGGCGGGGCTAACGATTCCCGTTTCTTTGCTGTTGATCACGAATATATAGTTGTGTATGCTAAATCGGCATCCGGATTTAATCTTAATGTAGACAAAGAGGCCACAGTCACAACATCGTATAACCGAAAAGACGATAGGGGATATTATGCATTGGATCGCTTAGATAAACAAAGCATTCGATATTCTGAAGCATTAGATTATGAGATCATAGGGCCAGACGGACAATCATATCGCCCAAAGCACAAAGATCCAAAGCACCCCAATGCCACTTGGAGATGGAGTAAGAAAAATGTTGAGGAGCACTATAGTGATTTGGTTTTTGAAAATGGCTGTATATACACAAAAAATTATAAAAAGGACGGTGCTATTGCACGCAGTTTGCTTTTGGAAGACCGCTTTGGTAGAACACGAACAGGAAAAACAGATTGTTATGAATTATTTAACAGAGACTATTTTTCAAATCCCAAGCCCTATAAGCTTATAAGATATTTGCAAATAATCGCCTCTGATAAAGACTCAGTTATCCTCGACTTCTTCTCGGGTTCCGCTACCACCGCCCATGCCGTCATGCAGCTCAACGCCGAGGATGGTGGACACCGCAAATTCATCATGGTGCAGCTTCCCGAACCCTGTGACGAAAAGAGCGAAGCCTACAAAGCGGGCTACAAAAATATCTGCGAAATCGGAAAAGAGAGAATCAGAAGAGCAGGAGAAAAAATTCTGAAAGAGCAGTTGGCAAATAACAACTCCACTCTTAACTCTCCAAACTCCAAACTCGACATCGGTTTCCGCGTTCTCAAGCTGGATTCCACCAACATGAAGGACGTTTATTACGCGCCCTGTGATTACGATCAGGACTTTCTCCATCAGCTGGAATCCAACATCAAGGATGACCGCACCGACCTCGACCTGCTGTTTGGCTGCCTGATCGACTGGGGGCTGCCGCTGTCCCTGCCCTACAAGTCCGAGCAGATCGACGGCTGCACCGTCCACACCTACAATGACGGCGAACTGATCGCCTGTTTTGACGCTAATGTCCCCGAAAGCGTGGTCAAGGAGATCGCACAGCGTAAACCGCTCCGCGCTGTCTTCCGCGATTCCGGCTTTGCGTCCAGCCCGGAGAAGATCAACATGTTCGAGATTTTCAAGCTCTATATGCCGGAGGACGCGGGCGACATTTCCAAGTGCGTGAGGGTGATATAAGAGTGAAGCTTTGAGAGTGGAGAGTGTAGTTATGAGAGTTGAGAGTGTAGTTATGAGAGTTGAGAGTGAAGTTATGAGAGTTGAGAGTGGAGTTATGAGAGTTGAGAGTGGAGAGTGGAGTTATGGAAGCAGA
>ERZ506979.1357-NODE-1357-length-11012-cov-8.058684_pt1 | contig 11012 bp, 9 predicted proteins | sample MGYA00512887_ERZ506979 | MGnify/ENA metagenome assembly ERZ506979 | reverse complement strand
GGAATATGTTTTGCTTGCAGATGGCGAGACAGAAGATGTGTATATGCTCGGTAAGATTGCGGCATTTCAGATCCAGAGTCTGCTTGTAGCCTATAAGGAGCGTTTTGACAAAGATAACTTTATCAAAAATCTTCTTTTAGACAACCTTCTTTTGGTTGATATTTACAATCGTGCAAAGAAATTACATATTGACACAGAAGTAAAACGTGTTATCTTTATTATTGAAACATCGCACGAGAAAGACAGTGCTGCACTTGATAATGTGAGAAATCTTCTGGGAGGAAAGTCAAGAGACTTTATCACAGCTGTTGATGAGAAGAATATTATTGTTGTGAAAGAACTCTCAGATAAGGACGGCAATAAGGAACTTGAGAAGATGGCGAAAGAGATGCTGGATACGCTCCAGGCAGAGGGAGGCGACGAGCAGATCCATATTGCATACGGAACCATCGTAAGTGATATCAAGGAAGTATCCAAGTCATACAAAGAGGCGAAGCTTGCACTTGATGTAGGTAAGATTTTCTTTGAAGAAAAAGAAGTCATTGCATATTCGGCACTTGGAATCGGAAGATTGATCTATCAGCTTCCAATTCCACTGTGTAAAATGTTTATCAAAGAGATCTTCGATGGAAAATCCCCGGATGATTTTGACGAGGAGACATTGACGACGATCAGCAAATTCTTTGAGAACAATCTGAACGTATCTGAGACCGCGCGTCAGCTGTATATTCACCGGAATACGCTCGTATATCGGCTGGAGAAGCTGCAGAAGAGCACCGGTCTGGATATCCGGAAATTTGACGATGCGCTGACATTTAAGATCGCGATGATGGTCGTGAGCTACATGAAGTATATGGATCAGCAAATGTAAAATTCAATATTTATACAGGTATGGAATCAGACTTTTTGTCTGCGATTCGTCCACGTCTTTTTGGCGTGGGCGAATTTTTTTTGCTCCAAAAGCATATTTGTAACGGAAACGGCATTCTTGAACGCAGATAAGCATTCCCCCGCTTCAAGTGCGCGGAGCACTAAGCGGCGGGTGAGGGGGGATGCTTATGTCAGTGGGAGTTGAAAGCTCCCACTGACAGATCGCGAAGCGACTGCGTTCATGAGCAAGTAGCGAAGCTAGGCCCTGTCAGCAGAGCTGCAGGGATGGATTGCGAATGTCCGCTTTACTCGGATTCTGAGATGTTCTCTCTGGAATCAGAAGTTCATCATTACATAGAAATACTGGAACCAGTCCTCAGAGATGCCGGACAGGAGATGTGGCAGGCATTGGACAGAATTATTTCAGCGAAAAATGCCATGGAAGGTATTGCGGCAAAAGAAATGTATATCCGTGGATTTCTGGATTATGAAAGGCTGGTGTGTGAGAAAGACAACCATATCTGAAATTTGAAAATGTGACAGCATAAACAAATAAGACCTTCTGTGAAAGCAATCAGCCACAGGAGGTCTTTGCTCTCCCACCTGCATAAAAAACACCTCTATTTTCGCATTGATTGATTCAGCAGATCGTACCGGTGTGGTACTGTTTTGCTGTGAGATAAGTATATAAAAAGCAAAGAGGAAAGGGATTGAGGGGAAATTGAGCTGGAATTGAGAAAAAAGATATATTGTGCTTACGTTCTTCATGTACTCTTGTTGTGATTTCATTGTTTTTTATCGTATAATATGGATACTGGAGGTGGTTTGGATGAAATACAAGATTTTAGTTGTCGATGATGATAAAGAATTGGTGAAAATGCTTTGTAGTTATTTTAATATGAAACAATATGAAACCATTACGGCTACAGATGGAATGGAAGCATTAAATAAAATAAAAATGAAACCGGATATTATTTTGTTGGATATCAATATGCCACGCATGGATGGGATTGAAGTATGTCGTCTGATACGCAGTAAAGTGTTATGTCCAATTTTATTTCTGACAGCAAGAGTTGACGAAGATGATAAAATTAATGGGTTGCTTTCAGGTGGGGATGATTATATTACGAAACCATTTAGTCTTCGGGAGTTGGAAGCGAGGATTGTTACAAACATAAAGAGAGAAGAAAGGCATCAACAAAAAACGGAATACCGTTTCATGGATGAAATGCTGATTGATTATTCTGAAAAAATAGTAGCTATAGCTGGACACAGGATGGAGTTCACAAAAATTGAATATCAGATTATTGAATTCTTATCCATGCATCCAGGGCAGGTGTTTGATAAAGAACGTATATATGCACAAGTCTGTGGATATGATGCGGAAGGGGACAGTAGAACGATAACGGAATTAGTACGGCGTATAAGGAAAAAAATAGCGGATTATTCAGAAAAAGAATACATAGAAACTGTATGGGGGATTGGATACCGATGGAAAAAATAAGAAACTTGTCACTGAAAAAAACAATTCTGCTTTATTTTGTGATCAGCTTAACGGCAGCATTTCTGTTATCTGGATTTACAGTTCATTTTGCAAGAAATATGCAGAATAAAATATGGGAAAAATATATTGATTATGCAGATTATACGGACGTGTTTCAGCAATATGGAAAGAAATACGAGATTGAGATATCAAGACCTAATCAATCGCAGATGAATCGTTTGGACTATCATCTTTCGGAAATGTGTGACTTTATGGAAACATATTCGGTACTGATTTTTTCGATTGTTGGGAGTGTTGCTGCGGTATTCTTTTTTTATAAAAATAAGTTAAAGACACCTCTACAGGAACTAAAAGATGCCTCACAAATGATTGCAGATAATGAACTGGATTTTCATGTGTCCTATGAAAATAAAGATGAGATGGGAACTTTGTGTAAAGAATTTGAAATGATGCGAAGTGCTTTAGCAGATAACAACAGAAAGATGTGGCGAATGATTGATGACGAGAAGGCTTTGCGGAATGCAATTGCACATGATATACGTTCTCCACTTTCCATATTGCGTGGGTATCAGGAAATGCTCTTAGAGTTTGTTTCTGCTGAGAGTATAAAAACAGAGGATGTTATTGATATCTTACAAACAGGCATGTATCAGATTGACCGTATAGAGCATTTCACGGAAAACATGAGAAAAATGTCCCATTTAGAACAGAGGGAACTGCAATGCTCAGAGATAGAATTATCGGAACTGGCAAAAAAGATTGAGGCAGAAGCTGCCATGCTGTCCAAGAAGGAAAGTAAATTATGTAAGGTAGAAAGAGTGCAGGAACAAAACATTGTGAAAGTGGATGAGGAACTTGTCATGGAAGTGACAGACAACTTACTGGAAAATGCGGTTCGATATGCACAAAAAAGTATTGCTTTGCAGATAAAGAAAAAGGATGGTTTTCTTATAATTTCTGTTGAAGATGATGGAATAGGATTTGTGGATACTGAGGAAAAAGTAACAGAGCCATTTTATCATAAGAATCCACAAGATGATTTAAAGCATTTTGGCCTTGGTATGTATATTTCTCGTATTTTCTGTGAAAAGCATGGAGGAAATTTGAAAATATATAATGCCAGACAAGGCGGTGCTCATGTAGAAGCTCTTTTCAAAGCTGAATAAAAATATGTTAGAAGACTAAAATCATAAATAAAGTGGTTTTAGTCTTTTTTGTTGTGAATTTATTGAGAATTGATTTGTATGATGTTGTTAAAGAAATAAAGAAAGGAAGAGATACAATGAAAACAATCATAAAAAGAAGTATACTTGATTATTTAAAGAACCCTGTTTTGTGGATTGGCTTGATTATTATAGTTGCCAGTATGTATCAATGTCTGTCATCGTATTTGCAAATTCATTATATCAAACAGAATGAACAGATCACACAAAATGACGTAGCATTGGAAGATGCTGATGTCATGGATGGGTACATTCCCACATCTGATGATAAAGAAAGAAGAAGGGAGTGGGAAGATACGATCAAAGAGACGTTAATGGACACCTCCAAAAATGGTTTTGGATTTAGCAGGCAGGAAGCAGATCATGTAATGAAAGAAATTCAGAATATGGATGTAAAGACTGCTTCTGAGTTTTTGGAATCCCAATATGGCTATTATAATGCAATATATGCTTATGAGGACCTTGAAATTCATAAGGGGACAGCAGAAGAAATCAATCATTATATCGAGCGGAAATTATCCGAACATTCTTTTTCCTGGTACTTTGCCAAAAAATTTACGGATTTTGCAGGATTGCATATGGCCTTTTTTGCAACAGTCTTGCTATCATTTTTATTTATTCAGGATACACGAAAAAGTACCTATGAATTATTACATACAAAGCCTGTTACGGCAATCCAATATATATGTGGGAAAGTAATAAGCGGATTCATTAGTATGCTGGGAGTATTAGTGATTTTGAATGTTATATTCTTTATGCTGTGTTTGAAAACGTCTTTAGAATCGGGCTTTCCAGTAACACCAATTGATTTTTGCGTGAATTCTCTGATCTATATTGTTCCGAATCTTTTGATGATATGTTGTGTCTATACAATTACAGCAGTAATATTTAAAAATCCGCTTCCGGCAGCACCAATCTTGTTTTTACACATTATATATTCAAATATGCTGACCATGAAGAATGATATTTATTATATGAGACCGTTCTCTATTATGGTGCGATTCCCTGGCAGATTTTTTGAAACACATGTAGCCAAAATGTCAAACATAAATCAGATTATTCTTGTAATTTCATCAGTTATATTAGTATGTATTTCTGTTACAATCTGGAAAAGGAGGAGGGTTCATTGAAAACGGAACTAAAAAACTGCCTGTCGTTATATAAGATTTTTTATTCATGTGCATTTATACTGATATTGTGTGCTATTCATCCGATTATATACTATGAAGAAATCGGTTCAGCGATTCAGTCGCCAATAGCATTTTTAACAATTATTTTTTGTAGTGACACATATTTGATGGAAGTAAAAAGTAAGCGTGCCGATGTATTTCATTTGTATGATCAAAAAAAGCAGTTAAAAGTAATATCGCAGAGAGTGGGCGTTCAAATATTATATTTATTAATACTTTCCTGTGTTGGATATGTTTTGTTTTTCTGGCAAAAACCGGGCAGTGTAAACGAAGGCATTTCGGGTATTCAGATATTTCTTTTATATTTCATTGCAATGTTTGGAACTATCTGGCTTTGGAGTATATGCTCTGTGATTTTGTGTACATTGCTTCGAAATATGTGGGCAGGTATTGGATGTTTATTTGGAATTGTCATTGGACTTATATCAAAAGCGGGAAGTTCATTTTTCGGAAATCTGGGATTGTTTTCTTTCAGCTTTTGTGAACCTACTCAATTAATGTCCGAGAGTTGGATTTATGGAACGCTTGTGTCTTTTATAGCGGGGCTGTTTTTATTTGCAGTATTACCAATGGCTTTAAAGAAAAGAGGATAGATTATGAGTATTAGAATAAATGATTTAACAGTTAGATTTAAAAATGGTGTAGTTGCAGTAAATAAGGCATCTCTTGAAATACCTAAGGGAATTTACGGACTTTTGGGTGAGAATGGTGCTGGAAAAACCACTTTGATGAGGGTTCTTACAACTGTTTTAAAACAAACGGAAGGAATGGTTTCCCTTGATGGAATTCTGTATAACGAGGGAAATTATGAGAAAATACAGAAAAAGATTGGTTATCTTCCACAGGAAATCGACTTATATCCGAATCTTACGGTGAAAGAATGTCTTGTATATATGGGGGGACTGTCAGGAGTAGCCAGAAATGACCTCGAACAAAGAATTACCTATTATCTGGAAAAGACTTCTCTTACAGAGCATCAGAATAAAAAAATGCGGCAATTATCTGGTGGTATGAAGAGACGTGTCGGACTCATACAGGCACTTCTTAATAATCCGGATTTTTTGATTATTGATGAACCAACAACTGGGTTAGATCCGGAAGAAAGAATTAGGATCCGCAATCTTCTGGTTGATTTTTCAAAGGATAGAACTGTGCTGTTTTCCACTCATGTAGTAGAAGATTTAGCAGCAACCTGTACACAGCTTGCCATTATGAAAAAGGGAAGTTTTTTATATTCCGGAAGCGTGAGTGGGTTGCTGGAAAATGCAAAGGGCTGTGTTTGGAATTGTACGGTACAAAATGCAGAAGAAGCCCGTTTGTTAGAAGCCAATTATTCTATATCATCTAAGCAGTATGTAGAAAATGGAATTCATATGAAAGTATTAAGCAAAGGAAAGCCAAATGAGAATTGTGTCCTGGATAATGATATCACTTTGGAAGATGCATATATTTATTTGACGAATAGTTGAATATAACGGCGGGCAAGTTGCCCGCCGTAAATTATGCTTATTTTGTTAAAAGACCGGATAGATTTTTTCCAATGCAAAATCCAATCTGTGGATATAACTCCTGAATTTCCTGATATTTTGCTTCAATCATTTCTGGTTCATCAGCCCAGATCTTTTCATATATTTTGAAAGCTCTTTTAAAATGTGTTTTGGCTTGCGGAAGATTGGCAGTCATCAGATAAATGGTTCCAAGGGTTTCCTGTACTTTGGCATAATCCAGACAGTCATCGGAATGGTATTCCTTGATGATGCCGGATAATTTTTGTAATTCGGAGATTCCTCTTTCGGGTTCCTGCTGTTCTGTCAGGAACATTGCATAATTGGCAATCTGAGGTATGCTGTCATTTATATGAAGCAGGTTAAATTGGTCAAGCAGTGAGATACTTTTTTCCATGTGTTCTCTTGCAAGATCGGGATGAGCGTTCATGCGGTAAAGTCCACCGAGATTGGCATGAAGGTTGGAAACAAGGCGAGCATTGTCAGCAGTGATAGTTTCTATCTGGGCAAGTGCATCCTTTTCCAGTTTTATTGCTTTTTCAGGTTTGGTTTCAAGAGTTGCCTGAAAATCTAGTAATAATGCCCGGTCAGAGTCGGTTCCAATGTTTTTTGTCCTTAACAGCCCCGTCAGTTCCTGAATGATTCCATTCATACCTTTGTGGTAGTTATAGTTATCCATGTATGGAAATGCATTTTCCAGAAAAAGCAGATACTTTGGTATATCATCCTTTTCAATCAATTCTATGATATTTCCGATTGTTTGAAATAGCTTTTTGTAATAATCTACTTCCATTCCATGCATTAAACATATTTTCTGTAAAGAATCCAGTAATATGTGACAGCTACTTACAGATGGTTTTGTCTCTGAAAGGGCAATTTCCTTAATCATAGGATGCAGGGAGATTGTGTGACGTGTAGTTGTCTGCACAAAACCAGTTTCAATCAAGTCGTTAATTTCATTTAAGGTAGGCAGTTCCAGCCATTTGGCGAATATGCGGGCAGAAATACCAGTGTAAGGAAGAAAACACAAATTGCACATGATATCCTGCTGTTTTCGGGATAAAGCATATAGTGAAAATAGAGTATGGATATGACTATAATAAGTGGCTTTACTGCTTTGACCATCCTTGATTATCTTAATTTTATCTTCATTATCGAGAGATGCTCTTTCTTCCTGAAGTTTTGCTAATAACTGACCTGGAGTTGAAATTCCATTTTCCAAAAGTTTTGCAGCCAGTTCTACAGCAAAAGTATGATAGTGTACGGTCTCTATGATTTTTTCGACGGTCGAACGATACTTGTCTGCTTCTGAATAAAATGCAGATGTCAGTTGGAAAAGAATGTTTATATCCTTTATTTCTTTTAATTGAAAAGTACAGTATTCATTCAGATTACTTCTGGTCGTAAATAAAATCTGGCAGCGATATTTTAATACTACTGACAGAAAGCTGTCCTGTGTGGCAGTGACATTAAAATTATCTATGATAAGCAGAGTATCAGATTTCAGGGAACGCAGGAAACGGTTATGTCTTTGAAACCGTTCCTGTTCAGTGCTTTCCGGAAGATCGTCAATAAAATCCATGTCAGTAATGTCCTGATGAAGATTGCCGGTATATTCTACATAAAGGATATTGGTGTATTGCTTTATGTACCGCTTTGCGTAGGCTTTGGCAAGTTCACTTTTTCCGATTCCGGCGATTCCGCAAAGAAAAACATGACGGTTTTCCTCAAGCATGGTATATAATTCTTCTAGTTCTTTATCTCTTCCGATAAAATGACGGCATGGTTTCGGAACCTCACTGTCCATAATATAATCCAGCACAATGGGGGATAAAGCGCCTCCGGCGAGCAGCTTCTGATTTTTGGTATTACGTTTGATGAATTGGCGTTCCATGCCAAAAGAAATCAGTTTTGCAAGAAACAGCAGTCTTGAACTGGCTGGTTTATATAAGGGAGTCAGATTTTTCTTTTTTGCATCTGAGATGCTGTCATCCTGAATGAATAAAGTGTAAATATCTTGTATAGCCATATTACAGTCAGACATCAGTGGAAGAAGATTCTGGTGGATGGTATGGGCTAATTTTTCCTGATTGGATGGCTTGGAATAGTAAGCGGATATTTTAGGACTGATTTTAGCCTGACCAGTCATCCAGCGGCAAACCAGACCGTTATCCATTGAAAAATCCTGATTTGCCGGATCATCCATAAAATCTTCAAATAATTCGTATAAAAAATCAGGCTGACTCATTTGATTACTTTCGCTGATATGATTTTTTAAGCAAGTGCTAATAGAAGAAAAATCGCATCGATTCAATAGAAATTCCCCTTTCGTAGTTAAGATTGAGTATATCTATCATAACACGAACATACATTCGATTCAAGAAAATACGGATATTTTTAAAGTGATTGTGTCAATTTACAATCAATTTCTATTCAATGTGGTTTTCCGGCAGGTTCTGTAAAATAAGCTCAGATCAAACAATAACGGGAGGAGCTTATGCAACAGAATATTGAATTTGAGCGGTGCATTGATTTTCTGGTACGGATGATTGATAAGTACGGCGAAGAAGTCCTCCGGGAGTTGGAGGAAGAAAAACAGAATAAGGAAGAAAAAGAAGCGGCAGTTTCCTGAAATACAAAATGTAAATCAGACTGTCGCTTTTTTCATGCATTTTTAAATCAAATAAATTTTAAAAGCTGATGCAGAGTGTGTGGCTCATTATTCTGAGAAGCGGTAATACGCGTATCAAATGGCTTGAAATGATTCTGCGTATAAAAGCTCAGAAGAAATTCATTATCTTCGCATTCAAGAAACTCCATAACGCCACCTACGGAATATTTGAGACTGGATATGGTTTCCAGTGCAAATCCCAGTAGAATATTTCCAGGAATTCGTTTTTCCTTTGGAAGAGAATAGTTCTTTCCCAACTGGGCAATCAGGTAAGCTGCGGTAGTATAGGATTGTGTTTCTTCATCCAAAATACTGACACGGGACAGTTTTTTTGCCATTGTCTTGCTGATATTTGAAGCACGGACAGAGATTGGTTTTATTGTAAGTGAAAAATAACCAACCAGTGAAGCATCTTCAGCATCAAATACCAGATAAGTGATAGATTGATCTTTTTTGGTAAACTCAATCGCATTATGTAATAAAAAGTATTCCACATCGGGATTTTTGGGACAAGAAAAATCGGAGAGTAAGTCGTAAAGACTTTCCTCTCCGATATATGTCGGTTCGTCTTTATCCAAATATGCCCGAATATTAACGGTAAAATATTTATCAGACATGTTTTTTCTTCCTTTTTGACATTAAAGCTAAGATTTCCTGTGGGTTCGTTAACTGACGTCCGGGAAGTGTCTGCTTTGGTGTGCGGTCACGGTCGGCTTCGTCAATTGCTGCGACAAAACGCTTTACGCTATTTGGATTGGATACGACAAAATTATGAGTAATACTTGAAGTAGCCATACTAACACCTCCTCTTTTTTGGCTTTTTTGTGTATTTATAGTATATGCAATGTGTGATAAAAACACAATATCAAAAACAGAAATTATTTCTAAATAATTTTCAAGCCGGACATTTATTAGACGCTTCCGGTAAGCGAACAATATTTTCGAGCCAATCATTTATAAGTCGCCAATGGTGGGCGGGCAATATTTTGATAACAGAAATGCTCTGTATCTAACTTAATTATACGATTGGCGAAGAAATGCGTCAATACGGAAAATAAGTATTGAAAATAGTTGGAACAAGTACTAAAATTAAGTTGGGACATTGAATGGAAGTTATGTTACGAGATAATAAGAATTGTAGGTGGAAGGTTTGAACATAGAAGCATATGATGCGGATTCATTGAGAAAGATGGTTAGGTTGCTTGAATATGAGAACAAGATATTAAAAGATAAATTGAAGAAAGCAGGCATTTCATATGAAGAGGTGAATCCTTTTGAAGAAAAAATAGAAAGTGCAGAAGAATATGACCTGGATCAAGGGAGTCGTATTGTAAATCCGCCATATATTACAGAGAAAATGGCAATACGTTTCTTTTCGATGTTTTGGGGAAGAGAAGATGTATATGCCAGACGGGGAAAGAACGGGGGTTATTTTCCACAATGTGCAAATCGTTGGAATGACCGGCTTTGTCCTAAACAACGTAAAGAGAAGGTATTTTGTGATGAATGTGAAAATACCAAATGGATAAGTCTGGATGTAAAAAAAATAATTGCTCATTTGTTAGGCACAAAAGAAGATGGATCAGATGTAATAGGTGTATATCCTTTACTGCCAAATGGAACATGCAGATTTATTGTATTTGATTTTGATAATCATGAAAAAGGAGCAGAGGTTACGGACTTTGCAAATACGGATAATGAGTGGCATAAAGAAGTGGATGCGCTTAGAAAAATGTGTGAGCTTAATGGTATCAGACCTTTAGTTGAGAGATCTCGATCTGGAAAAGGTGCCCATGTATGGATTTTCTTTAAAAAGGCAATACCTGCGGCAACAGCAAGGAATTTTGGATTTCTCCTGTTAGACAAGGGTTCAACTTCCATCAATCTGAAATCTTTTCATTATTATGATAGAATGTATCCTTCGCAGGATGTGGCAAGCAGCATAGGTAATTTGATTGCATTGCCATTACAGGGGCAGGCACTTAAAAATGGAAATAGTGCTTTTGTAGATGAAAATTGGAATGCATATCCTGATCAATGGGATGCTCT
>ERZ506979.1345-NODE-1345-length-11066-cov-5.980565_pt1 | contig 11066 bp, 7 predicted proteins | sample MGYA00512887_ERZ506979 | MGnify/ENA metagenome assembly ERZ506979 | reverse complement strand
TTGCCGCTATCGCTATCACACCTCATTATTCAACCGTCCCGGATTTCAACATATGCTTGCCGATATAAAAGCTGGAAAAATCAAGCGCGTTATCGTCAAAGATATGTCCCGTTTCGGGCGTGATTATCTGCAAGTCGGTTTCTACACCGATATGCTGTTCCCCGATTTTGGCGTGCATTTTGTCGCGGTTAATGACGGAGTTGACAGTACGCGGGGCGAAAACGAGTTTACCGCAATCCGCAACGTGTTCAACGAAATGTATGCCCGCGACACTTCAAAGAAGATACGCGCTACTTGGCAATCAAAGGGAAAATCCGGCGAACACCTTACTACAATCCCGCCTTATGGCTATATGAAAGACCCCGACAACAAAAAGAAGTGGATTATTGACGAGGAAGCCGCAGCCGTTGTGCAGCAGATTTTCGCATTGTGCGTTTCCGGCATGGGACCGACACAAATATGCCATTGGTTAGAGAAAAGTGAAATCCTCAACCCTACTTTCTATTGGCTGTCAAAGGGTATGAAAGTCGGCAACAAGCCGAAGCCGGGGGCAAACCCGTACAAGTGGACGAATGAAACGGTTTCCCGTATGCTTGAAAAGATAGAGTATTTAGGGCATACTGTAAACTTCAAGACCCGCAAGCAATCCTACAAGAGCAAAAAAACGTTGTGGAACGACCCGTCCGAATGGGTGATCTTTGAGAACACACAGCCGCCGATTGTAGAGGAAAGTGTATTTCTCATTGTGCAGAACATACGCAAATCCCGCCGCCGCCCTACCAAAATGGGCGATATGGGTATTTTCTCCGGGCTGCTTTATTGTGCAGAGTGCGGCGGTAAAATGTATCAATGCCGAGCAACGAACTTCACCGAAGAACAGAAGTATTTTATCTGTTCAACCTATCGGAAAGGCAAAGACTTGTGTACGACCCATTCAATCAAAAATGTTGTTCTGTATGAAATCGTCTTGAAAAACCTACGGGAAGCAATCGACTATGTAACAGAGTATGAAGCCGAGTTTGTGCAGGAAGCAGCAGACAGCCGTTTGCGAGAGCGCGACGCAGAGTTTTCCCGCAAGCGCGAAACACTTTCCAAAGCCGAAAGCCGTATTGCCGAGTTGGATAATCTGTTTAAGCATTTATATGAGGATAATGTAACCGGGAAATTGTCTGACGAACGGTTTATCAAAATGTCCCATGATTACGAATTGGAGCAGAGCAATCTAAAAGCTATGGCAGAAGTGCTACGGGAAGAAATCAAGCAGCAGGAAAAACAAAAGACCAACGTTAAAGCGTTTATCAGCGCGGTAAAGAAGTACACCGATATGCAGCAGCTTGACGCTGCTATGCTACGGGAGTTTATAGACCGTATCGAAGTTTCCCATACCGACAAAAAATCCAAGACAAGGGAAATCACGATTGTATACAACTTCATCGGTGCATTTGATTTTGAACGGGCGAAAGAAAAAGCCCAAAATACAACGGAAAAACAGCAAAGAACGGCATAGCCGTTTGGCTACACCGTTCCTTGCTAAAATGTTTTCTTAATTCACCGCCCCATTCGGCCCCTGCTTTGGTTTGGCGGCCCGGGGGCCGAAGGCCCCGGGCCGCCAAACGCCGCCGCCCCCCGCCCGGCCACCGCCGCCCTTGGGAAAAGCGCCACTCCCCCCACTGATCGCCGGAACCCTTTCGCGAGATGGGAACCGCCGCCTGCAAAACAAAGGCCGCCTGCATCCAACGGATGCAGGCGGCCGAGCCTTTCTACAAAAACTGGGGCGGGGCGTTATCCCTGTTTTTGCGCCAAACGCTTTTTCATGGTCTTTTCCACGGCGTTGAGGATGTTCTCATAGCCGGTGCACCGGCACAGATGGCCGGAAAGGAGCTTGCGCAGCTCGTCCCGGGTATATTCCTTGCCGGATTCCAGGATCTCCACCGCGGACATGATGAAACCTGGGGTACAGAAACCACACTGTACCGCCGTCTCGTCGATGAAGGCCTGCTGGATGTCGGAAAGCTCCCCGTTGGGGCCCAGGAGGCCCTCCAGGGTACGGATGTTTTTACCATCCGCCCAGACTGCCAGATAGATGCAGCTATTGAAGCACTCCCCATCGATGAGCACATTGCACGCGCCGCACTCCCCCACCTCGCAACCTTTTTTCACGGAGGTCATCCGGTAGTCGTTGCGGAGCATGTCCGTCAAGGAAGCCCGCACGTCCACCATGGCTTCCACAGGCTTGCCGTTGAGGGTAAATTTCACCAGCTTATATTGGATCTGCTGCATTACGCTTCACCTCCTGCAAGTCGAATGGCTTCCCGCAGGGCCCGCTGGGCCAACTCCTTTGCCAGGTGCAGCCGGAATTCCCGGCTGGCCCGCCAGCTATCCCGGGGATTGACGTCGGAAAGGGCCGCCTGGCCGAAGCCTTCGATGGTGGCGTCCTCTATGGCCTTGCCCCGGGCGAATGCCTCCGCATGGGGCGCCCGCATGGGCACGGGGCCCGCCACCCCATAGGCGAGGCGGACGTCCTGGATGGTGGTTTTATCCGGGCTGAGCTTCACGTTCACCGAGCAGCCGGTGGTGGCGATATCCATGGCGTTGCGCATGGCGTACTTGATATAGTGGCCAAAGTAGCCTTCATAGCTTGCTTTGGGGATCCGGATGGCGGTTTGGATCTCCGCCGGCTGAAGGGAAACCTTGCCGGCGCTTACATACCATTCCTGAATGGGGATCAGGCGCTGGCCGTTGGGGCCTTCCACCTCCATGACGGCGTCATAGGCCATGAGGGTGGAGCCGCTGTCCGCGCTGGTAACGCCGTTACAGGTGTTGCCGCCGATGGTGCCGATGTTGCGGATCTGGGGGCCGCCTACCATATCCACCGCCTCTCCCAGCACATTGATATGGGCCTGGATGATAGGGTCCTTGGTAATGTGGGAAAAGCTGGTGAGGGAACCGATCCGGATGGCGCCGTCCGCCTCCAGGGTAACGCCCCTAAGCTCGTCCAGCCCATAGATGCTTACCAGCTCGCAGCCTGCCAGTTTGCCCTCCCGCATCTTGATGAGCACATCGCTGCCCCCGGCGATGATATGAGCCGCCGGATGGGCCTGCAAAAGGGCGATGGCGTCCTTTACGCTGGCGGCTTCGTAGAGTGCTTTGATATCGTACATATTGGCCTCCCCTCCTTACAGCAGCCCGGCCTCTTTGAACTTGGCAAAGAGGACATGGGGCGTGATGGGCGCGCGGTCAATGGCCACGCCCGTGGCGTTCAAGATGGCGTTGCGGATGGCGGGTGCGCCGGAACAGGCCGGCGGTTCGCCCAACGCCTTGGTCCCAAAGGGGCTGGTGGGCTCATAGTTTTCCACAAACCGGGCCGCCAGATCCGGATGGTCCATGGTGGTGGAAAGCTTGTAATCCAACAGGTTGTTGTTGAGGGGCTTACCGGTCTTGGGATCGAAGAGCAGCTGTTCGGACAGCCCGTAACCGATGGCCATGCTCATGCCGCCGTGCACCTGGGCTTCCGCCAGGGCGGGATTGATCAGCCGGCCGCAATCGTGCACGTTCACCATGTCGATGAGCTTCACCTTGCACAGGGGGATATCCACCTCCACCTCCGCGAAGCTGCACCCAAAGGAATAGGCGTTGTTTTTGATCTGGTAGGTGCTTTCCGCGGTCATATGCTGGCTATGGGTCAGGCTATAGAGGGCCTCGGTGGCCAGCTCGCCCAGGTGCATGAGTTTGCGGCCGTCGGTGGTGCGCACGATATACCCTTCCTGGATATCCAGGTTGTTCACATCCTGGCGGGTCAGCTCCTTGGCGTATAGGAGGATGCGCTCCTTGAGCAGCAGGCCGGTCTGTTTGATGGCAAAGCCGCCCACATAGGTCTGCCGGGAAGCGTATGCGCCGGTGCCAAAGGGGGTCAGGTCCGTATCCTGGGTGGAGACGGTATGCACCATGTCCACCGGGATGCCCACCGTATCCGCCGCCATCTGGGCAAAGGCCGTATCCGCCCCCTGGCCGATCTCGGTCTCGCCCAGCTGGAGCTGAATGGAGCCATCCTGGTTGAGCACCATCCGGCAGGAGCTGGACTCCAAGCTGATGGGCCATACCGCCGTGTTGTACCAGAACAGGGCCATGCCCACCCCCCGGCGCACCGGGCCGGTCTGGTTGGCGTATTCCTTCCGCTTGCGTTCATAGTCCAGGTATTCCATGCCTTTTTCCATGCACTGGCCCAGGCTGTCCGCATAGTTTTCATTTTTGCTAAAGCCGTCCACATATCCTACGGGCATCCTGTGGTCCTTGCGGAATTGGATGCTATCCACCCCCAAGGCCCTGGCCACGTCCTCCATGTGGCACTCGCCGGCGAACATGGCCTGGGGAATGCCGTAGCCCCGCATGGCCCCTGCCGCAGGCTTGTTGGTAAAGACGCTGTAGGCGTCGCCCTCCACATTGGGGCAAGGGTACAGCTGGGGGAAAGCCCCCATGCCCTTGGCCACCACCCCATGGCCATGGGAAGCGTAGGCGCCCTGGTCGGAGAAGCATTCGATCTTGCGGGCGGCAAAGGAGCCGTCCGGCCGGACCCAGCTGATGATATGGGTGCGGATGGCATGGCGCACCCGGTTGCAAACGAAGGTTTCCTCCCGGCTCACGTCCAGCTTTACCAGCCTGCCGCCCACCACCGTGGAAAGGTAGGCGCACAGGGGCTCATATAGGGCGTCCTGCTTGTTGCCGAAGCCGCCGCCGATGTAGGGCTTGATGATGCGCACATCCCCCCAGGGGATGCCCAAGGCCTGGCCCACGATCCGCCGGACGATGTGGGGGATCTGGGTGGAGGCGACCACCGTGATCCGCTTGCCCTCCTGGTAGGCGTAGGCGATGTGGTTTTCGATGTGGCAATGCTGCACGGTGGGGGTATCGTACCAGCCTTCCACCTTGATGAGGCCGGGCTCCTTGATGGCCTCGGCGTAATTTCCCAGCCGGATGGAGGTATGGTTGAGGATGTTGCCCGGGTATTCCTCGTGGAGCTGGGGCGCCTCCGGCTTCATGGCCTCCTGGACGTCCAGCACGAAGGGGAAGGTCTCATATTCCACCTTGATGGCCCGCAGGGCCTGTTGGGCGGCCACCTCGTCCTCCGCCACCACCGCTGCGATATCGTCCCCATAGAACCGGATGTGCTTTGTGAGCAGCAGCCGGTCCGCCACATCCTGGTGGGCGGGGTCCGTACTCCAGGGATGGCCGGCGGTGGGGAATTTATACGGGGGCACATCGAAGCAGGTGACCACCTTCACCACGCCGGGTATGGCCTGGGCCGCGGAAACATCCATGGACTTCACCTGGCCGTGGGCGATGGTGGCGTGGAGAATTTTCGCCACCAGGGCGCCTTTATCCGCCAGGTCATCGGTATATTTGGCCCGCCCTGTCACCTTGTCCAGGGCGTCCACCCGCTTGACGCTTTGACCTATGCTCATTGGCAAATTCCTCCTATTTTATGAAACTCATGGTAGTTACGTCAAAGAGCCCTTCATCCGTGAGCCGGATATCCGGGATCACAGGCAGGGCCAGGAAGCTTAAGGTAACCAGCGGGTCGCTCTGGCCGCTGCAGCCGATGCTGGCTGCCGCCCCCAGCAGGGCCTGCTGCCGGGCCAGCACATCCTCCACCGGCGCGTCGGTCATGACCCCGGCGATGGGCAGGGGCAGCCGGGCCAATACGATGCCCTGGCTCACCACGCAGAAGCCGCCCCCGCATTCCTGGAGGGCCTCCGCCGCCATTAGCATATCCCGGTCGTTATCCCCGGCGATCACCAGGTTGTGGCTATCATGGGCCACCGTAGAGGCGATGGCGCCATTGTGGATATTGAGCCCCTCCACGATCCCCAGGCCAATGCTGCCGGTGCGGTGATGCCGTTCGATCACCGCCAGCTTGTTCAGCTTCCCGTCCGGCTGGAAGAAGCCCTGGGCATCCCGCTGGACCTTCCGGTCCAGCCGCCGGGTCACCAGCTGGCCCTCCGTCAAGCCGATCACCGGCATGACCTCCTTGGCCTTGAGGGCCAGGTCCGCCGCATACAGCCGGCCCAGCCGCACGCTGTTGTAAACCGCCGGGGGCAGGATGGGCGCGGTCATGGTAAAGCCGGGATCATAGGGCTTGCCAAACCGGGTGAATACCTGCAGGGCCTTGAAGTCCTTCAGGTCCTCAAAGAGCACCATATCCCCCTTATACCCCGGGGCAATGGCGCCGATGTTCCTTAGGCCGTAGGCCCGGGCGGCATTGTAGCTGGCCATGCGCACCGCCTCCACCGGGGAAACGCCGCAGCGCACCGCCAGGGCGGCGATACAGTTGATATGGCCCTCGGAACGGATGTTCTCCAAATGCTTGTCGTCGGTGCAGAAGAACATATTGTCCGTGGGCAGCTTGTTTTCCACGATCTTCCGGAGCAGCTCTTCAATGCCGTTGGCCGCAGAGCCTACCCGGATCATGATCCGCATGCCGGTGCGGAGCTTTTCCAATACCTCCTCATAGTTGGAGCATTCGTGATCCGTGGAGGGGCCGGCCACCCGGTAGGCGTTCAGCTCCATGCCGGAGAGCAGGGGGGCGTGGCCGTCGATGGGCTTGCCCTCGAACAGCCGCAGCTTATCCAGCATCTCCTTGCTGCCGTTCACGGTGGACACATAGTCCATGACCTCCCCCAGGCCCAGGATGCGGCTCTTGTGGATGAATTGTTCCATGTCCTCCGCCACCAGCTCCGCGCCGCTATGCTCAAAGGGCGTGGCGGGCACGCAGCTGGGCATCATAAACATGACCCGAAGGGGCAGGTCGTCCGTGAGCTTATACATGGCCCGCACCCCGGCTACCCCCGCCACATTGGCGATCTCGTGGGGGTCTGCGATGATGGTGGTGGTGCCATGGGGCATCACCACCCGGGCAAAGCTCTCCGGGATGACCATGGAGGACTCGATATGCACATGCCCATCGATGAAGCCGGGGCATAGATATGCCCCGTTCGCCTGTATTTCGTGCTGGCAGCTGTACTGCCCTACGCCGATGATGGTATCCTCATAGAGGGCCACGTCCCCCCGGATGATCTCCCCTGTAAATACGTTGACCACATTGGCGTCCTTGATGACAAGGGTAGCCTTTCCTGTTAACGCAGCATGGATCAGTTCGTGTTGTTTCATAAAAAATAGCACACCTCCATTTCCATGATGTTGAGTGGATGGTTCCAGCCGGGCGTAATTTTACGCCGGATTGTGAAGAAAATAGCAGAAAATATGTTTGGAGGGAATAATTATTTTGAGCCCATTTCTTTGTTATCCTGTAGTATAACACAGCCATTCATGGATAGTAACCCCCCTGGCGTAAATATTTTTGGCGGTTCGTTATCCTATCGCCAGAACAGCGTCCGCAGCCCTGTGAACCTTTTCCTTGCAAAGCCCTTTATAAAATGGTATCCTATATTTGTGACAGGACGCATATAGGTTCGCGGATCCGGCGCGGACGTTTCTACGGGCATCTTTCCGGCCCCCTATGAGCGCCGCCGCGGTCTTGGCCCGGCCGGTCGCTTTTTTCTTACCGGCCTTCCCCATGCTTTTCTTTTTCAGGAGGCTTCCTATGCAGACGCTCATCAAAAACGGAACCATTGTCAATCCCCAAGGCCGCTCCAAGATGGATGTATTGGTAGAAGATGGCCGCATTATTGCCCTTGCCCCGGAGCTGCGGGCCCCAGGCGCCCAGGTGATCCAGGCCAAGGGCTGTTATGTATTTCCAGGCTTTATCGACACCCATACCCATTTCGACCTGGATACCGGCAGCGCCGTCACGGCGGACGATTTTGTCACCGGCACCAAAGCCGCCGCCTTGGGCGGTACCACCTGCATATTGGATTTCGCCACCCAAGAGCGGGATGGTTCCCTTCAGCAGGCATTGGATACCTGGCATGAAAAAGCCCAGGGCTCCAGCTGCAACTATGGGTTCCACATGGCCATTGCCCGGTGGGATGAAGGCGTCCGGGCCGAAATGAGCGAGATGTCCCGGCAGGGGATCACTTCCTATAAAATGTACATGGTCTACGACGCCCTGCGGGTGGACGACGGCCAGATCTTCCAGGCCCTGCAGGAGGCCACCCGTCTCGGCGCTCTCATTGGGGTACATTGTGAAAACTGGGACGTGCTGCTGCAAATGATCCAGCAGGTAAAGGATGGGGGCATCACCGGCCCCTATGGCCATCCCCTTTCCCGGCCCGCCGAGGTGGAGGCGGAGGCCGTCCACCGGTTCCTGCGGATCGCCCAGCTGGCCCACGCCCCCGCCTATGTGGTGCATCTTTCCACCGCCCAGGGCCTAGAGGAGGCCCGCCGGGCCAGGGCTCGGGGCCAGAAGGTTTTTTTAGAGACCTGCCCCCAATATTTGCTGCTTACGGATCAGCGATATCAAGATCCCGACGGGGCAAAATATGTGATGAGTCCTCCCCTGCGCAAAACCTGGGACAATGAAGCCCTGTGGCAGGGCCTCAACAGCGGGGAGATCAATACCATCGGTACGGATCACTGTTCCTTCACCATGGCGCAAAAAGCCATGGGCGCCCATGATTTTTCAAAAATTCCCAATGGCGCCCCTGGGGTGCAGCATCGGGCCCAGCTCCTCTACACCTACGGCGTATGCGCCGGCAGGTTGAGCCTGGAGCAGATGGCGGCCCTGCTTTCTTCCAACGCAGCCCATCTGTTCGGCATGCCGGACCGGGGTTTGGTAGCCTTAGGCCGGGCTGCGGATCTGGTGGTATGGGATCCCAGCTATGCAAACTGCATTACCGACACCAATCATGCGCATAATTGTGATAACTCCCCTTATGCCGGCATGCAGGTGCAAGGCTTGGCCCGGGACGTGCTCATCAATGGCAAAGCCGTGGTGCGAGACGGCCAGCTGGTTGCGGACGGCCAGGGGAAATATATCCACAGAAGCAGGTGTTCCATCGATTGAAAAAAAAGCTGAAATTGGGCTGCGTCCTCATGGCGGCAGGCAATGCCACACGCTTTGGCGAAAATAAGCTGTTGGCGGAGTTCATGGGACGGCCCTTGATTGAATACGCCCTACGCGCCATCCCTAAAGACGCCTTTAAACGGGTAGCGGTGGTAAGTCAATATGGCCCTGTATTAGACCTAGCGGGAAAATATGGATTTATTTCCGTAGAAAACCAAGACCCAGCTGCGGGGGTGAGCCACACCATCCGCTTGGGCCTGGACGCCCTCCAGGAGATGGACGCCGCCATGTTTATGGTAGCGGATCAACCTTGCCTTCGGCCCGAAACCGTTCAAGCCCAGATCGATTTCTTCCGGACCAAGCCCAACTGCATCGTGGCCATGGGCTATGGCAAGCGACGGGGCAACCCCGTAATTTTCCCAAGTTATTTTTTTCCCCAGCTCCGCGCCCTTTCCGGGGATCGCGGCGGCAGCCATGTGATGTCCGCCAATCCCGATGCCTTGCTGCTCTACCAGGTGGAAGAGGATCTGCAATTGCGGGATGTGGATCGAAAGCAGGAACTGGAACAGCTTAAAAGCGAACTATCCCGCCCATTTTAACCATTGTTTCCCGGCAAGGGCCCTATCCTTGCCGGGGCGTTCTGCCATCTACACCATTTCTTTTCCCTACAGACCAGTTTCCATTCTTTTATCCATCTATTTCTCGTTTTAAAGGAGGTCGTTTTATGGAATCCATGCAAGGGCTGTGCGCCATCCGCGGTAACCTGGTCTATGCGCCCGCCTTGGGTCAGCTCACCACCCTTTCCCCGGGCTATATCATCACCCGGGACGGCCTGGTGGAAGGCGTGCTGGACCGACTTCCACCCCATTGGGGCGGCGAGGTGGTAAATTATGGGGACGCGGTCATTACCCCTGGCTTCTGTGATATGCACCTGCACGCCCCCCAGTTCCCCATGCTGGGCCTGGGTATGGATCTGCAGCTGCTGGAATGGCTCCAAACCTATACCTTCCCCACCGAGGCCAGGTTCGCGGATGTGGAATATGCAAAAATCGTCTACCAGCGGCTGGCCAAGGAGCTGATCCGAAGGGGTACCACCCGGATCTGCGCATTCTCCAGCGTCCATCGCCCCGCCACCCATGTGCTCATGACCCAATTGGAAAAAGCCGGCGTGACCGGCTACGTTGGCAAGGTGAACATGGACCGCAACGGCGGGGACTTGCTTACCGAGGATACCCAGGCTTCCATCCGGGAGACCCGGCTTTTCCTGGAGGAGTGCAGCGCCTATCCCCATCTAAAGCCTATCCTTACCCCGCGCTTTGTCCCCAGCTGCTCCGACGCCCTGCTGGATGCCCTAGGCAAACTGGCCCAAGAGTTCCCCCAGGTACCCGTCCAGTCCCATCTTTCCGAAAATCTGGATGAAATCGCCTGGGTTCGGCAGCTCCACCCGGATTGCAAGCAATATTGGCAGGCCTACGATAAATTCGGCCTGTTCCAAAAAGGGACCTTGATGGCCCATTGCGTATACAGCGATGAGCAGGAGCGCAAAGCCATTCGGGACGCCGGGGTGGTAGTGGTCCATTGCCCGGATTCCAATACCAGCGTAGCCAGCGGCATCGCCCCGCTACGGCGCATGTTGGACGAGGGCTTAAACGTGGTGATGGGCAGCGACATTGCCGGCGGCGCCAAGCTCTCCATGCCGGACGTGGCCACGGAGGCCATCCGGGTATCCAAACTGCGCTGGCTCCAAAGCGGCAAGGCCGAACCCTTCCTTACCGTCCGGGAGGCGTTTTATCTGATCACCACCGCCGGCCAGGCCTATTTCGGCGCAAAGCCGGGCTTCGGCATCGGCGAACCCCTCCACGCGGTGGTGTTCAACGACAGCCGGTTTGCCTTCAACCCCACCATTTCCCTGGAGGAACGGCTGGAGCGCATCCTATACCTGGGAGACAAATCCAACATTGTAGCCGTATACAGCGCCGGCAGGCTGGCGGACATTTAAGTTCCGTCGTCCGTTGTTGAAGCGGCCCCCTGGGCTTCTTGCCCAGGGGGCCGTCAGGCTGTCGAAAAAGTGGCTTGCGCCACTTTTTCGAGGTGTTCATAGCTCCCT
>ERZ506979.1343-NODE-1343-length-11069-cov-6.877610_pt1 | contig 11069 bp, 9 predicted proteins | sample MGYA00512887_ERZ506979 | MGnify/ENA metagenome assembly ERZ506979 | reverse complement strand
GGGAGCTATGAAAACCTCGAAAAAGTGGCGCAAGCCACTTTTTCGACAGCCTGAGCAAGCCGCCCATTGGGCGGCTTGCTGCATAGATCCGCAAAAAGGCGGCAGGGATCAGAGCAGCTTTTTGGTCTGCTTGTAAACGTCGCCGCTGCCCAGGGTGATCACCAGGTCGCCCGGGTTGGCGTGGGCGACCAGGTAGGCCCGGATGGATTCAAAGGTGCCCAGGTAGGTGGCGTTGCCGCCGGAGGCATTGATGGCAGCCACCATGTCTTTTGCATGGACGGTGCCGTCGTCCACTTCCCGGCCGGGATAGATATCCGGCACCAGCACCTCGTCCGCCTGGTTGAAGCAGGTGACGGTTCCGGTAAACAGGGTTTTGGCCCGGGTATAGCTGTTGCATTGGAACACGCACCAGAGCTTCTTGTGGGTCATGCGGCAAGCGCCCTCCAGGGTGGCCCGGATCTCCGCAGGATGGTGGGCGTAGTCGTGATATACCCGCACGCCCCCCCGCTCCCCGTAGTATTCAAACCGGCGGCGGGTATTTTGGAATTTGGCCAGGGCGGCGGCAATGTCCTGGAATGCGGCGCCCAGGTGCAGGGCTACCGCTGCGGCGGCCATGGAATCGATGATCTGATGGGTGCCTTGGACGTGGAGCTGGATGCGGCCTAAGGTTTTACCCCGGAAGGTCAGGTCATAGGAGGGGCAGCCGTCGTGATCGTAGCGGATATCTGCGGGCATGTAATCGGCGCTGGCCATGCCGTAGCTGATTTTATTGCCGGGGAAGGGGGCAAAAAGCTGCCGCACCCGAGGATCGTCGGTACAGGCGAAAAGCCAGCCGTCCTGGGGCAGCAGGCCGATGAATTGCTGGAAGGCAGCCTGGATATTTTCGATGGTTTTGTAATAGTCCAGGTGGTCGTTGTCGATGTTGTTGATAATGGCGATGGTGGGATGCAAGGTGAGGAAGCTGCCCACGTACTCGCAGGCCTCTGTAATGAATAGGTCCTGGGAGCCGATGCGGGTCCCTCCTTGGAGGAATTCGGTAAACCCGCCGATATGAACGGTAGCATCCAAGCCGCCCTGCTGGCTGATCATGGCCAGCATGGAAGTAATGGTGGTTTTTCCATGGCAGCCCGCCACCCCCACCACGGTTTTGTAGCCCTGGGAAAGCTGCCCCAGGGCTTGGCTGCGTTCCAGCTCAGGGATGCCCAGCTCTCTTGCCCGGACCCGTTCGGGATTGTCTGCTTTGATGGCGGCGCTGTAGATGACCAGGTCGGCGCCCTCCACGTTTTCCGCCGCCTGGCCGATGGTGACCGGAATGCCCAGCTGGGCTAGCCGTTCGGTAAAGGGGGAGGTAGTGCTGTCGCTGCCCCGGACGGTATAGCCTCGGGCGGCCAGCACCTGGGCCAGCCCGTTCATGGAACAACCGCCGATGCCGATAAGGTGGATAATTTGGTGGTCGGTGATATGGGGTGTGGATTGGGTCATGGGATCACCTCCGTTAAGCATATAGGGAACAATCGCCGGGCCCAGGGCCCGAGGCGGAAAAACCATAGGTTGTTACCCATATTATACCGCAAAATCCCCGGTTGAGCAAAGGGCGCGAAAGGGGAGACCTGTAAAATGCCCATAGGCCTGCCGCCCCGCTTCCAGGGTGGGGAACAGGCCCGCCACACAGGCGCCGCTGCCCGTCATAAAGGCGGCCAAAGCCCCCTGGGCCAGAAGCGCGTCTTTGAGCAGCCCGATCTCCGGCGCCAGGGCAGTAGCCGGGGCTTCCAGGGCGTTGCGCAAAAAGGGGGCCAGGGCCTGGGGCGGCCCTTGCAGGGCGGCTAAAGCGCCCTGGGTGTCCGGATGGGGCAGGGGCAGGCGCAGGCTGCGGAACAGGGCGGCGGTGGAGACCCCCGTCTCGCCCATAAGCAGCAGCAGATGGAGTTGAGGGCAGGGCAAAGGGGTTAGCTTGTGGCCGATGCCCTCCGCCAGGGCGCAGCCCCCTTGGAGGCAAAAGGGCACGTCTGCGCCCACGTCGCCAGCTATGGCAAAAAGCGTCGCCCTATCGATCCCGCCGTAAAGCCGGCTTAGCCCCCGCAATACCGCCGCCGCATCCGCGCTGCCGCCTCCCAAGCCGGCCTGTTGGGGGATGGCTTTTATCAGGTGGACCCGGGCGCCCCCGGGCCGCTGGGCAAAAAAAGCCTCCGCTGCCCGGCGGGCGGTGTTGTCCTGGGGCAGGGCCTGGCCTTCCCAGGTGACTTCCAGCACCCCCGGCGGGGCCGTTTGCAGGATCACCTGGTCGAATAGGTTTACGCTGGCCATAATGCTGGCCAACGCATGGTAGCCGTCCGGCCGCCGGCCCAATACGTCTAGGGTCAGGTTCACCTTGGCCGGGGCCAGCAGGGACAGGGAAGGAACGCCGGCAGACTGCCGGTCAAAAAACGCATGTGTCATGGATTTATTGTATCATAATCCCGGCTTTGGGCAAGAATGCTTTTATTACAAGGTTCATTGATTCTTATGGAAAACGAGGTGAAAATATGTCCCTGCGAAAATGTTGCCTGTTGTTGGCTGCCCTGGTTTTGGTATGGGGCGCCTGGTGCCTGTCCCCGGTGCAACCGGAACACACCTTGCGCCTTCACGTGATCGCCAACAGCGATAGCCCCCAGGACCAGGCGGCCAAGCTCCGGGTCCGGGACGCGATCTTGGCCTATGAGGCCCAAGGGCTGGATACCCGTTCCCAGGAAGCCCTGCGGACGGATATCCTGGCGGATGGGGCGGGCCTGCTTTCCACGGTGGAAGCCAGCTTGCGGGAAAGCGGCATGGACTACGGCGCCCGGCTTTCCCTGGGGACCTATGCCTTCCCCGACCGTACTTACCTGGGCAAGCGTTATCCCGCCGGCGCCTATCCCGCCCTGCGGGTGGTGCTGGGGGAGGGCGCTGGGCAAAATTGGTGGTGCGTATTGTTTCCCCCATTGTGCATATTGGAACTGCCCGGCGGGGAAATTGAAGAGGGAGAGATGCAGAGCCTGCTTCTCAATCTCTTAAAGGAAGGAAAGATCCAACATGACCCGGATGAATAAATCGAGGACCCTTTGGGCCGCTTTGGCGGTAATCTGCCTATTGGCCTTTCTCCTGCCCTTGACCGTCCAGGCGGCCACCCTGCGGGTGGGCAGCCGGGGGGACGAGGTCAAGACCCTGCAAACCAAGCTCAAACGCTGGGGCTATTACGATGGCAGCATCGACGGCATCTTCGGCAGCGGCACCAAGGAAGCGGTGATGTATTTTCAGCGCACCAACGGCCTGACCCCGGATGGGGTAGTGGGCCCCGCCACCGCCAAGGCCCTGGGCATGGACACAAGCGGCGACAGCGGCGGCCAACAGGCGGACCAGGGCAATAGCAGCAGCAACGACAACGACCTATACCTGCTGGCCCGGCTGGTATATGGGGAAGCCCGGGGGGAACCCTATAAAGGCCAGGTGGCTGTGGCGGCGGTGGTATTGAATCGGGTGGAAAGCAGCGAATTCCCCAACAGCGTCAGCGGGGTGATCTATCAAAGCGGCGCCTTTGACGTGGTGGCGGACGGGCAGATCAACCTATCCCCGGACGAGACCGCCATCAAAGCCGCCCGGGACGCCATGAACGGCTGGGACCCCACCGGCGGCTGCCTGTTTTACTACAACCCGGCCACTAGCACCAACCAATGGATGCTCTCCAAACCCGTGCTATTGACCATCGGCAACCATTCTTTCTTTAAGTGAGGAGAAAACCATGGAAGAAAGATCCAAACGCAACGTCCTACACATCCTGCTTCCCAGCCTGTTGGCCATCGCCCTGGGGGTGGCGGTCTGGTGGGGCTTTGAGCAAAAGGCTGAAGCAGCCGATTACCGGAACCTGACCCAAAGCATGTACCGCCGGGCCTATGGGGACCTAAGCGATAGCCTGTACGATATGGAAAGCAATCTGGCCAAGCTCCAAGCCGTGAACACCCCGGCCCAACGGATCCTTTTGCTGGACGAGATCTGGCGGCTATCCGGCAGCGCGGTAAGCAGCATGTCCCAGATCCCCTCCCTATTTCTGGATACCGAGGCTTTGAACCAATTCGTGGTGCGGGTAGGGGATTACGCCCACGCCCTCACCAAAAAGACCATGGCCGGCGAAGAGCTGACCCAAGAGGAAGTGGATAGCATCTCCCAGCTGCGGGAGACCTGCCATACCCTGGCCCAGGATACGGCCCAGCGCCTGGCGGATGGGGATATCCCCCTGGAAGCGGTAACGGCAGAGGATTTTTATAGCCAGACCCAAACCACCGAAAACACCGGGGAAAACACCCAGGCCGACGCCCAGGAGGACGCAGGGGTCATGGAATTCCCCACCCTGATCTACGACGGGCCCTTCTCCGAAAGCGCGGAAAAGCTGGAGCCCAAGGGCCTGCGGGGGGAGGATATTTCCCAGGAGGAGGCACAGCAGCGGGCCCAGGCCTTCACAGGCCGCACCCTCGCCTGCAACGGCTTGGTGGAAGCCTCTATCCCTGCCTATGACTTTAGCTATTCCGACGAAAACGGCGGCTGGCTGGAGATCCAAATCACCCGGCAAGGCGGGGATATCCTATGGTTCATGTCCCCATCCAGCAGCAACGTAGAGGGCAGGCCCCCGGAAGCCGAAGCCGGCCGCTATCGGGACGCGGCCCTAGCCAAGCTGGAGGAGCTGGGGTATCTCCACATGCAAGCCACCTATGCCCAGTACTATGGGGGCGTGGCGGTGATCAACTGCGCCGCCACCCAGGGGGACGTGATCCTCTACAGCGACCTGATCAAGGTATGGGTGGACCGGCAAACCCTGGAGGTGGTGGGCATGGACGCCCGCAATTACCTATTCAGCCACGTGGATAGACGGCTGCAGGCCCCGGCCATCTCCGCCCATGAGGCGGAGGCCCGGGTCTCCCCCCAGCTGGAGATCCAAAGCCAGGCCCTGGCTTTGATCCCCCTTACCCCGGAGACCGAGCGGCTCTGCTACGAGTTCAAATGCACCATGGGCGGGGATAGCTATATCCTCTACATCGACGCCCTGGACGGCAGTGAAGCCCAGGTGTTCCGCATCATCGACAGCGAGGACGGCACCCTCGTCATCTAAGGTCCTGCGCGGACGGCGGTCCTGCGCGGACGGCGATATTCGCGCAACAACAGGCGAGGTCGTCTGGGGATAACTGCCCGCGGCGAGACGGCCTGTGCCGCCCGGGCCCGTAGATCGTGGGCCCGGGCTTTGCCCGAGGGGAGAGGGCGTGGCCTTGCCCCTTCTTGCTATCGGTCAAGTGCCAGGCCCCGTAGAGCGTGGGGCCTGGCTTTTCGTTGCCTTTTTGGCGTTGGCGGGAAACCCGGCGGGGGGGCGGCGGCGGGTGGGCGCAGCCCACCCGCCCGCTGCCGGGCAAGCCCGGCAGCGGGCATGTTCTGGGGCCGGGGCCTTTGGCCCCGGCCCCAGAACGCCGCCGCCCCCCCAGCGGAACGCCCGGGCGGACGCGGCGGGGCCTGTCGCTCCCCTGGCCTCGCCGCCCTAGGCCCGGCAAAGGCTATTGCGTATTGATCCCCGGGGGGGTAGATCAGGCAAGGGTTGCTAGTATGGAGCAACCAGGCTGGGGCAAATTTCAAGTAGCATAATGTAGGGCGAAAATCCTGATTGGAAACGGGCTTATCCTGCGGGAAAGGCCAAAGGCCGCAAGAAATATGCAGGGGGGAGGCCATTGCTATTATGCACCGCAAAAACGCAGCAACAGCAAAAACAGAGTACAAATATACCGAAAAAAGTGGCAATTTCGGCTGCTGACTTTTCGATAAGATTCCCGTATTTTAATATTAAAATAAAAATGCAAGTCCTATTTTTATAAAAGATTAACTATTAAAAGTCAACCCCAAAAAATGAATGGTGGAGGTGAAAAAGAGATGGAGCAAAAAAGGTATAGCAAAGCTGAGACCTTGTTAGGCCCCTGCTGGCTATTCGAGTAGTTGCACTCAAGCCGCTAAGCAATATGGCCGCTTGGATTTCTCCATAGAAAATATCAGACGAACCAACTTTTTGGCGGCGTGAGAAAGAGCGACATTGTAGTGCTTGCCCTCCGCCCGCTTCTTAGCAAGATAGGCAGCAAAGGTTGGGTCCCAGTGGCAGACATACTTGGTCGCGTTGTAAAGGGCGTAGCGTAGGTATCGAGAGCCACGCTTTTCCATGTGTGGGTAACAATTTTTGAGCTGCCCGGACTGGTAAGTAGAGGGAGACATCCCGGCATAAGCCAATAGCTTGTCCGGGGAATCAAAACGGGTGAAGTCGCCAACCTCAGCAAAGATCATGGCGGCCATTCGGAATCCAAGACCTGGGATCGTGGTAATGGGAGAATGAAGTTCATCCATAATGGCTTGAATCTGCTCTTCAATTTCAACGATTTCGTCGTCCAGCTCTCGGATGAGCCGGATAGTGTGCTGCAATTCAAGAGACTTGGCGGGCATCCAGGAGCCAATAGAGTTTCTGGCAGCATCTCGGATTTCAAGAGCCATGTCCCGCTTGTAGTGGCCTTTGGAAGCTGTTTCGAGCAGTGCTTTCAGCCTCGTCAAATGGGCAGCGGCAATCTGTTTGGCACCGGGAAACTCCGCCAGCAGGGCGTAGACCGAGGCAATATGTAGAGACGGAACGAGCTTTTCCAGTTCGGGGAACAGGATGCAGACCAATCTGGAAATAGAGCTTTTCAGCTTGGCGCGATCTTTCACCTTGTCAAAACGGTATCTGGTCAGTGACTTTAACTCCTCGTTGTGGTATGCTGTATCCGTGTAGGGTTTGAGGCCCGCATCGGATAACAGCATAGAAGCAATCGTTCGCGCATCCACCCGGTCAGTCTTCGTCTTTCGCAGGCTGAGGCTCTTTCGGTAAAGATTTGTGCGCAAGGGGTTCAAGACATAGGTGGGTAGACCGTTGTCAAGGAGAAACCCGAGCAGATTGTAGCTGTAATGCCCAGTGGCCTCAAGCCCTACTTTTATTTTGTCCTGCGGGGTGGCACAAGTCTGGATTCTCTGCAACAGACAGTGAAAACCATCCATGTTGTTGGGAATTGTGAACACATCCGCCAGAACTTCACCTTCAGAGCTGACGATGAAGCAATCGTGCTTATCCTTTGAGACATCAATACCAACAGAAATCACCATGACAAATCCCTCCAACGGTAAATATGTGATGCTGCATCCACAGTACACCTTACTTTTGTAGCCTTGTTCCACATAAACCGTCTGGCGGTATTTAACTGATTAACAAAATTGTAAGGGGCTGTGGTTGGAACCTTTTTTGAACCATCTTGTGGTAGGAGAACCGTACCAATCCACAGCATCCCTTACAGTGTAGCACAGCCCTTGGAGAGGGGCTCTAAAAAACTACTACTCTATAATACAAGGAGAGCGGATGATATAACTTGAAAGTATAAATGGTAAAAGCCCAAACACAAAGGCGGCTTAGGGCTCCCTGGGCGTTAAGCTGGGGCGCGTTCCCACATTACCAAACAAATGATTTTCATGCCTATCTTTTGGACACTGCTACCTTACAGGAGAATAAGGAGGATTTTATGGAAGAACGTCCGTATGTTTCATGGGAATTAATGGATCGCTTTTTAACAGATGTGTTTGTAGGCTATGGAGTTCCCCGGGAAGATGCAGCGATTTGCGCAGACGTATTATTGGAGTCCGATCGCCGGGGAATAGAAAGCCATGGCTGCAATCGCTTTAAGCCCATTTATATTGACCGGATCGTTAACGGGACATTAAAGCCCGTAACGGAAATTGAAATTCTGAAGGAAACGCCTACCACTGTGGTAATGGATGCCCATGACGGCATGGGTATGGTTGCCAGCTACAAAATGATGGAGATGCTAATTGAGAAAGCCAAAACTTATGGCATGGCTGGGGGCGCCATTTGCAACTCCACCCATTATGGCATTGCAGGCTATTGGACAACCATGGCGGAAAAAGCCGGCATGATCGGCATAAGCGGTACCAATGCCAGGCCGTCTGTGGCTCCCACCTGGGGGGTAGAACCCATGCTGGGCACCAACCCTTTGACGTTTACCATGCCGACGGACGAGGCGTTTCCATTCAATTTCGATTGCGCAACCTCAACCATTCAAAATGGGAAAATTGAGTTTTATGCCCGGAGCGGGAAACCAACGCCGGCGGGCCTGGTGGTCACGAAAGATGGGGACACCATGACGGACTCCCAGCAAATACTTAAAGATATGCGCAGCGGGAAATGCGCCCTTGTGCCACTGGGGGGCATCGGTGAGGAAACCGGCGGGTTTAAGGGTTATGGATTTACAACCATTGTGGAAATCCTTTCTGCGGCGTTGACGGGGGGCCCCTATTTGAAAGCGCTGAGCGGCAAAGATGAGAACGGACAAAATTGCATGTATCATTTAGGGCATTTCTTCTTTGTGATCAATCCGGCGTTCTTCATGGGGCTTGAAACCTTCCAGACCACTGCGGGGGGCATTTGTAGGGCCCTACGGGAATCGGAAAAAGCCCCCGGTGCAGAGCGGATCTATACAGCTGGCGAAAAAGAATATCTTGCTTGGCAGGCCCGCAAAGATAAAGGGGTGCCCATTGGACCGTCCATACAAAAGGAAATGATGGAATTGCGGGATAAACTCAATCTGCCGTATCGATTCCCGTTTGAAGAAAAATAGAGAAGGAGGAGAAACCATGGATTACGCAAAAGAGTCCCTCCGCCTACACAATGAATGGAAAGGGAAAATAGAGGTCATTGCCACGGTGCCCGTGGCTTCCAAAGAGGATTTATCCTTGGCCTATACCCCTGGCGTGGCCGAACCCTGTTTGGAAATACAGAGATTTCCAGAAAAAAGCTATACCCTTACCCGCCGGCATAATCTGTGCGCTGTCATAACGGATGGTAGCGCGGTCCTCGGCCTGGGGGATATTGGGCCAGAGGCGGGAATGCCGGTGATGGAAGGGAAATGCGTGCTGTTTAAAGCTTTTGGCGGTGTGGACGCCGTTCCCCTGTGCATTAAGACCCAGGATGTAGATGCCTTTGTGGAAACGGTATACAATATTTCCGGTAGTTTTGGCGGTATCAATTTGGAAGAAATATTTCCGGTAGTTTTGGCGGTATCAATTTGGAAGATATTGCCGCCCCCCGGTGCTTTGAGATTGAACGCAAATTAAAAGAGCGGTGCGATATCCCCATTTTCCATGATGACCAGCACGGGACCGCCATTATTACGCTGGCGGGGCTGACCAATGCCCTGAAGGTGGTAGGAAAGGAAAAAGAACATGTAAAGATCGTCATTTCCGGCGCAGGGGCGGCGGCGGTTTCCATCACCAAGCTCCTGCTTTCCGCAGGATTCCGGCATATTGTCATGTGCGATCGGAAGGGGGCCATCTATGATGGCCGCGATGGGCTAAACTGGATCAAGAAAGAGATCGCAAAGGAAACCAACCTGGAAAAGGCGGCCGGCCCCCTGTCCCAAATGCTGGTTGGCGCGGATGTGTTCATCGGCGTTAGCGCGCCGGGACTTGTCACCGCCGATATGGTTCGCACCATGGCAAAGGACCCGATCATTTTTGCCTGCGCGAACCCCACGCCGGAGATCTTTCCGGATGCAGCCAAGGCAGGGGGGGCCAAAGTGGTTGCCACAGGCCGTAGCGATTTCCCAAACCAAGTGAATAATGTCTTAGCCTTTCCAGGGGTGTTCCGGGGCGCGTTCGATGTGCGGGCCAGCGATATCAATGAACAGATGAAAATGGCGGCGGCCAATGCCCTTGCATCTCTTATCTCAGAGGAAGAGTTGACTGCAGATTATATGATTCCCCAGGCCTTTGATAAGCGGGTGGGGCCTGCAGTGGCTAAGGCTGTGGCAGAAGCCGCCCGTAAAAGCGGCGTCGCAAGGCAATAATTGTTTTGTGCCAAGGGAGGAGATGCCATGGGCAAATATATATTGGCGCTAGATCAGGGAACCACCAGTTCCCGAGCCATTTTGTTTGATGAAGCGGAACGGATGGTTGGCGTTGCGCAGCAGGAATTTTCACAGATCTATCCCCAAGAAGGCTGGGTGGAGCAAAATCCCATGGAGATTTATTCTTCCCAGTATGCGGTAATGATGGAGGCCATTGCACGCACCGGTGTAAACGTGGGGGAAATTGCGGCAATTGGCATTACCAACCAACGGGAAACCACGATCCTATGGGATAAGGCCACAGGCCAACCAATTTATAACGCCATTGTGTGGCAGTGCCGGCGGACGGCGAAGATCGTGGAAGACCTTGTGGCTGCAGGGCTAGGGGATCACATTAAGGAACGGACAGGGCTGGTGCCGGATGCATACTTCTCTGGCAGCAAGATAAAATGGATTCTGGATCATGTGCCAGGCGCCCGCGAGCGGGCAAAGCCAGGAGGCACGGCCCATGTTACAGATTATACGAATGCTTGCCGCACCATGCTCTATGATATTCATGCGTTAGATTGGGACGAAACCCTCCTTACGGCGCTGGATATTCCCCGTGAAATGCTCCCGCAGGTTTGCAATAGCGCGCAGGTCTATGGATATACCGCTGTGCAGAACCATGGGATCCCCATTGGGGGAATCGCAGGGGATCAACAGGCCGCCCTATTTGGCCAATGCTGTTTTCATGCGGGAGAGGCAAAAAATACCTATGGTACCGGCTGCTTTTTGCTCATGAACACAGGGGAGACCCCTTATATCAGCAAGCATGGGCTCCTTACGACCATAGCCATTGGCCTCAATGGAAAAGTCCAGTATGCGCTGGAGGGGAGGATTTTTGTAGGGGGGGCCGTTATCCAGTGGCTGCGAGACGAGATGCGCTTTATCAATGAAGCGCAGGATGCGGAGTATTATGCGGAGAAGGTCAAGGATACCGCAGGCGTATATTTGGTGCCGGCCTTTACCGGCCTTGGCGCGCCCTATTGGGATATGTATGCGCGCGGCGTTTTGATCGGCATTACCCGGGGGACAAAGCGGGAACACATTAGCCCTTTGGAGAGGGATTATTACAAAACCAAACAGGCGCGCGGCTCCCAAAGAGCGGCG
>ERZ506979.1342-NODE-1342-length-11070-cov-6.741262_pt1 | contig 11070 bp, 10 predicted proteins | sample MGYA00512887_ERZ506979 | MGnify/ENA metagenome assembly ERZ506979 | reverse complement strand
CAGCCCACCCGCCGCCGCCCCCCCGGGGAGGAAACTGCAACACCATACCATGGGGAAAGGAAATAGCCAACCGCATCCAGGCGGCTGGCTATATGACGATACAGAGGGATGGGATTAAAAGGCCAACACGATGCCGCCGTCGTTGGCGTACATGGTGCTGATGCCGCTGGGGCGGCAGATCATGCTATCCCGGAAAGGACAAGCGGCCATGATCCGCTTGCGGACCTCCTCCGCCCGTTCCAGGCAATTACAATGGGTGATCACCAACAGGCGATCCTGGCAGGGCTGGGCGTCGCAGATGGACTTTACGTGCTCCACCAGGGCGGTGAGCGCCCGGTTGATCCCCAGGCCTTTGGCCCGTACCACAATGGAACCTTCCGCGTCTGCGCCCATCACCAGTTTGATCCGCAGGGCGCTGGTGGCGATGGCCTGCAAATGGTTCAGCCGGCCATTCTTGCGAAACACGTCCAGGTCCTCCAACACGAAGTCCGTGGTCAGGCTGGCCACATAGGCTTCCCCAGCCTCCACTACCTCTTGAAAGCTGAGGCCCTGCTGGGCCAGCTCCTGGAGCTTCAGGCACAGGGCCACTTCGCCGGCGGCGGCGGAGTGGGAATTGAACACATGGACGTGCTTTTCAGGGTCCGCGGCCATGGCCATCTGGGCGCCGGTATAGGCGCTATCATATGTGCCGCTCACCTTAGCCGACAGGGTGACGATATAAATATCCTGTTCGGGGCCCTTGCAGGCCTCGGCAAAGGCCATGGGGGAAGGACAGGCGGAGCGGGGCGCGGTGCGGCTTTTTGCCATATCCGCCAGGAAGGCGGCGCAATCCAGGGATGCGTCATCGATGAAGGTGCGGCCGTCCAGGTCGATGGACAGGGGCACCCGCGTAACAAAGGAGAGGATATCCTCGCCTTGCTGCACGTAATCGCAGCAGCTGTCTGCAATGATCTTATAATGCATGGTCTCGTTGTCCTTTTTATGGATTACCGTTTGGTGCCCAGGAAGAAAAGCGCTAGAGTGCCCGGGCCGCTGTGGGCGCCGATCACCGGCCCCACATAGTTGATGATCACGTCCTGCACATGGAGCTTATCCCGGATCATCTGCCCCAACAGCTGGGCTTCCTCCAGACAATCCCCATGGCTGATAAAGATGGTCTGGGTCTCCGGGGCGATGGCGGTCTCCTCCATGTGTTGGAGCAGGGCCTTAAGGGAGGTGCGCCGGCCCCGGACCTTTTCCACAAAGATCAGCCGGCCTTCATCATCCACATGGAGCACGGGCTTGATGTTCAGCATGGTACCCAATACGGCGGAGGTGGCGGATACCCGGCCGCCACGATGGAGATGGTGCAGATCGTCTACCGTGAACCAGTGGCAAAGGTGCAGTTTGTTTTCTTCCACATAATCCCGCACCTCCTCGATGGACTTACCTGCCCGCTTTTGCTGCACCGCAAGGTAGATGAGCATGCCTTGCCCCAGGGACGCACATAGGGTGTCCACTGCATACAGCTTTGCTTCGGGGTATTGTTCGGCCAGCTGGGCGCAAGCAACCGCGCCTGCATTATAGGTGCCGGATAGGGCGGAGGAAAAACCTAGATACAGGATGTCTTGACCTGCTTGAAGCACTGGCTCCATGGCTTCCACAAACTGGCTTACGTTAACGGCCGAGGTGGTGGCGGGCTTTCCAGCTCGCAATAGGGCGTAACAGGTATCAAAGGGAAGGGCTTTTCCCGCTAGATCATTCTCATAGGACGTACCGTCAATGTTGACGGAAAGAGGGAGAACCGTCAAACCAAGCTCTTGGGCCATGGTGGCGGAAAGGTCGCAGGAAGAGTCGGTAAAAATGGTAAATTCGCGCATGGGCAGCTCCTTCCAGATAGAAAGTTAACGGTGATAACCAAATATGAAAAAATTATACTCCATACCCATGCAAAAGTCAATGTCATGCAAGGTCAAACTCCCGCACAATGGCGCTACGGATGGCTTCCATCACGTCTGGGGTCATGGGCAGTTCGCCGTTATCCAGCATCAGGGCCGCACCATAGATCAAGGAGCGAACCACATATGTTTTACGCCGCTCCACATCCGGGGGCATCTCCACCTGTTGGCAATAGGTGCGTATGATGCTGCGGGTACATTGGCTCAGCTGGGCCATAATGGTGCGGGCGCCAGGGTCCAGGGAATCGTCCCGCAGGGTGATGATGGAGCGAAAATGGGGATTTTCCAGTAAAAATTCGATATAGGCCATGCTGATTTCAATCAGCTGCCGCCGAGGATCTCCCGCGTATTGACTTACGATGGCGGCTTGCTTTTTATGCCACTGCTGTTGGATATACAGCACAATGGATAAGATCAAGTCATTTTTATCCTGAAAGTGCTTATAGGGCGCAGCACAAGAAACGCCGCAGGCATTGGCCACCTGCCGCATGGAGAAATTCTGAATGCCTCGTGCCTCAATTTCCTGGATCCCCGCAAGGATCAGGCGCTCCCGCATGGAAGCTTCCTCATGGGCCATAATGGACCGCGCTCCTTTCCGTCTTTCGTAGACCGGCTATCGCCATGTATTATAGCACAACCGCTCCGCTTGTAAAACCTACTTTCCCACAGACCCAGGGAAGGAGGATTGACAAGGGGGATGGACAAGCACATAATGGAAGATAACGAGGAGGTGTTTCTTATGAAGGTGATCTTATTAAACGGCAGTCCCCACGAGGCGGGTTGCACCTATACCGCCCTAATGGAAGTGGCTAAAGTATTGGAAAAACAAGGAATAGAAACGGAGCTGTTTCAGCTGGGCAAAAGCCCGGTGGCAGGCTGCACCGCCTGCGGGGCTTGCGCTAAGACCCATCGCTGCGTAATAGACGACAAGGTGAATTTGTTTGTGGAAAAGCTGCTGGATGCGGACGGTTTGGTGGTAGGTTCGCCAGTTTATTATGCTGGGCCCGCCGGTCAGGTGACCGCCTTTTTAGACCGGGTCTTTTATTGCAAAGGGAGCCTATATGCCAACAAATTGGGCGCTGCAGTGATCTCTTGCCGCCGGGGCGGGGCTTCCGCCGCGTTTGACCGGCTGAACAAATACTTTACCATTAGCAATATGCCGGTGGTGTCCTCCCAATATTGGAATCAGGTACACGGCAACACCCCAGAAGAGGTATTGCAGGATCTGGAGGGCCTCCAAACCATGCGCACCCTGGGCGCCAATATGGCGTGGCTGCTTCAGTGCATTCAGGCGGGTAAAGCGGCGGGCATTCAGCCGCCGGCGCTGGAGAAGAAAGTGGCTACCAATTTTATCCGGTGATTGCTGCCTTGTTCGCGCTTCCCGGGGCGCCGGGGGGGCGGCGGGCGCGCGCAGCGCGCACAACGCCAGGCCAGGGGGCCGCAGGCCCCCTGACCTGGCGTTGGTTTTTGCCGGGGCCTGCGGCCCCGGCAAAAACGCCGACGCCCCCCCCGGCGCCCCGGGAAGCGCCTGGCATGCCACGAAAAAAAGCCGCTGTAAGCGGCTTTTTTTCGTGGCCGTAAGGCCCTTATTTCACCAAAGACCGAGCTGCGTCGATGACGGCCTGGGTGTTGATGCCGAATTCCTGGAACAGGGTGCCGGCAGGGGCGGAGGCGCCGAAGTGGTCGATGGCGATCACCTTGCCATCCAGGCCGGTGTATTTATGCCATCCAAAGCTGCTGGCGGCTTCCACAGCCACCCGGGCGGTGACGGCGCGGGGCAGGACGGACTCCTGGTATTCCACATCCTGCTGCTCGAACAGATCCATGCAGGGTACGGATACCACCCGCACAGAGATATCTTCCTTCTCCAGGGCGTCGGCGGCTTCCATGATGCATTGCACCTCAGAACCGGAGGCCATCAGGATCACATCCGGCAGGCCGGCGGCCGTATCCCGGAGGATATAGGCGCCCCGTTCCACATCCCGGCTGGTTTCCGCGTATTGGGGCAGGTTTTGCCGGGTCAAAGCCATCACCGCAGGCAGGCCGTGACGCAGGGCGGCGATGTAGCAGGCCGCGGTTTCCTTGGTGTCCGCGGGGCGGAAAACCAGGGTGTCCGGGGTGGCCCGCAGGGCGGCTAGGTGCTCGATGGGCTGATGGGTGGGGCCGTCCTCGCCGACGCCGATGCTATCGTGGGTCAGCACATAGATCACCGGCAGTTTCATCAGGGCGGAGAGGCGCAGGGCAGGCTTGAGGTAATCGGCGAACACCATGAAGGTGGCGCAATAGGGCCTTAAGCCGCCGTAGAGGGCTATGCCGTTGCAGGCAGCCGCCATGGCAAATTCCCGGATGCCAAAGTGGATGTTTTTGCCTGTGCGGTCCCCAGGGGCGTAGAAGGCTTCTCCCTTGAGCTCGGTCTTATTGGAGGGAGCCAGGTCTGCGCTGCCGCCAAACAGGTTGGGAAGATACTGGTTCAGCTTGTTGAGGACGGTTCCGCTGGAGGCCCGGGTGGCGGTGGGCTTGTCCGCTGCAAACAGGCTGTCGTCCTGGAGCAGGGCCTCGGGCAGCTCCTTGCTGTGATAGGCCTGCCACTGGGCATACATCTCGGGATAGGCGGCCTGGTAGGCCTGGAACATGGCGTTGTAGTCCGCCTCCTGCTTTTCAAAGCCGGGCAGCATGGCCGCAAAGTGCTCCCGCACATCCTGAGGGATCTCAAAGGGCGCAGCCTCCCAGTGATAGAATTCCCGCATGGCGGCAATGTTTTCCGCGCCCAGGGGTTCGCCATGGGCGGAAGCCTTGCCCTCCTTGGGGGTCCCGTGGGCAATGTTGGTATGGACGATGATCAAGGAAGGGGTGCTGGTGGTTTTGGCCTTGGCGATGGCCGCCTCAATGGCTGCCACGTCCTCGCCGTCGGCCACCTGCTGCACGTCCCAGCCGTAGGCTTCGTAACGCTTTTGCACATCCTCGGTGAGGGCGATATCCGTACTGCCTTCGATGGTGATCCGGTTGCTATCATAGAGGACGATCAACTTGTTGAGCTGCATCACCCCTGCCAGGGCGGCGGCTTCCGCCTGGACGCCTTCCATCATGCAGCCGTCCCCCATGAGCACGTAGGTATAGTTATCTACCACCGGATAGCCTTCCCGGTTGAAGATGGCAGCCAGATGGCTTTCCGCCATGGCCATGCCCACCGCCATGGCGATGCCCTGGCCCAGGGGGCCGGAGGTAGCTTCCACGCCGACGGTATGGCCGTATTCCGGATGGCCGGGGGTCTTGCTGCCCCACTGCCGGAAGGCCTTAAGATCCTCTATGCCAAGGGGATAGCCAAACAGGTGGAGCAGGGCGTATTCCAGCATAGAGGCGTGGCCCGCGCTCAGAACGAACCGGTCCCTCGCCTGCCAAGCAGGATCCTTGGGGTTATGTTTCATTTGCTTCCAGATGGCATAGGCCATGGGCGCGGAGCCGATGGGCATACCGGGATGGCCGCTGTTGGCTTTTTGCACAGAGTCTGCCGCCAGCATACGAATGGCGGTGATGGCGCGGGACTGGGCTGTCATGTTTGAAACCTCCTGGATAGAAATAAAATAGGAACCAAAACGAAAGAAGGGTTGATGTTACAAAACATCACAATTATGTTTAATGGTATCATCAACCTAAAAAGAAGTCAACCGTCTTCCCGGCAGCTTTCTGGGGAAACCCAGCGCAAGGGGGGAGGCGGGGACCAGCCGGGCCAAGGGATACCCTACAAAAAACAGCGTGGGGGCAAGGGCCCATACATAATAAGTATACTATTTCCCGGGAAAAAAGGGAAGGGTCAAGGCAACCGGGCCAGGGCCAGGAATATATCTAGGCCCCGGGATAGTACCGCCTCGTTAAAGTCAAAGGCCGGGTTGTGCAGGGGGGCAGCTTGTTCCCCCACTCCCAGGAAGAAAAACAAGCTGGGCCGGGCTTGGGCAAAAAAGGAAAAATCGTCCGTGGTCATGCTGGGGGCAGGGAGGGGGGATAGCAGATCCCCCGCCAAGGCGACCAATGCAGGGTCGTTCAACAGGGGGGGATAGCCGGGGCTGAAGGCCAGGGCCGCCTGGCAGCCCTGCTGGGCGGCGGTTTCCTCGGCTAAGGCTTGCAGGCCCTGTTGGGCTTGGGCGAACACCTGGTCGTTGAACACCCGCAAGGTGCCTTCCAGGCGGGTATGGTCGCTGAGGGCGTTGCGCACCTGCCCGCTCTCCATCCGGCCAAAGCCCAAGACCCGGGGCTCTGCCGGGGGGAAGCCGGCGTCCATAAAGGCATAGGCGGCCCGAAGGAATTCCGCCCCTGCCAGCAGGGCGTCGTTGCCCTGCTGCCGGTTGGCGATGTGTATGCTGCGGCCTCGGATGGTAAGGGTCACCTCGCTGCTGCGGGCCATCATGGGGCCGGGCCGGGCAAAGGCCTGGCCTTCCGGAAGCCCGGGCCAAAGATGGCAGCCGAATATCCGGCTTACGCCATAGTCGTCCAGCACCCCCTGGCTACAGATATCCGCCGCCCCGCCGGTGGTCTCCTCCGCCGGCTGGAAGATCAGAAGCAGGTTGTGGGGCAGGCTGTCCCGTATCGCTTCCCAGGCATGGGCCAGGCCCAGCAGCATGGCCATGTGGCCGTCGTGGCCGCAGGCGTGCATGCAGCCCGGGTGCCGGGACCCATAGGCCCGGCCTTCCGCTTCCTGAATGGGCAGGGCATCCAGCTCCGCCCGAAAACCGATGGTATCCCCTTTCCCGCCATCAAAATAAGCGCACAATGCCTGGGGGATGGGATGGAACAACCGGCAGGGCAAAGGGGCCAGGGCCGCCTCCACATAGGCTAGGGTCTCGGGGACTTGCCGGTCCAATTCCGGGATCTGGTGCAGGTCCCGGCGAAAACGGGTAAGCAGGTTTTGCATGGCATAGCTCCTATAGCAAGGATGGATATCAGGGCCCCTTATGGGAAAACACATACCCTTTTTCCCCCTATGGCCCTGTATATCATTGTAAGGCCCCAGGCCGGGAATAGCAAGGGGGCCGGCTAGGTGTAAAGGGAATGGCAGATGGGTTGTAAAAAAAGGATGCTTGACGGAAGGGAAGTCCATATGTTAGCATAAAGCCAAGATAGAGGCGCGGATGCGACGAAGATCGGGGGAGCCGGCAGGCGACGATCCCTTTCCAAAGCAATTCCGCCGAATTCCTTCCGCGGGCGCGCGGTGGGGATGGGGCTGGGGAGAATATCTCCAGGACTGTCTGCAACCCTTGCAGGAGCGCTGTCTGGTTGATTGACGAGGTGTATTTGTATGTTGTTATTTTCCAGCATACCATCCATGGATACCTTGGCCGCCGGGCATTAGCCCGGCGGCCTTTCATATTGCAAAAATTACTTGGAGGAGGCAAAAACAGCATGGGCGTTGTACATAAATACGGCGGCAGCAGCGTGGCTACCCCCGCCCACATCCGGGCGGTCGCCGCCCGGGTAGCCCGGGCATATCAGCAGGGGGAGAAGATCGCGGTGGTGGCCAGCGCCATGGGCAAGAGCACCGATCAGCTGATCGCCCTGGCCAGCCAGGTGGGGGAGAATATTTGTCCCCGGGAGATGGACGCCCTCATGGCCACCGGGGAGCAAAAGACCATTTCCCTTTTGGCCATGGCCCTACAAAACCTGGGGGTGCCGGCCATGTCCTTTACCGGCGCCCAGTGCGGTATGCTCACCAACACCAACCATTCCCGGGCCAAGATTCTACAGATCAAGGCGGACGCGGTGGAAGCCTGCGTGGCGGCGGGCAAGGTGCCGGTGGTGGCCGGCTTCCAGGGGGTCAGCCAGGACGGCTCCATCACCACCCTGGGCCGGGGCGGCTCGGATACCACCGCCGTGGCCCTGGCCGCGGCCCTGGGCTGGGATTGCCAGATCTATACGGACGTGGACTCCATCTTCACCGCAGACCCGCGCAAATGCCCGGGCGCCAAGCCCTTGCACCGGGTCACCTACGAGGAGATGATGGAGATGGCCTCCCTGGGGGCCGGGGTGTTGGAGACCCGCAGCGTGGAGCTGGCCAAGAAATACGGCGTGAAGCTGTATCTGGGCCGTTCATTGGAAGAAGACCTGAGGAAAGGAACCTATATCATGGAATGGAATGAAACCTTTGAGGATATGCCGGTCACGGGACTTAGCATCAAGGAAAACTGCGCCATGTTCACCATAGACGGCCTGGCCCCGGATGGCAGCGGGGTGAGCCGGATCTTCGAACTGGTGGCAGAGCTGGATGTAAACGTGGATATGATCTCCCAGCAGACCCTGCCCAGCGGGGTGCTGGCCTCCTTTAGCTGCTCGGAAGCGGACGCCAAGCTGCTGCTGGGCCGCATGGAGACGGGCGGCTTCCCCCGGCAGCCCCTGCATCAGGGGACCCTGACCAAACTCTCCCTGGTGGGGGTGGGAATGCGTACCCATGGGGGCATCGCCGCCGCCGCCTTTACCGCCTTGACCCAGGCGGGCATCCCCTATTACCAGGTGACCACCTCGGAGATCTCTATCTCCCTCACCGTGGACCAAGCGAATCAGGACAAAGCCATCCGGGTATTGGCGGATACCTTCCGGCTCCGGGAGGACCAGCTGGAAACCCAGCAGGCATGACCATCGGCCGGCATTGCCGGCAAATCATATATACATTTTTATAAGGAGGGACTCCCATGCTTCGTATCCAAGGCTCTATCGTTGCCATCGTGACGCCGTTTAACCAGGACGGCTCGGTGAACTTTTCCAAGCTGGGCGAGCTGGTGGATTGGCAGATCCAAAACGGGACCGACGGGATCGTGGCCCTGGGGACTACCGGCGAATCCGCCACCATGACCGATGAAGAGGACGACGCGGTGTGCGAATACGTGCTCAAGCGGGTGAACGGCCGTATCCCGGTCATCGTAGGCAGCGGCTCCAACTGCACCGCTTCCATGCTGGAGAAAAGCCTGCGCTACCAGGCCATGGGCGCCCAGGGCCTGCTGATCATCGCCCCCTATTATAACAAAACCAACGAGGAAGGCATGTACCGGCACTTTGCCACCGTGGTGGACGCGGTGGATATCCCCTGCATCCTTTATAACGTGCCCGGCCGCACCGGCTGCTCCATTTCCGAAGGGGTGGTCAAACGCCTGGCGGGCCATCCCAATGTGATGGGCATCAAGGAAGCCTCGGGCAATATGAGTTACGCCTGCAAGATCGCCCGGTATCTTGGGCCGGATTTCGCCATGTACAGCGGCAACGACGATATCACCGTCCCCATCCTGTCCATTGGCGGCAGCGGGGTCATTTCCGTATTGGCCAACATCCTGCCCCAGCAGACCCATGACATGGTCATGGCCTATCTCTCCGGGGACACCGCCGCCGCCACCGCGGCCCAGCTACGGTACCTGGAGCTGATCAACAGCCTGTTCCTGGAAGTGAACCCCATTCCCGTAAAAGCCGCCCTCAACATGATGGGCTGGGAAGTGGGGCCCTGCCGGATGCCCCTGTATGAAATGAGCCAAGGCGCTGCCCAGCGTTTGCGGGCTGCCCTGGAGGAAGCGGGGCTGTTGGCATGAACCTAGTGCTGATCGGACGGGGCCGCATGGGCTCCATGCTGTGGGAGCTGGCGGAGGCCGCCGGCCATACCGCCCTGGCCCGGGTGGATGTGGACGACCTGGATACACTGGCCGCCCTGCCCCGGGGGGACGTGGCGTTGGATTTTTCCGGCCCCGGCGCCCTGGAGCAGGCAGCCGCCTATGTGCGTCGCACCGGGACGCCCTATCTTTCCGGTGTAACAGCCTATACTCCCCAGGATATGGACGCCCTAAAAGAGCTTGCGGCCTATGCCCCCATCCTCTATAGCGCCAACTACTCCCTGGGCATTGCCGTATGCAAGCGGCTTTTGCAGATCCTTTCCACCACGCCCTTAGCCGACTGGGATATTGAGGTCACCGAGACCCATCATAACCGCAAGGCCGACGCACCCAGCGGCACGGCCAAGCTTCTGGTGGAAGCCCTGGACCCCCAGCATGGGTTGCAGCCCGTCTACGGCCGGGAAGGTCTTTGCGGCCCCCGGAAAAAGGGGGAGATCGGCATCCATTCCCTGCGGGGCGGCACCGTTGCCGGCGAGCACGCAGTGGCGTTTTTCGGGGAGGACGAAGTCTTTGAATTAACCCACAAGGCCACCAGCCGGCGGGTCTTTGCCGCCGGCGCCCTGGAAGCGGCAGTCCGCCTTTCCAAAATGGAAAAGGGCTGGTATACTTTGGAGGAAGTATTATTTGGAGGTGACCTATGACCAAAATGGACGCCCAGGAACTCATTCGCTACATCAGCGAAGCGGAGAAAAAAACCCCGGTAAAAATATATATAAAGGAAAAGCGTCCCATCGATTACGGGGACGCCAAGGTCTTTGGCCCGGGAGACAAGGTGGTATTCGGAGACTGGCGGGAGCTTGGCCCCATCCTGGAGGCCAATCAGGACGCCATCGAGGATATGGTCATCGAAAACGACCGGCGGAATTCCGCCCTGCCCTTGCTGGACATTAAAAACCTGGAGGCCCGCATCGAGCCCGGCGCCATCATCCGGGAACAGGTGAGCATCGGGAAAAACGCCGTCATCATGATGGGCGCGGTGCTGAACATCGGCGCTTCCGTGGGAGAAGGCACCATGATCGACATCGGGGCCAAGTTGGGCGGCCGGGCCACGGTAGGCAAGAATTGCCACATCGCCGCCGGCGCCATCCTGGCCGGGGTGATCGAACCCGCCAGCGCCCAGCCGGTGGTGGTGGAGGATAATGTGATGATCGGCGCCAATGCGGTCATTGCAGAGGGCGTGCGCATCGGCGCAGGTTCCGTGATCGGCGCAGGCTCCGTGGTGCTGCAGGACGTGCCCCCTGGGGTCATGGCCGCCGGCGCGCCTGCCCGGGTTATCAAGGTAAAGGACGAAAAGACTGCCTCCAAGACCGCCTTGGAGGATGCCCTGCGCAAGCTGTAAAAACCGGCGTAGATTGCTCCCCTTAGGCTTCGTGCCCAAGGGGAGTTTTGTTTGCAAAGGCCGGGGCCGCGGGGGGGGCGGCGGCGTTTGGTGCCCAGGGGCCTTCGGCCCCTGGCCACCAAACGGCAATGGGCCCGGGCGGGGCCTTTGGCCC
>ERZ506979.1340-NODE-1340-length-11100-cov-7.006428_pt1 | contig 11100 bp, 10 predicted proteins | sample MGYA00512887_ERZ506979 | MGnify/ENA metagenome assembly ERZ506979 | reverse complement strand
GTTTGGCGGCCGGGGGCCTTCGGCCCCCCGGCCTGCCAAACCAAAGCCGGGGCCAAAGGCCCCGGCTTTGTGGGCGCTTTGCGCCCCCGCCGCCCCCCCGCAGGGCCGCAGCGGTTCCCCAAAAAGGCAGGACAAAGGCAGACCGTCCCCGCTGGGGAAAATCTACCTTTCTCCCGATAAGCGTCTATTCAAGATCCAGCTCCGGCGGTTCGTCCAGGGTATCCGAAACGTATTTCCCATTCTTCTTGCGCTGGCGCACGCATTCGGAAAGCAGGTATTCGATCTGGCCGTTCACCGAGCGGAAATCATCCTCCGCCCAAGCTGCGATGGCGTCGTATAGCTTGGTGGAAAGCCGCAGGGGGATCTGTTTTTTCTGATTGCCCGCCATGTTAGTACAGGCTCCCGGAGTTGACCACCGGCTGGGCGTCATGGTTGCCGCACAGCACCACCAGCAGGTTGGAGACCATGGCGGCCTTGCGCTCCTCGTCCAACTCCACCACATGGGTTTCATTCAGCCGTTCCAGGGCCATCTCCACCATGCCCACGGCCCCGTCCACGATCATCTTCCTGGCGTCGATGATGGCGGAAGCCTGCTGCCGTTGCAGCATCACCGCCGCGATCTCCGGCGCATAGGCCAGGTAGGTGATCCGGGCTTCCAGGATCTCCAAGCCCGCCTCCTGCACCTTGCTTTGGATCTCATCCCGAATGCGGGCCGCCACCACCTCGCTGGACCCCCGCAGGCTCCCTTCGTCCGCGATGCCGTCCCCGGTGGTATCCACGTTGGGGGCGATGTCATAGGGGTAGATCCGCACGATGTTCCGCAATGCGCTGTCGCATTGCAGGGAGAGGTATTCCTTATAATTGTCCACCGTGAATACCGCCTTGGCCGTATCCACCACCCGCCACATCACCGCAATGCCGATCTCCACCGGATTGCCCAGGCAATCGTTGATCTTCTGTCGGTTGTTGTTGAGGGTCATGATCTTCAGGGAGATCTTCTTTCCCGCCGCATCCCCCGTCACCGTAGCGCCGTTCCCTCCGCTATGCACCGACAAGGTCAGACGGTTCTGGCCCCCGTCCACGTCCCCGCTCTGTTTGAGCCGGGTCTTGGCCGCCGGGTTTACCGCCACGCAGAAGGGATTGACGTAATAGAAGCCCTCCCCCTTAAGGGTGCCCACGTATTTGCCGAACAGGGTCAGCACCAGGGCCTCCTGGGGCTTAAGCACCTTCAGGCCGCATAGGAAAATCCAGCTGAAGCTGACCCACAGGATCCCCAGCACCAGAAGGAATACCCCCAGGGCCCCTTCCACATGGGAGCCGCCAAAGGTATCCACCAGGCTGGAACCGATCACGCAGAGAAAAATGCTTGCCACAAAGGCCAGGATCCACAGGACCAGCGCCCGCATACCATGGTTTTTATTGGTGAGAATCCTTTCATTCATAGCCGTAGCCTCCGATTGATTTGATATCATTATAATATCATCATGCTATAACCCTGTCAATCCCTTTTCCAAAAAGAAAAGCCCTGGCCCAAACTGGGCCAAGGCTTGCCGTTAAGCCGGTTCTTGCGGGGCTGCCTCCGGCGGCCCGTTCGCCGCCCCTTGGGCGGGGGCGTCGGATGGCTGGCCCTCCGGCGGGGCCTGTTCTGCCGGCGCATTGCCGGCGTCCTTCGTAGCGCCGTCCGGGGCCTGGCTGCGTTCCGGCCTGTCCCCGGGCATCTGGCCCCCCCGGTCGCCGCTAAAGCCGCCGCCCCGGCCGCCCATGTTCATGGAGCCCAGGTCGCTAAGGCTGAGGCTTCCCGTATCGATAAGGGCGGAGGAATCCGCTTGCTGGCCCGCCTCCGTGGCGGGGATGGTTCCATCCAGCTGGCCCCGTACGCTTTGGGCCCGCAGCTGGCAGAAGGTGCGGAGGGCCTCTACGCCCGTCTGAAATTCCTCATAGGAATAGAAGGCGCTGGGGTCCTGCTCCACATAGGGGCTGATGAGACTTACCGCCTGCTCCAGCACCTGTTCGAAATGGACGCTTTCAAAGTACCCGCTAATGAATTCGTCAAAGATGGCGTGGTACTGTTCCAGGTAGGTCTCGTTGGCCAGCAGCTGGCCCAGGAGGGGCCGATCCTCCAGGGTGGTGCCGGAAACCGGGGTGTCGATGGGATAATTCACCGCCGAGGACGCAGCGTCCCCGCTTCCCCTGCCGCTGAAGGTGCCGAAGGCCAGGTTATAGTCCCAGGCGATCATGGATAGGCGGCCATCCTCCTCGTAGAGGTAGTAATTATGGGTCATGGTGCCGGTGTAGCTATCGAAGCTCACCACGAAATTGTGGGCCACAAAGTAGCGGAGCACTTCGTCGATATCCACCACTTCCTCCAGGTTTTCCCCGGTGGAAAGCTGCTTAAGGGAGGCGATAAGCCGGGCTTGGTCCGCAGGGGTAATGTCGGTTTTGGCGGAATCAAAAATGTTGGAATAGCTATCCGGGTCATCGTCGATGTACTGGAGCGCCACGTCGCTGCTGCCCGAGCGCCCCGGCCCGCCGCCAAAGCCGCCGCCCTTGCCGCCGCCAAACTCCATGCCCTCCGGCGGGGTGCCCATGTCCTCCGGGTCAAAGTCCGCCGGGAACTCGAAATCCCCGAAATCCATGTCGCCGGGGTCAAAGTCCGCCGGGGGTTCGAGATCCCCGAAATCCATTCCTGCCTCCGGCGTTGCATCCGAAGCGGCTGCGGGCTGTTCGCCCTCCGCTGCCGCCTGCGCCCCATCCCCTTCCTGGAATTGGAGGCGCATATCCTGCATGTCATTGCGCAGCTGCATGGAATCCGGCTTATACAGCTCCCCATAATCGCTGCCATAGTTCCGCTGGAGGAATGCCTCCTCAATGCCCTCCACCGCCAGGTATAGGCCCCAGGCCTCCCCGTTCACCGTGATATTGACGAAGCTGGAAAGGGGCGCGTCCGCGCCGATGTAGTTCATCATGTCGTATACCAGGTAATCCTTCAGGTAGGTGGTATCGTAGATCAGGTTGTTCAGGGATAGCTTATCCAGGCCATGATAGGTCTGGCCGGATACATAGTGGTCAAACTCCACCTTGAAGCTGTAGCGTTGGCTGCCCATGCTGGAAACGCTGGAAAGGGAGGTATTCCCCTTGGGCCGGATGGCCGCGTTGCCGATGGTTTCCCCGTCGATGACCAGGGTGCAGGGGATGTAGGTCTTACTGGCGGCCTCGGACAGCATTTGCCCCCATTCCGCCACATCCACCTGGATATCCAGGGTATGCATCCGGGTATCGTCAAACAAGCGGGTTTCGTACCCCAGCTCCACCTCTGCGGCCTGGACGCCCAGCGCGTCCGTATAGCAAAACAGGATGGTGAACACCAGGGCTAACACAACGATCCCTATGCATATCCGGTCCGTAAATTTGCTTCGTATCAAATGGGCCACCTCCTTATCGGGGCGTTAACCCATGTAGTCCCCGTTATAGCTCACCAGCGTTGCCCTGGATACCCCGGGGATGGCCGCCAAGCTGTTCATAAATGCCGTGCTGTTTTCCTGCAACCGCACCTCCACAGTAAGCTCTATGCCTTCTGGGGAGACGCTTTTGGTCTTTACCACCTGTTTTTTCGTACCCTTTGCCAGGGTTTCCAGCACCGTGTCCTCCGCCTGGGCGGATAGGCCGATCACCGCCATATAGGGCTGGTCGTTGCTCTTATGGTTGACGAAGAGCAGCAGCACCGCCCCGATGAGCAGGCTGCCGATCACCCCCAAGGGGATCAGTCCCGCCGCCAGCACGATGCCCGCGCCGATGGCCCAGAACAGGAAGGCGATATCCAGGGGGTCCTTAATGGCGGACCGGAACCGGACGATGGACAAAGCGCCCACCATGCCCAGGCTCAGCACCACGTTGCTGGTGACCGCCAGGATCACCAGGGTGGCGATCATGGTCAGGGCGATGAGGGTCACCCCAAAGGTGGAAGAATACATGACCCCTTTGTAGGTTTTCTTATACACAAAGAAGATAAACACCCCCACCGCAAAAGCCAGGGCCAGGGCAATGGCCATATCCAGCAGGGAAACGGCGGTCACGTTCTCCAAAAAGCTGCTTTTGAATATATCCTGAAAGGTCATCGTTTGCTCCTCCTATTGATTTTACCTTATCCGAACCTGCGGCATTGTACGTATTTGGAAAAGGCCGTCCAGGGCCGCCCCTCCAAGTGGATCGCCTGCCGGATCAGGTCCGGCAAAAATGCGTCGTATTTCACCTCCAGCACAAGGGGCTCCCCATTTTCTGGGGCTGCCGCAGGCACCAGGGTTGCTTGGGCGGCATCCAAGCAACGGGCATAGATGCCGGTGCGGATATCCCGGTCGATGGTGATCCGAACATTTCCCGGGGCATAAACAAAGGGTTCCCGCCGGTAGACGGTAAGGGTTACCGGCCGCAACCCGCGGCAAAGCCTGGCGTAAAACTCCATAAGCAGGGGATCTTCGCACCGCTTTAGGACCTGCGGCCTGCCTGCCAGGACGGCCTTGGCCTGGTCTAGGGGCAGCGAAGCGCTGCGCTTTTGGCATAGGTTGCCCCGCTTGCTCTTCTTCTCCAGCCGGAGAAAGGATAGGTCCCCATTATAGTACCGCAGCCGGAATTTATCCCGGTTTTCCACCCCGTCCAGCTTCTGCCGCAGGGCCGTATCCTGTAGGTCGTCGAAGTATAAGCTGTATACCCGGTATTCCCCGGCCGACGCATGGGGATCTTCCAAGCCCAAAGGCCGCAGCCGGGATAAAAGGAGCTGCCGGTCCTGGGGGCTGATCTGAAACTTATATTCATGACGAAATTCCATGAACGCCTCCTTGTTCTCTAGCTTGGATTTTTAACGCCTTTGACAGTATATCCAGGAATTGTGGCAAAACCATGGTACATTGGTGTGGGTATTTTTACAAATTTTCGCCTGCGGCATAGGAGCCCCGTAGGGTCCTGGGCGGCTTCCAGCCAAAAGAAAAAGCGGCCGCAAGGCCGCTTTTTTCCAGCTATCGGGCATATCCACCCGTTTCCTTATGCTTTTTTCTTAAAGAGCTTGCTGCGGAACAAGATCACCAGCATAACCGCCAACAGCAAGGTCACCAGGCCCAGGGTGATCCAGGACATGGTAAGGCTCTGGGCCACCACCCCCATGAGTAGCAGCATGGGGAAGCCGAATACGATGGCCCACAGGTTTTGGTACACCAGGTTGCCGGAGGCAGGGGTCTTGTATTGGGGGTCCGCCTGGCGCAGCAGGATCAGGCCCGTGCTGGCGGTGCCTGTGAGCATGCCGTACATGGCCAAGAACTGTTCCCCTTCATATTTGCTGAACAGCTGCCGGCAGATCCACCGCACGAACCAATAGGTCCCCGCCGTACCCGCGATGCAGATCAGGAGCAAGGGGATGATAAACTCCTTATGCAGGAAGGCGGAAAGGTTGATGGCTGCAATGGAGGTCACCACCATCAGGTCGAAGGTGAGACCGGAGATCCGGTTCAGCATAAAGTTATTGGTATATTCCCGGTTCATATAGCCTGCCTTTTTCAGCCCCCGCATCATGGCTTTGATCACGGCGGCAAACAGCATGCCAAATAGGAAGTTAAAGCCCCAGATCAAAGGCTTGACCGTACCCTCGAAAAAGCCGCCCAAGGAATCCAGTCCCAGGGATATCAACCACATCAACCCGTAGCCCAGCATATAGGCGGTAAATACCAAGCCAAACTGCACCGTAAGCTTATCCAGGGATTCGGCAATGGGGATCTCCCCTTTCTGGCTCACCATATCCACGGAAATATCCTCCGCTTCATCCAGGTTTACGCCTTGGACCTTTATCAATCCCTTTTTCCGCATGGATTGCAGGTAGATCACCCCGCCGATGCTGGAGGCCACAAAGCCCAAAGCCGCCACGGAAAGGCCGAAACTGGCCCCATTTTGGAAGGCAGGATAATCCGTTGCGGTCTGGTAGATCACGCCCCAGTTAAAGGCCTGGCCCGGTCCCTGGCCAAAGCCCATGGGCAGTAGGATGCCCGCTGCAGCCCAGTTGCCCAGCACATAGTGCAAGCACAGGGTAATGCCCAAGCCCATCACAGCCTGAAGCAGGTAAGTGGCTACCGTGGTGACGCCGGAATTGAAAATATCCCGGTTTCGCTCCTTGCCGGACTCCTTTTTCCCGGTCCGGAAGGAGAGGGCCACCAGGCCCAGGCCCAAGCCATGGTAGGTAATGGCTTCCAACGTGGCGGTCTTAAACAGGGCCTTTCCAGTGATCCCCGAATAAAGCCCCACCACCAGCAGCATCAAAAAGCCGCCGATCACCGCGCTGGGGATCAAGGAACGGTTGATCAGGCTGATCTTACGCCGCAGCACGTTGCCCAGCAGCATGGCCGCAAAAAGAAAGCCCAGGGCAATCATCAGCTCCCAGATCTGCCCATCCCAAAATTGCACTTCGCTTGTCATGAATCCACCTCCTATTTATCCAACCGGTCCCATGGCTAAGGCTGCGGATCTTCCCGTAAGATCCGGTACAGCTGATCATATTTCCGGCCGCAAAAGGTCTTATCGCCCTTTACTTCATAGTAATCGTCCCCGCATGTACATACGATGGTGTTCCGGCCATAGATGCTCATGTCCGAAATATCCGCCGCCGGCAAGGCGCGTCCGCCCACATATAGGGTGGTGGCGCTGAAGCTGGCGGGGCCTGTATGCTGATAGATCACCTGGTTTTTATTATCCAGCTGGGTCAGGGTGACGGACGCATCCTGGAAGATGGGCATCTCTCCCGCTTCAGCCGCCATTTTCCGAAGCTCCGCCTCCTGCCACCGGTCCCATTCCTCTTCGGTGGAGAAGGGGCCGTCTCCTTCCAGGCGGCCATACTCCGTATAGGTCATCCGGGCGCCGCAGGTGCAAGACAATGTATTCCCCTGGCTCTTTAGGCCGCCGATTTTCTTACAACAGGGACACATAAATAGGATGGTCTCCAAAAATTCCGCCCGGCGCTTTCCCCGGTACCGTATGGGATTGGCCGCCTGGCGGGCATGGGCATCCTCCCCCAGATCCTTTAGAATATGGGCGTTCACAGCATCCACCGGCATTTCCTTAAGCTGTTCCGGGGTATATTTGTTTACCAGATGCCCCGTCACCTTGCCCCGGCGCAAATATTTCGCCCAACGGGGATGGGCAAAATAAGCCCCTTCGATCTTATAGGTATATACCGGCACGCCGGCTTTTTTCGCCAAGGCGCCGGTGGAGGGCAAGATAGGCATGGTTTTGCCGGTAAAGGAGCGATTCCCCTCTGCGAACAGGCATACGCTATCCCCCTGCCGAAGGGTACGGAGGATCTCCAGGGCGGTGGTATAAGCCACGGTGCCCTTGCGCCTGGATATGATGCCAAAGCAGGCGTCCAACAGCCAGGTAAGGAATCCTAGCCGCTGTAAATGGTCGCTGGCCACAAAGCACATGGGCTGCTTAAAAGCGCAGGCCACCGCCACCGGGTCCAGGGTAAGATTATGGTTGGCCAGCACCAGATAAGGCGGCTGCGCCTGGGAAAGGTCCTGTGGGGTGTAATGAATGATGCGCCGATAAATCGGCGCAACGGTTGCATATAGAAAGCCATACAGGCCTTTTTGAAAACGGTTGAGTTTTGGTTTGTGTGTTCCCATGGGCAATCTTCCTCATCATTCAGCAGACAAAATCCAGCGGCATCCTCTTAAATCAACCAAAATGCCGGGAATTTTCGCCATAATCGGCATTAGTATTATATCGAATCGCCCACCAAAAGAAAACATTTATTTTTGTTAAGCTTCCCCCTGGGCTGTCTGGTGGATTGGCAGCTGAATCCAAAATTCCGTACCGCCGCCCCATTCGCTTTGCACCTGCACCTGGCCGTGATGGGTTTGAATGATCCAGGCCACCATGGACAGGCCCAACCCGCTGCTGCCATCTTCCCCAGCCCGGGCAGGGTCTGCTTGCCAAAACCGTTCCCATATATGGGGCAGCTGCGCCTGGGTCATGCCGATGCCATCGTCCCGGATCTTGCAATCCAGCCACTCTTCCCTGTGGCGCAGCTCCATCCACACGTTCCCCCCTGGGCGGCCAAACTGGATGGCATTGGACGTAAGATTGATCAGCATCCGCATCATGAGCATTTCGTCCGCCTCTAGGACGCAGCCAGGCTCTGCTTTCGGATGCAGGGTAATGCCCTTGGCCCGAGCCGCGGTGGCTAGGCTCTCCGCCACCAGCTCCAAGGTGGCCCCCAGATCCACCTGCTCCATCTGGATGGGTTGGGTGTTTGCATCCATACGGGAAAGGGTCAATAGCTCCTTAACCATATAGCTGAGCTTTTCCGCCTGGGCCTGGATGGATAATAAGGACCGGCGTTGTTCCTGGGGGTCCGATTCCTGCAAGGCCAACTCGCATTGGGTGCGGATCACCGTCAGGGGGGTACGCAGCTCGTGGGATACGTCGGAAGTAAAGCGCTTTTCCTGCTCAAAGGCCCGTTCCAGCCGTTCCAGCATGCCGTCAAAGGCACGGGATAGCTTTGCAAACTCATCGTTTCCCTGTATATCCAGGCGCCGGGACAGGTCCGACCCATCCACGATGTTGGTGGCGGTCTCCGCCATCCGGCCAATGGGGCGGAAGGCACGCCGGGTCACCACATAGCCGCCCAATACGCCCACCAGGATCAACGGCACCACCATCCATAGGAATATATTGGTGGAATAATCCTCCATGCTGGTAATGGAATCCAAATTCATACTGGTACGGACCCATACCTGTACCTGAGGGGAAAGGGTGTAGAACACATCGTATACATACCAAATGCTCCCGCCGTCCCCCTCCACCCGGCGCATGGCGCCCGCCTCCAAGGGCGCGTCAAAATCCGGCACCCGGCCGTAAAGGGTGACCCGGCCGCCGGCATCCATGACGGTGACTTTTGCGTAATCGATATCGTCCAAATCGTCGTCCAGCTCCAGCACCCCATGCTCCAGCTCGATCTCCTCCATGGCCTCCTCCGCAGCCCGGCGCAGGGTGGTGCGCACATAATCGTCCGCCTGCTTTTTGATGCTGCCCTGGAGCAATAAAAACACCAGCACCGCCATCGCCACCAGCACCGCCGCCGACCAAACCAATACCCGCTGCTTGACGCTCAATCGCTTCATGGCTGCTCCCTTATCACATATCCCACGTTCCGCACCGTGTGGATCAGCTTCTTCTCCTGCCCCTCGTCCACCAGCTTGCGCAGCTTGCGGATGTACACGTCCACCACGTTGGAGCCGCCTTCATAATCGTAATTCCATATATGGTCCTCGATCCGCTGACGGGAAAGGACGATCCCTTGGTTGCGCATTAGATACTCCAAAATGGCGTATTCCCGGCCGGATAGATACAGCTCCCTTTCCCCCCGGAACACCTGCCGCCGGTTTCCATCCATCACCAAGTCCCCCACCTGGAGCCGGTTGGTCAGGCTCTTGCTCTGCTGGCGGATCAGCACCCGGATCCGGGCCAACAGCTCTGCGCCGGCAAAGGGCTTGACCAGATAATCATTCGCCCCTGCGTCCAAGCCCTTCACCCGGTCCTCTACGCTGTCCCGGGCCGTTAGCAGCAGCACCGGCACCCCGTTCCCCTCCTGGCGCAGCTGCTGCAAAAGTGTCAAGCCGTCCAGCTTGGGAAGCATGATATCCAGCACCACCGCGTCATAGGGCGTCACGGAAATATGATGCTTTGCATCCAGCCCGTCATAACACCGGTCCACCCCATAATGCTCGTTGGTCAATAGCTTATATAAGGCCTCATTCAGGCTTTTGTCATCCTCTACGATCAGGATCCGCATGCTGCTCTCCGTCCTTTCCTTTCTTCTGCTATTATATTATACAGCCCTATATGAAACCAAGATGAAAAGGGGCTTTTTTTGATAAGGGTTCCCATTGTTTGGATCTTGGGCAAACCCCGCCGCATCTTCCCGATGCAAAAGCCGGGATGCGCCATTCTTTTCCTATATAAATTGTGAAAAATACTCCCATTGCCAAAAAATAAATCTCAAAAAAATTTTTGCGCTTTCATGTTCATTTCATTTTTGCGGTTTATCCTAACGCCATCGAAGCAAACGAGAAAGGACCTACGGACATGAAATGCCACTGCAAATTCCCAGCGAGCCAGGCGGGGCGCGCGCCCGCCGGCCCTGGAGCATCCCGTCTAAACCGGCTAAAGCTTTAACCCAGCCGCCCACAGACGGATATAAGAACCCAAACAACCAAACAAAAACAAACCATCCAGAATTTAGAAAAGGAGAACTAAAACCATGAAAAAATTCCTCTTGATCGCCCTTGGCGCCACCATGCTGCTGACCGCCGCCTGCGCGGCTCCCGCCGCCCAGTCCAATACGGATACCGCCGCCCTAGAAGCCCAGCTGGCCCAAATGGAGCAGGAAATTGCGGATCTGCAATCTCAGCTGGACACCGCTGCCGCCGATCCGGCCGCCCAGCCCAGCGATGACGCCAACACCGCTGCCCCCGCCGTTCAGGACGAGGCGTCCGCAGCCGTTTCCCCCACTTCCGCCCCTACTGCGGCGGAGCCGGCTGCTTCCACTTCCCAGTCCGCCGGCACCACCAAGACCATGGACGATTATGACTTAGCGTCCCTGCAAGCCAGCACCGCCGCCCTGGTGGAAAAGGCCAAAGCAACCACCCCCGGCAATGACGCCAGCGCCAACTATGACACCTACCGGGCCATGGACCGGGAGCTGAGCGATATGGAGGATCAGCTGGATCGTTGCGAGGACGAGGCGGAGCACGATTACCGGCAGGGCCTGCTGAGCCGCACGGAACTCAAGGATCTGGAGCGGGAGCTGGAAAAGCTGGAGGATGATCTGGATTGGGCGGAAGACGATCTGGAATACCGGTTCGGCATCGACGACTAAGCCCCCAGCCAACCTGCCGGCCCAACCGGCATAGAAACAAGCCATACCTGGAGGCGGCGAAGTATGAATTCGCCGCCTTGGCTTATGCAAAAGCCCAAGGCGGGCCAAAGGCAGCGGATGTAACGTCCGCTGCCTTTGGCTGTCGAAAAAGTGGCTTGCGCCACTTTTTCGAGGTTTTCATAGCTCCC
>ERZ506979.1335-NODE-1335-length-11139-cov-3.194064_pt1 | contig 11139 bp, 7 predicted proteins | sample MGYA00512887_ERZ506979 | MGnify/ENA metagenome assembly ERZ506979 | reverse complement strand
GAAAAATGTTACGAAATGAGCGCTAAAAACTCATCTTCGCTCATTATCTGTACACCCAGCTTTTGCGCTTTTTCTAATTTAGCGGGTCCCATATTTTCTCCTGCCAGGATAAAACTGGTCTTGGCAGAAATGCTACCTACATTTTTTCCTCCATTCTTCTCTATTAAATCTTTATATTCAGGTGGCAGTGCATAATCGGGATAAATGAACTGAATAGTCAGATTCCTTTTCATTGAAAAAAGAACAGCCTCTTTCAAGTCACTCAATGCAATCAGTTTTCTTTCTGTCTTTGCGTTTGAATAATGACAATACGAAACACTTGTATCGTCTAATAATACAATCAAGTATTGGAGCATGTTTATCGTAGTTTATAGTGAAGCTTATTCCAATAATAATTATTTGCACGTACTCTCGCTTTATGCATCTTACATATGGCTGTGCTACGTTGGTAGATAGTAGGCGTTTCGGCAGCGTCATAGTTTTCTCCCTGGCACCAGGCACAACCTCCTGCTACTTCACAGTCAATGCACTCTTGCGTGCTTTGAGTACAACGGTCAAGTGTCAAGAATGGACGAAGTTTGTTTGGGTCGATCCCATCGTAAACATTACCAATAATCCAAGCCTTTTTGTTCCGAAGGGAGTATTGTGCAAACCGTGTACATGGATAGAAATTGCCTGCCGCATCAATGGCAAGCATCTTTCCTGCACCACACCAATTCTGATTCTGGAGCACACAATCCAAAGGATTACCAAGATATTCGCTAAAGAAAGAACAAGCATAGTCCTTATAGTAACCTTTTTCAATGATAGCATCTGCCAACAGTGTTAGCTGATCTTCAAATAAAAGATCATCACCATCCCTCCATACATCCTCAAAAACACAGTTGATGTTAACTTCATGAATACCTAGAGAGTAAAGATGAAGCACACTCTCTTTGATATAGGGTATATCCGCACTGCTAATGGTTACTTTGGTTGCCGCCTGCGGAAATTGACTTAGCCAAAGAGGTATATTACGAACTACATCTTGGTATGAACCCTTACCTGAGATTTTATAGATACGATTCAAATCGTGCTTTATGGCTGTTCCATCTATGGTAATGCCAACGCTTAAATGTTGCTTGTTCTTGGCGATAAATCGTTGAACCTTATCTTCATGATAGTTAATGCCATTGGTAGAGAAACTGAGCCGATAGGAATTAAACCAATGATGATTGCGGCTGAACATTTCCACCTTTATATAATCACAGATTCTGTCAATCAGATCTATTTCAAGAAAAGGCTCGCCACCGATAAAATCCCATATTACAGACTCTTCCTTAAATTCATCTTCACGACTAAGAATATAATCGATCGCCTGCTTTGCTATCTCCCATGACATTCTTTCTTTCGAATTCTTGCCTACGAGATAGCAGTATTTACAGGCTAGTTGACAGTCCTTGGTCACTATGAAGGTGATGGATTTAGCTCTTCCTGATTCCCAGTCAACGCTGTTATTCTTTATATCCTCCATTTCTTCACTATTAACTCCAAAATATTTAATAGTAACTGATATGTTTACATCCCGTACAGGTTACTTTACAACCACCATAACAGGTTGAGACACAAAGTTGTCTACAAGTTGTTGTACAGCTCTGAGCACAATCATTAGCGCAGGCAGCAACACATGAGCCAGAACAACTATTTGAACAGCCACCAGAACAAGAACAGTCAGAAGACTTCGCTGAGTCTTTACATTCATTACTGCAATTAGAGCTACAATCAGAACAAGAAGAAGACCTTGCCGCATCTTTACAGCCATCATTACACCCGTCATTACAGGTGGTTTTGCAACTCGCTCCGCAGCCATTTTTAGCTGTGCCCACACAGCTACTGCTGCAATCTGAACCGCAACCACTCTGTGCGGTACCTGTACAACTATTGTTGCAACCAAGCACCTCTTCATCGTCTTTGCTGCAAGAGCTTAATAAGTTTGGTGCCAAAGCTACTAATCCCAAGAATGGGATTGTTTTCTTTATAGTCACCTTGAGAAAATCCCGACGTGATATGTTCATTATTACAATTTATTATATACCAACATCCATCAATTAATTCACATAAGATTTACTAGGCACAACCAAATGATAACGAAGAGAATTTTCCATATTCGTAAACACTATTTCACCTTCAGTTAAGAATTTCATATACTTTGAACTACCTTCATACTCCCACCACATACCAAATTCTTGCTTTATCTCAAAACTGCCAGTCCCATTCGACAAATAAATCGACGTAGAATAATCCGTTGTCTTAGATATTGTCACATAATTATTTGTCGTCACATGATAGGTTCCTACAGGCTGAATTGTGTAAGTATAGGTGTAGAAAAAACGATAACGTGTATATTTAATATTTTGAGAATCATACCAATCATAAGCCTCATATCTCTTATACTTTCTACTATATTTTACATCTCTCCCAATAGTCTGAGCAGACACTTCATCATCATAATAATTGACTTTAGAACCATTTAAATTATAAGCTCTTATATAATAGGAAGTTCCTTGCTTCAAATTTGTTAACGTTAAATGAAGTTTACCATCACTACTAGTTGTTGCAGTTGTAATGTTATCTGTTATTCGAGGATCAGGACTAGTCCCATAACAAATTTTAAGAGAAGTAATCCCTTTTATACCAGGAGAAACTAAAATTATTTTATCCACATATATGTCTGTCGGTTCAAAATGAGTTTTGATAACTCCAGTCGTAGCAAACACACCCTGTTCTCCATAATACACTTCTCCTTTCACTTTAGCGTAAATACGTACATAATAAGTGGTTTCAGTAGTTAGCTCATTTAAGGTATATTCTATATTATTATTGGATAAGACAACCTTTGTATCATTGATCGTTGGCATTTGAGACGTAGAATAGCAAATACCTGTTTCGTCCGTCTGAAGACCGAAAGTTTTAATCGTTCCTTCAATATAAGCTGTATTGGTAGTGATAGAGGAAACCTTAGGTTCGGATATTTCAACCGAAACTTTTGTTGTAAATGTCTCTTGGTCCCCATATTTCGCAGTTCCATCAACGATCGCATAAATACGAACATAATAAGTTGTACTAGGTTCCATGCCCGTCAATGTATGAGCAATTTCATCACTAGATAAAGGGACTTTCTGATTCTCTATTGTCGGAGATTGAGAAGTAGAATAACAAATACCACGTTCTGTAACCTTAACACCAAAGACTTCAATGTCTCCTGTCACAAATGCTGATATCGAAGTGACATCTGAGACTTCCGGTTTAGAAATATCCACCCCTTTACCACGAACTGTGATTTTACATGATGCTGTCTTATCTCCATCATTGGTCGTTGCCGTTATAGTAGTATTACCTTCGGTTATAGCTGTTACGACTCCCTTCCCGTCTACAGATGCAACCTTATTATCACTAGATTCCCATGTAACAGTTTTATCTGTCGCAGTACTCGGGACTATGATTGCTTCCAATTGCAAATTATCTCCGGCGACCAAAATCTCTTCCGTTTCGCTAAGCGAAACTCCCGTCACATTAATAATCTTATCTGTAACCGTTACTTGACATTTTGCAGTCTTTCTTCCATCAAGCGCAGTTACTGTAATTGTACTCTCTCCCAATCCAACGCCAGAGACCATTCCTGTCTCATCTACAGTTGCGATATCAGGAGCACTGGAACTCCAAGTATGTCCTTGATTGGGAGTATCGGCAGGTGTAAAAGAAGCGATCAGCCTTTCTCCCTTGCCTTTTTCTAAAATTAAAGAAGACTTATTCAATGCAATGTCAGGTGCTGCTGCCAAATCATCATCTTCATTTTTACTACAGCCTTCTACAGACATAAAGACAATAAACAAACAGAAAAGGAAATAATAATAATCTTTTTTCATGTTTTGAATGTGTGTTTATTAATTATTAATGAGACAAAAATACAAAAATAAGAAAAAGAAAAAAAGCTCAATAAACATGAATTGTGATCATACAACGCTTTTCCGTGACTAATCTGACGAAATATGTGATTAAACAGATAAAAAAACTATATACCTATAAAATGCCCTGTTGCATCACTGCAGCAGGGCATATCTTGTCTTATAGAGACAAATTAATTAAGAGAGAGTTTATGTAATAGAGATTTATTCAATTTCCGTAGCTTTATTAATGCGGTAGATCAACAGGTCATAATGAGAACGATCTGCCTCAGGAGCCGTCGAAATTGCTTTCTTGAGCATGTCTTTCGTACGCATCAACAAGTCAAAATAGTAAGCAGCTATTTTTGTCTGGTTGGTATAGATCGGTGGAATTGAAGAAAAGCCTGCTACTTCTTCTGCATTTTGCAATGAATACATCTTCATATCCACCTTTCCGCCATTTCTCAAAGCAGCCAGATTGATCTCCGGTTTGCCGGTAGCCGCAAATCCTGTTTTTGAGGCTTTGAAACTACCAATAGGCGCAGTTGCTGTCGATGTTGAAATAATACTTTCCAGAAACGCTGTCTGTAGTGCTCTCTCGAAATTCTCCAACGGACGATGCTTCAAGACACCTTCCCAAACAATTCCATAGATATCATCCAGATATTCCGAAGCAGTATATGCTGCATCCGGGAAGCGTTCTGTACAAACCTCGACATAAGGCAGACGTCCGAAAATACCATTAAAGATATCCAAACGTAAACGGTCAGCCTTCTTATCTGAAATTTCAAATTCATTCAAATGAGCGGTATCGTCCACCCAATCCAGATTCTTTGCCAGTTCCAATGCTTTACTCAAAGCTGCTTTCTGTTTCTCACGATCTACCATTGAATAACTTGGTATCGCATCCTTCTCGCGAATATCATTCAAGTAAATACCGCCAATATAACTCAGTATTGCATAAATACGCCCGCTCAGTCTTTCACTAAGGGCAGAGTGTACACGTCTGCGCATTAAAAAATCGCGGTCTTCCTTGGCAAACCAACTATAATAGTTTTCAAATCCTTTGCGAACATTAGGAAGCATATAGTCGAATGATTTCAAATGGTCATCTCCCAGACTTCCGCGACTATTACGAGGATCAGAATCAAAACGTGACTGATTACGTATATAAGCATAATATGGATCTCCCGTATGTTCACGAATCCAGCTATCCAATGTCTCTTTTTCTTCCTGCAATGAAGAAGCATAGATAGGTTGATATAAATATTTAATCACCAGTTCGTCATATGGACCAGGCTTTGTATTAACCAGACACACTCCATTACGAACATCCTCCTCCGTAGCTACGTCATTAATGATTACGCCTCCCATAACAGAAGAAGCGAGACCATACTTTTGAGTAAAGCTTGCCGAACGCAACGAATCCACCGGATAAGCACAGGAAGCTCCCCAGTTCATTGTAAGTCCCAATCCGGTTCCTACAGCCTGAGCAATAGCAGCCTGAATCAACTCACCCTGTATCTCCTGCGGGAAAACAGTAGTACGCACACGAGGATCAATAGCAACAGTGGCCCCTATACGGTCAGCATACTGAACACTGATCATATTTGCATTAATCAGAATAGACGCGTTCAATATTTCACCGGTACGTGTATCTGAGTGTATTGTTGTCTGTGCCGAATTCAGCCAAGAAGCCGAATAACGTATTGTCATACAGTCAAAGCTGTTTGCATTGAACAATGTGTCATTCTTCGGGAATTCTTTCACACAAATAACATCTTTAAAGCCGATCTTCTCAAATGCCTTATTCCACGATTCCGCACCAGCCTTGATATACGGATTCCATTTGACAGGCATCAGACTGTCGATATAGAACACCAGTTGTTTGACTGGCCGAACCAGCTCGCCACGGCGATAGGCAGCAGAGTCGGAAGGCTCGATACGCCAGCGTTTTGCATAGCGTATACTCTTCACTTCCTGAGTTGCCCCTGAATAATCACTTTTCAATTGTGTAGTCAATCCCAAACGTGAGTCAGCCAGGCGAGGAGTCATCGGCTCCTCGGGCAGAATACAAAGCATTTTAGTGACGACCGCTGTCAACGGTACGTCTTTGTACATATTGTATGCGCCCATCAGCGTATGGTCGACAGTATATGACAACTCTTCACGTACACTTATATGATTTTCTGAAGCCGATACACCCAAAATAGCAGATTTATCCGATTGCAGAGAATGATCGCGCGACACGAATCCATAGTATCCGTTAGCCGATGTCGAAGGGAAAGGTTTGGTAAAAGCAGATCCCTCCAAAAATAATCCCTTCATATCTACCACAAGTGCAGAACTATCCGGAGTGCAAGCCAATACCTTAAAGCTTTTGAAAATACCCGGATTATGCGCATTGTCCAACGCACGTGCGATATAAGCATCACCACTGGTATTTACCGGCTTACTCAATAAAGGCATACGTGCCACAAGAGTAGAATCGATCATCTCAAAACGGAAACGTACGTCGGTACCCCCTAACTGTCCGGGAGCTCCTTCACCACCGTCACTCGTATTTTCAATAGAAGAAGCAAACAGCATCTCACGGCCTAACATGGCAACCGGGAACTCCACATACACTTTCCCTTCCACCTTATGAATAGTCATCAGCCCGTGTGCTGTCTGAACTTTCTTATTCTTGAACAGCTTCTGATATGGTGTCAGATTTTCCTTCTTATCTTCTTTTTTCTTCTTTTTAAAAGGCCAGAAAGCATTTCCTTCCTGTGGCAGGCAACATGCAAAAAGAAGCAATAAACAAAGTATCTTACTATATCTATTTCTCATACTTCCTATCATTTTAATGCCTGGTCAATTTTGTACAACAATAAGCGGTAGTGGCGTTGTGTATCAGCCGAACCGGTAGAAGCACTTGCTGCAACCAGACTACGAACCTTCTTCAACTCACCGTAGTATATATGTTCCATCGGTTCGATCGGTGCTTTCAGATCTACATCATCATCAAATCCACTGATTTCCTCCAAACGGGCAGCCTGCATCTCACGAGGCTTGTTATTAAAACATCCCATAAATTCCTCCGAGATGATTCCGAAACGTTCGCGTGAAGCAGCTTTCAGCCATTCGGGCACTTCAATGTGAGCATACATATCTGCGATACCTTTACGGGTAGCATTCTTTGCAACCCCTGCAACCGAACCTTCAATCAGCTTCGTCAGATAATTCATCTGCAAACGCATTTCTGTTTCTGTCAAAGTTCTTCCGGCACGGGTAGGAGCCCATACAAAACGTTCTATATCGGCAAGATATTCTTTCTGAGTATAAGGAGCTGATGTCGCCTTACCCGAACAGATAGCCACCGCACCACAACGAGACAAGATACCATCAATAATTGCATCTTCCATCTGCATGGCCACAGAAGTACGGATAGGGAATTCTTTCAGTGTTTCGCGTGCATCCAGCCACGAAAGGTCCTTCAGTTCATTCAATAAGAAATTCAGAGCCTTTTTTTGTTGTTGCTTCGATACAGTTTTAAAGCTTGGACGCTGATCACCGTCATAGCGTTCGTTCAGATAAATACCACCGATATCTCCCAAAACGAAAGTCAAATAACGTACGTAAGCATATACAATTTCGTCATAAACAGCCGTGCGGAACTCAAAATCCTTATCCTTATCCGCTACCCAATCATTGATATGCTTTAGAAGATATTGCAAGTTGCGACGTCCATATTCAGAAGCTTTCACCGGGTCATCTCCCAAGTCTTCCTCTACTGAACTTGGGTCAAAACGACGTCTGAATTGTTGTTTACCATAGCGATATTTAACATCTCCAGACTTCTCACTGATCCATTTATCCAAAATAGGAATTTCTTCCTCTGCCGTTTTAGCCTCAAAAATCGGGGTGTACAGCCAGGCAATAGCATAGTAATCATACGCTCCCAGTTCCGGAGGAGTCAAACGCACGCCTCTCTCTTTATCACCCGGTTGAGCAATATAATTGTTACGGGCATAGTCCATAATAGAGTAGGTCGTACCAAACTCCTGAGTAAACTTCGGATCGCGCAAAGATTCCACAGGGATAGAAGAAGAACCTGCCATATTGTGCATCAATGACAATGTATGTCCTACCTCATGCGAGAGCACATAAGCGATACAATCTCCCAGCAAGTCTTCACGCAAAACAACATCACGTACTTCCTCATCAGCAGGGGCAGTCTGCAAGAAGCGCCAGTACTGAACCAACTGCACAATATTGTGGAATACCGTAACAGATGCATTAATGATTTCTCCGGAACGCGGATCTATCCAAGAAGGTCCCATCGCATTGGCCACCGTAGACGGAGCATAACGTATACAGGAATATTTGATATTCTCCGGGTCGAAGTTCGGATCATCTTTCGGGAAATCTTTTGCAATGATGGCATTCTTAAAACCGATCTTCTCAAATGCTTTCTGCCATACTTCAACTCCTTTATGGATATATTTATTCCAACTCAACGGAAAAGTATCATCAATGTAGAAAACAATAGGTTTCTTCGGCTCTACCAGTTCGCCACGGAGATAGGCTGCTGAATCCGATGGCTCCAGATTCCATCTGTGAGCAATGTGACGAGTACGCAACCCACGACCTTCGGAAGCAAATTCTACTACAGAGTGTTCAAAAATACCAATACGTGGATCAGCATAACGGGGACGCATCGGTTGTTCAGGCAACAGAATGAAGCTACGATTCATAACCGCAGTAAACGGCATTTTCTTCACTGCATAATTTCCCTTCATACCCACGCTGATTTTGTAGGTCAGTAAAGAACGTATACTCACATTATCCTCAAAGCCTTTGACTCCCTGAATAAATGAGCTTTCCTTCTCAAAATCCTTACTAATATCGGCTCCCATCATCTCCATCATTGAATATGGAGAGAATGGAGAAAGATTCTTCTTGTCACTCAGCAGATAGTCTGTCATATCAAATACAACTGCTGTACTATCGTTATTATATGCTTTGATCTCGAATGTTTCAGCGATTGCCGGCATGGTACTGCTTACCAAGCGCTTCTTGATTTCACGATCTTCAGAGAACTGACCTGCCTGTACACGACGCAATGTAATAGTTGAGTCGCGTTGCACAAAACGAATCAGAAAAGGATCACCTGACTTCTCTCCTACACAGCCGAACTGGTTATCGGTCGTTTCCACGATGGTAGAACCAAGTAGAATATCCCGATTCATCACCTTAATCGGCAATTCAAAGTAAATTTTATTGTCCAACTTGTGAAGAGTAATGAAACCTTTAGCCGTGGTGACTTTCTTGTCTTTAAACAGTTTGTCGTACTTGGTTTCCTTCTTCTCTTTCTTTGTAGTTGCTTCAGTAGAAGCTTTCTTCTTGTTTTTCTTCTTAGCCACAGCAGGGCTGATAACAGCCCCACAGAGTGCGACTAAGAGAAGTAAATACAGTTTTTTCAACGTCTTATTATTTTAATAATTAATAGAAATATTCGTTCCAACTCGTGTTCCATTTATAGAAAACCTGCACCACCCGTCCAAAGTCCTTCTCATGGAAAAGAACAAAGTCATTTTCCGCATCAGTCACTTGAATAGTATTTCCTCCGTTGATGACATATCTATCTAAATTGGGTTCCCCATCAGCACTACGTATTCCCTTCAGAATAACAACATCTCCATTTTCCAGTCCAACCATGAGGCATCTGTTATAATAAATACTCACATCCATAGAGGTTATATTCGACTCGAATTGCGCACATGGGTATAATGTACTGTTAGACATATAATAAAGATACAACATATTATCTTTACTGATAAACATATACGGAGCCTGCTCCTGATAGTTACAAAGAGCAAAACTATTCTTGGCACTTCCATCAATCACATTTCCAAGGCCTACCATTTCTTCCTGAGACTCAAACTTGGTTGGAACTGCGCTCATTTTTCCATCATAGGCTTCTACTGTAAACTTCTGAAGATAAAACTTACCCGTTGTTTGATTTTCAATAACAGCCATATAAGACATTGTGAAGTCTGTTCCTTTGGAAGACGCTCCTACAAAATGTACCTTATGATTTCTCATATCATTCAGCTTGGCATCTCCTTCTTTATAATCCCCTTCATCCACTTTTAAAGGAAGTGCTTTTCCTACACGAGTTTCTCCCGAATCATAATCAACGTAATCGCCAATATGCAAATATTGAGCAGAGTTCTTATCATAACACAATAATCCTGCCTGATAATCAAAACGAGTATAAGCAATCATACTACCGTCCACTTTCACTTCTCCTTTGGCATCCGATGTCAGCGGACGATCGATAAAACGACCGGTATTAAACAGTTTATTCGTTTCCTTAACACGTGTATAAATCGTTCCGTCTTCACCAATAGCCAATGAAAGTATCTGTAAATCCATCACGGCCGCCGGAACAAATCCCTCCGGATACGCTTGCTTCAAAAAAATCTGAGACAAAGTTACTTTCTGTTGGTAAGTACTTCCCGAAACGTCCAATGCGCCTTGTCCTCCTTTCTGTGCAACCCATAGCCAGCTAGCTTCTTCTTCACCTCCCCACGAACTTGTCCAATGGGGATATACAGACATCGGACCAGTTCCCATCGGATGTCCATTGATCATTTGGTAAACATCCCGAACTGCTGCCGAGGGAGTATTTAAACCACTCACCTGACGTATGAAAGCCAATGTACTGTTACCGTCTTTCTCGGAAAGAACTACCCAACCATCGGCTGCATATTTAGAAGAAACAGTAATATAAGTATGACCAAAGTAGGTCACCCCCGTATTTTTGTCTAATACCGCCAATTGCAAAGTTTTACTGTTTGCGACTGTATCGGCCACCCATTCCAAATTACGCGTATGCGAAATCTTCTTGCCTGCAAAAGACCATTCATAATCAAGATTGGTACTTTCCTGCCCCAAAGCGAATGTTAATTTCGGAGTACATGTAACGACATCACCTAAAGCGTAAGACGGGTGTTTATCTTCCATTTCTACAGTAATCTCAATATCATTCATCTCCCTATATTCATAGTTTCCCTTATCTTCATAACAAGCTGTCACTATGAAAAGAAGAAATATTGCTGCAAATAATGTATGTATCTTCATAATTCTATATCTAATTAATCAACGGGAATTTCCATCGGGAACTCCTGACCTGTTTTATCATCTTTATCCATTATATTGTTTTCTG
>ERZ506979.1329-NODE-1329-length-11205-cov-3.976771_pt1 | contig 11205 bp, 7 predicted proteins | sample MGYA00512887_ERZ506979 | MGnify/ENA metagenome assembly ERZ506979 | reverse complement strand
CCGCTGCACCGTCGCTTGTGTAGACAAGCTTTCCGTTCATGTCCGTCACTCCTCTCAGTTGATTCAGTTTTTCTGCCAGGCTAAAGCCCAGCACCGTATCAAGGTTTTCCGCCGTCATTTCCAGTGTGCCGTCTGCGCTCACGGTCAGGCCCCGCCCCACCTTCACGCCGCCCAGCACGGCTGCGGTGGCGGGCGGCAGGGTGCAGCCCATGCCGAATTTCCGGTCTGCCTCAGCCTTGGAGTAAAACCGGTCGTCCGCGCCCAGCTGCAATAGTGCGGCGGCCTTTTCCTGCGCCGACCAGCCTGCTGCCCCGGCGGCACTGGTCAGCGCCTTTTTTACACCGTAGGGCAGCAGCGCCGGGGTCAGGGGCGCATAGGCCTCGGTCATACGGTCCAGCTGCGCCGCCGTGGCGGGCACGGTGGTCAGGGTGGCATCTGCCCGCACCGCAACGCCGTACTGCCCGTCTGCCCGCACCGCGCCGGGCGTTGCCGCCGTAGGCACGGTCTCGCTGCGCACATAGGGGCGCAGGTCCGGCAGCGGGGTGGTGTCGGTCTGTACCGCGCCGGTGGCGGTATCCACACTGAGGATGCGCACCACCTCGCCGGGCAAAGGCTGCGCCGGAAGCGGCACCGCTGCCACATCCTGTGCGTCCAAATGCACTGCGCCGCCCTTGCTGTTCACGCTCAGCACGGTGCCGTCCTTGGGCGCGTAGCTCTCGGCACGCAGCGCGGCGTCCTCCGCCCGTTTTGCGCAGGCATCGGCATCGGTGCGGTCGGCCAGAATTTTGTCCGCCGCCTTTTGCGCCAGCGCCGCCTGTACGGCGGTGTCTGCTGCGCCGTTCTCGGCGCGGCGAGCGCTCTCCGCTGCGGCGCGGGCACTTTCCAGCACGCGGGCCACGAACTGCTCGTACACCGAGGGCGGCAGCTCCTCACTGCCGCCGTCCGTAGGCAGGGTAGCGTACGCATCGTAGCTGCCAGGGCGGGTGTAGGCGGTGTAACCGCCGCTGCCTATGGCGGCCAGCATCCACTGTCCCCGCACGCTGCCGGTCAGGCGGCGGTCCACCGTCACACTGTCGTCGGCGTCCAGCGGAATGGCGGCCAGCTGCACCCCATCGCTGCGGCGCAGATACAGCGCCAGGGTGCACCCCGCCCACGCTGCGGGCAGGATGAACTGCAGCCGGTCCACCCCCTCGGCGTTCTGTGCGCCAAGGTGCAGCCGGTGCGGCCGGGGCACAAATTCGGTGCCGCCGCACTGCTGCTCAAGGATTTCGATCTCCATGCAAAACCTCCTTTTCTGTTTGCTGTCCCGATTGTACCGCCGGGGGCGCAAAACTATCCAGTGTGTACTAAAAATGTGAAATTTTCTGTTCTTCGGCATTTTGCTAAACGGGGTTTTGGCACCGGAAATGCGAGCTTTTCTCCCCTGCCGGGACCGGGTAATTCCCCTGCAGGTTTTCCATGCAAAACCCGCGATGTGGGGCAGCTTGTTTTGGGCGCAGCGGCCGCTGCTGCGGCCTTATTCGCAGAGAAAAGAGCCGGTGCAAATGTTAAAAATTCATGAACGAATTGCCCCCAGAAAAAAGGAAAAAATCAGAAGGAAACCACCTAAAAACCAAAATATCAAAAGAAACACTGTGAAAATTGCACAAAAAATAATGTTACAAATCTAACAAAGTGCAAGACACAAATTTGACAGATGCTTTACGGTCTGGTAAAATAGCGTTTGTGCAACGAACGTTGCAGCGTTTAAATTCTATCTGGATGAAGTAAAAAGCCGTCCTGCGTACGGCACGGCACGGGCAGATGCGGCCCGTGTCTGGGCAGTTTTGTGGTCTGCCCGAAGCGGATTCCAACCTGTAATACGATGCTCCGCTTTTTACCCAAAGAGAGCATCGTATTTGACTGTGCGGCACTTATATCCCCAGCCGCCGCAGTCAGGGCGGCCGGGGTGCTGATGCACTGCCCGCAGCCGCGCAAAATACGACAAAGAGAGGAGTTGTCTCGTATCGCTTCCGTTAAATTGAAGAAAGCAGTTACTGCCGCAAAGCAGGCAGTATCTCCCCGTGTGCTGGCATTTTGTGTCATGGTGGTATGTCTTGTGGCTACCCTTGGCGTCACCGCTGCAAATCTGCGGCTGACCTACGTCACCGACTCCAATGGTGCACGGCAGGTCCTTCTGACTGATGCCGATGCTTCCCCCGCACAGGTCATGCACCTTTCCGGTATCCGCTCTGAGGAGGGCGATGAGGTCTACTACACCGCGTTCAGCGGCAATCTTGCCTCCCTGAACATCGAGCGCGCATTCTCCGTCAGCATCACCGCCGACGGGCAGGAGTACCCTGTAAAGCTGGTGTTCGGCACCGTAGCCGATGCACTGGAGCGCGCCGGTATCACCCTTGAAGGGGACGACTACACCGAGCCGGCGCTGGATCACGTTGTGACCGCCGGCAGCAAAATCGTGGTCCACCGCGTGGACTACGAAGAGCGTGTGGAAACTCAGGCCATCCCCTACGACACCCAGTATGTCTACACCAGCCTGTACTTCCGCAACACCGGCCGCACCACCACCCTGCAGCACGGCGCAGCCGGTCAGCAGACCGTGACCACCCGTGACCGCTATGTGGACGGCGAGCTGGAGAACAGCACCGTTGTGGATACCACCACCACGGTGGAGCCCACCGACCACGTCATCAAGACCTACGGCGCAGGCGCGCCAGTGTCCCCCCTGACCGGCGCGGACGGCACCACCAACGCCCCCACCTCTTATAGCAAGGTGCTCACCGGCAAGGCCACCGGCTACTATTCCCGCACCGGCAAGGGTTCTTCCGGTCTGGGTCTGGGCTACGGCACCGTGGCTGTGGACCCGGACGTGATCCCCTACGGTACCAAGCTCTACATCACCTCCACCGACGGCAAGTTCGTCTACGGCTACGCCGTAGCCACCGACACCGGCATCGCCGTCCAGAAGGGGCAGATCCTTGTAGACCTGTTCTACGAGACCTACGCCGAAAGCGTCATCAACGGCGCCATTCAGGTCAATGTCTACGTTGTGGACTGAGCTGTAAACAAAACACAATAACCACGCAAAGAGACCGCTGTACAAACTGTGCAGCGGTCTCTTTGCGCGGTTATGTGGAAAGCTATTTTTATTTCGGGGTCGGGGAAAGTCTGTGGGCTTTCCCCGACCCCTTTTCTGTTTTCGCAACGCTTTCGCTGAAACCGTTTGTCAAATGAGCAGTTTACACGATGTCGAGCTGCAAATTTTGGATGGTATGCCCACAACATACAGAGAAGTCCAGAAAATTTGTGGTAATTGTATTTGAATTTTGGACAAAAAGTCTTGCAAATCTGGTCAAAACCTTTTAATATAAAAGAGTACAAAGCTGTGGAAGCCGCTTTCGGCTTCCACACGGGGAGGAGCAGTCTATGAAACCGACCGAAGAAAAGATTCAGAGCAATACATCGGATCTGCCGGTGTACCTGTTCAAGCAGGGCAATAACTGCGAGGCTTATCGCTACTTCGGCGCACATCTGGAAACACGGGTCGGGGAGTCCGGCGTTGTGTTCCGCGTATGGGCACCGCACGCCGTAGCCATCAGTGTTGTGGGCGACTTCAACAGCTGGAAGCCCGGCAGCCATCCCATGCACAAGGTGGATGGCGATTCCGTGTGGGAATTGTTCATTCCCGGCATGAAGGAATACGATGTTTATAAATATTGCGTGACCACCCGTGCAGGCGACCTTGTTTACAAGGCCGATCCCTACGCCTTCCACGCCGAGACCCGGCCGTCCAACGGCAGCAAGGTCTACGATCTGTCCGGCTTTGCATGGCACGATGCCGCATGGCAGACCGCGCAGAAAAAGGCGGACGTGATCAACGGCCCGATGAATATCTACGAGATGCACGCCGGCAGCTGGAAGCTGAAGGAGGGCGGCAAGCCCTACAACTATTCCGAGCTGGCGGACGAGCTGATCCCGTACATCAAGGATATGGGCTACACCCATGTAGAGCTGCTGCCGGTGATGGAATATCCGTTTGACGGCAGCTGGGGCTATCAGGTCACCGGCTATTTTGCACCCACCAGCCGCTACGGCACCCCCAAGGACTTTATGGCCTTCGTGGATAAGATGCACGCCGCAGGCATTGGCGTCATCATGGACTGGGTGCCCGCCCACTTCCCCAAAGACCAGTTCGGCCTGTACAATTTTGACGGCGAGGCCTGCTACGAGGACCCCAACCCCAAGCGCGGCGAGCACAAGGAGTGGGGCACCATGGTGTTCGACTTTGGCCGCAACGAGGTGCAGAGCTTCCTCATTTCCAGCGCACTGTACTGGCTGGAGCAGTACCACATCGACGGTCTGCGGGTAGACGCCGTGGCCTCCATGCTGTATCTGGACTACAACCGCAAGCAGGGCGAATGGGAGCCCAATAAGGACGGCGGCAAGGAGAACCTTGAAGCGATCGCTTTCCTGCGCAAGCTGAACAACACCGTGCTGGGCCGTCACCCCCACAAGTACATGATCGCCGAGGAGTCCACCGCGTGGCCTATGGTCACAAAGCCCGCTTCGGACGGCGGTTTAGGCTTCAACTTCAAGTGGAACATGGGCTGGATGAACGATATGCTCAGCTACATGAAGACCGACCCGCTGTTCCGCTCCGGCAACCACAACAAGGTGACTTTCAGCTTCTTCTACGCTTTCAGCGAGAACTTTGTCCTGCCCATCAGCCACGATGAGGTCGTGCACGGCAAGGGCAGCCTGCTGAACAAGATGCCCGGCGAGTATGACGACAAGTTTGCCAATCTGCGCACCTTCTTCGGCTACATGATGGCACACCCCGGCAAGAAGCTGCTGTTCATGGGACAGGAGTTCGGTCAGTTTGCCGAGTGGAGCGAGGCAAAGCAGCTGGACTGGATGCTGCTGGATTACGACAAGCACGCCGAGCTGCAGAACTACGTCCGCACCCTGAATGCCTTCTATAAAGAGCACCCCGCCCTCTGGCAGATCGATTACAGCTGGGAAGGCTTCCAGTGGATCGTACCGGACGACTCGCAGCAGAGCGTCATCGCCTTCCTGCGCAAGGATGCCGCCGGTAAGCAGATCCTTGTCATCTGCAACTTCAACCCCGTCCTGCGCGAGGGCTACACCCTCGGTGCACCGGTGTCCGGCACCTATAAAGAAATCCTGAACAGTGACGATGCCGCTTTCGGCGGCTCCGGTACCGTGCACAACAAGCCGGTGCGTACCCACAAAAAGCCGCAGCACGGCTTTGAGCAGAGCATCACCGTTACCCTGCCGCCCATGAGCACCCTGTACTTTGAGGTGCCCACAAAGCGCACCCGCAAGGCAGCAGAGGACAGCACGGACAAACCGGCAAAAAAGACCGCCAAAAAATCCACCGTCAAGGGCGCCGTGGAAAAGGCGGTAAAAAAGACGACCCGCAAGGCCAAAGCCGCGCCGGACGCCGACAAGCCGGTAAAAAAGACCCGCACCACCAAGGCCAAGGCCGCCGAAACGGCGGATGAAAAACCGGAAAAAGCAAAAAAGACCGCTGCCAAGTCCAAGGCAAAGCCTGAGGCCGCAGCGGACAAGCCGGTAAAAAAGACCGCCGCCAAGGCAAAGACCGCGGCAAAAGCAAAAACTGAGACCGAAGCAGAAACCAAACCCGCAAAGCGCACCCGCAAAGCAAAAGCACCCAAGGAGTAAGGATGCCCACACGGATGCACGCACGAACATTCTGATCTGTTGACTATCATTTCCAAAACGGAAATGCTAAAGGGGAGAATAAAGCTATGGCAAAAGAAATCGTGGCAATGATCCTTGCCGGTGGACGTGGCTCGCGCTTATACGCGCTGACACAAAAGACGGCAAAACCTGCGGTGTCCTTCGGCGGTAAGTACCGCATCGTGGACTTCCCGCTGTCCAACTGCGTCAACTCCGATATCGACACCGTTGGTATCGCAACGCAGTACCAGCCCCAGAAGCTGAACGAGTACATCGGTAACGGTCAGCCTTGGGATCTGGACCGTCTGCACGGCGGTGTGCACACCCTGCCCCCTTACGAGCAGGCAAACGGCACCGACTGGTACAAGGGCACTGCAAACGCCATCTACCAGAACATCGGCTTCATCGACAGCTATGATCCCGAATACGTCATCATCCTGTCCGGCGACCAGATCTGCAAACAGGACTACGCCGACTTCCTGCGCTTCCACAAGGAAAAGGGCGCAGAGTTCTCTGTGGCCGTTATGGAAGTGGACTGGAAGGAAGCTTCCCGCTTCGGCCTGATGGTGGCAGACGAGACCGACCGCATCACCGAGTTCCAGGAGAAGCCCCCGGTGCCCAAGTCCAATCTGGCATCCATGGGCATCTACATCTTCAACTGGGATGTGCTCAAGAAGTATCTGATCGAGGACGAGGCCGACCCCAACTCCAAGAACGACTTCGGCATGAACATCATCCCCGCCCTGCTGCGTGACGGCCGCAAGATGTACGCCTACCGCTTTGCTGGTTACTGGCGCGACGTGGGCACCATCGACAGCCTGTGGGAAGCCAACATGGAAGTGCTGGACCCCGAGAACTCCGGCATCGATATCTTTGATAAGACCTGGAAGATTTACAGCCGCAACCCCGTGCTGCCCGCCCAGAAGATCGGCGAGCGCGCCGTTGTGCAGGACTCCCTCATCACCGAGGGCTGCAAGATCTACGGCAACGTCAAGCACTCTGTGCTGAGCGCAGGCGTTGTTGTGGAAGAGGGCGCTACCGTTGAGGACGCCGTGCTGATGGACGGTGTCGTGGTCAAGGCAGGTGCCGTGGTCAAGCGCTGCATCCTTGCTGAGGACGTTGTTGTGGGCGCAGGTGCAAAGGTCGGCGGCGAGGGCGCTATTGCCCACGTTGGCACCGGTCTGACCATCGGCGCAGGCGCTACCGTCAAGGAGGGCGCAAAAGTGTTTGAATCCGTCAAGGAGGGTGTGGAAGTATGCTGAGACAGAACACCAATGCGTTGGGTATCATTTTCCCCAACAGCTATGACAATACCGTTCCCGAGCTGGTGACCGAGCGTGCAATGGCCTCGATCCCCTTTGCGGGCCGTTACCGCATGGTAGACTTTGTGCTGTCCAGCATGGCCAACTGCGGCATTTCCAACGTTTCCATCGTGGTGCGTAAGAACTACCACTCCCTGATGGATCATCTGGGCACCGGCCGCGAGTGGGATATGGCCCGCCGCCACGGCGGTCTGAACATCGTGCCTCCCTTTGCAGAAAAGGGCGTGCGCATCTACTCCGGCCGTGTGGAGGCTCTGGGCTCCATTCTGAGCTTTCTCGAGCACCAGAAGGAGAAGTATGTGGTCATGAGCGATGCCAACATCGCCGTCAACTACGACTTCAATGCCCTGCTGGCTGCCCATCAGGCCAGCGGTGCCGATGTGACCGTGGCCTATCAAAAGACCGAGATCCCCGAGGGCCGCAAGAACGACAACTACACCCTGACCATTGATGCTGATGGCCGCGTGACCGAGCTGCTGTTCAATGACTACCGCTCCGGCGTGCAGAATCTGGATCTGAACATCTATGTGCTGGAGCGCGAGACCCTGATCAAGCTGGTCAAGGACGCTACCGCCCGCGGCCTGATCTACTTCGAGCGCGACATTCTGGCACACAATGTCAACATCCTGAACATCCATGCGCTGGAGTACACCGGCTATGTGGCTCATGTCTGCGACATGAAGAGCTACTTTGACGAGAACCTGAAGCTGATCGATGACCGCAATCTGGAAGCGCTGTTCCCCAAGGGCAGCCCCATCTACACCAAGATCCGTGATGATAATCCCACCCGTTACGTCACCGGTTCCAAGGTCGTGGATTCCATTCTGGCCGACGGCTGCGTCATCGAAGGCACCGTGGAGAACTGCGTGCTCTTCCGCGGCGTCAAGGTCAAGAAGGGTGCTGTGGTCAAGAACTGTGTCCTGATGCAGGATACCGTGGTCGAGCCCAACGTGGAGCTGGACTGCGTTGTCACCGATAAGAACGTGAAGATCACCGCCGGCAAAAAGCTGTCCGGCACCGAGAGCTTCCCGGTCTACGTTCAGAAGAATCACACCGTCTGATCGAGCAATATCCATAGGGGCGGCTTCCTCCCCGGTAGCCCCTCTTGAGAGGGGCGGGGGCACCTGTGTGCCCCCGCCTGCTCTTTTGTATGCAAGGTTCGCGCCGCTTTTCACGGCGGCGGGGAGCGCGAACATCTGCCTGTATCATGGAAGGAGCGAATCCTATGAAGATCCTGTATGCTGCTTCGGAAGCCAATCCCTTTGCCAAATCCGGCGGTCTGGCCGATGTGGCAGGTGCCCTGCCCAAAGCGCTGGTCAAGGACGGCGTGGACGCCCGCGTCATCATGCCCCTGTACGGCGATTTGAAGTACCGCGATAAGCTGGAATACGTTACCAACTACTCCGTGCCTGTGGGCTGGCGCAGCCAGTACTGCGGCCTGTTCAAGGCCGATGTGGACGGCGTGACCTACTACTTCCTGGACAACGAGTATTACTTCAAGCGCCGCGGCCTGTACGGCTTCTACGATGACGGCGAGCGCTTCGCCTTCTTCTCCCGCGCCGTGCTGGAGACTTTGTTCTACATCGACTTCACCCCCGATATCATCAACTGCAACGACTGGCAGACCGCTCTGGTGCCGGTGTACCTGAACCTGTACTATCGTCATCTGGACAAGTTCAACCGCATCAAGACCGTGTTCACCATCCACAACATTGCCTATCAGGGCAAGTATGGCACCGATATTCTGGAAGACACCTGCGGCATCGGCCACCGGGACCAGCATATCGTGGAGTACGACGGCTGCGCCAACTTCATGAAGGGCGCTTTCGAGACCGCCGACAAGATCACCACCGTCAGCCCCACCTACGCACAGGAGATCCTGGACCCGTGGTTCAGCTACGGTCTGGACGCTCTGCTGCGTGAAAAGCAGTACAAGCTGTGCGGCATCCTGAACGGCATCGATATGGACGCCAACGACCCCGCTACCGACAAGAACATCCCCTTCAATTACAGCATCAAGACCTTTGAGACCGGCAAGGCCAAGTGCAAGGAAGCTTTGCAGGACAGGTTCGGTCTGCATAAAGACGGCAGCCCCGTCTTTGGCATGGTCAGCCGCATGGTGGGCATGAAGGGCTTTGATCTGGTGCAGAGCATTGCCGACGGTCTGGTGGACCGCGGCATCCAGCTGGTCATTCTGGGCAGCGGCGAGAGCCAGTACGAGAACTTCTTCTCCGACCTGTGCGGCCGTCACCCGGGCCGCGTAGGCACCTACATCGGCTTTGAGCCCAAGCTCTCGCAGGAGATCTACGCCGGTGCAGACGCCTTCATCATGCCCTCCAAGAGCGAGCCCTGCGGTCTGGCACAGATGGTGGCCTGCCGCTACGGCACACCTCCCATCGTCCGCGAGACCGGCGGTCTGCGCGACTCCATCCATGACAGCACCATGGGCGACGGCAACGGCTTTACCTTTGCCGGTTACAACGCCCACGAGCTGTATGTGGCCTGCTGCAACGCACAGGATGCCTACAACAACAAGGAAAACTGGAAGAACCTCGTGCGTCACTGCATGGAGTGCGATTTCAGCTGGGACGTTTCCGCCAAGAGCTACGAGGGTCTGTACAACGAGACCGCAAACCTCTGGTAAGCGTCTGAACCCCAAAGTACCCGCCGGGGCTGCCGCACGTTTGTGCGGCAGCCCCTTTTTTGCTTTTTTCCGTTTTTTACACTCTGCACAAACTTTTCTGCAAAGTTTGTGCAATGATGCGGCCGCAGGCGCACAATGTGTGTTATACGCGCACATTTATGGAATCAGTCTTAACAAACTATGAAATTTCACTATATTTCGGTGGAGAATTGATTGCAATATCCGACGCTTTGAAGTATACTGAGGGCATAGACTTTTTGGCTGCCTGTCCGTCTCTGGCATTTTTTCCAAATGCTGGAATGCGGGCGGCACCCGCAGAAAGGAGCGGCGCAGAACTTGAAGGGCTGGTACAAGGCTTTGGAAGATCTGGTCTGGCTGACCCAGCTGGGGCTGAATATGCTGCTGCCGCTGGTGCTCTGCCTTGCCGGATGCTGGTGGGCCGTGGAGCACTGGGGCTGGCCGGAATGGCTGTTTTTGCCCGCTGTGGGTCTGGGGCTTGCCGCCGGGGCGCAGAACTTCTGGGTGTTCTGCAAGGAACGGCTGGAGCGCTCCAAGCACGAAAAAAATCATCGGGTGGGCTTTAACTCCCACCAGTAATGGAGGTTCGTTTTTATGAAATTGCAGCCGGAATCCAAAAAGGAGCTGCTGCGCATCGCCTGCGGCGTGTCTCTGTGCACCGCCGTGATGTGGGTGGTGTTTGCAGCGCTGCATCTGGTGGGCTGGGTGGTCTTTGACTACCGGGTGCTGCTGGGCGGCATCATCGGCGCGCTGGTGGCTATCGGCAACTTTGCCGGCATCTGCTTTGTGGTGCAGAAGGTCATTGACGAGCCGGACGAAAAAAAGCGTAAAGCGCAGCTGCAGATATCCTATAATACAAGGATGCTGCTGCAGGCGTTGTGGATCATCATAGCCATTGCGGCTCCCTGTTTCCAGGCGTTTGCAGGCGTTCTGCCGCTGCTGTTCCCCAGAGTTACGATCTATTATCTCCAGATAACCGGGAAGTACAAGCCGCTCACACCCCCGCAGGAGCCGGTGGACATCGCTGTGGAAGATGACCCCGCCCCCGCCGAGGCGTCTGCGGTGCAGCCCCGTGACGAAGGGGGTGAACAAGAATAAATGGAACTGAACGGCGCAAAGATCCTGTATACCATCCACACCAATATCCCTCTGCTGGGTGATTTTAAAATTACCCAGACCTTGGTAAGCACTTGGATCGTCATGGCGCTGCTCTCGGGTTTTGCCATCTGGCTGGGGCACGACCTCAAGCTGGAAAATGTGTCCAAACGACAGGCCGCAGCCGAGTTCATCGTAACGCGGCTGGAACAGTTCGTGCACGACAACATGGGCTTCCACTTCGATCAGTATATCCCCCTGGTCGGTGCTATTTTTGCACTGAGCATCGGGTGCAACCTGATCAGCGTTGTCGGCCTGTGGAGCCCCACGGCCGACCTGAACACCGAGGCAGCGTGGGCCATCGTGGTGTTTGTTCTGATCATGTACTACAAGATCAAAACG
>ERZ506979.1325-NODE-1325-length-11216-cov-3.546277_pt1 | contig 11216 bp, 9 predicted proteins | sample MGYA00512887_ERZ506979 | MGnify/ENA metagenome assembly ERZ506979 | reverse complement strand
TGGCCGGGCATAAAGAGACTTATATCTATGAATTGGATGGATACGATCATGGCTCGATGGCGGCACCGGCTTTTCATATACTAAAGAACCATGTCAGAAGAATTTTAGGGGAATAGAAACAGATGGGGGACTTTTATCCCCCCATCCGTAATTTTATTCATATCGAACTGCGGTACCGGCAGCTGTAACCATCAGCATGCTTCCGCTTCCTCCTACAGTTTCATAATCCAGATCGACACCGATCACTGCATTGGCTCCTAACTGTGCCGCCTGTGCCTGCATCTCCTGCAAAGCTGTATCTTTTGCCATACGGAGTACTTCTTCATATGCACCGGAACGACCTCCTACAATATCCCGAATGCTTGCAAACAAGTCACGGAATACATTAGCACCAATGATCGTCTCTCCGGAAACAATTCCGTAGTACTTTACTATTCGTTTTCCCTCAATGATGGGAGTTGTAGTCACTAACATGATCTTTTTCTTCTTTTTTAGTTGTTTACTATCCTATTAGACGCAGGATCCCCCCAAAAGGTTGCAATGTCACCCTAAAAAAATTGCAGCTATACCGCAAATCAATGCGATATAGCTGCCAATTAGAGTTAAAGAGAGAGAGAATTTATAGAAAGCGCGGTCTCACGACCAACTTAATATACCTAAAATGATTTTTATTCTTTCTTATTAGACGCAGGAAACTTCAAATCACTGCACTTCAAAGAGACTTTTTTAGTTAAAGAATAAAAAAATCGCTATTCTTGCAGGAATAGCGATTAATATCTTTAGAACATCTGGCTGACGCGTTCGATCCCAGCCACTAATGCGTCCACTTCCGATCGTGTATTGTACATGGCAAATGATGCACGTACCGTACCTTCGATTCCGAGTCGTTGCATCAACGGTTGCGCACAATGGTGCCCCGTGCGGACAGCGATACCTAAACGGTCTAATAATGTTCCCAAATCGAAATGGTGAATATCTCCCACCAGAAATGAAATCACCGCTCCCCGATCTGCCGCCTCACCGAAAATACGCATATTGGGTATTTCCTTCAATCGCTTCAGCGCATACGTCGTCAGCTCGTGTTCATGAGCGGCGATTGGGTCGAGTCCGATGCCATTAACGTAGTCAAGAGCTTTTGCCAGTCCGGTAGTACCGATGTAGTCCGGCGTACCGGCTTCAAACTTGAAAGGCAGTTCATTGAAGGTAGTCTTTTCAAAAGAGACGTGCTGAATCATTTCTCCTCCTCCTTGATAAGGGGGCATACGGTCCAGCCATTCTTCCTTTCCATAAAGCACACCGACACCTGTCGGACCGTAAACCTTATGTGCGGAGAACACCAGAAAATCGGCATCCAAGTCTTGCACATCCACCTTCATGTGGGGGATAGACTGTGCAGCATCCACTAGAAAAGGTACTCCATGCGCATGAGCCGTCGCAATCATTTCCTTGACAGGATTTACGGTTCCCAATACGTTCGACACCTGAACTACACTGACTATCTTTGTACGCTCGGTGAATAACTTTTCATATTCATCCAGCAACAGTTCGCCCTTGTCATTCATCGGAATGACCTTGATGGCAATTCCTTTGCGGGCAGCCAGAAGTTGCCAGGGAACGATATTACTGTGATGCTCCATCACCGAAAGAATCACCTCATCGCCTTCCTGCATAAACTCATCTCCAAAGCTGGAAACAAGCAAATTGATACTTTCCGTCGTACCCCGTGTAAAGACGACCTCATTCGTGCTGCCGGCATTGATAAACTGCCGTACCGTCTCGCGGGAAGCTTCATGCAGTTCCGTTGCCTGCTGGGAAAGGTAATGTACTCCGCGATGCACATTCGCATTCACAGAGTAATACTCATCTACCAGCGCATCCACCACCAGACGAGGTTTCTGAGTCGTCGCACCGTTATCGAAATAAACCAATGGTTTACCATACACCGTACGGCTCAATATCGGAAAGTCTTCACGTATCTTTTGAATATCCATTTTACTTATTCATCATTTACATATTGCACATCCCTGGCACTTGTTCAGTTCGCCACGGAAGCGTTTTTCTACCAACAGGTGCAGACGGTCTTTCAATGCATCCAGACGAATCGTATCGATGACTTCATTGACGAATGCAAACATCAGAAGCAAGCGTGCTTCTTTCTCCGCTATTCCGCGTGCACGCATATAGAACAAAGCATTCTCGTCCAACTGACCCACAGTTGCCCCGTGAGAGCACTTCACATCGTCCGCATAGATTTCAAGCTGCGGCTGCGTGTACATACGCGCATCGCGTGTGGCACAGAGGTTGCGGTTGGTCTGTTGAGAATTTGTATGCTGGGCATCAGGACGTACCAATACCAGTCCGGCAAAAGCACCGGTCGACTGGTCATCAAGCACGTACTTGAATAATTCATTACTGGTACAATTCGGTACTGCATGATCAATGGAGGTATTATTATCCACATGCTGGTTTTTATCAGCGATTGCCATACCGCAAAGATTAATCTCAGCCCCTTCGCCGGCCAGCAGAACTTCTGTTGTATTACGGGTAGTTCCGTTGTGCAGCGTCATGCCATTCAGCAAAACATTGCTGTTTGCTTCCTGCTTCACGTATAGGTTGCTGATACGAACCGTACTTGTATGTGTTTCTTCGAGCTCATACATATCGAATACCGCATTCTCTCCGGCAAATACTTCGATCACCTGTGTTGCTAGGAAGTTCACATTATCCATCGCATGATCACAGATCAACAGGCGTGCCTGCGCTCCATCTTCCAGGATGATCAGCACACGACGGTTCACCATGAAGTTGACATCTGCACGAAGGATATTCACCAGCTGGATAGGCTTCTCTACGATTACGTTCTTCGGAACATAGAAGATGACTCCATCCTGTGCGAAAGTCGTATTGAAAGCTGTCACGCCATCCTTGGAGGTATCAGCCAGCTTGCCGTAGTACTTCTTCACCAGTTCGGGATGTTCCGCAGCGACTTCTTTCAGGCTGCCGAAGATGACTCCTTCCGGCAAGTGTCCTTTAGGAAGCGCTTTATTATAAAATGCGTCGTTTACCACAAAATACAAAGCGGTGCTCATATTCGGGACATCGCACTTAAACACTTCGTACGGATTGACCGGAATCTGAAGGCGGTTAAGGTTCAGACCGTAATCGGGCTCGAAATACTTGCTTATATCCGTGTATTTATACTTCTCCATCTTACGGGTCGGGAATCCGAGACGCTCAAAATCGGCAAAAGCAGCCGCACGGGGTGCATTCAGCACTTCCGCACTATGCTTGCAGATCATGGCTTCCGTCTGAGAGAAGAGATCTATGTATTGTTGTTCTACATTCATCGTTATTCTCCTACTTCTTTCTTAATCCAATCGTATCCCTTTTCTTCCAGTTCCAAGGCTAGTTCCGGTCCGGCGGTTTTCACAATACGACCTTTATAGAGTACGTGCACTATATCCGGTTTGATATAATCGAGCAGACGCTGATAGTGAGTGATGACGATCGTACTTGTTTCGGGAGTCTTGAGCTTATTCACGCCTTCCGCTACAATACGAAGGGCATCAATATCCAGACCGGAATCAGTCTCGTCAAGAATGCTCAGACGCGGTTCCAGCATTGCCATCTGGAAGATCTCGTTACGCTTCTTCTCACCACCGGAGAAACCTTCATTCACCGAACGGTTAGCAAGTTTATTGTCCAGTTCGACTACGGCACGCTTCTCACGCATCAGTTTCAGAAATTCGCTGGCAGTCAACGCAGGCAGACCTTTATACTTGCGTTGTTCATTGACAGCCGCCCGCATGAAGTTCACCATGCTTACTCCGGGGATTTCTACCGGATACTGGAAACTAAGGAAAATACCTTCATGACTACGGTCTTCCGGACTCAACTCCAGCAGATTCTTGCCATAGAAAGTGACCGAACCTTTTGTCACCTCAAAAGCAGGATTTCCCACCAAAACAGAAGAAAGCGTACTCTTTCCGGAACCGTTCGGCCCCATTATCGCATGTACTTCGCCCGGTTTCACCGTCAGGTTAATACCTTTCAATATCTCTTTGCCATTAATGCTGGCATGCAGGTCTTTTATCTCTAACATAAGCTTATTTATTTTTTATCCCACGCTTCCTTCCAACGAAATAGTAAGCAACTTCTGTGCTTCCACTGCAAACTCCATCGGAAGTTTATTTAATACTTCTTTCGCATATCCGTTAACAATCAGCCCGATAGCATCCTCTGTCGGGATTCCCCGCTGATTACAATAGAATATCTGATCTTCGCTGATCTTGCTGGTAGTCGCCTCATGCTCCACCACAGCCGTCTCATTGTGGATATCCATATACGGGAAAGTATGCGCACCACATTTATCGCCCAGCAGCAAAGAGTCACATTGGCTGTAATTGCGTGCATTATCGGCTTTTTCAGCTACACGTACCAGACCGCGATAAGAGTTCTCGCTATGTCCGGCAGAGATACCTTTGCTGACAATCGTGCTGCGGGTATTCTTTCCCAGATGAATCATTTTTGTTCCGGTATCTGCCTGCTGATAATTATTTGTCACGGCTACAGAATAAAACTCAGCCGTCGAATTATCGCCTGTCAATATGCAGGAAGGGTACTTCCACGTAATAGCCGAACCAGTTTCCACCTGTGTCCAGGACAGTTTGCTGTCCACCCCTTTGCAGTTGCCGCGTTTCGTCACAAAGTTATAGACTCCACCTTTACCTTCGGCATCACCCGGATACCAGTTCTGAACCGTACTGTATTTCACTTCTGCACGATCATGTACCACAATCTCCACGATAGCCGCATGCAACTGATTTTCATCACGCATCGGTGCGGTACATCCCTCCAGATAAGATACATACGAATCATCGTCCGCCACAATCAGCGTACGTTCAAACTGTCCCGTGTTACGGGCATTGATACGGAAATAGGTAGAAAGCTCCATCGGACAGCGTACTCCCTTCGGTATATAAACGAAAGAACCGTCAGAGAACACGGCCGAGTTCAAAGCAGCGAAGAAGTTATCCCGATAGCCTACTACCGAGCCCATATACTTCTTCACAAGGTCCGGATGTTCCCGTACCGCTTCACTAAAGGAGCAGAATATAATACCTTTCTCCATCAACGTCTCTTTGAAAGTAGTCTTTACGGATACCGAGTCCATCACTGCATCCACAGCCATTCCGCTCAATGCCATCTGTTCTTCCAAGGGAATACCCAGTTTATTGAATGTCTTTATCAGTTCCGGATCTACTTCATCCATACTCTTCGGTCCTTCTTTCTTCTTCGTCGGATCGGCATAGTACGAAATTGCCTGATAATCGATCTCCGGAATACGGAGATGTGCCCAAGTCGGCATTTCCAGCGTCAGCCAATGGCGATACGCTTTCAGTCGGAACTCCAGCAGCCATTCGGGTTCATCTTTTTTCGATGAAATCAGACGGACTACATCTTCGTTGAGTCCACGCTCAATAACATCGGTGTGTACTTCCGTGGTGAAGCCATATTTGTACTTCTCCTGCGTCAGTTCCTTTACATATTTATTGGGTTCTTCTTGTTGCATCTTTATTATCTAATATATATTGTTGCGTTATATTCTTAGCAGCAGGGAAAAAGATTCCCGCAAACGTTTCCATAGGATAATATAACAATGATTCGCTCTTTTTTGTTGCACTAATTAACTTATTATCGCTATCGATAAACTCTATCACACAGATCACAAGGCTCGTTAGCAACAGAAATTTGAGTGCTCCCAATCCACTTCCCAGCCAACGGTTCAGCCACCCCAGTGAAATAGCTTCCATCGCTTTCGTCAGCAAGGACGCCACTAACGTGAATATCAGCGGAACTGCGACCCAGATGACAATAAAAGCCAATACCTGCGCAACCGTCATCGAGTCTGTCACAGCCGGACAAAGCTTCTCCGCCAACGTTGCATACAAAGCCTTTGCTGCCAGCAAACCGACGACCAATCCCAGAATAGAAGCCAGCTGACGGATAAAGCCTTTCATAAAACCCGCCACCACACCGGCACCTATTATAATAAGGATGATTATATCAATCGTTGTCATTATCTCTTTTTAAAAGAAAAAGGAGGCACGGAGTTGTAAATCCACTCTGTGCCTCCGTATATTCCCGATTCAGTACAATTTATAACGTCTGTTTCACTTCTATTTCTTCGAATGTCTCGATCATATCGCCTACCTTCATGTCGTTGCAGTTCACCAAACTGATACCGCACTCGAAGTTTGTACCTACTTCCTTCACATCGTCCTTGAAGCGTTTCAGTGCATTGATGTTTCCGGTGAAGATAACGATACCATCGCGGATCAGACGAGCCTTGTCGCTTCGTTTCACTTTTCCGGTCTTCACTACCGCACCGGCCACAAGTCCCACTTTCGTGATATTGAACACTTCGCGAATTTCGATCGTAGCTGTAATCTGTTCTTTCAGTTCCGGAGCCAACATACCTTCCATAGCGGCCTTCACCTCTTCGATTGCATCGTAGATGACGGAATACTTACGGATATCGACACCTTCCTGTTCCGCCATCTTAGCGGCAGCACCCGAAGGACGTACCTGGAATCCGACGATAATCGCATCCGAAGCAGCAGCCAATGATACATCCGATTCGGAGATAGCACCCACGCCTTTATGGATCACATTTACCTGGATCTGTTCAGTAGACAACTTGATCAACGAGTCGCTCAATGCTTCTACAGAACCGTCCACGTCACCCTTGACGATGATGCTCAATTCCTGGAAGTTACCCAAAGCAATACGACGGCCAAGTTCGTCCAAGGTCAGGATCTTCTGTGTACGCAAGCCTTCTTCACGCGCCAGCTGTTCACGTTTGTTCGTGATCTCACGGGCTTCCTGATCGCTTTCAACTACATGGAATGTATCACCTGCAGCAGGAGCACCGTTCAGTCCCAGAATCAATGCCGGTTCGGCCGGTCCCGCTTCTTTCACGCGCTGATTACGTTCGTTGAACATGGCTTTCACACGTCCGTAGCTGGTTCCTGCCAATACGATATCTCCTACTTTCAAAGTACCATTCGATACCAGCACGGTAGCTACATAACCACGTCCCTTATCCAATGAAGATTCAATGATGGATCCTGTTGCATTGCGGTTCGGATTTGCCTTCAAATCAAGCATTTCAGCTTCCAGCAATACTTTTTCCATCAAATCTTCCACGCCCATACCTTTCTTGGCAGAGATATCTTGTGACTGATATTTACCACCCCATTCTTCCACGAGATAGTTCATTGCAGCCAGTTCTTCTTTAATCTTGTCCGGATTAGCAGTCGGCTTATCTACCTTATTGATTGCAAATACAATAGGTACACCTGCTGCCATCGCATGATTGATCGCTTCCTTCGTCTGCGGCATCACGTTATCATCGGCTGCCACAATAATGATCGCGATATCCGTTACTTTCGCACCACGGGCACGCATAGCGGTAAACGCTTCGTGACCCGGAGTATCCAGGAACGTAATACGGCGTCCGTCTTCCAACTGTACGTTGTAAGCACCGATATGCTGTGTAATACCTCCGGCTTCACCGGCAATTACATTCGCCTTACGGATGTAGTCAAGCAAGGATGTCTTACCGTGGTCAACGTGTCCCATCACTGTTACGATCGGAGCACGTGGCTGCAAGTCTTCCGGAGCATCTTCTTCTTCCACGATAGCCTGTGCCACTTCCGCACTTACATATTCGGTCTTGAAACCGAACTCTTCGGCTACCAGATTGATTGTTTCCGCATCCAGACGCTGGTTGATGGAAACCATAATACCGATACTCATACAAGTTGCAATAACCTGATTGACTGATACGTCCATCATTGTTGCCAACTCGTTAGCCGTTACGAACTCAGTCAGCTTCAGTACCTTGCTTTCTGCCATTTCCTGATCTTCCAGTTCCTGCATACGGTTGGAAGCCATTTCACGTTTTTCCTTACGGTACTTAGAAGTCTTGTTCTTGCCTTTGGTTGTCAGACGTGCCAAAGTTTCTTTTACCTGCTTTGCTACATCTTCTTCACTAACCTCCTGCTTGATAACCGGCTTCTTGAAGCGATCCTTATTATTGTTCTTCTTGTTATTATTGTTATTATTGCCCTGTCCCTGGCCTTGACCCTGAGGACGGGGATGGTTGCCACCACCTTTACCGGTCTGAGTATTGGGTCTCGGAGCAGCAAAGTTGGAAGTTGCCACATTGTTGACATCCACCTTCTCTTTGTTGATACGATTCCGTTTCTTTCTGGCAGCATCGGCATTATTATCTTTTACGCCCGGTTTTGGCTGCTTACTGTCCTCTTTACGGATTTCCTTGATGATAGCTTCCTTCATCAGTTTCTTCTGATCCTGACGAACTTTTTCTTTTTCTTCGCGTTCACGGCGTTTTTCCTCCTTCGATTTCTTCTTAGGACGGGTAGACTGATTCAATGCAGCCAGGTCAATCTGACCGATAACATTGATCTTCGCTCCCAGTTCCGGTTGACGGATTTTAAACACCTCATTTTCTTTCGACGCATTTTCTTCAGTCGGAGTTGTCACTGTTGCAGTTACTTCTGCCGTTCTTTCTACTTTACGTTCTTCTGCCTTCACAGGTGCAGTTTCTACCACCTTCGGCTCTTCTTTCTTTACTTCTTTCACTACTACTTTCTCAACTTCTACCGGTTTCGTCTCCACTGCAGGTTTCGGCGCTACTACTGGCTGTTCTACCGGAGCAGGTGCCGGTGCAGGTTTCGGTGCAATTACTTCCACCTTCTCCACTTTCGGCTCTTCCTTTTTCACTTCGGGTTCAACCACTGGTTTCTCAACCACTGTTTTTTCAGCAACGGGTTGCTCTACCACAGGTTGTTCTACTACAGGTTCTACTTTCTTTTCCGGCGCTTTTTCTACTTTATCTGTTCTCCGACCGCTGATTTTATCCAAATCTATTTTTCCGACAGGTTTAAACTTAGGACGTGCATCCTCCGGTACGACTGTCTTAATCACATCTTCCGACTTCGGTTTCTCCTGCTGCTTCTCGAAGCCCTCGATAGATACCGATGCCTTATTACGTTCCTTATTCTGACGTTCCTGGATGAAACGCTCCGATTCAAGTCTAAGGTTCTTGTCTGTACTAAACTCTTTAACGAGCACAGCGTACTGCTCCTCACTAATTTTGGTATTAGGATTAGCCTCAACGGTATACCCTTTCTTTTGCAGGAACTCAACTACCGTCGCGATTCCTACATTCAAATCTCTTGTAACTTTGTTTAACCTTATCGTCATATTTAAAATTTAATGAATAAATGGAGCGAAGAAAATTCAATCGTAATGCATATTACTCTTGTGTTGGTTCAGCTTCAGGTTCCGCCTCTGTCTCAGGCTCCATCTCTGCTGCCGGTTCTTCTTCAAACTCCGATTTCAAAATACGTATTACCTCGTCCACTGTCTCTTCTTCCAGATCCGTCTTTTCAATCAACATCTCGCGAGGCGCATTCAACACAGCCTTCGCTGTATCGATACCGATAGCCTTGATTGCATCAATCACCCATCCGTCGATTTCATCTCTGAACTCGTCGAGATAGATATCCTCGTCAGCCACATTCTCATCCAATTCACGGAACACGTCGATAGTGTACTCAGTCAACATACTGGCCAGCTTGATATTCAAACCGCCTTTACCAATAGCAAGCGATACCTCTTCCGGTTTAAGGAATACCTCAGCCTTTTTCTCTTCCTCATTCAGACGGATAGAAGAAATCTTAGCCGGGCTCAAAGCACGCTGGATAAACAATGAAATGTTCGATGTATAATTAATCACGTCGATATTTTCATTGCGTAATTCACGAACAATCCCATGAATACGGCTCCCTTTTACACCTACGCAGGCGCCTACGGGATCGATTCTGTCATCATAAGATTCCACTGCGATCTTGGCACGTTCGCCAGGGATACGGGCAATCTTTTTAATGGTAATCAAACCATCATTGATTTCAGGTACTTCCATTTCAAACAGACGTTGCAGGAAAACGGGAGAAGTACGTGACAAAATAATCTTCGGATTATTGTTCTTGTTGTCTACGCGGGCAACCACTGCACGGGCTGTTTCACCTTTGCGATAAAAGTCGCTCGGGATCTGTTCAGTCTTAGGCAACAGCAGTTCGTTTCCTTCATCGTCCAGAAGCAACATTTCCTTTTTCCAGATCTGGTATACTTCCGCGTTGATGATTGTACCTACTTTATCAATATATTTATTATAAATACTGTCTTTTTCAAGTTCCAGAATCTTTGAAGCCAGTGTCTGGCGAAGATTCAGGATAGCACGACGTCCGAACTTGGCAAAGATCACCTCATCAGTCACTTCTTCGCCTTCTTCGTATGAAGCATCGATTTTCTGTGCTTCCGTCAGCGAAATCTGCATATTGGGGTTTGTCAAATCTTCATCGGCCACAACTTCACGGTTACGCCATATCTCGAAGTCACCCTTGTCCGGGTTCACGATCACGTCGTAATTCTCATCGGTGCCAAACATTTTCGCGATTACGCTACGGAACGACTCTTCAAGTACGCTAACCATCGTCGTTCTATCGATATTCTTCAGTTCCTTAAATTCCGAAAATGTATCAATCAAGCTGATTGTTTCTTCTTTTTTGGCCATAACTATTTAAAGCTAATTAAGTATTTAGTATATTTTATTTGCTCATAAGTGAAGGTTTCGTCCTCTTCGATCAGCTTCGGACGCTTGGAACCTTCGAGTTTTACCTTCTTCTCTACGCCTACCGTAAACTTCTCTTCATCGGCATCTTTCAGGATACCTGCCAGTTTACGTCCGTCTCTGGTCACTACTTCCACTTCTTGTCCGATGTGGATGTAATACTGTTGCAGCACTTTAAAGGGTTGTCCGATACCGGCAGAACCCACTTCCAGTTCATAATCTTCCTCTTCACGGTTCAGTTTCGACTCGATAAAACGGCTAAGCTCTACGCAGTCTTCAATCCAAACTCCTTCTGCGTGGTCTATTTCGACCACGATCTTGTCATCCGGGCTCACGGTCACCTCTACCAAAAAGTAGTCTTTTCCTTCCAGCCACTCTTCAACAATCTGACAAACAGTTTTCTTTTCTATCATTTATTAACTATATAAGAACAAAAAAAGGAGCTTAATCGCCCCTCCACCTTTCATCCGTTTTCGGTTGCAAAGATATAAAT
>ERZ506979.1323-NODE-1323-length-11220-cov-6.356382_pt1 | contig 11220 bp, 16 predicted proteins | sample MGYA00512887_ERZ506979 | MGnify/ENA metagenome assembly ERZ506979 | reverse complement strand
TTATAGCCTCCGGGGGCTGCGGCCCCCGAACCCCCAAGGGTTTTTCGACAGGCTGTTTTGACCGTTTGATTTATTTTTCCTCTTTAGGAGCTGTGACCTTATTGAGCAGCACCACAAATGCCCAAATGGCGCAGATCACCACAAATACCCCCAGGATGCCCTTGCCCAGCAGGGGCAGCACATCCACAAAGCCCGCGGGATTGAAGTATAGATTGAACATATGCGCCCTCCTTTACATGGCCGCCAAAGCGTTTTCCACCAGGGTGATCACCAGGCCGCCGGCAATCACCGAGGCGATCTGGCCGCTGACGTTGGCGCCGGCCGCGTGCATCAGCAGGAAGTTGGCCTGATCCTCCTCCCGGCCCATCTTATGCACCACCCGGCTGGACATGGGGAACGCGGAAATACCCGCCGCCCCCACCATGGGGTTGATCTTGGTCTTGGTAAACAGGTTGAGGAACTTGGCGAAGAACACGCCCCCCACCGTATCGAATACGAAGGCAACAAGGCCCAGCAGCAGGATCACCAGGGTCTCCACGGTGACGAACATCTCCGCCTTCATCCGGAAGGATACGGAAATGCCCAGCACCAGGGTGATCAGGTTGGCCAGCTCGTTCTGGGCGCTGGCGGAAAGGCTGCCCAACACCCCGCACTCCCGGATCAGGTTGCCGAACATGAGGAAGCCGATCAGCTCCGCGCTCTTGGGGGCGATGGTGCCTGCCACCACGGTGACAAAGATGGGGAACAAGATCCGGGTGGTGCCGGAAACCGCGCTGGGGTTATAAGGCATACGGATCTTGCGCTCCTTTTGGGTGGTACAGAGCCGAATCACCGGGGGCTGTACAATGGGTACCAAGGCCATATAGCTGTATGCCGCCACCATGATAGCCCCCTGGTATTGGGAGTTGAAGTAGTTGGCCACATAGATGCTGGTGGGGCCGTCCGCCGCGCCGATGATGGCGATGCTGGCAGCGTCCTGGAGGTTAAAGCCCACCAGAACCGCCATGCCCAGGGTGAAGAAAATGCCGAACTGGGCTGCCGCGCCAAAAAGCATCATCTTAGGATTGGAGAGCAAGGGACCAAAGTCGATCATGGCGCCGATGCCGATGAACAGCAACAGCGGGAACAGCTCCGTGGCGATGCCCGCCTCAAACAACGTCTCAATGGCCTCCGTGTTGACAAAGGGCAGGTTCACCAAAATGGCGCCAAAGCCCATGGGCAGCAACAGCGTGGGCTCCATTTCCCGCTTGATGGCGCACCAGATCAGCACGCATCCGATCAGGATCATCAAGCCCTGCTGCCAGGTGAAATTACCGATGTTGCCGAATAGCTCAACAAAAAGCTGCAACGAGGTTTCCTCCTTTATATGTAAAATATTTTTATGCTTGTTGTTTGATCTTTACAGCCTAACTTTGTAAATCTAGGAGGAAGCGGCGGCTGCAAAATCCTGGCATAAGGGGATTTTCCAAGAAGCCACAAGGGTTTATCCCCATTTTTTTAGGGAAGTCAAAGTTCCTTTGCCTAAACGCTCCCAATTTTACCGAAAGCGGCTCCATCCATTATATTCGTAATTTCTCCTTTTGTAAATGTTTATTTTTTTAATACATGCACCGCACAAAAATCGCGTGGAACCCGTGCTTTAAACCGTACATTTGTTCTGTTATTATCGTGTTGTCAGGATGGCTGCCCGGGCAGCCGCCCCATTTTCTGGAGGGCTGGACGCGCAGCCTTCTATCCAGTAAAGAATTTGCCCTTTAGGTGCAAAAGAAAGGAGCAAGGATGGAACAAAATCAAATGGAACTGGTCAACATGCTCACGGAGCTGGTGGAGCAGGAGCCGGCCTATGTGATCGGCCAGCGGATGATCAACCAGCTGTCCCAGCAAACCGGCATGGACCCCGGCGCCGCAGCGGAAGCGTTGCTCTACGCCGCCCCTGCAGGTACCCAGGCCCTGTGTACCGCCGCGGCCCAGGGCCTGATGCGGCTACAGGAAGGGGGGCAGGATGTGGAGGCATATCTGGCGGACCCGGCTTTTGTATCCCTGCTGCGGGACATGCCCCCTGCCGCCGCCCTTCGCCTCTATGATGCGGAGCGGGCCGCCCAAGCCGCTGCGGACCAGGCCAGGGAGCAGGGCGCTCGGGACATGTTGGAAAAAATCATGGCCCGCCGCAACCTGCCCGCCCCCATTCGGGGCAATATTCCCGCGGACGGCCAGCCGGACTATGCCAACATGTCCAGCGCCGCCTTCGCCCAGGTGAAAAAGCGGCTGGCCCAGGCCGCCAGCCAAGGCCTGCATCCCAGCCTCTAACCCCACATCCCATTAGAAGGAAAGGAGAAGCGTATGACCAATACCACCATCAATACCCTACAGACCACCCAACTCAACAAAACCTTTTACGACCGTCAGCTCCTGGAGAGCGCCCGCACCCGCTTTGTCCACGCCAAGTTTGGCCAGATGCGCCCCATCCCCCGCAATAGCGGCAAGCGGGTGGAATTCCGCCGCTGGAATCTCTTTGATGCCAACGCCGCCATGAAAGCCCTGGAGGAAGGCGTCACCCCCAGCGGCCAGTCCCTCTCCCAGAGCAATGTGGAAGCCCTGGTCAGCCAGTATGGCGCCTATGTGGAGGTTTCCGACCTGCTGGATATGACCGGCTACGACCAGGTCATCACCGAGAGCGCAGAGCTGCTGGGCGAGCAGCTGGGCACCGTGGTAGAGTGGGTCACCCGGGACGCCATGAACGCCGGCAACAACGTGCAGCGGGCCGGCGGCAAGACCACCCGCGCCGCCCTGACTGCCGATGACAAACTCACCGTGGATGAGATCCGCAAGGCGGTGCGTACCCTCAAGCGGGCCAAGGCCCGTCCCTTCTGCGAGGATGAGCGCAAGCCCCACTTTATCTGCATCTGCTCCCCGGACGCCACCTATGACCTGCAAAACGACGCCCTCTGGCAGGACGTATCCAAGTACTCCAACGCCGAAGCCATCTACAGCGGGGAGATCGGCCGGCTGTTCGGGGTGGTGTTCGTGGAATCCACCGAGGCCAAGGTGTTCCGCCAGAGCGTGTGGAATAAGGTTTCGGAAGCTACCTCCTCCAGCGCTTCCTTCGTGCTGAAGAACGCCCCCACCGAAGCGGAGGCCGCCTACCTTTCCCGGGAAGATAACCCCATCCGCATCGGGGAAGCCAGCTATACCATCGCCGGCTTCGACCCCTCCTCCAACACCGTCACCCTCAAGGAGACCGCCTCCCTGGCTGCGGACGCCATCGTCTACAGCGAGGACGCAGGCGCCTTGGATCCGGAGACCAAAACCGCCATGGACGTCCACTCCACCCTGATCTTCGGCAAGGACGCCTATGGAGTGGTGGATGTGGCGGGCAGCGGCGCCCTTCAGATCATCATCAAGCCCCATGGCAGCGCCGGTACCCAGGACCCCCTGGATCAGCGGGCCACCGTGGGCGCCAAGGTGGCTGCCTACACCGCGGTCATCCTCAACGAGCTGTGGTTGCTGCGGATCGAGCACGCGGTAAGCGCCTGATCCCCACCGCCCCCTAGCGGGGCTACATTCAGGCCATCCGGCCCATCGACAACCGGGAAGCAGGCCTCCCCTGCTTCCCACCATAGAGGAAAGGAGACGCAATATGCAATATTTTACCGATAAGGAATTGGATCGGCTTGCGGGCAAGCTGGGTCAAAAGCTCATGCAAGAGCCCAAAGTCCGCCTGATGATCGCAGGTTCCATGGAGGATATGCCCTGGGAAGGGGGTATCAACGGGTATTTCTTCCGGATCCAACGGGGGGTGGCCGTGTCCGTGCCCCAGAGCCTGGCGGAACTGATCCGGCAAAACGCCCAGGTGCAGCTGCTGGGCGAGGCCAGCGTCCGGCCCTATAAGGGCAACCGGGGCAAGCGCCTCTCCAGCTAGGAGGGCTTTGCCATGACCCTCAACGACATCATCGTTTCCGCCCTGGCCCAGCTGGACCGGGGCCACGATGCCCAAACCCTGGACATCTGGCGGGATAAGTTCACCCGCTTTGCCAACGATGGGGTAACGGACCTGGCGGAAGCCTATCAACCCCGGGCCACAGAGGCCTACGAAAGCGCCGACGGCCTGCTGGATACCCTTTCCCTCTCCCGGCCCTGCGTAAAGCTGCTTTCCGTGACCCGTTCCGGCAAGGCCGAAGCCTTTACCCCCGGCCCCCGTTCCGGCACCGTTTTGCTCCCCGGCGGCCCAGGACAGGTGCAGGTAACCTACCGCTACCTGCCCGCCCCCATGCAGGCCCCCTCGGATGTGCCGGACCTGCCCGAATGGTGCCACGGCCTGATCGTATGCTACGTGGTAGGCCGGGAGCGAGCCGCTGGAGACGTATCCCTTCAGCGGGGCGGCAACATCTACTTCCAAATGTACGAAGCGGGTAAGGCCAACCTGCGGCCCCATGTGGGGGAAGCGGACAGCTATTGCCTGCTGAACAGGTGGTGACCTATGGCACGCAAACTCTACAAGATCGATTCCTTTATTGGCATCGACCAGGACGAAGCGGAAAACGCCCTCAAACCCGCCTATAGCCCCGACGCCTGTAACATGGATACCGCCGGGGGCGACTTGGCCGTGGCCAAGGGCTACATCCGCCACATCCCCCACCAGATCCCCGGGGTGGGCCAACCCCACCGGCTGTTTCTCTTTCGCCGCGCCGGCCAGGATCAGCCCATCGTAGCCGCAGGCAGGGAGCTTTATGCCTATAAAAACAATGCTTGGATCTTGATCCATACCTTTGAAAAGGGCCTCGCTTCCAATAAGCTGGACTTCGTCCAAGCCCAGATCGACGGCGTGGATTACCTGCTCATCGCCAGCGGGGAAGACCCCATTGTGAAATACAACGGCAATTCCGCCCTTTCCTTCGGCTCCGAGCAGGGCCAATCCAACAAGCCGGTACAATATCTGGCCATGTATCGGGACCGCCTCTTTGCCGCCGGGGACCCTAGCTATCCCAACCGGCTCTATTGGTCCCAGCTGCCAGGCAGCGGCCGTACCATTGAAGCCTGGGGGGACGTCACCGACACCGTCAACGTGTCCGGCGGCCACGCGGAGGTGGGCGACGCAGCCGGCGATCCCATCTTAGGCCTGTATGCGCTATCCAACCAACTGCTCATCTTCAAAAAGCGCAGCCTATACCGGCTCATCGGGGACAAGCCTGGAAATTTCACCATCGAGCGGGTGGACGCGGATGTGGAACAAGCCGCCCATACCGCCCTGGTGGCCCAGGGGGATGTGCTGTATTTCCTTACCGCCGGCGGCCTGTGCTGCTTCAACGGGGTAAACGCCGGGCTCCTTTCCGACGCCCGCCGCATCCACAAGACCCTTGCCGCCATGGACGCCAGCAACTGCCGAGGCGCCCTGGCTCGCAACAAGCTGTATTTTACCCTATCGGGTCCGGAGGAAGATATGCTGGTGGAATACGACCTGTTCCGTAGGGCTTACATGTTCCGCCGGGGGTTCTCCATCGGGGACATCGCCGCCTGGGACGGCCGGCTATATATGGTCAACGACGCCCGCTACCTGTACCGGTTCGACGAAGGGGATACCTACGATGGGGCGGATATTGAAGCCTGGTGGAATACCCCCCTCACCGACCTGTATGACAAGGGGGGCGTAAAGGCCATGCGCAGCCTGTGCCTCCGGGGGCAAAGCCAACAGGATGCCGCCCTCCTGGCGGAAGTATGCATCGACGGCGTAACCACCACCCACCGGCTGCTGCTGCCCCAGCATCCCTGGGAGGTGCTGGAGGTGCCCCTGTGTAATGAAGGCCGTACCTTCCGCCTGGCCTTTTCCAATGAGGCGGGGGGCCGTTTTACCCTAACAGGCGGGGTGGAGCTGGCCTTTGAAACTTGGAGGCGGGTAGAATGACCGGCTTGGAGATGCGGGCGCTGTATTACGTCCTCTTCCCCATCCAGGCCGAGGGGGAGGACCGGCAGCGGTACCTGGACAACATGAAGGCAAATGAAAACAACCTGAACCAAAATTTTACCATCCTGGCCCAAAAGCTACAGGAGTTGGAAGCCAGGCTTTCCATCCTAGAATAGAATCATCGAGGAGGTACCTACATATGGCAAGAGCACAATATTATCAGGCGGGCTATACGCCGCCCGCGGGGGTCAACAGCGCCACCGGCGTAAAGGAATACCAGCGGATGTTAGGGGTGGACGTGGACGGCATCTGGGGGCCAAAGACCCAGGCTGCCTATGACCAATATCTGGCCGGCCAAAATACCCAGACCAGCAGCGGCAATTGGCTTTGGGGCGCCCCGGGCAGCCAAGGCGCTTCCAGCCAGGGCGGCACAGACCTGTTTAACCGCTATTACCAAACCATCCTAGGGCAGCTGCAAGTGCCCACCATCAACCTAAATATCCCCAGCGAAGACGCGGTGCGCCAACAGTGGCAGGATGCCCTCCGTCCCAGCCTGGACGCCGCCATCTCCCGCCGCCAGTCCGCCAGCCAGTCCATCCGGGCGGAGCTGGATGCAGACGCGGTATCCAGGGGCATGGGGAGCAGCACCTATGTATCCAGCCTGAAAGAGCGGGAAAGCGCCGAGGCCCAAGATGACATCGACGAGCTGCAGGCCCAGTACGGCGCCACCCTGGCGGAACGGATCGCCACCAGCCTGCAGGCCTATGAACAGATGCGTCTCAACGCCCAGCAATACAACCTGCAGGCCCAGGCAGCCGCCCAGCAAGCCGCCCTAAACCTGGCGGGCAGCTGGTATTCCGACTACGTGGCCCAGCAGAACGCCCTGGCCCAGCTTCAGGCAAAATCCTACCAAAGCTCCACTTCCAGCAGCCGGGGTTCCTCCGGTTCCAGCTCCGGGGCCAAGGCGTCCAGCAGCCTATCCGCAGACGACTATCTGACCTATGTGGAAAACCTTTCCAGCGGCCAGCGTAAGCTCCTATTCTCCAGCGGCCAGAGCTACTGGAAGGTGCGCCGAGAGGAGTTAGAAGCCGCCCTGGGCACCAATACCTACCAGATCCTTCGCAACCGGTATCTGGGCCAGTAGGAGGATACCATGGCCGCAACGGTTAAAAAAACCTTTGACATCGCCCTGGACATCGCCGCATCCAGCAGCAACCGGGCCTTTACGGTGGTGGAGGGGGATACGGGCAACGTGCTGCGCATCGCCCTCACCGACGATGGGGAGCCGGTAGATCTCACCGGTTGCCGGGTGATCGCCGTTTTTTCCAAGTCCAATGGGACTGCGGCCCAGGACAGTGGCCAGGAGGATGGCGGCGTTCAGCTCCAGGGCGCACTAAATAACCAGGTGTGTATCGATCTATTCCCTCCATCCTTTGCCCCGGGTATGGTGGAGTGCGAGCTGCAGATCTATTCCGACGAGACGCTGAATACCCTGGTCACCACGGCGAAATTCAACTTCAACTGCCGGCCCGCCATGCTATCGGCGGACGCCATGGAATCCACCGGCCAATTGCCTATGCTTCGGGCCCTAATGGAACAGGTGGAAACCCTAAAAACGGCCGCCACCGCCGCCGCCCAGCGGGCGGAAGACGCTGCCCAGGCCTGCGAAAGCCTGGTGGAGGGCCATGTGACCACCTTTACCATCCTCCGCTACGAGGATAGCGCTACCACAGCATAAAGAAAGGAGACGCTTACCATGGCCGTTTATTTTGGCACCAACAAAGTCCTGGATAACGGCGTGGCCGGCACCAGCCTGGTGCTGGGCCACGCCGATACCCACAGCGCCAATGGCACGGACCCCATTACCCCCGAGAGCATCGGCGCCGCTCCTACACAGCATACCCATACCTATGCTGCTGTACCCACCGTCCAAACCGTGACCATACCGGTATCCGGCTGGACCAGCTATAGCTTTGGCTGTACCCAGACCGTTTCTGTCACGGGAATGCGGGGCACCTCCTTGGTCATCGTGACCGCCCATCCAGATTCCTATGACCCCTATATGGCCGCTAGGGTCCGGTGTACCGTACAGGGTTGGGAGGCGCTGACCTTTTCTAGCCGGCGGATCCCCTCGGAGGATCTAATGGTCAATGTGATGATATTGGGGTAACGCCTATGATATTCAATTGGATCTATGGAACAGAACTGGAAATGGAAGCCGTCACCAAAACCTATTCCGATATCACGGAATATTCCATCTTCCACCTACCCCTTACCGTCTCCCCTTTGGCGGTGATCCTGCGCACCAGCGCCGGGGATGATGCGGAGCTTTGTACCTATTACCGGGCCGACCAAAACGGGGATTTCACCCTGCGGGTCAGCCAGGGGTCCTGTCCTGTTTCCAGCCGTATGTATGCGGAACTGGAAGAAACCCTTATGCTCACCTGTAGCGGCGGTACTGCCGCCTTACCGGCCACATTAGAATGCATTACATTGGGGGTGAAACGATGAATCCCATACATACCCAAGAACTCCATACCATGCGGGTGCATGTATTTGCCAGCGAGGCAGACCGGCTGGCCGCCCAGGCAGAAGGCCTTGTAAGCCAGGACGACCTTGTCCTCACACCGGATACCGGTGAATCCCTGTTTGAGGATATGCAGGCGGCCACCGATGCCGCCAACGCTGCCATAGCCCGTGCGGAAGAACTTTCCCAAGAATTTGAGGACGCCCTATCCGGCGGCATCCTGCAAGGCCCTCCTGGCCCCCAAGGGACGCCTGGGACAGACGGGGCGGACGGTGAAAACGGGGCCACCTTTACCCCCAGCCTTTCTGCCGAAGGCATCCTGTCCTGGACCAACGATCAGGGCTTACAAAACCCTGCCGCCGTCTCCATCCGGGGGCCCCAGGGCCTTACAGGCGCCACTGGGGCAGCGGGCGCAGATGGGGTCACCTTTACCCCCAGCCTATCCGCTGCCGGGGTGTTGACCTTTACCAACGACGGAAACCTGCCCAATCCGGACCCGGTGGATTTGACCGGTCCCCAGGGCGCGCCCGGAGCAAACGGCGCGGACGGTGAAAACGGGGCCACCTTTACACCCAGCCTTTCTTCCGAAGGCGTCCTCTCCTGGACCAACGACCAGGGCCTACAGAACCCTGCCGCCGTTTCCATCCGAGGGCCCCAGGGCCCTACGGGCCCCCAAGGCGCCCCCGCCGTGTTGTCCACCCATACTGGCACCCTGTTGTTGGGAGAATGGGTGAATGCCCAACAGGCTGTAGGTATCTCTGAGATCGTCCCGGAGAGCTTGGTAATCGTTTCCCCAACCCCGGAGAGCTTCTCCGTCTATTCCGCCGCTGGAACGCGAGCCTTCGCACTGGCGGAAGGAGCTGTGGGCTTCACTTATGATACCCTTCCCACGGACGACATGACTGTAAACATTATGATCCTAAACGGAGGAGAGCAAGCATGATCTTTAATACTTGCTGCGTACACCACACGGGCCTCGTTGCGCCGCCTGATCCCGCCCTACGGATCTACTGGGTCATGCCAAATGCGAAACGCATGCCCGATGATTACGAATTGATCGACTTCGTTTTTGAGTTGGAAAGCCTGGAGAATGCCTGGCTGTATTTGCCCGACGGCCAATCCTATGCCCCCTATGGCCACGATTGTACAGGCTGGTTCGATGGGGTAACTACTTTTGAACAAGGGGTCCCTTTAGACATTACCGCCTTTCATGTTCAGCAGGATTTTCGCGGCAAGTCCTTTCTGGTCTTGACCGCGCAATGGGCGCCCTCATGATCTCCAGGTATCCCACGCTCCAGCTCCGCACCCCTTATATGCAGGATCCTGACACAGAGGACGGCAGCGTCCGCCGCTGTCAAAGTCTGTTAATCGCCCAGGGATTCCCCTATGCCCAGCTGGATGAAGCGTTCCTGCCCATCCAGGTGGATGGAATATACGGTCCCTTGACCGCAGCTGGGGTCTCCGCCTTCCAAGCCGCCAGACGGCTTCCCGCTACAGGCGCTTGCGACCAAGCCACCTGGCTTGCATTACAACGTCCCGCCGCTTTGCAAGCCAGTAGTCTAGCAGACCGCCTCTGCGCATTTGCGCGTAGCCAGGTGGGCCATGGCTACGTATGGGGCGGAAAAGGGGAGGATCTGACCCGCATGTCAGACCCGGAAGGCTGGATCCGCCGCAAGGAGGCTTCCTCCCTCAATGCGCTCCGGGCGATCGTGTTTTTCCTGGAAGCCCAAAGCAACCGCCGTGGCCCTGTGCGGGCCTATGATGCCAGCGGCCTGATCCTCCGGTTTTTACAGGACGCCGGCCTGACCCGCCATGCCATGGATTGCCGCGACCTGTATCGCGCCTGCTTCCCTCGCTGCCGGTGCGACCTTTCTCCCGGAGACCTGGTATTTCGCCATAACGGTAGGGATATTTTCCACGTCGGCGTCTATTTGGGAGACGGTTTGGTGTGTGAAGCCATGGGCCGGGATGCGGGCGTGGTCATTCGTCCCATGGACGCTTCCGGCCGGGGTTATTGGAACCGCTATGGCGCCTTATCCCTGTTGCAACCCCCAACCGGTTTTCCCCTAGAAACATGCATACAATAAGGAGGTAAACACATATGAATGAAAACATGACGAGTTTATTGACTGGCGGGATCCCCGCCGCCATTGGCGCGATCCTCGGGTACCTTTTCGGCCCCTGGGACGCCGTGATCATGGTGCTGCTGTGCGTGGTGAGCCTGGACTATATCACCGGACTCATCGGCGCGGCCGTGCACAAATGCATGGATAGCAGCGTGGGCTTTGCTGGCCTTTTCAAAAAGGTCTTTATCTTCGTGCTGGTAGCCCTAGCCGCTTTACTCGACAAGCTGGTGCCTTCCACCAACGGGGCTGTGCGCACGGCGGTCTGCATGTTCTACATCGCCAACGAAGGCCTTTCCATCCTGGAAAACGCCGGCAAGATCGGCCTGCCCATTCCCGAACCTCTGCAAAATGCCCTGCAAAAACTCAAATCCAAGGAGGATTCCAACGCTTCCCGTTGAGCTTCCTGCTGTTTCCCGGCTTTTCCGTTAGCCGCCCCGCCCGCGTCCTTTGGGTGCGGGCGGTTTTTTGTAGGGCTTTGGCCTTGCAGGGTTTTCCCAAGGGCGGCGGTGGCCGGGCGGGGGGCGGCGGGCGCGCACAGCGCGCACAAAGCAGGGGCCTTCGGCCCCTGCTCAGCCTGTCGAAAAAGTCCAGCAAAAGCTGGGCTTTTTCGTTCATAAGAGGTAAAATAAGTAGCAGGTGGTGAAAAAGATGCTGGAACGTGGGAAAAT
>ERZ506979.1314-NODE-1314-length-11304-cov-3.829852_pt1 | contig 11304 bp, 4 predicted proteins | sample MGYA00512887_ERZ506979 | MGnify/ENA metagenome assembly ERZ506979 | reverse complement strand
AATTCCCTGCCGGACGTGCAATCCTTCCTGGCCGAGATATCCTCACAGATCAGGCAGGTCCCCAGCCTCAATCCGCAGTCACGCCGGGCCATCAATATTTTGCTCTCGGCCACCTTGCCCGCCTCCCTGACCCTGAACCGCGAGGCCACCCAGAAGCGCGGCGCGGCTGTGGTGGCCACGGTGGAGCCGGTCTATTACCAGATTCAGAAGGGCGAGCTGGTGCTGCGCAAAGGCGAGCGCGTCAGCCGCGAACAGCAGATCAAATTGCAGACCCTGTACAAATCCGCCTCCGATCCCATGCGCTGGAGCACGGCGGGAGGCGCGTTTCTCTGCGCCCTGCTGCTTGCCGTAGGCTTTTTTGTGGCCCCCAGCGGCAAGCCCGGCACCCCCCTTCGCTGCAAGGATATGCTGCTCATCTCGCTTTTGCTCCTTTTGTTCGGCATAGGGGCCAAGAGCGTCTATCTGCTGAGCCTGCGCATGGACAGCGTGAGCCTGTTCAACTCCTTTGCCGCCGCTTTTCCGGTAGCCGGTGCCGTGGGGCTGGTGGCCATGGTTTTCGCGGCCCGGCGCTACTGCACCATGGGCCTGCTGCTTTCCTTCTTCTGCATGCTGATGCTCCAGGCGGATTATCCGCTGTTTATCTACTATTTTCTGAGCGGCATGCTGGCCACCTGGCTGGTGACCAGCGCGCAGAGCCGCCAGGATGTGGTCTGGAGTGTGATTCCCCTGACCGTGGGCCAGATTCTTGTCTGGCTGGGCACAACCCTGCTGGCCCAGACCTCCCCGGCGGAAATGCCCGTGCAATTGACCGCGGTGGCCATCAACAGCCTGCTTTCCCTGATCCTGCTTTTTGCCGTGAGCCCCGTGCTGGAGCTGACCTTCGGCTACAGCACGCGTTTCCGCCTCATGGAACTGATGAGTCTGGAACAGCCCCTGATGCAGGAACTGATGGTCACCATTCCCGGCACTTACCACCATTCCCTGGTGGTGGCCAATATGGTTGAGGCCGGGGCCAAGGCCATCGGGGCCAACAGCCTGCTCTGCAAAGTAGCGGCCCTGTACCACGATGTGGGCAAGCTCTCCTATCCGGAATATTTCATTGAGAACCAGTTCGGCGGCCCCAACAAGCACGACAAGCTGGCTCCGTCCATGAGCGCCCTGATTTTGCTCTCGCACGTCAAAAAAGGCACGGAGCTTGCCGAGCGCTATAAGCTGGGCCAGGAAATTACGGAGATCATCCGCCAGCATCACGGCACGCGGCTGATCCGCTTTTTCTATCAGAAGGCCCTGAATTTGGGTGAAAAGCCGCGTGAATCGGATTTCAGCTATCCCGGCCCGCGCCCGCAGACCAAGGAAGCGGCCATTCTGATGCTGGCCGACTCCGTGGAAGCCAGCAGCCGCACCCTGAGCGACCCTACGCCCGCGCGTATCAAGACTCATATTGATACCATCATCAAGGGCATCTTCTCGGAAGGACAGTTGGACGAATCCGAACTGACCTTCAAGGATCTGCATTTCCTGAGTGAAAACTTTCAGCGTATTCTGACGGGCATTTTCCATCAGCGCATCGCCTATCCTGAGGCCAAGATCAAGGATGTGACCCAGGCTGACAAGGGCAGGACGGAAGCCCGCCCCAGCGACGGCAAGCCCCAGACCTGCGGCAAAAACGGCGCAGCGGCGACAGCCCGGCCCGCTTCGGAACCTCTTGGCCTGCCCGCCGCCAGCGCGCGTAAAAACGAAGCTGGACGACCCGAGGGCCAGAGCGCTGATCCGCAGCCCGGCAGTGGAAACTGAGGCCATGGAAGCGGCGGGAGCGACTACGGGCTCCAGAAACTGCGCGGAATGCGTGCGCATTCAGGGGCATTACGCCCCCCAAGCCTGGTTGCTGCCCCTGAACCGCCGGGAATTGGCTCTGGTTCTGCGGATCATGCTGCGCGCTCTGGCCGGGAACGGCACCCGCGCGCCCGGCAGCCTTGAGCTGCACCTGCTGGACGACGCGGCCATGAGCGCGGCCAACCTGCGCTTTATGGACTGCACGGGTCCCACCAATGTGCTTTCTTTTCCCGGAGGCGAGGAGTTGCCGGGCATTCTGCTGCTTTCTCTGGACACGCTGGCTCGCGAATGCCTGCTCTACGGGCAGGATCCGACGGAACATCTCTTGCGTCTTCTGGCCCACGGCATGGGGCACTTGGCCGGTCTGGACCACGGGCCCGCCATGGATCGGCTGTGCGCGGCCTGCTTTGACGCCGCGCGGCGCGCGTCGGCGCTCTGATTCGTCACGCGGACGGATCGGGAAGGGCGGGCAGTTCCGTCAACGCCCGGCAATGCAGTTCGCGCAGTTTGCGCGCGGACAGCTCACCCTTGCCCCACCAGTCCGGCGGCAGGCGGACGGCCAGCAGGGCGGCCAGTTGACGCAGTGCTTCCGTGCCGACGCGGCTGTTGCTGTCGGCGTCGGCCAGTCGCCAGAAAGGCGCGCTCAAACCGGCCTGATGCACACGCCAGAGCAGGTCGCGCCGGGTGCCGGGACGCAGGCGCGGCAGCATGCCGGCCTTCATGTGCTCGGCGGCGGCCAGCGCGCCCGCTTTACTAAACAGCGCGGGCAGGCGCAGGCGCTCGGCCAGGCCCTGAGCCAAAGCGATGCCGCGCTGCTCATGGCCGTAATGGTGCGGCAGCAGGGCCGGGTCCGTGCCGATTTTGCCCAGATCGTGGCAGAGCGCCATCCAGACGGCCAGAGGATCACCGGCGGTCAGATTCATAATCCGCGCTGTGTGCCCCAGCACGGAATTTTTATGCCAGCGCGCCGGTCCGGCGGGAATGTCCCGGGCGGTTTCCAGTTCTGCGAACCAGGGAACCAGCGCGTTTCCCGCCGCCAGCGTTTCAAGAAAACGCGCGGGCGCGGGCGCGGCCAGGGCCTTGCGCAGTTCGCGTCCCACACGCTCCGCCGGAATAGCCGCCAGCGCGGACGGGAGCAGAGCGCGCATCTGGGCGCAGGCTTCCCCATCCACCTGCCAGTCCGGCCAGGAGGCCGCGAAGCGGGCCAGCCGGAACACCCGCGCCGGGTCGTCGGACAGAGCTGTGGGCGAGGCAGGCCGCAGGCGGCGTGATCGCAGGTCGGCCAGGGCCTGGGGATGGACGCGCAGCAGGCCGCGGCTGTCCAGGGCCATGGCATTGACGGTGAGATCCCTGGCCAGCAGGTCCGCCTCCAGACTGCCGCCGCGCAGCGGCATGCATTCGCGGCCCCGCCAGAGACAGACGCGCACGCTTTTGCCCACCGGACGGGCGTCAGGGTGGGCGGCCAGGAAATCGGCCATAGCGCCGGAGAAGGCGAAATCCAGTTCAACAGGGACGCGGCCCAGCAGCAGATCACGCACAGCCCCGCCCACGAGGTAAAGTTCCATGAGCTCAGTATGCCACAGCCCGGAATGCGGGAAAAGCGCTCAGGCGGCCGTTGCGGGCAGCGCTGACCCGGGCGCTGTCCGTGCTCCCTTTGTCTGGCGCTTCGGCGAGGTTTCATCCACTCTGGACGTGGCCTTTCTTCTGTCCGGGCGTGGCCGACTGAAGATCTGGGACAGCGTCCAGGCCGTCAGCCAGACGTCAGGACGCGGGCAGTTGCGGCGGTCCTGGGTGTCGCCGCCGGGGAATATCTATGCCGCTCTGCGCCTGCCGGTACAGCCGCCTTTTGACGGCACGGCGGCGGCTCCGGCCATGGGACTGCTGCTGGCCTGCGCCCTGCGCGCCGAAGGCTGGCCGGTGCTGCTTAAGTGGCCCAATGATCTGGTGCTCTGTCTGCCGGGCGGCCCCCGCAAACTGGCGGGCATCCTGCTGGAGGAGCGGGGCGGCGTGCTGCTGGCGGGCATAGGCGTCAATGTGAACAGCGCGCCGCCCGACGACGCTTTGCGGGTCGACGCGGCCATGCCCGCCGCGAGTCTGGCCGACGGTCCGGACCGTCCCGCTCCGTTGGCCGAGTCTCTCTGGCAGCGGCTTGTAAAGCATGTGCATTCGGCATATAACAACGGCCACTCTCTGTCCGACCGGTGGAAAACCCGGACAGAGGAATTACTGCTTTGGCGCGGTAGAGATGTGGAGCTGGTTGAGGGGCAACGCAGAGTGCGCGGCAGGCTGGAAGGTCTTACTCCGGCCGGGGGACTGCGCCTGCTCTGCAACAGTCGCTGTGAGGAATGGCTAAGCGGAAGCCTCCGGCTTTCCGAAAGACTATCATAAAGGGCTGAAAAGGCATGGCCAACAAGACATTCGCGGAAGTTCAGGATTTTCTGAAGGGCAAGGTCATTCTGGTGGCGAACCGGGGCATTCCGGCCCGGCGTATTTGCCGTTCAATCCGGGAGCGCTTCGACGCGGTGGCGGCCATGACCGCCACGGATGTGGACAAAACCGCCCCCGCCGCTTCCACGGCTCAGGAATTGGTCCTGCTGGGCAGCGAGCCGCGCGCCTATCTGGACATTGACAGAATCATCGACCTGGCCAAGCAGCGCGGTGTGGTGGGCATTCACCCCGGCTGGGGCTTTGCCTCCGAGGACACGCGCTTTCCGCAACGCTGCAAGGAAGCCGGCATCACCTTCATCGGCGCCACGGCCGAGGCCATGAACCTGCTGGGCAACAAGGTCCAGGCGCGCGAGGTGGCCCGCAAGCTGGGCATTCCGGTGGTGCCCGGTTCCGAAGGCGCGGTGGACATCCCCACGGCCCGCCGCCTGATCAGCGAAATAGGCCTGCCCATCATGCTCAAGGCCGAAGGCGGCGGCGGCGGCAGGGGCATTTTCGCCATTCATAATGAAGCCGAACTGGAAGACGCCTTTTTCAAGGCCTCTTCCATGGCTCAGGCCTCCTTCGGCAATCCGCGCCTTTTTGTGGAAAAATTTCTGAGCGGCGTGCGCCACATTGAAATCCAGGTCATCGCCGACATGTACGGCAACGTCTTCGCTTTCGATGAACGCGACTGCACCGTGCAGCGCAACCATCAGAAACTGATCGAAATCACGCCGTCGCCCTGGCCGGGCGTGACCCGCGAACTGCGCGAGCGCCTCAAGGATTACTCCCGCCGCCTGGTGCGCGCCGTGGGTTACCATTCGCTGGCCACGGTGGAATTTCTGGTCACGCCTGACGGGTCGCCTTATCTGATCGAAGTGAACACCCGCCTCCAGGTCGAGCACGGCATTACCGAATGCCGTTACGGCATCGACCTGGTGGAAGAGCAGATCGCCGTGGCTTTCGGGGCGGAGCTGCGCTACCGCGAAGAAAATCTGCGGCCCTCGTACTGCGCCATGCAGGTGCGCATCAACTGTGAAAATCCGCAGGATAACTTCTCGCCCAATTCCGGTCTGATTTCGCGCTATGTCTCGCCCGGCGGCCTGGGCGTGCGCCTGGACTCGAACATCAGCGCGGGCTATGAATTTCCGGCCAACTACGACTCCGCGGGCGCGCTGCTGATCGCCTACGCCCATGACTGGGAAAAGACGCTGGGCATCATGGCCCGCGCGCTGGGCGAATACGTCATCGGCGGCATCAAGACCACCATTCCCTTCTTCCGCAAGGTTATCAAGAACCCGCTGTTCCGCAAAGGCGACATCAACACCAACTTTATCGCCGACCATCCCGAACTGATGCTCTATACGGACCTGGCCCCGGAAGGGGAACGGCTGGCCCGGCTGGTGGCCGAAATTTCGGCCAAGGGCTTCAACCCCTATGTCCAGCTTGGGGAATACCGCTCGGACACCACGCCCTGCCTCGGACCGTTTGAACCCGTGCTGCCCACCATCAGCACGGCGGCCCGGCGGCAGCCTTCGCCCTATCCGCAGGGCGACAGGCTGGCGACGCTGGATTACATCCGCGATTCCGGCTACGTGCATTTCACCGACACCACGCCGCGCGATTTCACCCAGTCCAACTCCGGCAACCGCTTCCGGCTGGCCGAAGACAGGCTTATCGGCCCCTATCTGGACAATGTGGGGTATTTTTCCATTGAGAACGGCGGCGGCGCGCACTTCCATGTGGCCATGATGGCCAACATGACCTATCCCTTCACTGAAGCCAGGGAGTGGAACAGCTTCGCGCCCAAGACGCTCAAGCAGTTGCTGGTGCGCTCCACCAACGTGCTGGGATATACGCCCCAGCCGCGCAACCTGATGCGGAAAACCGGAGAAATGATTTGCGACCACTACCAGGTGGTGCGCTGCTTCGACTTCCTCAACCATGTGGAAAACATGCGGCCCATCGCGGAAGTGGTCATGTCCCGCAAGGACGTCATCTTCCAGCCCGCGTTGTCCATGTCCTGGGCCAGAGGCTTTGACACGCCCCATTATCTCAGCGTCACCGAGGCTATTTTGCGCATGGTGGGCGACGTGATGGGCGTGGACCCCAGAGAGGCCTCGCGCCATATCATTCTGGGGCTCAAGGACATGGGCGGCGTCTGTCCGCCGCGTTTCATGACCGAGCTGGTGAGCGCGCTACGCAAAGCCTGGCCCGAGCTGGTGCTGCATTACCACCGCCATTACACGGACGGCCTGTTCGTTCCCGCCTGCGGCGCGGCGGCCAAGGCTGGCGCGCACATTCTCGATGTGGGCCTGGGCTCCGCGGTGCGTTCCTACGGGCAGGGCGACGTGCTTTCCACCATGGCTTATCTTGAGGATGAATTAGGCCTCAAGTGTCACTTGAACAAAAATGCCATCCGTGACGCCAATTTCGTCTGCAAACAGATCATGCCCTATTACGACCGCTACTGCGCGCCGTACTTCCAGGGGATCGACTATGACGTCACCCTGCACGGCATGCCCGGCGGGGCCACATCCTCCTCGCAGGAAGGAGCCATGAAACAGGGCTACATCCACCTGTTGCCCTATATGCTCAAATTCCTGGAAGGCACCCGTCAGATCGTGCGCTATCACGATGTGACGCCCGGCTCGCAGATTACCTGGAACACGGCTTTTCTGGCCGTGACCGGGGCCTGGAAGCGCGGCGGCGAGGATGAGGTGCGCTATCTTCTTGAAGTGTTGGGTGAAGTAACCCGCACGCCGGAAGCTGAACTCTCTCCGGAAATGCGCAAGGCCCGCCTCTCCATTTATCAGGATTGCAATGACGCTTTCCGCAACCTGCTGATGGGCAAATTCGGCAAGCTGCCTCTGGGCTTCCCTGCGGACTGGGTCTATGAAAGCGCTTTCGGCTCCGACTGGAAAGCCGCCATTGCCAAGCGCACTGAAAATTCGCCTCTGGAAACCCTGCCGGACGTCAATCTGGCCGCCGAGGAGAAGGCCTGCACGGAGATTCTCAAGCGGCAGCCCAATGCTGAAGAATTCGTGCTCTACCTCAACCACCCGGCCGACGCCCTGAAAACCATCCAGTTCAAGACCAAGTACGGCGATCCCAACAATCTGCCGCTGCATGTCTGGTTTGAAGGCTTGAAAGTCGGGCAGGATCTGTACTTCAACGAAACCAGCGGCAAACCTCATCACCTGGCGCTGTTGAGCATTTCACGTCCCAATGATGCGGGCATTTCCATTTGCCGCTATGTGCTGGATTCGGAATTCATGAGCTGCGAGGTGCAGGTCAGCCAGCCCACGGGCCAGAAGGGCAAGGGCGCGCTGATGGCCGATCCTTCCAACCGCTACCAGGTGGCCGCTCCCAGTAACGGCGATTTGTGGGTCATGTACGTGCATCCCGGCGATGTGGTCAAGGCCGGCGAGGAACTTTTCAATGTGTCGATCATGAAACAGGAAAAAGCGGTGCTGGCCCCGGTGGACGGCATTGTCAAACGCGTGCTCAAGACCGCCGATTTCAAGGAAAGCAAGCAAATGGTTTCTGTGCGCGAGGGGGAATTGATTGTGGAACTCGGGCCGGTGCCGCGCATGTGCAGCAACGAGGCCTGCGGGCAGCCTATCCCCATGGATAACGTGGCCTTCTGTCCTTATTGCGGTTCCCGTGTGGGCTAAGCCGCGGCACGTGAATCTGTGGACAGTTTTCCGATACCGGTATAGTATTCTAACAGATAAAGATGCTCTTTCCCGCCAAACCGGAGGAAGTCATGGCTAAAAGTCCCGCCGCCAGAACCGCGCAGGCCAAGCCCAAAACTGATTCTGTCGATTTGATTCAGAAAAAGCTGGTGTTGACCGGCGCGGACATCGTGAAGCTTGGTCCCGAAGCGGAGTTGCTTGTCGGTGGCAAGAACTACAATACGGCTCTGATCAGTCAGATTGAAGGCATTCAGGCGCCGCATTTCCGCGCCATCTCCTCGTTGGCGTTTCATCGTCTGCTGGATGAGACCAAGGTCAATGGCCGTGTTGTGCGCTCCGTGGTGGACAAGGAGTACGGCCGGATTGACTGGAATGATCCCGAAATCAATCAGGATCCCGACTTCCTGCAAAAATTCGTGCGCCAGTTGGGCAAGCAGAGCCATGAGGCCGCCAAGGCTGAAGGTGAGCAGGCCCATACAAAATTGAGAACATTTATCAATAACATAGTGGAAGGCTTTGCCACATCGCCCGAGGGCATTGACCAGTTGCGCAAACGCTCGGTGATGGTGCAGGCCGCGATTCTTTCCGTGGATGTGCCCACTGACGTGGCTGAAGCCGTGCGCGGCGCATATAAAGCCATCTGTGAAGAAAACGGCGACGACATGACCCCGGTGGCCGTGCGTTCCTCCGCCGCGGGCGAGGATTCGCGCAAAAAAGCCTTTGCCGGCCTGCAAGACACGTACTTGAATATGGTCGGTGAGGACAGGGTGGTCGAGGCTTATCACTGGGACTGCTCTTCCGCGTATAATCTGCGCTCCATGACGTACCGGCGCGAGGCCATTCTGGATGCCCTGGCCCGGGCCGAGGAAACCGGGGACGAATCCATCGCCGAACTGGCCAAGCAGGAATGGGCCATTGAGCATACCTCGCTGTCCGTCTGCATGATGCAGATGATCAATCCCGTGATTTCCGGCACGGCTTTTTCCGCCGACACGGCCACCGGTTGCCGGGGCACGGACCGCAAGGACCTGGTCAGCATCGACGCCAGCTACGGTCTCGGCGAGGCGGTGGTGGGCGGCAAGGTGACGCCTGACAAACTCTATGTTTTCCAGCGTGACGACGGCAGCGAGGTGGTCATCCGCCAGATGGGCTGCAAGGACATGAAAATTGTTTATGACGAGAAGGGCGGCACCCGCGAAGTGCCTGTGCCCGAGCTGGAAGCTCTGCGCTGGGCTCTGTCGCTGAGCCAGGCCGAGCGCGTGGCCAAGGGCGTGCGCGCCGTGAGTAAAGCTTACGGCGGCATGATCATGGATACGGAATTCTGTATTGACGCCAACGACAAGCTCTGGTTTGTTCAGGCCCGGCCTGAAACCCGCTGGAATGAAGATCTGGAGCTGCATCCCACCACCATTTTCATGCGCCGCCGCGAGGTGGACGCCAAGGCCGCGGCCGAGGCGGAAATTCTGGTGGAAGGCAATGGCGCTTCGCGCGGCGCCGGGCAGGGGACCGTGCGCTTTTTGCGTTCCGCTCTGGAACTGAACAAAATAGCCAAGGGCGACGTGCTGGCCGCCGAACGAACCGACCCGGACATGGTGCCGGGCATGCGTGTGGCTTCGGCCATCATGGCGGACGTGGGCGGTGACACCAGCCACGCGGCCATCACTTCGCGCGAACTGGGCATCGCTGCGGTCATCGGCATTCAGCGGGTGGACGTGTTGCGCGCCCTGGATGGCGCTGAAGTGACCGTGGACGGCACGCGCGGGCGTGTCTACCGCGGGCTGCTGCCGCTGCATCAGGTCGGCGGCGAGATGGATGTGGCCAAACTGCCGTTCACCAAAACAAAGGTGGGGCTGGTGCTGGCCGATGTGGGCCAGGCCCTCTTCCTTTCGCGTTTGCGCAACCATCCGCAGTTTGAAGTGGGTCTGCTGCGCGCGGAATTCATGCTGGGCAATATCAGCATCCATCCCCAGGCCCTGGAAGCCTTTGACAACGGCGAACTGGATGTCGTGGTCCAGGCAAAACTCAGAGAACTGGAAGACCGTCTTTCCAAGGTCTTGCGTGAGCAGATGGCCGCCGGACTGATCGTCTTCAATTTCAATCTGCGTGAATATGTGGGCGAGATTACCGGTCTGGCCGCCGAGGTGAACGCTCTGGCCGATGCCGACAAGAGCCTGAGCGCCGAAGAGGTGCTGCTGCAACACCGCAAGATGCGCGAGCTGGATCACAAGATCGACCAGCATATGGAAATGGCCTCGCGCCGTATTGAGGTGCTGAAAACCTCGCCCGATCTGGCGGACCATGTGCGGATCATCATGGGCTACGACGACGAGCTTGCCCTGCTGTCGTCCGCCGATCCGGAATCGGCCAAGCGCGCGGCGGAAATTGAAGCCAGCGTGGAAGCCCATGTGCAGCGGATTCAGGATTTGCCCGCTGTGGCCAAACTGCTGGAAAACATTCGCCATTTGCGCGAAGAAATCGGTTTGCGCACCGGCCTCAAAAAAGAAATGGACGACGTGCGCAATCTGCCGGAAAAAATCCGCTCCATTATCAAGGCGCGCGGCTTCCGTACCGGCAAGGAACATTACGTTCAGACTCTGGCCCAAAATCTGGCGCTCTTTGCCATGGCTTTCTATGGCAAGCCCATCACCTACCGCACCACGGACTTCAAGAGCAACGAATACCGCAACCTTTTGGGCGGCAACCTGTTCGAGCATCAGGAAGCCAACCCCATGCTGGGCTATCGCGGCGTGTCGCGCAATATTCACGATTGGGAGATCGAAGCCTTCAAACTGGCGCGCGGTGTATACGGCGGCAGCAATCTGCGTATGATGCTGCCCTTTGTGCGCACCCTCGAGGAAGCCCGCTCCATGCGCTGTTATCTGGATCAGGTGCATAAGCTCAAGAGCGACCAGGACGGCCTGAAGATCATTCTGATGTCCGAGTTGCCTTCTAACGCTATCCTGGCCAAGCAGTTCATCAGCGAGTTTGACGGCTTCTCCATCGGTTCCAACGACATGACGCAGATGGTTCTGGCTACGGACCGTGATAATGCCCGTCTGGCCCACATCTATGATGAAGAGGATCCGGCGGTGGTCTGGGCCATACTGGTCAGCATCTTCACCGGCCAGAAATACGGCAAGAAGGTGGGCTTCTGCGGGCAGGGCGTTTCCAACAGTCTTATTTTGCGTGGCCTGGTTGCCATCGCCGGCATTACCTCGGCCTCTGTGGTACCGGACACCTATTATCAGACCGTTTTTGACATCGCGGCGGTGGAAGAGGAAAATATACCTACTTCGCAACTCGGCAGATGGCTTGGCCAAGATCGGAAGAGCACACGTCTGAACTC
>ERZ506979.1311-NODE-1311-length-11310-cov-5.858196_pt1 | contig 11310 bp, 8 predicted proteins | sample MGYA00512887_ERZ506979 | MGnify/ENA metagenome assembly ERZ506979 | reverse complement strand
TTGATAGTTGGGCTATGGTACCCCAAAGCGACGCGTCTAGCCAAAACAATCCATTTGAAATATGGTCCATAAGCAACGGTGCAGACCGTGTGATGCTCAACATTGATAAAACGTTTTTTCTTCGGCGCATCATCGAACTGAAATATCACCCAGATAGCAGCGGTTAGAACGGTTGGTAAAGTTTTTGCATATACCGTTTTTCCGCAAAAAATGAACTTCTAATTCGGCATACGGTCGATTTTTTGGGGTATTCGGTCGGCATTTCGTTATAATCATCTCGGTTTTATTTCTTATGGTTTATCTATCAGCGCAAGACGATGTCAGATGGAGGTCTGAATGTACAAGCGCACTAAGATTGTATGCACCATGGGTCCCGCCTGCGATAGCGACGAGACCATCCGCGAGATGATCAAGGCGGGCATGAACGTCTCCCGTTTTAACTTCTCGCACGGCTCCTACGACGAGCACCACGCTCGTATCGAGCGCGTCCGTCGTATTTCCAAGGAGCTCGGTATGCCCGTCGGCATCCTGCTCGACACCAAGGGCCCGGAGATCCGTCTTGGCCTGTTCGAAAACGGCTCGGTGCGCCTGGAAACGGGCCAAAGCTTCGTGTTGACCACCGAAGAGGTGCTGGGCAACGCCGAGCGTGCTTACCAAACCTTGGGCAACCTACCCAGCCAGCTCAAACCTGGCGACCGGCTGTTGGTGGATGATGGACGCATTCATCTGCGCGTCAGCTCCTGCGAAAAAACCAAGGTGCATTGTGTAGTGGAGCACGGGGGCAAGCTGTCCGACCGCAAGGGCATCAACGTGCCCAACGTCCATCTGGACATGCCCTTCCTGAGCGAGCAGGATCAGTCCGACATCCTCTTCGGCATCGAAAACGACGTGGACTTCGTGGCCGCATCCTTCGTGTCGCGCAGGCAGGATCTGGTCGATCTCAACGGCTTCCTGCGCGCCAACGGCGGCGGGGACATCTCCGTCATCGCCAAGATCGAAAATCAGCCCGGCATCGATAACATCGAGGACATCTTCACCGAGTGCACCGGCATCATGATCGCCCGCGGCGACATGGGCGTCGAGGTGCCGTATGAGGAGCTGCCGAGCATCCAGAAGGAGCTCATCGGCAAGTGCCGCCTGCTCGGCAAGCGCGTCATCACCGCGACCGAGATGCTCGAGAGCATGACGCACAACATCCGCCCCACCCGCGCCGAGATCGCCGACGTCGCCAACGCCGTCTATGACGGCACGAGCGCCATCATGCTCTCCGGCGAGACGGCCGCGGGCGAGCACCCCGTCGAGGCGCTGAGCGCCATGGCCCGCATCGCCGAGTATACCGAGGCGCACATCAACTATGCCAAGCGCTTCCCCAAGACGCAGTTTGAGATCCACGACACGCTCGACGCCATCAGCCATGCCACGTGCGGTATGGCCATCGACATCGGCGCGAAGGTCATCACCGTCTGCTCCATCACGGGGCGCACCGCGCGGCTGATCTCGCGCTTCCGCGGCCCGACGGACATCATCGGCCTGACCACGAACGAGCGCGCCTACCGCAAGCTCGCCCTCTCGTGGGGCATCACGCCCGTCATGAGCGAGGTGTACGAGAGCACCGACGTGCTGTTTTACCACGCGCTGCAGGTCAGCCGGAAGGTGATGCAGCTCGAAAAGGGCGACAAGGTCATCATCACCGGCGGCATCATCAATGGCCGCAGCGGCAACACGAACACCATCAAGGTCGAGTACGCGTAAGGCCGCACACGCACAGATGTCCCGGCAAGCCCCGGCGCAAACGTCTGCACACAACGGGCGCGAAAACCAGACGCACGGGCAGCGCAGAGCCGGACGGATGGTGCACGGCCAAATCACGCAGGAATCGGTCTGCGCAGTGGAAATATCCCTGCGCAAACCGTGCACGAAGCGGCATCCGGCGCGCCGCACCAAACGGACGGTATCCGGCACGCCGCACCAAACGGACGGTATCCGGCACGCCACACCAAACGGACGGTATCCGGCACGCCACAGTCGAGCGCACCCGAAAGCCCTCCGAAAACGTACATATCTCCCCTGCCCCGCGCGAGAAATTTGCGCGGGGCAGATTTTTGCGCATTTTATTTACATAATATTATTTACATAACGATAATAAAATATAAAAATATATTGTAATATCAATATTTATTACTTATTTTAGTTGTCATAATCTTGTTGTCATAACTGTATGTATGTGAGCTGTCATGTCTGTTGATATATTTACATAATTTAGTTTACATAAATTTCGCTTTATAAAGATATTCTATGATATTGCAAGCATTTCTGCACAATTGGTTTTCATAATGTAGTTACCATAACTGTATATTTTCATTTTCGGTTTACATAATTGTGATTCCAGAGTAGAAAAACAGCGCGGGAATCGCAATTCCCGCGCTGTTTCGGTTGTCATAACGCCGTTGATGCTTTACGCGACCACGTCCTCAAACTGGCTGTTGTAGAGCGCGGCATAGAACCCGCCGCGCGCGAGCAGCTCCGCGTGCGTGCCCTGCTCGACGATGCTGCCGTCGCGCATGACGAGGATGCAGTCGGCATTGCGGATGGTGCTCAGGCGGTGCGCGATGACAAAGCTCGTGCGGCCGCGCATGAGGTGATCCATCGCCTCCTGAATGAGCTGCTCGGTGCGGGTGTCGACCGAGCTGGTCGCCTCATCGAGGATGAGGATGGGGGCGTTGGCCAGCACAGCGCGCGCGATGGTCAGCAGCTGCTTCTGCCCCTGGGAGACGTTCGTCGCCTCCTCGTTGAGCTCCATCTGGTAGCCGCCGGGCAGCGTGCGGATGAAGGCGTCGGCGCGCGCGGCCTTCGCGGCCGCGATGACCTCGGCGTCCGTCGCCTCGGGGCGGCCGTAGCGGATGTTTTCCATGATCGTGCCCTTGAAGAGCCACGTGTCCTGCAGCACCATGCCGAAGGCGCGCCGCAGGTCGCCGCGCGCATAGTCGCGCACGTCGCGCCCGTCGACGAGGATGGCGCCGGCGTCCACATCGTAAAAGCGCATGAGCAGCTTGACCATCGTGGTCTTTCCGGCGCCGGTCGGGCCGACGATGGCGACGGTCTCGCCCGCCGGCACGTCGCAGCTCCAGTCGTGGATGACCGGCTGCTCGGGGTCGTAGCCGAAGCGCACGTGCCGGAACGACACGTCGCCGCGGATGTGGTCCGCCGGGGCTGGCAGGGCCGGGTCGGCCGGCTCCTCGGGCTCGGCAAGGAAGGCGAACACGCGCTCGGCCGCAGCCGCCATGGTCTGCAGCTGGGTGCTGATCTGCGCCAGCTGCGTGATCGGCTGCGTGAAGCTCGACATGTAGCTGATGAATGCCTGAATGTCGCCGATCGTGATGGTGCCGTGCGCGGCGAGCGAGCCGCCGAGCACGACCACGCACACGTAGCCGAGCTTGCTGACAAACGTCGTCACGGGCGACATGAGCCCGGACAGAAACTGGCTCTTCCACGCCGAGCGGTAGAGCCGCGCGTTGATGGCGTCAAACTCCTTTTGCGTCGCGCCCTCGCGGTTGAAGGCGCAGACGACGTTGTGCCCGGCGTAGGTCTCCTCGACCTTGCCGTTGATGTCGCCGAGGTTTTTCTGCTGGGCAACGAAGTAGCGCTGGCTGCGCTTGACGATGCGGCTCGTGAGCACGCCCGTGACCGGCAGCATGATGAGCGCGATGAGCGTCATGAGCCAGCTGATGCGCAGCATCATAACCAGCACGCCGATGAGCATGGTGACGTTCGTGACGAGCTGCGTGACCGACTGCGCCATGCCGGAGGACATGGTGTCGACGTCGTTGGTGATGCGCGAGAGCACGTCGCCGACGGTGTTGCGCTCAAAGTAGCGCATGGGCATGCGGTGGATCTTGCTGCTGATCTCGCCGCGCAGGCGGTAGGCGAGCTTCTGCGTGATGCCGGCAAGGATCCACGACTGGAAGAAGCTGCACGCCGCGCTGACGAGATAGAGCGCGAGCACCGTCAGCAGGATCTTGCCGATCTTGCCGAAGTCGATGCCGCCGAGGCCCGAGAGCTTGCGCCCGAGGCCGGTGGCCAGCTCCGTCGTGGCCGTCGAGAGAATTTTCGGCCCGACGATGCCGAAGGCCGTGCTCGCCAGCGCGAGCACGAGCACGAGCGCAAGCCCCAGCCGATAGCGGCCGAGGTAGCGGAAGAGCTGCCCGATCGTGCCCTTGAAGTTTTTCGGTTTTTCCGGGATACGGCCCGGTCCGCGTCTGTGGCCCGCCATGGTCAGCCCTCCTCTCCGAGTTCCGCGGCGCTGAGCTGGCTGAGCGCGATCTCGCGGTAAGTTTCGCAGCTGCGCAGCAGCGTGCTGTGCGTGCCGCAGCCGACGATGCGCCCGCCGTCGAGCACGAGGATCTGGTCCGCGTGCAGGATGGTGCTCAGGCGCTGCGCCACGATGATGACCGTGGCGTCGTGCGTCTGCTTGGCCAGCGCCTGACGCAGCGCGGCGTCCGTCTGATAGTCGAGCGCGGAGAAGCTGTCGTCAAACAGGTATACCTGCGGGTGCTTGGCGATGGCGCGCGCGATGGACAGGCGCTGCCGCTGCCCGCCGGACACGTTCGCCCCGCCCTGCGCCACCGGCGTAAGGAAGTGGTGCGGCCGCGACCAGATGAAGTCCTCGGCCTGCGCCGTGGCGGCGGCGCGGATGGCGTCGGCCTCCGAGACGTCGCCGGCAAACTCGAGGTTCGAGAGAATGTCGCCCGTGAAGAGCACGCCCTTTTGCGGCACGTAGCCGAGCATGGCGCGCAGGCCGGCCTGGGGCAGGCGGCGCACGTTCACGCCGCCGATGCTGACCGTGCCGCCGGTCGCGTCATAAAAGCGCGGGATGAGGTTCAGCAGCGTCGATTTGCCGCAGCCGGTCGAGCCGACGATGGCCGTGACCTCGCCGGGCCGCGCCGTGAAGCTGATGTCGTGCAGCACGTCGTCCTCCGCGCCGGGATAGCGGAACGACACGTGGTCAAACGTGACGGTCGCGTCCGCGGGCACGGGCTCGGGGCTGCGCGGGTCGCGCACGCTCGCACGTGTGCGCAGGATCTCGTCCACGCGCGTGGCCGAGACCTCGGCGCGCGGCAGGAGCACCGCCACGATCGTGATCATCATGAAGGCCATGATGATGAGCGAGGCGTAGGTCGAAAAGGCGATCATGTCGCCGATCTGCATGTTGCCGGCGTTGATGCTTTTCGCGCCGAACCACTCGATCATGACCGTGACGCCGTACATGATGAGCGTCATGACCGGGCCCATGAACGCCATGGTCCGGTTGACGAACAGCTGCGTGTCCCGGAGCGCCGCGCTCGCAGCGCCGAAGCGTTCCTCCTCGTGCCGCTCGCGGTGGAACGCGCGGATGACCGGCAGGCCGGTCAGCACCTCGCGGCTGACGAGGTTGACATCGTCCACGCGCTGCTGCATGGTGCGAAACTGCGGCATGGCGATCTTCATGAGCACGCCGACAAGCAGCAGCATCGCCGCGACGGCCAGCGCGATGATCCAGCCGAGGCCGGTCTTCGTGCGCGCGACCATGACGATGCCGCCGAGGCCGATGATCGGCGCATAGAGCACGACGCGCACGATCAGCACGCACACCGCCTGGATCTGCATGACGTCGTTCGTACTGCGCGTGATGAGCGAGGCCGTCGAGAACTTGTCCATCTCGGCGGACGAGAACGACAGCACCTTGCGGAACACCTGCGCGCGCAGGTCGCGCCCGATGGCGGCGGACATCCGCGCGCCGACAAAGTTACAGAGCACGGCCGCTGCGATCATGCCGAGCGTGAGCAGGAGCATTTTCCCGCCGGTGCGCAGCAGATAGCTGTTGCGGATGTGGTCCACGTTCAGCCCCGCGACGGCGTACTCCGTCTTGAGAAACTGTACGGCCGCGCTGCGCAGGACGCTGTCGGTGAGCGTGCCCATGCCGCTGAGGGCCTCCTCGCCGCGCGCGAGGATCTCCTCGTGCGTGATGAGGCCGCCCTGCATCTGCTGCCGCAGGGCGAGCACGGTGTTTGCCCCCTGCTCCGACAGGCGCGCATACATGACCAGCGGCCGGATGAAGATGCGCTCCAGCTCCGGCAGCTGCGCCGTGTCGTTGAGTGTCCAGACGCCGTTATCCTCCGTGTAGGCGGCGCTGACCGTCACGGCGTCGTCGTCCGACAAAAACAGGCGCACGCCGTCCATGGTCTTGTCCGTCAGTGCGAGGGGCGCCGCGTATTCGATGCCGCCGCTCTGGATGCCGGTGTCCACGATACGGCTCGTGTACGCCGGCAGCGACAGCTCGCAAAACGACTGCACTGCGAGCAGCAGCACGATCAGCACTACGGCCGGAATGTGCCCGCGCAGGTATTTCAGTACCCGCATGGCGTGTCCTCCTTCTGCTCTTCATAGATCTGCTGGGCGATTTCTCCCGCCCGGTCGCTCAGGCGCAGCAGCTCGCGCGTGTCCGCCTCGCCCATACGGCGGTAGACCTCCGACAGGCACGCGACCGCCTCGTTGAACGACGTCTGCACCTCGTTTCTGCCCTGCTCGGTCAGGCGCACGACGACGCGCCGGCGGTCGGCCGTGTCGCGTGCGCGGGTGATCGCGCCCTTGCGCTCGAGGTTGTTGAGCATGGCCGCGATGCGCGCCGTGCTCAGGTCGAGCAGCGTGCTCAGCTCGCCGGCCGTGCGGCCGTCGGCCCCGGCGTTGAGGCAGCCGAGCAGGCGCATCTCACCCTGCGAAAAGACCTGGCTGAGGTCCTCGCGGCGCGCGTGGTTGAGGATCATCGCGCGCACCTGTTCGCGCGCGACCTGTTCAAAAAAATCCATGAGGGTTCGCTCCGTTTCTCCGGCCGGGGCCGGGTGGAAAATGGATATTTCACTAATACTGTTTCCTTTTACCATTAGATAATACAGGCCCCGCGTGCTTCTGTCAAGTATCACGCGGGACATTTTGGCGAAAATGTGCAAAAGCCGCCCCTCCGGAGAGGGACGGCTCTTTGGGCACGATTGCATGTTCAGTCCGTGGGCTCGAAGGCGCGGTCGAACAGGTCGGTGACCTCCTTCGACGGGGCCTTGCTGCACAGCGACACGACGACTGCCGCGATCAGACCGCACAGGAAGCCGGGGATGATCTCATACAGGCCGGTGCTCGAGGACAGGAACGCATACCACACGGCATCGACCACGAAGCCCACGCACACGCCGGCGACCGCGCCGGAGTACGTCAGGCGGCGCCAGTAGAGCGAGAGCAGGATGACCGGGCCGAACGCGGAGCCGAAGCCCGCCCATGCGCACTCGACGAGCGCCATGATGCCGCCGCAGTTCGGGTCAGCCGCGATGAAGAACGCAACGACGGAGATGAGGATGACGATGATGCGGCCCGCCCACTGCATCTCGTGGTCGGTGGCGTCCTTGCGGATGACCGGCTTATAGATATCGGAGGCGAAGGCGCTGCTGCTCGCAAGCAGTTGGGAGTCGGCCGTGCTCATGGCCGCGGCCAGAATGGCCGAGAGAAGCACGCCGGAGATGAACGCCGGGAACAGACGGCGCACCATGTGCACAAAGACGAGGTTCTCGTTGTCGATCTCGCCGAGGAACTGGCGGCCGATCAGGCCGACGACGGCGGACATGGCCAGAATGAGCACGATCCAGCTGCAGCCGATGATCTGGCTCTTACGCATCTCATGCTCGGACTTGATGGACAGATAGCGCACAAGGATGTGCGGCATGCCGAAGTAGCCCAGGCCCCAGCCAAGACCGGAAATGATATCCGACAGGCTCTTCCAGTTGAAGCCGCCGCCGGAGAGCACATTATAGTAGTTTTCCGGAACGGCCATGACCGGCGCGACAAAGTCTGCACCCTTCATGACGAACAGCGCGAGGATCGGCGTGAGCATGAGCGCGGCAAGCATGAGCATGCCCTGGAAGAAGTCCGTCCAGCACACGGCGTTGAAGCCGCCGAGAAACACGTACACGAGGATGATGGCCGTGGCGATGATCATGGCCGTCTTGGCGCTCATGCCCGTGACGGTGTTGAACAGCGTGCCGCAGGCCGAGATGCTCGAGGCGCTGTAAACACAGTAGACCACGACGAACACGATCGCCGAGATGATCTGCAGGCCCTTGTTCTTCGACTGGAAGCGATTGGTGAGAAACTGCGGGATCGTGATCGAATCGTTCGCGCGGATGGAATACCGGCGCAGACGCGGCGCGACAAACACCCACGCGCAGATCGTGCCGATGACCAGACCGACGGCGATCCACACCTTGCCGATGCCGTACAGATAGATCGAGCCGGGCAGACCCATGAGCACCCACGCACTCATATCCGACGCGCCGGCAGACAGCGCCGCGACCCAGCCGCCCATGCTGCGGCCGCCGAGGAAATACTCCTTCTCGCCCTCCACATGGCGGTCACGGATGAAGAAATACACACCGACGCCGATGACCAGCGCAAAATACAGTAATATGGCGATCCATTCACCGCTCGAAGCAGTGCCCATGATGTTTTGCCCCTTTCATTAGGAAACCTTATATCGTTTCCTGAAAAACAAGATGAGTGTATGATACGCCACTTTCGCCGCCGTGTCAACAATTTCTTCATAATTTCGGGCAAAAATCGGCGTTTTCTCTGCAATATCAGGAAAAATTTCTGCGCTTGACTTTTGGGAACCCGTGCGTATAATATAAGGTAATCTTATTTTTTATGAAAAATTCGGACAAGGAGCGTGTGCGTGTGACACTGCGGCAATATGAGGCGTTTTTAAAAACGGTGGAGTGCGCGGGCGTGTCGGCCGCGGCGCAGGCGCTGGGTGTGTCCCAGTCGGCGCTGACGCAGCTGCTGGCAGGGCTCGAGCGCGACTGCGGCTTTCCGCTGCTGGTGCGCAACCGCGGCGGCGTGCATCTGACCCCAGCGGGCAAGGCGCTGCTGCCGGCCGTGCAGCAGGTGTGCGCGGCGGATGCGCACCTGCGCGGCCGCATTCAGGAGGTGCGCGAGCGCGCGGGCGGCACGATCCGCATCGCGACATTCAAGAGCGTGGCGGTCAACTGGCTGCCGCCGATGATCAAGCAGTTTCAGGTGCAGCACCCGGAGGCGCGCTTTCGCCTGTTCGACGGGGCGTACGCCGAGGTGGATGCCTACGTGCGCAGCGGCACGGTGGACATGGGCTTCATCTCGCTGCCGAGCGAGCTGCCGGGTGAGATCGTGCCCGTGTGCAGCGACCGGCTGCTGGCCGTGCTGCCGGCGGGGCACCCGCTGGCGGACCGGGACGCCGTGCCGATCACGGCCTTCGGCACGGAGCCGGTCGTGAGTCTCGTGGACAGCACGAACCGCGATGCGCTGCGCGTGCTCGACGCCGCACACGTGCACCCCGATATCCGCTTTCAGACGGCGGACGACTACGCCATGATCTCCATGGTCGAGAGCGGGCTGGGCATCTGCATCGCGCACGAGCTCGTGCTGCGTTCGGACCATCACAACGTCGTCGTGCGCCCGCTCGACCCTCCGGCGCACCGCACCATCGCCATGGCCATCCCGCCGGAGAGCGAGGGCAAGCCGCTCGTGCGCACGTTCGCTGCCTTTGTGCGCGCGTGGGCACAGGCCAACCCGTGAGGAGGCAGACCATGAACCGCAGCGAATGGAAGCAGTACATTCTCGAGACGTACCACGCCGTGTCCGACCGGCCGTGGCCGCGCTATCCAAACCACGAGGTGTTTCGCCACCCCGGCAACCGAAAATGGTTTGCGCTGATGATGGAGGTGCCGGGTGAAAAGCTCGGTCTGCCGGAGCGGGGAATGCTCGACATTCTCAACCTCAAGTGCGATCCGGTGCTGATCGCCTCCCTGCGGGGCACGCCCGGGCTGCTGCCGGCGTACCATATGAATAAGGAAAACTGGATCACCGCCGTGCTCGACGGCAGCGCCCCGGATGCACAGATCCAGACGCTGCTGGCCATGAGCTATGACATGACCGCGCCGGGGCGCGGCCGAACTGCGAAAAAGCGCAACGAAAATCAGGCAGCGGCGGCGCATTTGCGGTAAGATCGACGCATCGAACAGTCAGGAGGCACACAGCATGGCACAGTGGCACCGGAACATTCAGGACATCATCACCATCATCGATGCCTGCATCCGCGCGCAGCAGGATGAAGCGCTGACCCTGCGCGCGCTGGCACAAAAGCTCGGCTACTCCGAATACTACACGTCGCGCAAGTTCCGGGAGCTGGCCGGCATGACGCTCCGGGACTACCTGCGGCTGCGGCGGCTGGCGTTTGCCCTGCGCGACGTGCGCGACAGCGACGCGGGCATTCTCGACATCGCCGTGAAGTACGGCTTTTCCTCCAACGAGGCCTTCACGCACGCGTTCAAAAAAGCCTACGGCGTGAGCCCCAGCGCCTACCGGGCCGCACCCGGCCCCGTCGTGCTCCAGACCATCCTGCGGCCGTTCGACTGTTATCTGACGGAAGGAGCAGGCGATAGGAACGAGACACAAAACGCGGGCGAGGTCCAAACCTATTTCGTGCACATCCCGGCACACAAGTTCCTGCACATCCGCAATTATGAGAGCATCGGCTACTGGGACTTCTGGCAGCGGCAGAGCGCGATCCCCGGGCAGGACTGCGAGACCATCTGCGGCCTGCTTGCGAGCATCCCGGGCAAGCTCGACGATGCGGGCGGTACCGGCGAGGACGCGGGCAGCGGCCAGCTCATGGCCTGGATCAACGAGCCGATGGGGCGCATCTGCAGCTGGGGCATCCCGCTGGCGGAGGCCTACGGCGTGCGCCTGAGCGCAGACTATGCCGGGCCGGCGCCGGCGCAGATGCAGCTCATGGACGTGCCCGCCGGGGAGTACCTCGTGTTCGAGCACGGGCCGTTCGATTTCGAGACGCAGAACGCCGCCGTAGAGGCAAAGGTCGAGCAGACCATGCGCGACTTTGACTATGCCGCCAGCGGCTACCGGCTCGACCTGACGCCGGACAGGGTGTTTTATTTCTACCACGACTGCGCGCGGTTTTTCAAATACGTGCGCCCGGTGTGCAGAGCCTGAACAGTATAAAAAAACCGGGGCGCTCCGACGGGAGCGTCCCGGTTGAGACTGTCAAAAAGTAATACTTTTTGACAAAGAGGTTTGCGGCCTGACCGCAGCGCACGCGCCGTCCGCCCAAGGCAGACGGCGCGCACGTTTGCAGGCCGAGCAGTATTTTCTTCGACGCACATGTCGCCGAAGAAAATGATTGGGCTTTCTTTGCGCCTGCGGGCGCAAACTCTACGAGGTTCTATGACAAGCTGAGCAAAC
>ERZ506979.1309-NODE-1309-length-11335-cov-5.492730_pt1 | contig 11335 bp, 9 predicted proteins | sample MGYA00512887_ERZ506979 | MGnify/ENA metagenome assembly ERZ506979 | reverse complement strand
GGCGGCGGCGCGCATGGTGCGCGAGAGCGGCATCCCCCGCGACGAGGCGCTGCCCACGGCGCGCTTTGCGCAGGTGGACAGGCTGGCGCGGTTTTTCATCCTGCCGCAGGCGCTGCCGGGCAGCCGCCGCAGCGCGCGCATCGACCGCGTGCTCACGGGGCGGTACACGGCCTACCCCGCGATGGCGGGGCTGCTCGGCGGGGTGTTTTACCTGACATTTCACGTCATCGGCCCGTGCCTGAGCCGTCTGCTCGCGCGCGGCATCGCCTGGCTCGCGGACGCGGCCGACGGCGCGCTCACGGCGCTGGACGCGGGGCCGCTGCTGCATGGGCTGGTGCGCGAGGGCGTGTTTGCGGGCGTGGGGAGCGTGGCGGCGTTTCTGCCGGTGATCCTGGCGCTGTTTTTCTTCCTCTCCCTGCTCGAGGACACGGGCTATCTCGCGCGCGTGGCCTTCGTAATGGACCGGCCGCTGCGGCGGCTGGGGCTGAGCGGGCAGAGCGCCGTGCCGCTGCTGCTGGGCTTTGGGTGCAGCGTGCCGGGGGTGCTGGCCGCGCGCACGCTGCCCACGCGGCGCGACCGGGCGCTGACGATCGTGCTCACGCCGTGCATGAGCTGCAGCGCGAAGGCGCCGGTGTACGCCGCCTTTGCGGCCGCGTTCTTCCCGGGGCGGAGCGCCGTGGTGTTTCTGGCACTGTACGCGCTCGGCATCGGGACGGCCGCCGGAGCGGCCAGGCTCCTCGGCCGGACGGTCCTGCGCGGGGAGGCGGCGTCCTTCGTTATGGAGCTGCCGGACTACCGCTGGCCGGACGCGCGCAGCGTGCTGCGGCGGATGTGGGTGCGCACAAAGGAATTTCTCGCGCGGGCGTTCACGGTCATTCTCGCGGCGAGTGTGGGCGTGTGGGTACTGCGGACGTTCACGCCCGCGTGGCGCGTGGCGGCCAGTGCCGGGGAGAGTCTGCTGGCCGTGGCGGGACAGGCACTCGCGCCGGTGTTCGCGCCGCTGGGCTTCGGCGACTGGCGCGCCGCGACCGCGCTCATGACCGGGCTGCTGGCCAAGGAGACGGTGCTGTCCACGCTCGGCGTGCTGCTCGGCGGCGACCTGACGGCGGCGCTGCCGGGCGTGTTCTCCCCCGCCGCTGCCGCGAGCTTTCTCGTGTTCACGGCGCTGTACGCGCCGTGCGTGGCGGCGCAGACGGCCATGCGGCAGGAGCTCGGCAGCCGGCTCGGCACGCTGGCCGCAGCCATTGGCTCATGCGCGGCCGCATGGTGTGCGGCGGCAGTTGTCTACCACATTGCTGTCCTGCTATGAAAAAAACAGCAGGCTTCCGGTTTGGGAAGTCTGCTGTTTTTGCCGTTTTTGACCCACCTCAGCCGCGGACGAGCGCGCCGAGGTCGGGATTGTTCGTGCCGGGATATTCGACCGTGGCCTTGCCGGCGCGCAGGGCGGCCGCCGCGCTCTCGCGCAGACCGAGACCATGCAAATACGCCCAGACGAGCGCCGCCATGACCGCGTCGCCCCCGCCGGTCGTGTTGACCATACAGGTGGGCAGGCACGGCAGGTGCACCAGCTCGCCGCACGTGCCGGCGAGGATGCCGTCGGCCCCCATGCTGAGAAACACGCGCTGCACGCCCTGCGCCAGCAGCGCCGCCACGATGCCCTCGGGCGTGGACTCACCCGTGAGGTTCTGCCCCTCGGTGAGGTTGGGCTTGAACGTGTGCAGCGCGCCGAGTGATGCGCGCATCCGCTCCGCCTTTGTGACGGAGACGGGGTCGGCAAAGAGCGGGGCGCTGCAGTGCGCACCGAGCCAGGTAATGGTCTCGGCCGTCAGGTTGCCGTCGAGTACGACGGCGGCCGCGCCGTCGAGCACGTCAAGGTGGCGCTGCAGATAGTCGGGCGTGATGGCGGCGGAGATGTCCGTATCGCACAGGCCGAGCTGCATCTCGCCGCGCTCGTCCGTGATGTACAGGTACGTCGATGTGCGCCCGCCGGGCACGTCGAGCGCGCAGCTGAGGTCCATGCCGAGCTCCACGCAGTCGTTGCGCAGGAGCTGGGCGTGCGAATCGCCGCCGAAGGCGGTGAGGAACTTGACCTCCACGCCGAGCAGGCGCAGGTCGTGCGCGATGTTGCGCCCGACGCCGCCGGGCGTGAGCGTGACGGCACCGGGGTTGGAGTCGCGGAAGATGAGCTTCTTTTCCGGGCGGCCGCAAATGTCGAGATTCACGGCGCCGACGACGCAGACATAGGCGCTCATGCGTGCACCTCCCAGATGCGCTCGGCGTATTCACGCACGGCGCGGTCGGCGGCGAAAATGCCGCTGCGGGCAATGTTGACGAGCGACAGGCGCGCACGCTCGGCGGGGTCAGCGATCGTCGCATACAGCCGCTCGTGCGTGGCGGCATAGTCGTCAAAGTCGGCAAGAAGCAGGTACGGGTCGCCGCCGTAGAGCAGGCTGCTGACGAGGTCGGCATAGCTCTCGCCGTCGGCATAGCCGCGGCTCATGCGCTCAAGCACGCGGCCCAGCCACGGGCTGCGGCGGACATACGCCTGCGGGTCGTAGCCTGCGGCGCGCAGGGCCTCGGCCTCGTCGGCGTGCAGGCCGAAGAGGAACATGTTGTCCGCACCGAGCTGCTCGAACATCTCGACGTTTGCGCCGTCGAGCGTGCCGATCGTGACGGCGCCGTTCATCATGAGCTTCATGTTGCCGGTGCCGCTGGCCTCCTTGCCGGCGGTCGAGATCTGCTCGGACACCTGCGCGGCGGGCATGAGCATCTCAGCGGCGGAGACGCGGTAGTTCGGCAGGAAGTACACCTGCAGCCTGCCGCGGCAGACGGGATCGGCATTCACATCGGCCGCGAGCGAGCACAGCAGCTGGATGATGCGCTTGGCCACGGCGTAGCCGGGCGCGGCCTTGGCCGCAAAGAGGAACGTGCGCGGCTGGAAGGGCTGGTCCGGGTCGTCGTGCAGCATGAGCTGCAGCTGCGTGATGCGCATGGCGCACAGAAGCTGGCGCTTATATTCGTGCAGGCGCTTGACCTGCACGTCAAGGATCGCGTCGCTGTTGAGCGAAAAGCCGTCGGTGCGGAACACCCACGCGGCCAGCCGCTGCTTGTTGAGCGCCTTGATCTCCTCGAGCCGGGCAAGCACGGCGGGGTCGTCCGCCGCGCGCTCCAGACCCGCGAGCTCCTCGGGGTGCAGGAGATAGCGGTCGCTGCCGAGCACGTCGCACACGAGCGCGTGCAGGCCGGGGTTGCACTGGGCAAGCCACCGGCGGTGGTCGATGCCGTTGGTGACATAGGTGAAGCGGCCGGGGTCGAGCGCGCAGACGTCGCGGAAGAGGTCGCGGCGCAGGATCTCCCCGTGCAGGGCGGAGACGCCGTTGATGGTCCTGCACGCGGCAAGGCAGAGGTTTGCCATATGCACGCTGCCGTCGGCAATGATGAGGTTGCGGCCCACGCGCGCATCGTCGCCGAAGCGGGCGCGCAGTTCGTCGCACCAGCGGCGGTTGATCTCGCAGATGATCTCCCACACGCGCGGCAGCTGGCTCTGGATGAGGCCCTGCGGCCAGGTCTCGAGCGCCTCGGACATGACGGTGTGGTTCGTATAGTTGACGCAGGCGGTAACGATGGCCCACGCCTCGTCCCAGCCGAGACCGTCGTCATCGAGCAGCAGGCGCATGAGCTCGGGGATGATGAGCGTCGGGTGCGTGTCGTTGATCTGGATGACGTGGTGCTCGGCAAAGTTGCGCACCGTGCCGTAGCGCGCGCGGTGGGCGCGCAGGATGCTCTGCGCCGTCGCGGAGACGAAGAAATACTGCTGGCGGATGCGCAGGGTCTTGCCCTCAATGTGGTCGTCCGCCGGGTAGAGCACCTTCGTGATGACCTCGGCCATCGTGCGCTGCTCGAGACTCTGGACATAGCTGCCGGCGGCGAAAAGATACATATCAAGGTCGTTCGGGCTGTGCGCCTCCCAGAGGCGGAGGGTGTTGACGCGCCCGTCGCCATACGGGGCGATGAGCATGTCGCGCGGCACGGCCAGCACGCTCTCATAGCCGCGCAGCTCGCCGTGGTAATGGCCGTAGGCGTCCCAGTGCGGCTCGACGCGGCCGCCGAAGCGCACCTCGACCGTGTCCTCATGGCACGGCACGAGCCAGCTCGATGCGGCCGTGCGCCAGTTGTCCGCAACCTCGGTCTGGCGGCCGTCGACGATGCGCTGCCGGAAGATGCCCAGCTCGTAGCACAGCGAATAGCCCGTGGCGGGGATGCCCTCGGTGGCGAGGCTGTCCATATAGCACGCGGCGAGGCGGCCGAGACCGCCGTTGCCGAGGCCGGCGTCCGGCTCGGTCTCAAAGATGTCGGCCGCGCTGCGGCCGAGGTCCTCGAGCGCGCCGGTGAGCGCGTCGCCGATGCCGAGGTTGAACGCGTCCTTCATCAGGGAGCGCCCCATGAGAAACTCCATCGACAGGTAGTGCACCTCGCGCTCGGGCGCGGTGCGGCTGTCGAACGTGTGCAGGCGCGAGAGGATCTCGCGGATGACGATGGCTGCGGCCTGAAAGACCTGCTCGTCGGTCGCGTCCTCGGCCGTGACGCCGAAGTGCGCACAGAGCTTGTCGGCAATGGCGCTGCGCAGCTCATCGCGGGAAATCTGATTGGTCATTGGCATAAAATTCGATTCTTCCTTTACTGGGTCTGTCGGGGGTCAGAGCTCGCTGCCCTTGGGGATCACGATCGGCAGGGCCTCGCAGCCGGTGAGTGTGACGGCCGGGCCGATGCGGACGTTTTTGTCCGCGATGACGTACTGCAAAATGGCGTCCGCCGCGATGCAGGTGTCCTGCATGACGATGCAGCGGCTCAGGTGCGCCCCGCGCGCGACGCGCACGCCGCGGAACAGGATGCAGTCCGTGACCGTGCCCTCGATGAAGCAGCCGTCGGCCACGAGGCAGTTTTCCACGTGCGCGTGCTCGCCGTAGTACGTGCTCACGTCCGCGCGCTCTTTCGTGCGCACCGGGCGGTCGGCCGGGAAGAGCGAGGCGCGCGACAACGGGTCGAGCATATCCATACTGGCGGCAAAATAGTCCGCGGCCGTGTCCACACGCACGGCGTAGCCCCGGTGCAGGAACACGTCCATCGTGCCGCCGCGGCCGAGATATTCGAACAGCCCGTCGCGGTGGAAATGGAAGCGGTTTTCCTGCGCGCAGAAATCGAGGATGCCGAGCAGGACGTCCTTATTGACGATGTAGATCTCCATCGAGGCGACGCCCGCGCCGGCCGCCGCGCTCGTGATGAGCTTCGTGACGCGGCCGCGGTCATCCGTGAGGTAGCGGTGGTGCTCCCCGGTGACGGCGCCGTCGCAGCAGATGGCCGTGATGCCGCAGCCGGAGGCGTTGTGCTGCGCGATGGCGGCGGCGAGGTCGAGATTGCAGACGATATCCGCCGGCATGAGCACGATCTCCGGCTCCGGAATATTGCGCACATAGGAGATGACCGCGTTGAGCGCCTCGGCCGTGCCGGTATAGTCGCCGCGCGTGTTCACGCCGAACGGCGGCAGCAGGTGCAGCCCGCCGCTGCGGCGCGACAGATCCCACGCCTTGCCGCTGCCGAGGTGGTCGAGCAGGGACTGATAGTCCCGCTGCATGATGACGCCGACGCTGTGCACGCCCGCGTTCGAGAGCGACGAGAGCGCAAAGTCGATCAGCCGGTAACGCCCGCAGAACGGCAGCGATGCGTTCGTGCGGTAGCGCGTCAGGTTCCCGAGCCGCGGGGAGCTGTGATATGCGTAAACAATGCCATGTACTTCGCTCATGCGTGCACCTCCGCTCCGTCATAGATCATGGCCCCGGCCGGGACCGTGCCCCCGGCGGGCACCGCCACGTCCGGGCCGACCGTGGCGACGCCCCAGCCGTCCGTCCCGTCGGGCTGCGCGCCGATGTGCGCGCCTGCGCCGACGACCGTGCCCTCGCCGACGATGGCATACTCCACCACGGCGCCCGGCTCCACGACGACGCCGGGGTGCAGGATGCTGTAGAGCACACGCGCGCCCGCGCCCACGGTGACGGAGCTCGAGAGCACGGAGTTTTCCACATGGCCCTCGATCGTGCAGCCCTCGGTGATGATCGAGTGCACAACCTCCGCCTGCCGGCCGATGCTGTGCGGCGGGCGGATAGGGCTCTTGGCGCGGATGGGCCACTTCGGGTCATAGAGATTGATGAGCGTGGGCGAGAGCATGTCCATGTTCGCGTCCCAGAGGCTGACGATGGTGCCGACATCACGCCAGTAGCCCTCGAACCGGTACGGCAGCAGCTTTTCCCCGGCTGCGAGCATCTTGGGGATGATGTTCTTGCCGAAGTCCTTGTCGGAGTCCGGGTCTGCCTCGTCCTCGATCAAATACTTGCGCAGCACCTTCCAGTCGAAGATGTAGATGCCCATGCTCGCAAGGTCGCTTTTCGGGTGGGCGGGCTTTTCCTCAAACTCGTTGATAAAGCCGTCGGGCCCGACGTTCATGATGCCGAAGCGCGAGGCCTCGTCCATCGACACCTGGATGACCGAGATCGTGCAGGCCGCGCCGGCCTGCTCGTGCGCGCGGAGCATCTTGTCATAGTCCATTTTGTACACATGGTCGCCCGAGAGGATGAGCACGCAGTCGGGGTCATACATCTCGATGAAGTCCATGTTCTGATAGATGGCGTTGGCCGTGCCGGAAAACCACGACCCGCGCTCCCCCGCACTCTGATACGGGGGCAGGATGTACACGCCGCCGTCGATGCTGTCCAGATCCCACGCCTGACCGGTGCCGATGTAGCGGTTGAGCAGCAGGGGCTGGTACTGCGTGAGCACGCCGACGGTGTCGATGCCGGAGTTGGCGCAGTTGGACAGCGGAAAATCGATGATGCGGTACTTGCCGCCGAACGGGATGCTGGGCTTGGCGACCTTCGCCGTGAGGGCATACAGCCGCGAGCCCTGCCCGCCCGCAAGCAGCATGGCGATACAGTGTTTTTTCAAGGGATGCGCTCCTCCTTTTCTCCAGTTGCGAACAGATCAGGGGTCTCCCACGGCCCGACCGGTTTCGCGCGCGGCCCGGCGGCGATGGCCCCACGGTCGGCTGCGGCGGTCCCGGTGGACGTGGGAAACCCCTGACAGGTGTTCAATTAAAGCGGCTCATGGCGCGGTCCGCCCCGTCGCGGATATAGACCGTGCAGGCCTCGGCCGCACGCGCGGCCGCATCGTCCATGGCGGTCTTGTCCGCGCCGCGGAACGTGCCGAGCACCCAGTCGGGCATGTCATAGTCCGGGTGCGGGGGCGCGCCGACGCCGATGCGGATGCGGGGAAAGGCGTCCGTGCCAAGGCAGGCGATGATGCTCTTGAGCCCGTTGTGCCCGCCGGCCGAGCCCTTCGTGCGGATGCGCAGGCGGCCCGGCTGCAGGTGGATCTCGTCCGACACGACCAGAATATGCTCCGGCGGCACCTTATAAAACTTTGCCGCCGGCGCCACGGCCTCGCCGGAGTTGTTCATATACGTCTGCGGCTTCATGAGCAGGACCTTCTGCCCGCCGAGCTCCGCCTGCGCGGTGAGCGCGTGAAAGCGCAGCCGGTCGATGCGCACGCCACAGTCCTTTTCCACGACGTCCGCCGTAAGAAAGCCCGCGTTGTGCCGCGTGTTCTGATACTTCAGACCCGGGTTGCCGAGAAACACGACCAGCCACTGCACGCCGCCGTGATCGGAAAAAAGCATCACTCAAACAGCGAGGAGATGCTCATTTCCTCATAGATGCGGTTGATGGCCTCGGCGAACATCGGCGCGACGGGCAGATACTGGATCTTGTCGCAGGCCGGCTTGTTCTTCGGATACGGAATGGTATCGAGCAGGAGCAGCTCGTCGATGACGCTGTCGTTGATGCGGTCAATGGCCGGGCCGGAGAGCACGCCGTGGGACGCGCAGGCATACACTTCCTTCGCGCCGCCGACCTCGACGATGGCCTTGGCCGCGCCGCACAGGCTGCCGGCCGTATCGACCATGTCGTCGAGCAGCAGGCAGGTCTTGCCCTCGACATTGCCAATGATGTTCATGACCTCGGAGCAGTTGGCCTTCTCGCGGCGCTTATCCACGATGGCGAGACCGAGGCCCATCTTCATGGCGAACGAGCGCGCGCGCGCCACGCTGCCGACGTCCGGCGAGACGACGACCATGTCCTCGCGGCCGTAGCCGAAGCGGCGCAGGTAGTGTGTGGCGAACAGCGGCGCACCGTAGAGGTTGTCCACCGGAATGTCAAAGAAGCCCTGGATCTGCGCAGCGTGCAGGTCCATGGTCAGCACACGGTCGGCCCCGGCGACGGTGAGCAGGTTCGCCACGAGCTTGGCCGAGATCGGGTCGCGGGCCTTGGCCTTGCGGTCCTGCCGGGCGTAGCCGAAGTACGGGATGACGGCGGTGATGCGGCCGGCGGAGGCGCGCTTCATCGCGTCGATCATGACCAGCAGCTCCATGAGGCTGTCATTGACCGGCTTGCAGGTGCTCTGCACGATGAACACATCCACGCCGCGGACGGGCTCGTTGATGGAGATGGAGCACTCGCCGTCGGCAAACGCCGTGACCGTGCTCTTGCCCAGGGAGATGCCGAGGTTCTTGCAGATCATGTCCGCCAGGTCGGGGTTGGACGAGCCGGTGAACACCTTGATCTCTTTGCCGTGTGGAATCATATCGTAACTTCCTCTCTTTTTGAAAATTTCCGCGTCCTGCGCACAGGCGCAGAAACCCAAGTTTTCATACAAAATCATTATAACAACATTTTTGCCGCTTGCAAAGAGAAACCGGTGCTCTGCGGCAAGAAAATTTTTTGCGCCCCGCGGCAATGTTTGTGCAATCTGCCGCGGCGAATCGGCGCTTTGCATTTGGCACGGGGTGTGTTATAATAGCGGCAAAGAAAACCAAGGGGCACCCCGAGCCCTGGGAAAGGAAACATATGAGTAATTTTAACGATCTGTACGACCACGTCGCCGCCGACCGCTCGCGCGCCATGCAGCTGCTCGGCATTCAGGACATCCGCCGCAAGGCCGTGGCGGAGCTGCTGGCCGCCGGCGCCTACACGGAGCCGGACAACATCGAGGACATGACCGACGCCGAGCGCGAGCAGCACAAGGCCGAGGCCGCCTATGCCCTTGGCCGCCCGCACATTCTCGAGGCGGCAAAAATGCCCGTGCAGGACGGCGACGAGACCTACGCCATCGCCGTGACCGCCACGAGCGAGACGCCCAACTGCATCGCCCTGTGCGTGCAGACGAAGCTCGAGGAGCTCTACGCCTCCGGCATCGTCGACCGCAGCGCCAACCACCGCCCGCGCCTGTTCGTCGTGGCCGCCAACGACCGCCCCGACGAGGACGTGCAGGGCCTGCGCACCGCGCTGGACATGCTGCGCGTGGCCTACCCCGATTTCCACATCGAGCTCAGCGAGCGCACACCCGAGCAGGCCATACGCGCCGAGCTGGCCGAGGAGCTGCGCGACGCGCTCGACGCGTGCAAGATCAACGCCTCGAAGGAGAACTTCCAGCGCCTGGCCGCGACCATGATTGCGGCGCCGCTGTTCTTCCCCGCCCAGCGGCCCGAGGGCGAAGCTGCCCCGGCCGACGGTCAGCAGCACCTGCAGTTCGGCAAGGTGCGCACCGACGACGGGCGCACGTTCTTCTGCGCCTTCACCGACCGCGCGCGCCTGCTGCAGTGGCGCAACATGGGCAGCGTCGAGCTCGGCGTGAAGGACTACGCCCCGCTCGTGCTCTCCTCGAACGACACCGGCATCATCATCGACCCCGGCGTCGGCAGCGGCCTTGCGCTCACGCGCGAGATGCTCCAGACGCTCAAGGCCCAGCTCGAGTTCTTTGAGCAGATGCGCAATACCGCGGCCGAGATGGGCGTGGACTTCGACGCCGACGCCGTGGCCGAGGCCGCCCGGAACATCACCGCGGCCGATGACGAGCCTGAGGGCCGCAACCGCAAGGAGCGCCGCTGGTTCGGCAAGAAGAAAAAGTAAACCGCAGGATTCAGAGAGGGAGTCGGAATATGAGAAAAACGAAGATCGTCTGCACCATCGGCCCCGCGTGCGATAGCGAGGAGACGCTGCGCGCCATGATGCTCGCCGGCATGAACGTCGCGCGCCTGAACTTTTCCCACGGCACGCACGCCGAGCACCAGGTGCGCATCGACCGCATCAAGAAGCTGCGCGCGGAGCTCGACCTGCCCATCGCCATCATGCTCGACACGAAGGGCCCCGAGTACCGCATCGGCACGTTTGAAAACGGGAAGATCGAGCTGCACAGCGGCGACACGTTCACGTTCACGACCGAGCCCGTCACCGGCAATGCCGAGCGCGTATCCGTGAGCTATGCCGGCCTCGCGCAGGATCTCGAGCCGGGCGACACCGTGCTCGTCAACGACGGGCTCATCGCGCTGACCGTCACCGCCACGACCGACACGGACGTCGTCTGCCGCGTCACCGCCGGCGGCGTGCTGTCCGACCGCAAGAGCATGAGCTTTCCGAACAAGGTGCTCAAGCAAACGTTTCTGAGCGAGCAGGACAAGCGCGACCTGCTCGCCGCCATCAAGCTGGGGACCCCGGAGAATATCCGTCACGCCGTCGACCGCTGTGTCGGGCGGTTCAAGGAGGCGCGCCTGCCGATCGGGCAGTACCAGCTCTGCCTCATGGAGATGATGGCCGAGCTGCTCAAGGTCATCCGCACCTACCAGCTCGACGCCTCCAAGGTGTTCGGGCGGGATTTCGACAACGGCTTCGCCCTCACGAGCTTCGATTCCCTCGACGAGCTGGGCCGCCGCCTGACCGAGATGTGCCTGACGATCTCCACAATGATCCGCCGGGAGCGCACCAACTCCTCCAAGGAGATCGCCGAGAGCGCCAAGCAGTTCATATCGGAAAACTACCAGAGCCCCGACATCTCGGTCGAGATGCTCTGCGACCATTTGCACGTCTCCCCCGCCTACTTCTCCACCCTCTTTAAAAAGGAGACGGGCATGAGCTTTGTGGCCTACCTCACGCAGGTGCGCATGGACGAGGCGGTCAAGCTCCTTTCGACCACCGAGGACAAGACCTACGAGATCTCGCTGAAGGTCGGCTACACCGAGCCGAACTATTTCAGCTACGTCTTTAAAAAGCAGTTCGGCATGTCGCCGACCAAATACCGCAGCAGCCAGGGGGCCGCACATGATTGACGCCATTCGGGAGTGGTTCCGGCGCGTCACCAAGTCCTACCAGAAGCGCAGCATCCAGTACATGATCTCGATCTCCTTTACGATCGTGGTGGAAGCCTTCTGTGCCTTGTAGAGCTCCTTGCGCTTCTC
>ERZ506979.1308-NODE-1308-length-11336-cov-4.533286_pt1 | contig 11336 bp, 5 predicted proteins | sample MGYA00512887_ERZ506979 | MGnify/ENA metagenome assembly ERZ506979 | reverse complement strand
AGCTCTGTCCGCCGTGACTTTACTTCCTCCCGGAAAACCCGCTTCCTCTAATACAAATCAAGTCTTAACTGGTTATTTTTCCTTATATTCCATGGTCAGCCTAGATTCCTCCCCCACTGTCACGCCCATCCGGGCCGAGTTGCCAATGGAAGTTTTTCTTTCTGAAGGTCCCGCTCAACTCCCAACAGACGCCGAGCTATATTGCATTTCTAAAAGTCCATATTTTCCTGTATCAGAGGACATAGACACCTCCAATGTTGACGAAAGTCCCTTTCTCCTTTTGCCTGAAAAATAATTTCATTCTATTGAAATAATATCTTTCTCTCTACGTGTTATATAAGTAGGAACCAAAACTTAAGAAGGAGGTCTTATCGTAGCTTAATCGGTTCCAGCGTTGATTGGAGGTTTTATGAAAAAACTAATTGCCCTATTTGTTTCCACCTTGCTCTTTGCCACCAGTCTCACCAGCCTGGCCGCAGGCGCACCTGCATCCGCACAGGATACCGCAACGCAGGAAGCCCTCACAAAGGCAGAGCAATACGCCTACCTCGATTTAGACAGCGCCTCTCCCAGCATGCAGCAAAAAATCCTGGATGCTAGAAATACCATTATTTTTAGCAAGGATTGGGTTGCAGATGGATACGAAGCAGACGTTGAAGATGTCACTACAGGCGAAGTTTTAGAGACGCTTCCCTCTTTCTCTGAGCTTTTTCCCGGTTGGGATCTGCCGGTAGATGAGAGCATCGCTTCCACATCTAATGATTCAAGCCTTACTCTCTCGTCTTCTGAGGTTACTCCCTTCAGCAATAGTGACTGGCTACGCTTAGGGAGCACCAGACACTACCTGCCCGCAGCTTCTAATTCTCATGACGCATCTCCGTTTTCCACTTTTACAGTGGATTCCTAGAATCAGGCTCTTGCTGTCCATAATGTAGGTGGCATGAGATTAGCTATTCGTGCCAGCACTTATAGCACTCCCGGTTACGCCACTATGGCTGTCGATGGAGCAAACCGCATCATCAATGTCCGTTAATCTTTCTGTAACAGAAAAATATAACACCAATAACCTAGCCTCTAATTCATCCTACCAATGGAGCGAATTAGAGGCTGGGTTATTATCAACAAGAAGCATTATTGCCGCCACCAACGAAAACCTGCAAGAGGCAGTTCGGGAAGGACGATTCAGAAGCGACCTGTATTATCGACTTCACGAAGCGGTTATTGAGATTCCACGGTTGCGGGATTGCAAGGAAGATATTATGCCATTAGCTAACTTCTTCCTGAAACTATATGATAGGCATACGGACAAAGAAATAAAATGTATCAGTAAGGAAGCGCAAAGGGCACTTGTAAGCCATACATGGCCAGGTAATGTGCGTGAGTTGAAATCCTGTATCATGCGAGCTATGCTGTTATGCGAGAATGAGATAATAGATGTCGAGGACTTGCAGTTGTCACAATCGGCATTGACAGAAGAGGCTTTGGACTTTGATGAACAAGAACGCAAGATCAATCGAGAGCGTATCTTGTGGGCTTTGAAGCAATGCAATGGCATCAAGCGTGATGCGGCAAAAATGTTGGAAATGAGCCATACTACATTCTATGCTCGTATGAAAGAGTATGGTATTCCTACTAACAAGTTGTAACGGTATAAGAACCGTGTAAGGAAGATTGGACGAGTGTCCGGTTTTCCTTACACTATTTCTGCTTGCAATTTCCTTGTGAAAATCTTATTCTCTTGATAAAGTTGCTGATTATCAGGAAATATCATCATCCTATTGTTTAGTCTGTCTTGGAATGGCATAGGTATTGGACTAATAAATGATGTGCGCACAGAAACATCAAATTAGTACAAACCCATAAAAGAGACAGAAACATGGAATACAACATATTGATAGAGACTGATTTTTTCAACTTGCTGAATGCAGGTCATAAGAACAAAGGTGGTAACGTTTTGGAGAACTCATATCGTGAGTTTATCAAAGTTGTGGTTGATTTATGCAGCACCAACGTGAAACAAGCGGTCTTTGCACTGTCATACGCAGAGATCGAGCTTAACTTTCATCTGTCAATGCCCCATATAAAGGATTGTTTGGGAACCGTAGGCTTGTATGTGCGCAAGGCTATTGCATTTGTCCGAAGGATGCAAGAACATGTGGCAGCAACATATCATCTTCATGTGACCACATCCACTTCAGAAGCCTCTCCGCCAGTATCATCAGAATCAAAGCCATTAGTAAAATGGACTGGCAATGCCGTTGACCTTGTAGAAATGGTATATGGCATCTGCGTAATGGGAAGCGTGAACGATGGCGATGTGAAGTTCAAGGACTTGGCGCAAGCCATGTACCAGTTCTTTGGCATCAAAGCCAAGGACTGCTATCGTTTCTACACCGACATCAGAAGACGTAAGAACTATAGTCGCACCTATTTTCTGGACAAGATGCAGGAGAAATTGAATGAGAAAATGCGGAGGGATGATGAATTGGAGAGAATGAGGAGATAAAAAACGATAAATCCCATATATGTATGCAGGGGCGAGTAACTGAAAGGACAATTTCTAAAAGTTACTCGCCTTATTGTTTATTTCTGTATGAGATGCTTTAAGCTCTCGTCAGCAGCGATGCGCTCCAGCTCGTCCTTGACAATCTGCTTGACATCCTCCTTGATTTGGTTGTAATTGTCCAGAATAGCTTGCTTCATGCAGTCGTTGCCATCGGCATCCTTGAAGTTGTTGATGATGGGGATAGGCTGATAATGGCTTTCCTCTCGCTTTACCTTGTCGGTGTCAACGACAATCTCGGCATGGAAGATCTTCTGCTCGATACGCTCGTTGAAGTTATCGGAAACAGAGCCGACAAACATTCCTTGGGTGAGTCCGCTAATCTTGCTCGGCGGAATGAGACTGTCCATCTGGGTGTTGATGGAAGTGGAGACATCCTGGCGGTTGATGGAAATGGACTGGCGCTTTTGAAGCACTTTTCCGAAACGCTCGGATAACGTTTTGGCTGTCTCGCCAACGACCTGTCCGCTGAAGATATTACCAACGGTATTGATAACCACCTTTGCCTCCTTGTCTCCATAATCACGAACCAATTGCGAGAAGTCCTGGAAGCCCAAGCAGACGGCAACTTTGTTGCTTCGTGCCGTGGCAATCAGGTTATCCAAGCCTTTGAAATAGATGGTCGGCAACTCGTCAATGATAACGGATGATTTGAGTTGTCCCTTCTTGTTGATGAGTTTCACTATGCGGCTGTTGTACAAGCCGAGTGCAGCACCATAAATGTTCTGACGGTCGGGATTGTTGCCGACACATAGAATTTTCGGTTTTTCGGGATTGTTGATGTCGAGTGTAAACTCGCTTGCGGACATCACCCAGTAGAGTTGTGGTGAGATCATTCGTGACTGCGGAATCTTTGCGCTTGCAATCTGTCCTGCCAACTGCTCCATTGCCCCACCTTGCCAGGCGTCCATGAATGGAGAAAGATAGTTCTCTAATTCTTATTGTTGTTGATGACGACTCTACCATCAGTTCATATATACCTTTTATACCTTTTCGACACAAGCATATCTTGTTTTCATTTGTACTCCGAGTGTGTACAGTTTCAAACCATGATTTACATTCTAACATAAGAAACTGAAGCCGTGACCATTTGTGTATTTTTGCCAAACTAACTCCAGTACATACAACAGATGTAAAAGATTTCTGCAAAATCGACCGAAATCATAAGAAAAAAACACCAAACCAGCAAATTTCTTAAATATTATATCCGTTTATTAAGATTATTTTTGTATATTTGCAGCATTATTTTGGTGGTAAAGCCTATTGGCCTGCCACGTGACAATAGGACTTTACGGAGCAAGCCTATATCACAATTCTTCTCCGTAGCAACAGTCCGTTCTCTCTCACTGGTCTCTCCCTGCGCGGCAGAGGCATACGTTTTTATATTTTTCAAACACTCCAAATTGACAGCGCATGAGAAAGTTTACTTCTTTGTTACTGTTAGGCTTCGCTCTCGGCAGTTTCGCACAAACGCCCGGAGGAGTCAGCGGAAGCGAACTGTGGTTCAAGACTGCGCCATTGAACTCAGACCTGCAAGGTTATTACCGTTGGCAGGATTTCTCTGGGGATTCCATACGGCTGATGCTATTGGACAGCCGTGGCGTCAAGTCTGAACTTACTCTTCCGAACAGTTCAGTCCATTACTTCAACTTCAATCCGAGTCTCTGGCTCGCAGACGGATTCCGTAGTCTGAGTGCCAAACTCAAGCACGGCGACCTCTCACAGGCTACCGTCATCGGTGTCTTTTCACCGGAACTGGCAACCATCGGCAAGGATATGGTTGTCTATGCTCTTGACGGCCGCAAGGGCGACGGAGCCATTCTGAGCAAGGACAAAGCCGTAAGGGGTAGAGGTGTTGAACCACTGGACTATGGTTCAGCATCGGGTGAAGACCTGCTTTATCAATCAAGTGATTCTTTGTCCGAGAACGGTTTTAAGGAAAGCGCTCTGCGAGTTGTGTCCTACTTCAAGGTAAGCAATCCTTCAACAACATTGTGGGGAGACAACTCCAACACCACATTATTCATCGGAACCCCTTCCACCTCTGGCAGCTTCGGTACGGATTTCCCGACCTCGCTCTTCGGTAATGCTTCCATCCGGGGATATGCCCCTGAGCTTATTGTGTTCAGCAGGATGCTTACACCCGATGAGCGCAGAAAAGTGGAGAGCTATCTGGCGGTAAAGTACGGCATCACCCTCAAAGGCTCGTATCTTGACAGCGACGGAAACCTGACTTGGGATATGGCGGAGAACCAAGCCTACCACCATAGGGTCACAGCTGTTGGAACAGACATAGTAGGAAGTCTCTCCCAACCGCTTTCCGCAACATCATATGAGGAAAGTCCGGTGTATGCGGCCTTGAAGGAGAACGGAACTTATCATGACGCAAATCCATACAACCCTTCATCCGCTTCCCGTCTGCTTGTCATGGGACGTGAAAACGGCAATCCGATGCCGGACAGAGGCTTTACTTTCTGGGGCGACGATGATGTGGCACTTGCAACATATACCTCACCTACAGATTCCCTGTGGCATGTCATGAAACGTACATGGATGGTCAAGACCAACGTGCCGTCAAAGCCCGACAGTACAGTGGCAAGATGGACTGCGCAAGGATTTGAAGTGTCAAGGAATGGCTTTACTGACAATATCATCCAAGAGAAAGCCGCTTCCGGAGCTTATGCCACGACCCCAGCCCTTGTTGGAGGTGGCGGTGCTTTTGAGTTCACCTGTCCGACAAGTCACCCGACTTTTGACGTTGGCTTCGGAAGCATCGGTGGCAGCACATGCAAGTATGGATTCCGGTTCACCAATGCTGGAGTTGTTTATCCGATCATCAACGGAGCGGTCTCAAATTCATACATCGCCACGGATGTTGACGGAACGGACATCTCTATCCGCAAGGAAGGCAAAAACATCTATCTGCGTGTTGACGGAACAGGAAGTGCGACAAGAACCATATCCCTTTCGGATGCAACTGACACAGACACAAATGTGGGCATTATCCGAACGGAAGGAGCAGAGTCCGCCTTGAACATGGCAGGCTTGAGGACAGGAGGAATAGATGATGTCGGTTATATGGCAGAGTTGAGCTATGCCCTCACGCCGGACAGGGAGTTCTCGGACTATTGCCGCAAGCGTACCGTCATGCTCATAGACCCAAGCGGTGAAGGTGATTTCGACATCAACAGCAACAGCAACATAAGATGCTCCAAGCCTGATATGACGAGGGGCAAGACCATATTCCGCAATATCCTATGGGATGCAGACGGAAGCGGAAGCGATGTGTTCACATTCGCCTATTATGACGGCATTTCCTATGATGCCACTCCTACGCCGTCAAGTTGCGAGAATGGAGTTCCACGCAATGACGGGTATATCGACATCGGCATCAACATCGGTACACCAGTCTATTCCTATGTGCTCAGCGTTGACACCGTTGCAGGAAAAGTAAAAGGAGAAACCATTGCCAGAGGAACATTCTTCGGTGACACGCATAGAATCACGAATCTTGCCCCCGGCGCCTATGCGCTGTCCGTATCACAAGGTGGAGGCAACGAGATTTATGCCACTGGCAACGCACTCTACACCTCATACTCACATGACACCAGGACCTATCTGTCCGGTGACATCTCATGGACGGTGAACGATACAAAATCAAACTACCGTGTGGGATTGGAGCCAAGCCTCACGGACGAGATCACCCAATATGGCTTCGACGTACGGGGCGACAAGGCGCATATCATAACCGGTGGATATACAAGCCTAACCAAATATGTCACCATCAAGCCGGGCGATGTGCTTAGCGTAACAGTCCGCAATATGCAGGTCACATACAAGTTGAACGGACAGACCGTGCATCATGAATATGTCTGGTCACTTCGTGCATGGCGGTTCTGCATCAAGTACGGAAAGGGCGAGACACATATCACAGACCTTACCGTAAACGGTACGCCTGTAACCTCATTCACCACAAGGGGCAACGTGCAGATAGAAACACCCAAGAAGTGTACGACAACGATGACCGTCTATGTCGGCAGCGAATGTGATGCAAGTATGCCTAACGGAACACAGGCAAGGGAGAACCATGTGGGCAGCTCGGACAGACAGGCTGACAACTCCTTCATTTCTGGAGAAGACGAGAATTTCACAGTCAATGGCAACGGTTCTACGACAGGCATCTACGAGGCTAAACTCACACAGGACAAGCCTTCTGCAGCCACATTGATGGTGTTTGACGTATCAGGCAAACTGGTAGTGTCACGCCAAATGACAGGCGAAAGCGTCAAGCAGGCCGACTTCAAGGTTCCCGCATCGGGTGTGTATGTCGTGAAGGCAATCTCCGAGAATGGGGAGCATACAAGGAAAATCTCAGTAAAGTAACTTAAAGGAAGATACGCATGAAGAATTATATACAGAAGGTGGCGTGGGCATTGGTTTTACTGCTTGCCGCCACACTGTCCCTTTCGGCAAAGGACGGGACAGCCGTGAGAAAACTCTTCAAGAAGGGTGTCTCTGACAGTATCTCCGTAGGAGGTAGCAAACTGGTCGTTCTTCAGAAAGACCTCATTCGGAACAGAAGCCTTTCCGTGAATTCCATCGGAGAGGAGAATGTTCCTGAGCTTGACTTTGCCATGACCAACGTCACGGCAGGAGGACATGGCTACCGTTTCCTCCCTCACGGAACACACTTCACAGGCGAGGGCGCGACTGTCAAGATAAAGTATGACCGCACGAGAATACCAAGCGGCTATACCGAGGACGACATCCGTACCTATTACTACGACCCGGCCGAGAAGCATTGGGTTGCGTTGGAGCGTGTGCGTGTGGACAAGAAGGAAGAGTGTGTCGTTTCAAAGACGACCCACTTCACCGACATGATCAACGGCGTGATACAGGCCCCGGAGTCACCGCAGACCGAAGGCTTTGCCCCGACGATGATGAACGACATCAAGGCGGCAGACCCGACGGCGAAGATAAATGTCATTGCGCCTCCAAGCGCAAACAACCGTGGCTCTGCCAACCTGCAGTATCCGTTCGAGATGCCGCCAGCACGAAACGGCATGCAGCCAAGCCTTGGCTTGCAGTACAGCAGCGAGGGCGGTAGCGGTTGGCTTGGCGAGGGTTGGAACGTCAGCGTGCCAAGCATAACGCTTGACACCCGGTGGGGCGTGCCTCGTTATGACCAGTCAAAAGAGACGGAGACTTATCTCTTGTCCGGTTCAATGCTCTCCACCATGGACGACAACGGACAGATGGGAGTCGCACACCGTGGCGAGAAGATGGACAGAAAGGCTGACCGCCAGTTCTACACCCGCCAAGGCGGTGATTTCAGCCGTATCATCCGCAAGGGTGACAGTCCTGCCAACTATTATTGGGAGGTTACAGACAAGCAGGGTGTCAAGTACATCTATGGTGGTGACGGAGCTGTTGTAAAGGGCAATGTCACCGATGCTTCGGGCAGTACCCGTGAGGTGATTGCCGAATGGAAGCTGAAACGTGTCGAGGAACTCCACGGTGACTATATAGAATATGTGTATGACATCGTGGATGAGGATGTGCGTGGCGGCTTGAAGGCCAAGGCTGCATATCTGAAGGAGGTTCACGCAGGTAATGCAGGACAGGAACCGCACACCGTTGTACTCTTTGATGGCAACAAGGTAAAGCAGGTAAAGACCAACAATGCCCGCTATGGATTCCTCGCCTCCTCCAACAAGCTGTTGGAGAAAGTGACCGTGAATTTCCAGGGCGAGACATTGCGCAGCTATGCCTTTGACTACAAGGAAGGTGCATTCCACAAGGAAATGCTCACAGGTGTCAGACAGTATGACAACACAGGAAAGGAAGTGGCTTTCCAGAACTTCGACTATTATGATGATGTGCAGGCTGAAAAGGGATATGTTCCGTTCAAGGACGATTCCGAGAAATGGAACACGCACGATGACGGACTTGACGCTGGTTTCGTCAATCCATTGAAGACTGTCAGCAAGCGCTTCAGCGACAAGCCAACTGCACTTGGCGGAACGACAAGTTCTTCTGTAAGCGGTTCGTTCTATGCAGGTGTGGGACCTTGGGACGGAAGCAAATGGAAAGGCAATACAATAGGAGGTTCTTACAGCTACTCCAGCGATACCAGCAAGGGACTTTCCGCATTCGTTGACTTGAACGGTGACGGACTTCCTGACAAGGTATACAAGTCTGGTGGTTCCGTATATTATCGTCCACAGGTCAAGACTGACAACGGAGAAGTAGTATATGGTGAGCCTGTCAAGGTAAAGGGTATCAGTAACTTCTCGACAACCAAAAGTTCTACGAACTCTTTCGGTGCGAAAGCCGTTGTCGGTTGGAATGTTCTGACTGCCGTTGTCGGAACGGACAAGTCAACCACTAAGACAAAGACCACTCAGTATTTCAGCGACATCAACGGTGACGGACTTGTTGACCTCGTTTCCAATGGCAAGGTATATTTCAACCATTTGGAGTTTGATCAGTCTGGCAATGCCGTGCCTACATTTACGTTGAGCAGTGCCGATACGCCAAGCCCTATCATCTATGGCGGCAAGGTTGACACTTCCGTCATGGAGGTCAGTAAGGATGAGCAGGCGGAAGCCATCAAGAACTCACCGATGGAGGATATTGTGCGTGTATGGCAAGCACCAAAGGATGGAACTGTCAGCGTGGCAGGGCAAGTGAGCCTTGTCGCTCCGACTGGTGACTATGATGCTGACGAGTATCAGAAGGCAGACGGCGTAAGAGTTGCTATCCAAAAGGGTGGCAATGAGCTTTGGAACAAGACTATTGCAAAGGGCGACGGCAGTTCTTATGCCGCTGCCGTATCATCTGTTGCCGTCAAGCGTGGTGAAAGGATCTATTTCCGTGTGCAGTCTGGCTCTGAGGAAACAAGCAACGGCTCATTTGATAAGGTGAACTGGTCGCCTACCATTACATACGCTGGCGAGTCAAATATCTTGCCTAACGGGCTTTCTTCAACAGAGTACAAGCCAGAGGATGGTGCCATCTACGATGTGAACACCTCCGCTAATGTGGAGAATGGTTCAAGCGTGGAAGTTCACAGTGTCTTCTACAAGCCTGTAACAACCGACGATGTTGTTCTCAGCATCATCGGCAGCAACGACAAGAAAGACAGTGACGGAAACGACAACCCGAACTATACCAAGAAGACTGTCCTTGCTCGTACATTGAAGGCTGGTGAGGCTTTCAATGGTGATTCTCTCAACATCAGTCTGGAGAATACAGAAAAGCTGACCAACTTCAGCTTTGAGATTTCATCTACCTCAAATGTTGATTGGAAGAATATCGGTTGGCAAGCGTCTGTGACTTATAAGGACTCTGCCAATATAGAACAGACGGTAGCCGTTCCTGCACACTACAATACATTTGCAAATGCCTTGGCAGAGGGCAAGCCATACTTGACCACAGCGACTGATACAATTATGGTTGTGTCACCAGTGCTTACCCTTTCGGACAATTCTATCAACGGTCAGATTACGTTGACCGCCAAGACAGAGGATGCACTTGTTGGCAAGAAGTCTTTCAATATCGAGAATGGCATCTTGAAAGCCGATACTCTGCGATTTGCAGCGACCGTAGGAAAGAAGATATGGTTTGAATACAGCTATCCTGCAACTATCTCGAACGAAGCAGTTGCTTCCGCTTCTGTTTCCATTCTGAAAGATGCGGCAGGTCTCGTAACAGAGAATGTGCTTGCTGGATTCTATGCAGAGAATGACAATCTTGGCTTCGGTATGCTCTACCGTGGCTGGGGAGGTTTTGTTTATAACTCGGCAGAGGGCAGATATGCAAAGCCTATTGACGAGTCATTGCTGAAATTGCCTGAAAACGAGAACGACAAGGTTGATCCTCTCACAATGGCATTCACTCCATTGGGTACAGACCAGACTTCTATGGACAAGTGGGTCGGTCAGCGACAGGACATCTATCTCACGGCAACGGAGGCAAGTACAGCCCGACTGACCGAGCAGGATGTTCTTCTCTCTAATCCTTTGGAGAACAATACCGAGGTGGCAGGACTTGCAGGAGAACATTTGCAAGGTACTGGTGCTGCGGCAGTAACTCAAGTAGTTTCAAGCAAGAGCACGGTAGTGCAAGGCGGCGCGCTTGGCATCACGCACAACGATGCAAGTGGTAGCGCCAAGACTGAGGTCACCATGATGGACATGAATGGTGATGGTTTCCCGGACATCATCGCTGGTGGTACGATTCAATACACCAACTCTCTTGGTGGACTGAGCGGCGAAATCTATAAGGGCATCGGCTCCAGCAACTCCGACAATGCTTCACAGGCATGGGGATATGGTGGTAATCCTATACCATCCGTATCTGATATAGCCAGTTTGATTCCTGGTAGTAAAGCTTCGCTTAGAAATCTAAAAAGCTCTTGGCTGGCAAAATTATCTATCTCAGGCAGTGTGCCAAAGAATACGGACGAGGCTGTGGAGTCATTCATAGACATCAATGGTGACGGACTTCCTGATAAGATACTTTCTGACAAGAAGGTAAGATTAAATCTTGGCTATGCCTTTACAGAGCCTATTGATTGGGGACTTGACCGTATCCAAGGAGGAAAGAGTCTTTCTTATAATTTTGGAGCAGGAGGTTGTATAAATATAGCTTCTGGTAGTTTCTCTGCTGGTATCGGTATTGTAACATCTGAGAGCGAAGAGGAATACAACCTTATCGACATCAACTCTGATGGGCTTCCTGATAAGGTATGGAAGAACGACAATGGAAT
>ERZ506979.1303-NODE-1303-length-11356-cov-5.911778_pt1 | contig 11356 bp, 9 predicted proteins | sample MGYA00512887_ERZ506979 | MGnify/ENA metagenome assembly ERZ506979 | reverse complement strand
GGGCCTTTTGGCCCCTGCCCCCTCGCTTTTTGGGCGCTTCGCGCCCTGCCGCCGCCCCCCCCGCCGCCCCGGATACCGCTGCCCCCAAAAAGATACCATGAATCCCCAGGGAAAAGGAGGAAGGGGGACGGACAGCCGCTACTTTTTCTTTGGCAGCAGGGTAAAGAGGGTGAGCAAGGGGAATATCTCCAGCCGGCCCAACAGCATATCCAAGGTAAGGACCAGCTTGGATAGGACCGAGAAGGACCCGTAATTGCCCATGGGCCCCACCACGTTAAGCCCGGGGCCAATGTTGCTGATGCACGCCAATACGGAAGAGAAGGTGCTGGCAAAGTCCATATTATCCAGGGCAAGCAGCAGCACGGAGATCATAATAATGCCTACATATAAGGAAAAAAACACCATCGTGCCATGGACCACAGAATCCGAGACGGGCTTTTGATCCATTGTGACCCGGCGTATGGAGCGAGGATGCAGTAAGCGATGGATTTCTTTTCCAGCGGATTTCACCAGGATAATGGCCCGGCTCACCTTGATGCCGCCGCCTGTACCGCCGGCGCAGCCGCCGATAAACATGACGAACAGCAGCATGCACCGGGAGAACTCTGGCCACAGGGAGAAATCCGTAGTAGCATAGCCGGTGGTGGATATGATGGAAGAGACCTGGAAAAAGGAATAGAGGAGGGATTTGGAGCCATAGACGGAAGATATATTCCAGGCGATCAGCAGTACCGCTGCGGCGATGATGCCAAGATACCAGCGCAACTCCTCATTTTTGAAAAAGTCCTTTACCTGTCCCAGCAGCAGGAAAAAGTATAGATTAAAGTTCATACTGAACAAGATCATGAAAATTCCGATGACCACGTCCACATAGGCGCTATCATACCAGCCAATGCTGGTATTTTTAATGCTGAAACCGCCGGTACCAGCGGCGCCAAAGGCATGGACCGCAGCGTCAAATAAAGGCATATCGCCCAACACCAGCAGCAAGATCAGCAAGACCGTTATGGCCAAGTAGATACAATATAGGATCGCCGCGGTATTGCGGGTACGAGGCACCAGCTTGGATACCTGGGGGCCAGGCACTTCCGCCCGCATAATATGGATGGAGCGTTCCTCCACAGCGGGCAGCACGGCCAGGACAAAGACCAAAATGCCCATACCGCCGATCCAGTGGGTAAAGCTGCGCCAAAATAGTATACCCATGGGCATTCCTTCCACCTGGGACAGGATGGAGGCGCCGGTGGTGGTGAAGCCGGAAACGGTTTCAAACAAAGCGTCCACAAAGGAGGGGATCACCCCGGCAAAGATAAAGGGAAGCGCCCCATAGACGGACAAGGCGATCCAGGAAAGGGATACGGAGGCAAAGCCCTCCCGCGCGTAAAAGTCCCGGGAGCGCACCTTGCATAGCCGCAACGGCCCCGCTGTGACCACCAGGGCCAAAATCGTCAGCAAAAAGGGCGCGGGGCTTTCCCCGTAATAGATAGCAATGCCTACTGGAAGCAGCAGAAGGGCTGCTTCCGTCAGCAGGGACATGCTCAAAACACGGGCTACAAGCCGGTAATTCATAAAAGGTTATGCCTCGTCCAGAATGGTGTTGAGTTCTTGCAAGCCTCGAATGGTGGTCACTACGATGACCGAATCGCCCGGCTCAATGGTATCATCGCCGGCGGGTATGATGCACCGCCCCCTGCGGATGATCGCCCCAATCAAAATACCTGAGCGGATGGACATATCCTTTAGGGGAATGCCCACACACCGGGAGGTAGGCCGTACACGGAATTCCAGCGCCTCCACCTGCTCATCCGCCATTCGGTATAGGGTTTCCACATTGCTACCGGTTGCGTTTTGCATGGCCCGCACGTAGCTTAAAATGCGGTGGGAGGTGATCTGCTTGGGGGATACGAAGATCTCCAGCCCAGAACCTTCCAGCATGTTCAAAAACCGGGAGTTGTTCACCTTGGTGATGACCTTCTTCACCTGGCAGGATTGGGCGTACATGGATAGGATGATGTTTTCCTCGTCAAAGCCCGTCAGGGAAATAAACGCGTCTGCGTTGAGCAGGCCTTCCTCGTGAAGCAGGTCCTGATCTGTGCCATCCCCATGCAGGATATCCGCCTTGGGCAACAGCCCGCAAAGCTCGTGGCAACGGGCCTCATCCCGCTCGATGATCTTTACATGCATACCCGATTCTAGCAGCTGCCGGGCCAGATAGTAAGCGATACGCCCGCCCCCGACGATCATCACTTCCTTGATCCGCCGGTGCATAGAGCCAGTGGAGCGGAAAAATGCGTTAATATCCTGGGGCGCAGCTACTACGCTAAGCCTATCCCCCTGGGCGATCGTAAAATCGCCCTTGGGAATGATGGCTTCTCCATTGCGAATTACCACGCATACCAATATGCGGCATTGCCGAAACCGCCGGGGTAACTCCATCAGCGATAGGCCGATTAACGGGCTGTCTTCCTTTACCCGGAATTCCACAATTTCCACCCGCCCCTTGGCAAAAGGCTCCACATTCAGCGCCGAGGAAAACCGTAACATCCGGGATATGTCCCCCGCCGCCGCCATTTCCGGATTGATCGCCATGGATAGCCCCAGCTCATCCTTTAGGAAGATCATCTGCTGTTGGTATTCCGGGTTGCGCACCCGGGCAATGGTATGCTTCGCCCCCAGCTTCTTCGCCACCATACAACATAGGATGTTGAGCTCGTCCCCACTGGTGGCGGCAATCAATAGATCCGCCTTGGGTACGCCTGCTTCCATTTGGACCGTGTAGCTAGCGCCGTTTCCCTCTACACAATTTACGTCCAGCAGGTTCATGGATTGGTCCAGGCTTTCCGCCCGGTTGTCGATCACCGTTACATCGTGCCCTTCAGCAGATAGTTGCTCCGCTAGGGTGCTGCCTACCTTGCCATCACCCACGATCACGATATTCATATACCCTTGGCCTCTCCTTGCACTAATTCTACCTTTTATCATAACATTTTTTCCGCTAAAAAGGTATATAGATTTTTCTTCTGCGGACTCCTTGCATAGCCCCGGAGACAGCGCATTTTCAGTTGCGTATCCCGCCGGGGGCTCCCGCCCCCGAACCCCTGGCCCGCTTTTGAAAAAAGCGGGGGAAAACTGGCGCATCGGCTTTTCCCTTAAGATAACCGCTTTGCTTACGCCCCGCCCATCGGGGGCGGGGCGTCTCCGCGGCTGCTATTTTCCCATCGGTCTTTAGACGGGCGTATGCTTTCGCCGCTGGGGGGGCGGCGGCGTTTTGCAGGGCCGCAGCCCTGCAAAACCAAAGCCGGGGCCTGCGGCCCCGGCTTTGTGTGCGCTTTGCGCACCCGCCGCCCCCCCCGGCGGCGAAAGCATACGCCCCGCGCCTCCCAACGCAAAAAAACCGCCGGGCTAAGCCCAGCGGGTGCTTGGAAACGGCAAATTGCAAGTGTGTTTTTTCGCTTGTTTTGCGGAGCGGCTAGGCCGCCCCGCAATAAGATGGGTGTGAAATTACGCGTTGACCTTCCGTACGGCCACGGCAGCGGCAACCACGGCAACCATGATCATGGCGAAGCCGATCACGCTGGCGTTGTCACCGGTCTTGGGGATGGACACGGTGGGGTCAAGGATGATGGGGGTGCTGTTGGCGTTCCAGGTGATGGAATCGCTCTGGCTGTAGCTCCAGCCGAAGGCAGCCCGCAGGTTGGCGTTGGTCATGTAGACTTCCTTGTTCTCAACAGCCTTGCGGAAATCGGTAGCGCTGCCATTGTTCAGCCACTCATAGAGCTTCATGGTCTCGGTATCACCGGCATCACCATAGGTAACACCAACAACCAGATCATCAGCGTTACGAGTGAAAGTAGCAACCATCTTATCGGTGTCAGCCAGGCGGAAAGCAATGATGCGGTCATTGACGGCCACTTCATAGGAACCAACCTCGAACCAAGAACCATCCAGAGGCCGCTCGGAATAGACCTTCGCCTCTACCTTAGCGGTAGCGGTATCCAGGCAACGAGCCGCAAAGACGGGGGTCTCAGCGGTAGCGTTCATGCCGAGATTGTTGGAAACGAAGTTCTCGATGGAGTAGAAATGGGATACGCCATTGATCGTGCCATAGTAGTACACGCCATTGCCGCCGCCGCTAACATCGATGCCCTTCTGGCTTACGCCGCCCTGGATGGCGGTGAAGGTAACGTCAACCTTAGCATACTTTTCGACAGTGGAAGAGGGGCTGTTCTTTACCAGCTTGATGGCATAGTATACGTCAGCGCCGTTGACAGCGGTAGCCGCATCGTCAGCCTTGAAGTAAGAGGAGCCCAGTTCGCCGGTGGAACGGGTGAACTTGATGACGTCGATGGAATAACCAAAGTTGTCAGCAGTGGTGCTGTCGGCGGGCTTGGCCCAAGTGAAAGCAGAAGCCACGGAGGCAATGCTCAGGACCATGACCACCGCGAGAGCGATAGCAAAAATCTTCTTCATTGTTTTTGTCCCTTTCAAAAATTGGATTGTGCCATTTCCTTTGCACAATCCAATATTATTTCATTTTTGTAATAAAGTCAACGCAATTATTTAATAAAAACGTAATCAAAATGACTTAGACATGCCAATATGAAAACTTGTTTACAAAATAATAGAATTTTATAGATTCCTTTCAATATAATTTGATTATTCAGATAAATTTCAGTTTAGCAAGAATATGAAAAACTACTTTCGATTTTTGAAAAACGTGAAAAACAAAAAAGCCCAAGAGGCATTCGCATAAGCGGGTTTTGCCCCCAGGCTTTATTTATATAGAGTTATTGGCAAGGCAAGAAGCTGTTTAGTCCATCCGGCGGGAAAGCTGCACCAGTTCCTGGGGCGTCTCCCGGCAGCCGCCTTTGATCCAGCGGGCCAGCAGGGTTTCATAGCCCCCCACCAAGAAGGTGGCCTGGTAAGCGATGGAGGCTTCTTCCATGCCGCTGTGCTGCAGCCGCAGCACCGCCATGGCCTGCTCGCAGCAAAGGGCGCGAATGTCCCCCATAAAGGCGTCGTCCCCATAGGGGCCTGCCAGCACTTCAAAGCAATCCCGGTTTTCGCCCACATAGGCAAAAAAGGCTTCCAGCAGAGGCGTAACATCATCCGCCAGCTCTTCCGGCGGATACTTTGCAAGGATGGCGTTTACGTCGCTGTACATGGTTTGTTCCAGCTGCGCAAGAACATCTTTGGGATCTTTATAGTGTACATATACGGTGGCGCGGGCCACGTCGGCAGCTTCAGCTAGTTCCTTTACGGTGACGTCTCCAATGGTCTTATGCCGCAGCAACTTCAAAAGTCCTTCTTGTAGTAGCTTGCGCGTGCGTCTAACGCGCCGATCGGTAATTTCCGGCATATGCGCCCTCCTTAACATGCTCATATTATACGCAGAATGTGAAATCTATTTCTATTCCATTCTTATAGAGTAAGCCCGTTAACGGATGTTTGTCAATGCATTAAAAGTAACATTTTGTATTTATCATAAAAAATTAAGCTATAATTTAGGACAGCTTGTATTTTGAGGATCATCTCCATTTACCAGCTTTTGATGTTTTTGTTCCCGCAGGCTGTGCAGATATCCCAGTCCTACCACCACCGCAGCGCCTAATACATCTACGATCAGGTCTTTCATGGTATCCTGCAAGGCGGCGCGGCCCACCAGCTGGGTTCCATCCTCCAGGCGGAACTTTTGCATATTCAGGCCCAGCAATCCATCAAACGTAAACTCATATATTTCCCACAGCACGCCGATTGTTACTGCAAAGCATAGGGCAAACAGGCAAACAAAGCCTGGGCTTAACTGCACCCACTTTCGTCCCAATCGGTTTAACCGGTCCACAACGATAAACCCTAGGGCGCCTAACATACCGCCGCTGAACGTGTGTAGCCAAGTATCCCAATGGGGCACGACATAAAAGAAATTACGCACCTCCCCCAAATAGATCGCACAATAGAGAAACAGAAAATATAGGATATACATGGCGTCGGATATGGGCCACGTCCATTTTTTCTGCAACATGTTGGGCAAAAACATGACCGCCAAGCCTAGGCAGCATTGGAGCAGCATCAAAACATAGTCGCTGCGGCAGCGTTCCCCTGGCTGGCTGGCGGCTTCTGGCGCTAAGGCACAGCCAATGCCGGCATAAACGATGGAACCCAGCAACGTAATTAACAGAATCAAGCCAATAATAGATTTTGCATCCCAATGTTTTTTTCGCATCATACACCCCCTGGCAAGAAAATTAGCCAGTTTGCAAAAGAAACTATGCAATTGGTCTTTGTATGTTTATGGTACCTTGTTTTGAATAGAAATGCAAGAAAAATATTAAGTAGCATTAAAGTAGATTAAAGTACACCGTAATTAACGGAAAAATTTTCCGAAAATTCCAAAATTTGCCGCTCGGGCTCCCATTCATTAGGAGCCCGAGGGATCAACATACTTATAGATCCAGCTTACAGTCTCCGTCTTTGATCCAGCCGGCCCGGCGCATGGGCCAGGCGATCAGGGGGGTCAGGACGGCGGGCAAGACGAAGCAAACCAGGATCAGGCTCACCCAGGACATGGGGGAACCGAAGCCCGGGGCAGCGGCCACGCCAATGGGCCCCACCAGGCCGCAGGTGCCCATGCCGCTGGCCACGGCGATGCCGTTTTCCATTTTGAAGAGGCAGGTGGCGATGGGGCCGGTAATGGCGGAAGCCAGGGTAGGGGGCAGCCAGATCAGGGGATTTTTGGCAATGTTCCCCATTTGCAGCATGCTGGTGCCTAGGCCCTGGGCCGCAACGCCGCCCCAACCATTTTCCCGGAAGCTCATCACGGCAAAGCCGATCATCTGGGCGCAGCAGCCGGCGGTGGCTGCGCCGCCGGCCAAGCCGGTCAAGCCCAGCATGGTACACAGGGCGGCGCTGGAAATGGGCAGGGTAAGCACCATACCGACGATCACCGAAACCAGGATGCCCATAAAGAAGGGCTGCATTTCCGTGGCCCGCATCACCAGGGCGCCAAACCCATACATAATGGCGCTAACGCCCGGGCCCACCAGGGCGGCCACAGCGCAGCCAAAGAGGATGGTCACGGTGGGGGTCACCAGGATATCCACTTTGGTTTCCTTGGAGACCGCCTTGCCCAGTTCTGCGGCCACAATGGCGGCGAAGAGGGTGCCCAGGGGACCCCCCAGGCTATTGGCCGCCGCGCCCACGGCGCATAAACAAAACAGCACCAGGGACGGCGCCTGCAAGGCATAGCCGATGGCTACCGCCATGGCGGGGCCGGTGGCCGCGGAACAAAACTCCGAGGCCTGGGCCAGGAAGGCCCAGCCGGTCTGGTCGGCGATGGCGTCGAAGATGGTGCCGATGAGCAGGGACGCAAACAAACCAAAGGCCATGGCTCCCATGGCATCTACAAAATACCGTTTTAAACTAATTTCGATTTGCTTCCGTGCCAGAAACGACCGGAAGCGGCTGGATTGATTTTCCATGGCGCAAGGCCCTCCCGCGTGTTATTCATCCGTATTTTATAGTATACCACATAATGGGGCCCGCAAGCAAAGCATGGGAATATCTTGGTGGGGCAAGTGGTGAAAAACCTGCAATTTTTCCAGAGAAATAGGGGATTTTGCCGGATGCTCGCCAATTCGGCACAGGGCGGCAAAGTTTGCACCAGCTTCCCCAAAGGCCGACAAAACATGGCAATATTGTTCCCTACCGCCGCGAAAAAAGCGGTGTTACAATCCAATCATCACAAACCGCAAGGATAATTTAGGAAACGGGCAAAAGCGCCCTACCCCCCGCGTGATATGGGGGAGCAAATACAGAAGCATGGAGGCATATGATGGCAAAATACCGTATTCTTTTGGCAGACAGCAGCACACAGTTTCAAAACCTGGTTCGGGATTCCCTCTCTATACAGGAGCAGATCGAACGGGTGGATGTGGTAAACGATGGACAGGCAGCCCTGGAGGCCTTGGCCAATACCCACTATGACGTACTTCTCTGCGATTTGATCATGCCCCGGATGGATGGCTTTGAGCTGCTGGAGCGGTTGGGCAGCGGCTTGATCGAGGACCCCCCCGCCGTGATCGTGGTAAGCGCCATGCGCCACGAGGATATGGTACGCCAAGCCTGTACCCTAGGCGCCCGGTATTTTATGGCCAAACCCGTAGAGCCGGACACCCTCTATAAACGCATCCTGGATATGTTGGAAAATACCTATACCCAGCGGTCCCAAACCTGTACCATGGGCGCCCGGCCCCAGACCTTGGATGAAAAGATCGCGTCCATTTTCCTGATCATCGGCATCCCCGCCCACATCAAAGGTTACCATTATTTAAGGGAAGCGGTGCGCATGGTATATTTTGAGCCCGCCCTCATCAACCGCATCACCAAAGAGCTGTATCCCGGCATTGCCAAACGGTTCCAGACCTCCGCCTCCAAGGTGGAGCGGGCCATCCGCCATGCCATCGAGGTGGCCTGGACCCGGGGCAAGATCGAGAACATCAACCAGATCTTCGGCTATAACATCTATTCTAAAAACGATAAGCCCACCAACGGGGAATTTATTGCCCTGGTGGCGGATAAGCTCATCCTGGAAAGCGCCCGGGAAAACGCCGGTAGGCCCGAGATCCAAAACGTGATTTGAGCTTGCTGCAAAGGGTTGGCCCCCTCCATCCTTTCTAGGCGGATGATCCGCGAAAATGCAGGAATCATTGCAAAAAACCAATGAAAATACTTTACAAGTTTACATTGATTTTACCAGGCATGGGTCCAAAAAAAGCCGGCGGGAATCCATAATCCCGCCGGTTCTTCACATGGTAGGCACAAAAAATACCCCTGAATATGGATAACTATGTGGATAATGTTGATAACTCCCCTGAAGTTATAAACATATCCCCATATAGAGGGGGGAAAGGCGGGTTTTGAAAAATATAGTCAAGGTGTCTTTTATAGGGAGAAAACACGACGGAACGAAAAAAGAATCCTGCAAAAAGTGATAAGATGACGCCGCCCTGGCATATGCTTTAATGCTTAGGCTAGGAGAGGAGCGTAAAAACATGGAATTGATCTGGAACGAACGCAACGGCGCGCGCGTGGTATATTGCGGGGTAGCCCAGGCTCTGGTGGAAGGGGAGGTGCCTCAGCTGCAGGACCGGCTGGCGGATACCATCCTAAGCGCCACCGGGGACGTGGTGCTGCTGGGGTTGGAGACGGCGGAAGGCTGCGTACGTATGGGCGGGGAGATCCGCTTGCAGCTGATTTGCCAGGATGCAAGCGGGGTCTTTGCCTTTACCTCCCGGGCGGCCTTCCGGCATACGGTGCAAACCGAAGGGGTCGCCACCGGCATGCTGGTGCGCGGGGTACCGGCCCTGCAATCCATGGAGGTCCAGCTGTCCGATGGCCGCATCACCCTCCACGCAGTGGCGGACATCACCCTGCGGGTGGTGGATCATGGCCCCGTCAAAGCCCTCTGCGGCCTAGAAGGGGTGCCGGATTTGGAAATGCAATGCCAAAATATTTCCCTGCCCAAGCGGGAAGAGGTCTTTCGGGAGGTATTGCCCATCCGGGAAGAGGTGGACGCGCCCGGCGTGGAAGCCGTGCTGCAACGGGACGTGCTGATCGCCTTGCGGGATATACAGCCCGGCGAACAGGGAACGGAGCTTAGCGGTAGCCTTACCCTTTCCGCTTTGGTCCAGGATCAGGAAGGCCGCCTGTTCCAGCTCCATCAAAATATCCCCTTCACGGAGAACCTGGAAGTCCGGGGCGAGGCAGAATACCGGGCGGAATTGGCCCTGGAGGAAATACGGGTGCGGGCTGCCCCGGAATTTGGCCTGGTGGTGGTGGAAGGCAGGCTCAAAGTATGCCTCTATGCGGTGCGGACCTGGGAGGCCCAATTGCCCCAGGACCTGTTCAGCCCCAACACCCCCTTCAGCTGCCAACAGGAAACCTTACGCTTGAGCGGGGAACTGGGCCCTGTCAATCACCGGCATACCCTCCATGAGACCGTCAACATCCCCAGCGGGATGCCCGAAGCCCAAAGGGTGGTTTATTGCGCGGTCCGGCCCGTGATCACCGGCGCCGCCGTAAACCAGGAACGGCTTTGCATGGAAGGCTTGCTGGTGACCCGTATCCTTTATGAAGGCGCGGAGGGCAACATCTATGCCTTTACAGAGGATATCCCCTTTGAGACCGACTGCCCTGCGCCAGAGGCCTCAGAAGCCATGGCCAGCGCCGGGGCTACGGCTATCGCCAGCGGCAGCGGTAGGGCCTTGGAGGTCAGCTATACCTTGCAGATCCAGGCCGAACTGTCCATACAACAGCCCCATGTCCTGGTCACCGGCGTGACGGAGTGTGAACGGCCCGAACTGGCCCAGGGGATCGTGGTGTACTTTGCAGGCGCTGGGGAAACCCTATACGATGTGGCAAAACGCTTCGCCATCCCCCGCAGCGCCCTGCGAGCGGCCTTGGGGGACGCCAAGGAAGAATTGGAGGAGGGGCAGCGGCTGGTATTCCTGCGCTAAGCAGAATGGCCCGCTGCGTTTGGGTCCTTTTGAAAAAGCGGCTTTGGGCCGCTTTTTCAGGTTGTTTTTGCAGGTTGAATCCCTGGCGCTCGCCCGCGCCTTATTCAGCGCCGGGAGCAGCATGGCCGCGAGAATCGCGATGATGGCGATCACGACGAGGAGTTCGATCAGTGTAAAATATTTTTTCATCTCACTTCTCCCGTTTCAATTAGGACAATACGGCAAATATGTTGTTATTCAATGATTCTCCGCAGATTTTTCGCGGATTGCGAACCGTTCGATGTAATTCCGCAACGCTTCCTGCTGAAGCAGCTGTTCCGCGGAAAGACGGTCGCAGCCGACCCGGCAGAAATCATCCATCGGCACTCCGCAGCGGTTCAGAAAGTGCTTGGCCGAACGCGCATATTTGAATTCGACGTGACGCTGGACCAGATTGAAAAATTGCTGCAGTTCCCGCGCGCGCTCCGGGTCGTCCCGGAAACAGCGGCACAATTCCGCGAGCAGTCCCGGATAGAAATTGGCCGAAGTGCCGCTGTATCCCGCCGCGCCGAGCTTCAGCGACTCGAGGCAGGTCGTCAGGTTCGCATTGTAAAGCCTGAGGCTGGTTCCGGCGCAGGCGCGGAGCTTCCCGGCAATCGCGGCCGGGTCGCAGCAGGTGTCCTTCAGGAACGCGAGACGCTCCCCGGCAAGATGCGCCATGCGCCCGAGCAGCTGCGGAGGAATGAGCCGATGATACGGAAGCGGACACTCGTAGATGCCGAGCCGGATCTCCGCCGTCGCCGCCAGCAGCCGCCCGAACGCCTCCCGGAACGACGCGTAATCCGCCTCCTGCGGCACCAGCT
>ERZ506979.1292-NODE-1292-length-11445-cov-3.812467_pt1 | contig 11445 bp, 8 predicted proteins | sample MGYA00512887_ERZ506979 | MGnify/ENA metagenome assembly ERZ506979 | reverse complement strand
GGCCAGCAGCCGGTCGGCCCGGCGCTCGGCGCGGGTGTCCCGCAGCAGGCCCGCCGGGGCCGGGCCGGAGGGGGTGATCCGGTCCTCTCCGTATAGGAATTCGGCGTGGGCGGTCACGGTCATACCACGTTCGCGGGGCGCATCCAGATAGAACTGCACCACCGGTTCCAGCGGGATCTGGTTCAGCAGCAGCCGGTCGGGGTCCACGATGTTGACCCGGTTGCCCAGTTCCGGCAGCACATAGCTGCAAAAGGCGGCGGCATCCGCGCTGGTAAAGAACAAACTGCGCCCGCCAAAGGTATCCAGTACCGGCAGCACCCGGCGGCATTCCTCCCGCTGCATCCGCCAGAGGGTGCTTTCGCCCAGCAGATAGGCATAGTCCAGCCCCTGCACCCCGCGGAGCACCGGGGTACAGCTCAGCTGCACGCCGCCCTTGCGGCGCTCCACCTTCAGGCTGATGACCGGCAGGCCCTCTTTAAGGGTATAGCCGCCCACAACGCCCTCGGCAGCGTAAAGCTCCACAAGGGCATCCAGCCCCTCGCCGGTCAGCGGCAGACCGCCCGCCGGGCCTTTATCCCAAGCGGAGCGCACCGTGCCCTCGGCTTCAAATGCCTGCCGGGCGCTCACCTGACGGCGCAGCAGCCGCAGCAATTGCTGCGCATCCGGGGCAAAAGCGTCCCACCGGTGCACAAAGGCCAGCGATTTGCCGTAGCTGACGCTTTCGCCCTGCTCGATCGCATCCAGAAACTGCGGGATGCTTTTTACCAGATACTGCCGCCTGCCGATGCCGTCCGAGACCCGCAGCCGCAGCCAAATACGGCCATTGTGCGGCGTAAGCTCCGGTTCCAGCAGGGCAAAGCCGGTGCGCTGGGCAGCGGGCGGGGGCAGCTGCTGCGCGTCCTCCCGCTGGTAGCGCTTCAGCAGCAGCTGGGCCTCATAGTCGGTCTCCGGCTCCTCGCCCCGCCACTTGCGGCCGAACAGCATATCCAGCCCGGCGCTGTAACTGTCCTTGCGGGGCTCGGTGCTCAAGCCTGCCACGCCCCGCTGCACCCCGGGGATGCTCTCCGGCTTTTTTTCCGGGGCAGGCGGGTTCTTTTCCGCATCCTGCAGCAGCAGCGCGCCAATGTGCTTACAGTAGGTGCCGTCGCCGTTTTGATTATAGGGGCAGTCGCAGGAGGCGCTGACAAAGCTGCCGTTTTCCCGCAGCCAGACCTGCGTATAATAGCAGTCCGGCCCGCTGCCCTGCACCAGCGCCGTCAGGTGCCGCACCCCGTCCTCGTTGGTGGTGCAGCTGCTTTGCAGGATGCGCTTGCGGTACTTCTGTGCCCGCTCAAAGATGCTTTTGCCCAGCAATGCGCGGATCTCCTGTGCGTCCATGTGGTCTCCCTCCCCTGTGCTGTCGCGGTTCCGGTCTATTCTATAAGAATACCGCGTTCCACCCCGGGATGCAAGGGCAGAAGGGTAAAAAACGTTTAGAAAGCGCGGGCGGGACGATTTTGAATGGCCTCCGCTTTGCTTTGGTCATCTTCAGCGGAAAAATTATTTTTATATAGAGCAATACCGGAGCGTCTGCGGACGCTCCGGTATTGCATTTTTCACGGGAAAGGCCGTAAAGGCAAACGGCATTTATCGTGTGATAGTAAGTTCACAACTGTTCAGCCCTGTTTCTCTGCAGGGGCTGCGCCGCGCTTGCGGGTCTTAAGGTGGTACATCTCCTGATCGGCTTTATCGATCAGGTCGTGCACGGTGGCAATGTCCGGCTCAAGGCGGGCGCAGCCGATGCTGATCTCGATCTGATAGGGCTTGCCGGAGGCTGCGTTGGCGGCGTCCAGCTCTCGCTGGATGGAGGCGATCAGGGTGCGCACCTCCACGCTGTTGCAGCCGCAGGCGATGCAAAATTCATCGCCGCCGTAGCGCGCCAGCACGCCGTTATAGTTGGCGCACACCTTTTTCAAAATGCCCGCCAGCAGCACCAGCGCAGCGTCCCCCTCCAGGTGGCCGTATTCATCGTTGATGTGCTTGAAGTGGTCCATGTCCATCATGAGGAAATGCAGCGAGCGGTTGGGGTGGCGGCGGTAATAGGGCAGCTCGCTTTCCAGATAGCGCAGCGCCACGATACGGTTGCTGACGCCGGTCAGGGTATCCACCGTGAACTTGGTCTGCAGCACCAGCACATACACGCACACCAGCCCCAGCGTAATGCCGCAGCACAGCAGCCCGCGCCCGGGCAGCCAGCCTTGCAGCAAAAAGCCTGACGCCGGCGCAAGCGCGAGCAGCAGCAGGGTTTTCAGTTCCTCTTTGGGTGTTTCCTGCTTCCAGTGGCTCAGCGTCCAGCTGCAGCGGAAAAAGGCTGCTGCCAGATAGGCAAGCCCCACCAGCTTCGCCCCCCAGAACAGGGTGCTGCCCCGCAGCCCCTCTGCATCCAGATAGCAGAAGCCGTTTTCGTCCCGCGTTGTCAGAAGCGCCAGCAAAAGCAGCGCCACCGGTGCGGCGCTGAGCGCCAGCCTGCGGCCGTCCTCCATCCATGTATGCCCCAGCTCTGCCTCCACATACAAAAACACCAGCAAGCAGCAACACGCCGCCAGCAGATAAAACAAAATACTGCCCCCGGCGTTCAACCGGTAGGTCAAGGGGATGCCCAGCTCCTCCCACGCGCCCAGCTGCGCCAGCGCACTGCCATAATCTACGATCGTCAGCGCCCCGGCAAACCACAGCAGCGCCGTAAACTGCCGCCCGGGCAGGCTTTTATCCCGCATTTTCTGCTGCGCCCGCAGCAAAACCGCCAGCGTGACCAGACAGACCGCACTGACCTGAGTATGCGCAATAGCATCCATGCCGCAACGCTCTCCTTTACCCTAGGGCGGCTTTGCGCCGTCCCGCACCTTTTTCGCTCTTCCAACGTTCCTTTTCCGCACAGATTTATTGTACCAAATCCGTAACAGATATGCAACACAAACCGAAAATTTCATACAAAAAAAGACACCGGAACGTCTTTCGGCGTTCCGGTGTCTCTTGGAATCATATCACTTTGCCTGCGGATGGGCGGCATCATTGCGCAGGGCACTTTCGCGGATCTTTTCCAGCGTCTGCTCGCTGAGGATGTGCTCTGCCTTGCAGGCGTCCTCGGCGGCGGTCTGCTCGTCCACGCCCAGCTGCACAAAGAAGTGGGTCAGCAGCTGGTGGCGGCTGTAAATGCGCTGAGCGATCTCCAGCCCGGGCTCCAGCAGGGTCAGGTTGCCTTCGCCGTCCACCGCGATATAGCCGTTCTCCCGCAGCTTTTTCATGGCGATGCTCACGCTGGCTTTGGTAAAGCCCAGCTCATTGACAACGTCAATGGAGCGCACTTTGCCCATACGCTGGCTCAGCATCAGGATCGTTTCAAGATAATCTTCTGCGGATTGGTGGATCTGCATGGTTTGTCCGGCCTCCTGCCTTATTCCCTCTGGGGGATTTTTCCGACAGGGTATGTGTACCCTCTGTCGTATGTTAAAGGATATCACACTTTTGCGGTTGATGCAAGTAATTCGCAGCAAGTTTTGTTAAACTAACCATATTTTTCTGCACAGAACTGCTGTTTTGCCGGTTTTGCACCACCCCTGTTTTGTGCAAAGGGTGCAATTTACAGCGCAGCCAGATAGGCCGCAGGGCCTGCCTCGTACAGATCGCCGCCGTGGGCGTCCAGCACAACGGTCAGGGGCATATCCTGCACGGTCAGGCGGCGCACCGCCTCACAGCCCAGGTCCGGCCATGCGATCACTTCCAGCGTCTGCACACTTTTTGCCATCAGCGCACCGGCGCCGCCCAGCGCAGCCAGATATACCGCGCCGTTGCGCACCACAGCTGCCTTGACGGCGGCATCCCGCTTGCCCTTGCCGATCATGATCTTGTTGCCAAGATCCAGCAGCCGGGGGCTCATGGCGTCCATGCGCCCGCTGGTGGTAGGCCCTGCCGAGCCGATGACTTCGCCCGGGCGCTCCGGGGTGGGGCCTACATAATAGATGGCGCTGCCTTCCAGATCAAAAGGCAGAGTCTCGCCCTTGTCCAGCGCCTCCATCATCCGCTTGTGTGCCTGATCCCGGGCGGTGTACACCACGCCGGAAAGCAGCACGGTATCCCCCGCCTTCAGCGGGGCAAGATCCTGCGCGGTGCAGGGGGTAGTCAGTCTGTATTCCATCGTTCTCCCCTCCTTACAGCTCCGCGCTGGCGCGGCGGGTCACATGGCAGGAAACGTTCACAGCCACCGGCAGACCCGCCACATGGGTGGGCATCTGCTCAATGGCAAGGCCAAGGCAGGTGGTCTTGCCGCCAAAGCCCTGCGGGCCGATGCCCAGTGCATTGATGGCGGTAAGCAGCTCCTGCTCCAGTTGGGCGTAGTAGGGGTCGGGGTTGGGGATATCCAGCGGACGCAGCAGCGCCTTTTTGGCAAGATACGCCACCTTGTCAAAGCTGCCGCCCACGCCGACGCCCAGCACGATGGGCGGGCAGGGGTTGGAGCCCGCCAGCTTTACGGTATCCACCACGAACTTTTTAAAGCCCTCCACGCCGTCGGCGGGCTTGAGCATCTGGATGCGGCTCATATTCTCGCTGCCAAAGCCCTTGGGTGCTACCGTGATGCGGCAGCCCTCGCCGTCCACCAGATGCACCGTGATGGCCGCCGGGGTGTTATCGCCGGTGTTGCCCCGGCGCAGCGGGTCGGCCACGATGCTTTTGCGCAGGTAGCCGTCCGTATAGCCCCGGCGCACGCCCTCATGGATGGCAGCCTCAAAGCTGCCGTCAATATGCACATCGGTGCCCAGCTCCACGAACACGCAGGCCATGCCGGTATCCTGACAGATGGGCAGGTCTTTCTCCTTTGCAGCGCCAAGGTTCGACCACAGCAGGTCTAACGTGTTCTTTGCCAGCGGCCACGGCTCTTCTTCCCGCGCCTTTTCCAGCGCTGCCTGCACATCCTGCGGCAGCTGAGTGTTGGCCTTGATGCAGAGCCGCGCCACCGTATCCGTAATGCTCTGTGCGGAGATCGTTCTCATGCCTGTGTCCTCCGCTTACAGCCGTGCCACGCCGGTCTCGCGGGCAGCCTTTGCCACGGCATTTGCCACAGCCTCGGCCACGCGGGGGTCGAACGCGCCGGGGATGATGTTCTCCTCGCTGCGGTCTGCATCGGTGATGAGGTCTGCAATGGCGTAGGCAGCAGCCAGCTTCATCTCATTGTTGATATCCCGGGCGCGGACGCTGAGCGCGCCCTTGAACAGGCCGGGGAAGCACAGCACGTTGTTGACCTGATTGGGGAAGTCGCTGCGGCCGGTAGCCATCACGCGCACGCCGCCCGCCTTGGCCTCGTCCGGCATGATCTCCGGGGTGGGGTTTGCCATGGCAAAGACGATGGCGTCCTTGTTCATGGTCTTGCACAGCTCGGTGGTCAGGATGCCGGGGCGGGACACACCGATGAACACGTCAGCGCCTTCCAGCGCCTCCTTCAGGCCGCCCTTGATCTGGCGGGGGTTGGTCACCTCGCCCAGCCAGTTCTTGTGCGCTTCGGCGCTGTTGCAGCCCTTGTACAGGGTGCCAAACTGATCCACCGCCACGATGTCCTTGGCACCGGCGGTCATGAGCATCTTGATGATGGCGGTACCGGCAGCGCCGGGGCCGTTCAGCACGATGTGCACGTCCTCCATCTTTTTATTCACCACCCGCAGGGCGTTGATGAGGGCAGCCGTGACCACGATGGCGGTGCCGTGCTGGTCATCGTGGAACACGGGAATGTCCAGCTCCCGCTCCAAGGTCTCCTCGATCTCAAAGCACTCGGGGCTCTTGATGTCCTCCAGATTGATGCCGCCAAAGGTGGGCGCAATAGCCTTGCAGGCTGCAATAACGCTGGCAGCGTCGTGGGCGTCGATGCAGATGGGGAAGGCATCCACGCCGCCGAACTCCTTGAACAGCACGGCCTTGCCCTCCATGACCGGCAGACCGGCTTCCGGGCCGATATCGCCCAGACCCAGCACGGCGGTGCCGTTGGAGACAACGGCTACCATGTTGCCCTTGAAGGTGTACTTATACACATCATCGGGGTTTTCCTTGATCTTGCGGCAGGGCTCGGCCACACCGGGGGTGTAGGCGGTGGACAGGTCGTCACGGGTGGCGACCTCCACCTTGCTCACGATGCCCACCTTTCCCTTGTGGGTCTCGTGCATTTCCAGAGCTGCTTTATTGTAATCCATGGTTTTATCCTCCAATTTCAGCAAAAGGCTTTCCCCCGCAGGGAAAGGCTCATACAGTTTTATTGTAACAGAACCGTCCGGGTATTTCCACCGGTTTTGCGGCATTTCCCGTCCCAAAGCGGGCAAAAGTGATACCTGTGCCGGGCGGCATTTGTGGAATTTTCGCAAAAATCTTTTCTTTTCGCATTTTTCCGTTATAATAGGATGGTATGATATTTGCATTCTCCGTGAAAACGGTCTGCTATTTTTAGGAGGTATCTCTTTTGAAACGCATTACCAAGATCCTGTTGTGTGTGCTGTGCGCGTTGGCTGCTGTGCTGTGCGTAGCTGCGGCCTGCTTTATGCTGCTCAAAAAGCAGAGCGGCACCACGGCAAACTCTGCCGCATCCGGCGCAAGCGTGTCCACCTACGGCAAGGTGTCGGATTTCGACTACGCCAGCTTCGATTATTCTGAGGGGCTGGACGATAACGGCCACTGGACCGGCATCCGCGCACTGGACTATGTGACCCTGCCGGAGGATGTATCCGCGCTGCCGCTTTCCAAGGCCGATATCGAGCCCACCGAGACAGAAATCCAGACTCAGATCGACACTTTGCTGAACCAGTACGCCACCACCCAGAACATCACCGACCGGGCAGCCCAGAGCGGCGACACCGTGAACATCGACTATTCCGGCGCGGTGGATGGCGTAGCCTTTACCGGCGGCACCGCCACCGGCTACGACCTGACGCTGGGCAGCCACACCTTCATTGACGGCTTCGAGGATCAGATCATCGGCCACAACATCGGCGACACCTTTGATGTGACCGTTACCTTCCCGGAGGGCTACGGCGACTCCACCGACGCCGAGGGCAACACCATCCCCCTCAGCGGCAAGGAGGCCGTGTTCAGCGTGACCCTGAACGCCATCACCCAGAGCGTTGTGCCCACCCTGACCGATGAGTGGGTGGAGACCAATTTTGCCGCCAGCGATGACCTGCACACCGCAGACGCCCTGCGCCAGTACTTTGACAGCGCCCTGTACGCCAACAATCTGGACAATGCCGCGATGGACTATCTGCTCACGAACTCCACCTTTAAAGAAGTCCCCACCCAGATCACCAGCTACTACATCCGTATGTTCCTGAACTACCACTCTCAGCTGGCTACCCAGTACGGCATGGAGCTGGACGCCTACGCACAGGCCAAGGGCTACGCCGATGCCGACGCGATGCTGGCAGATTCTGATGCCTACTTTGAGCATCTGGCCAAGCAGGATCTGGTCTTTCAGGCCATTGCGGAGCAGCTGGACATCACCCCCACACAAGAGCAGATCGACAGCGCCAACAGCTCCTATGCCGACACCTACGGCGCACAGCGCAGTATGCTGAACGCTTTGCAGCTGGCGGTGCTGGACAAGGTGGAGGAAAGCGCAGTGCTTTCCTGACAGTGCGCCTGCCGGGGCGTGAACGATTTTAATGCGCTCCGCTTCGCTCTGCGCATAGATAGCGGAAAAATTATTTTTAATAGAGCAATGCCGGAGCGTCTGCGGACGCTCCGGCATTGCATTTTCACGGGATTGAGACCCCAGCTGTGAAAAAGGGGTTCAGAAACGCCCGCAGGCGTTTCTGAACCCCCAATTCTAAATTATAATTCCTTGAACTATGGCCAGAGCAGCGCGGAGGCCATTCAAAATGGTCCCCCCGCCAGCTGAGCAAAGCTTACAGCTTGCTCAGCTGGGGACCCTGTGCGGTGTCCTTGACGGCCCAGCCCAGTTCGGTCAGCTGTGCGCGGATGGCATCGGCGGTGGCCCAGTCCTTGGCCTTCTTGGCGGCAGCGCGCTTCTCCACCAGCGCGGTCACCTCGGCGGGCACCTCATCCTTCTTGCGGTTGTACAGCAGACCCAGCACACCGGTGATCTCGTCAAAGGCGGCGGCAGCAGTCTCCAGCGCAGCCTTGCTGGAAGCAGCAGACAGGGTGTTGATCTCCTTGACCAGATCAAACACGGCAGCCAGTGCATCCGGGGTGTTCAGGTCATCATCCATGGCGGTGCAGAACTTGGTGCGCGCCTCGGCGGCCTTTTCCTTCAGGGTCTCGTCGGTGCCGAAGTCGGTCTTGCTCAGGGCAAAGTCCAGATTCTCGCGGCAGGTGTACAGGCGCTCCAGGCTGTTCTTGCAGCTCTCGATGAGGTCTACGGTGTAGTTCAGGGGCATGCGGTAGCCGGCGGTCAGCATGAAGTAGCGGATGGGCTCGTAGCCGTAGAGGTTGGCCACATCCCGCACGGTAAAGAAGTTGTGCAGGCTCTTGGACATTTTCTGGTTGTCCACGTTGATGAAGCCGTTGTGCATCCAGTAGCGGGCAAACTCACAGCCATTGGCGCACTCGCTCTGGGCAATCTCGTTTTCGTGGTGGGGGAAGATCAGATCCTGACCGCCGCAGTGCAGGTCGATGGTCTTGCCCAGATGGGTGCGGCTCATGGCGCTGCACTCGATGTGCCAGCCCGGGCGGCCCATGCCGTAGGGGCTTTCCCATGCGGGCTCACCGGGCTTTGCAGCCTTCCAGACGGCAAAGTCGGCGGGATCTTCCTTCAGATCGTCCTCCATGCGGCTGCGCAGCTCGCGGTTGCCGCTTTCCAGATCGTCCAGATTCAGGTGGCTCAGCTTGCCGTAGCCGGGGTCGCTCTTCACCCGGAAGTACACATCGCCGTTCTTGGCAACGTAGGCGTGGCCGGAGTCGATCAGATCCTTGACGATATCCAAAATCTGGGGGATATGCTCGGTAGCGCGGGGCTGCACGGTGGGCTTTTCGCAGTTCAGCCCGGCGGCATCCTTCAGGTACTCGGCCTCAAAGCGCTGCGCCACCTCCTTCATGGAGGTGCCCTCTTCCTGTCCCTTCTTGATGAGCTTATCGTCGATATCGGTGATGTTGGAAACGTAGATCACCTTGTTGCCCCGGTATTCCAGATAGCGGCGCAGGGTATCGAACACGATCAGCGGGCGTGCGTTGCCAATGTGGATATAGTTGTACACGGTAGGGCCGCAGACGTAGATGCGGTACTCGCCGGGCACCTGCGGCACAAATTCTTCCTTCTGTCGGGTCAGGGTGTTGAAGATCTGCATGGTCAATTCTCCTTTTTGTTCCAAACAGAAGCCGCAAAACAAAACGCCCCCGGAGCGGTGCACAAGGCACAACTCCGAAGGCGGTTTTAAAATCAAAATCGCGGTTCCACTTCTGTTTGTCGCTCAAAGCCGGTAACGGCGGCGCACCGCACGGCGATACTTCCCCACGGGGTTCCCGCCGCGTGCTGTCCGGGCGCACTTTGCGCGGCGGTCTGCAAACAGGCTTCCAGCCAGTGGCCTGTTCTCTCTGCGCAGACGGTGTGCGGCGCTACTCTGCCCGGATAAACGCATTTATCCTTTTACCCCTTTATTATAGCGGTGCGGTGCAGGGAAGTCAAGGCAGAACAAACCTGTGAAAATGAAATTCAGCCAAGCCTACCGGCTTGGCTGAATTTCAAATCAAAAATATGCTTTCCTCTTTACCCGGGATACCGGTTTACTTCCAGCAGTTCTTCTGCCCGCTTTACCTGCTCTGCGGTGGGCGGTACAGCGTCCGGCAGGGGATAGGGGATGCCCAGCTTCTGCCACTTGAACAGTCCCAAGGTGTGGTAGGGCAGCACCTCCACCCGCTGCACCGTTTTCAGGCTGCGGATGAAGTCTGCTGTTTTGCGCAGCCCTTCCTCGTCATCGGTCAGACCGGGCACAAGGACGTGCCGGATCCACAGCGGGATGCCGAGGTCGGAGATGTGCCGCGCCATGGCAAGGATGTTGGCGTTGTCCTTGCCGGTGAGCTGCCGGTGGCGCTCCGGGTCGATCTCTTTGAGGTCTAAGATCACCAGACTGGTGTTAGCCATCAGGCGGTCAAACGCCGCCAGATAGGCCGGGTCATCCGGGCGGAAGGGCTGCCCGGCGGTGTCCAGCGCCGTGTGCACGCCCTTGGCGCGTGCCAGCGTGAAGAACTCAGTCAAAAAGTCCAGCTGCCGCAGCGGCTCGCCGCCGCTGACCGTGATGCCGCCCTTTTTGCCCCAGTAGTTGCGGTAGCGGTATACCCGCTGGAACAGCGCTTCTGCCGTCCACGCCTCGCCGCCCTCTGCCCATGTTTCGGGGTTGTGGCAGTACTTGCACCGCAGGGCACACCCCTGCAAAAACACCACAAAGCGCACGCCGGGGCCGTCCACCGAGCCGAAGGATTCCAGCGAGTGGACGTACCCAAGGGCCTTACAGGACGCCATGGCAGGTACGGGCCAGCACGTCCAGCTGCTGCTCGCGGGTCAGGTCGATGAACTTGACGGCGTAGCCGGAAACGCGGATGGTGAAGTTGGCGTACTCTTCCTTCTCGGGGTGCTCCATGGCGTCCAGCAGCTTCTCCTTGCCAAAGACGTTCACGTTCAGGTGGTGTGCGCCCTGATCAAAGTAGCCATCCAGTACCTGCACCAGATTCTCCACGCGTTCGCCCTCGCTGTGACCCAGTGCCTCGGGGTTGATGGTCTGGGTGTTGGAGATGCCGTCCAGCGCCCAGTGGTAGGGCAGCTTTGCCACAGAGTTCAGCGAGGCCAGCAGGCCGTTCTGCTCGGCACCGTAGCTGGGGGTAGCACCGGGCGCAAACGGGGTGAAGGCGGCGCGGCCATCCGGCAGAGCGCCGGTGTACATCGAAGCGAAACACACGGGCGTGACCGAAGGCATCACCGACTGCATCGGCAGAGCCAGCGGCGCGTGCCGCAGCACGGGCAGAAACAGATCGGTATAGTGCGCAAAGAGGTGATGCGCAATCGCGTCGGGATTGTAGAGCAGCGCACGATCCGCTTTGCGGCCGGAAAAGGCATTTGCAGCCAGCTGATCCAGCGCGGGATTGCCGTCTCCGGCGCATTTCGGCGGGGCAAAACCCAGAATGCACGCCACTGAAGGCGCTACGGAAGTGATGCAGGTGGAGGCATGAAACACGATAAAACCCTCCTTATAATCCATTAATCCATCCGTCAGTGAAGAATCAGCACAAGCAACCAGCGCCATCCGGTCGGCAGACGCGATGATGACACAGAGGGGAGGAATTTCGCAGGATTTTCCGGAACCTCTTCCAAGGGATATTCCCTTAAATCACGACGATTTACCTTTTGAAAGGGTCAAGTGCGGGCAAAGCCCACGGAAGAAAGGAAACGGATGAAGCCCTTGCGTCCGGCGTCCTTCTGCTTGT
>ERZ506979.1289-NODE-1289-length-11479-cov-3.999737_pt1 | contig 11479 bp, 9 predicted proteins | sample MGYA00512887_ERZ506979 | MGnify/ENA metagenome assembly ERZ506979 | reverse complement strand
GAAAAGAATCCGCATATTGCCAGCGCAATTGTCTGGAATCTCCCTGAGTTCCGGACAGTTGCGGCAGAGTCTGTCCCCTCTGGCTTGCAGACGTTGAAAAGATTTTTCGACATGCGCCGCATAGGCCGCCATATCCAGCCTGCCGCCGGTAAACGGAAAGCGCGGCACCTCCACACCATGCACATCACAACAGGGTTGTACGGCTGTAGGTTCAAAATTGATGTCATGGACAAGGCTGGAACAGAAGTTCATCATGTGCATCTATCTGTTAAGGTATTTAATTATGGACTGGATAAGCGTACAAAATAGTGTCTGTAAATACGCATGATGAATGCGCAACATACAGTGCATATTCTTCAACAATCTCGCGCATAAAAAGAGGAATGTCAATCATGTCTGGCGGATTATGATACAGACAGATAATAAGTTTAGGGTGATGTTTCAAAATGGTTTCCCTGCTCCCTGCCAGAGCGAGCATTTCCGCGCCTTCCACATCAAGTTTGATGCAATTTATCCGGCCAAGCCGATGCTTGCGCACAAAATCGTCAACACTTGTCATCTGACACAGGATAGAATCTCCGGCATCGAGATTGAGCGCAATATGGGAGGAGTCCCGCAGATTTTTGAAACGAACCTGTCCTGTGCCCTCGCCCAGTCCGGCGGTTTGCAGATGATACTGTGGGAAACCTGCCAGCTTCTTCCGGGCAATAGCAGCCATAGTCAGAATAGGTTCAAAACCGAATATGCATCCAGTCTCCCCCACGCTTTGCGCGAACTGCATCTGAGCGCCCACCATATCCGACACGCCGCCATCCAGCATGATGTCTCCGTATTCGGGCTGTACCAGAGGATGATAATATTCCTGATGCGCGGAGAGCGGCAGATACCCGGCCTCACCCGTCATCAACGCCTTGATCCGCGCCGCGTACACCTCCCGGCTGGCCTCGTCCGCCAGAAGGCCATAGACCTTTTGCAGCTTGGCCTCGTGCTGGCGATAGAAATCCGGCAGGGCCTTCTGTGCGCCGAAGCCCCGTTCCTGCCCGGCATATAGATACACGTTGCGCACGCCGTATGCCCCCAGACAGCGACAGAGCATCGCCGTTACCACGGCCCCCGACGGCCCTGGCTGGCAGAGAATCACTTTTTTCAGATTGACGGCCCTTTCCACGCCCTGCAACCCGCAGACCGGAATGGCGGTCGTGCCGTTGCTGCTTGGAAAGCGCGCGTATTTCGGGCCATCAGAAGGAAGGTCCGGAATGAGCAGCAGGCGGACTTTGCTTCTGGGATGCTGTTCCAGAAAGGATGGCAAAAGAACGAGGTCTTCCCGCATGGCTATACAGCAAACATGGCGTAGGGAGTCAGGTATATCCCACGAGCGCAGCAGATGCGCGGAGTTGATACGGCTTGTCAAGTCCATAATCGCCCCATCATCAAATTATCCGGGAGGATACACGCCAGATCTGTCTTACCTCCATACATCATACACGAAGTGCTCCTCTGACGCGCCGGTCGTCCACTCAGGGGTTGAGCAGTTCCAGAACCTGCCGTACGCATTCTTCCAGCGGCTGTGAGGCGTCCAGGCGCAGATGCGGGGAAAGGGGCAGTTCCACACAGGTCGCGCTTCCGGCCATCGCCGTGATCCGGCCAGCCTGTTCGGCGGCATACAAGCCCTTGGGATCGCGCTGTCGCCGCAGTTCTTCGGTCACGTCCAGAAAGACTTCACGATAACCCGGCAGATGCTGGCGGTTCCAAGCATGCACATCGTGGAACAACGAGATAGTGGCCACCAAGACGGTCAGGCCCTGCCGCACCAAGAGTCTGGCCAGCCGGGCATAGGTCAGGGCCAGTTTCTTGCGGCTGGCGGCGTCAAAGCCGCTCCCGGCGGCTCCCAGAGCTTCCCGCAGTTCGTCACCGTCCAACAGGATGGCCCCCGGCAGGTGCTCCAGCAGGGCGCGGGCAAGCGTGGTCTTGCCCGCACCGGACAGGCCGGTGATCCAGATGACCCGGCCACCGGATTTTTGTTCTGAAAACGACATTATGCGTCCTTGCGTTGCGCTATCCAGGCCCGCGTGGTGTAGGGAATGGTGATGCGCTTCCGGCCCAGCGAGTTCAGATAGTCCGCTATGTTCTCAATAATTGCGCCGAAACGGTCACCCGCCTGCCGGTGCAGCGTGGCGTGGGAACGCCAGGCCCGCACCGTATCCGCTATGTCCTGTTCCCAGAGGATACGTCCCTCGACCTGCCGCGCCGCCTCAAACAGCCCCGATGCCTTGATGACCGCCGTCTGATCCTCCCTGCGGATTCCATAGCCGTAAGAGGGAATGGACGTTTTGATGATCTCCTCAATGCGTTTCTGAATGGGGTCGCCCAGATCTCGGTGGTTCCAAAGGCAGGCGAAAAACTTGCCGGGCTTGAGCAGCCGATGGGTCTCCGCTAGGGCCTTGCCCCGGTCACAGGCATTGAAGGAAGAACCGAAGGTCACGAAATCATATGCGCCTGAAGAGCGGCCCGTGGCCTCACCCGTCCCTTCGCTCCAGTGAACCAGAGGTAGATGTACCGTGCGTTTCTGCCCGTTGGCACGCATGGCGTCATTGGGTTCTACGGCGTCAACCTTGCAGCCGAAAGCCGCCAGGGGGAGAGTGAGGTGCGCCACGCCCGCGCCGATGTCGCACACTGTGTCGCCCGGCTGGAGTCCGGCAATCCAGAAAAGTTCTTGGAGCGCCGAGGGCGCGTAATCGGGCCGTTTCAAATAGGCATCGGCAAGCTGCGTATAATCCCATTCCGTTTCCATGCTCTCCCCCCTGGGGCTTGGGCGCTATTCCCGCAAAGGATGCGCTGTTTGGTTGCGCGCAATCCAGGCGCGCGTGAGATATTCGGCCTCAATGACTGGAGTTTCTCTGGTGACCTCTTCAATATGTGCTATGAAACGGGCGAAGCGTTCTTCTCCGGCCTGTACGCGCACGTCATTGACCGATTGCCACAGACCAATATAACGTTCCGGGCTTTGCGATTCGGTATGCCGACCTTCCAGATACAGCACATCCGCAAATTCTTCACGTTGCCGCAGGAGATCCGTCAGGCTGTCGCAGAATTCGGATCGACCAGACGACACCCGCTTCAGCTCCGGCACGAGTTTGTGCAGATATTCCTCAATTTCCACCAGCAGCGGATTGGATTCAAAACGCCGCGTGTTCCACAACGCCATGAACAGGCCGCCGGGTTTGAGAATCCGATGAAATTCCGTTATCGCCGCGTCAAAATTCGGCCAATGGAAGGCGGAGGCCATGCAGACCATGTCGCAGGAAGCATCCGGCAGGTTCGTTGCTTCCGCGCAGCCCTTGTTCCACTCAATGGGCAGCGCTCCATTCAGCTTACGTCCTTCATCGCGCATGGCATCGTTGGGTTCCACCGCGATGACGCGCACGCCCCGCGCCGCCAACTGACGCGACCAGATGCCGGTGCCCGCGCCTACGTCAGCACAAAGTCTCTCTCTCTCTCTCTCTCTCTCTCTCTCTCTCTCCAAGAGAGAGAAACGCCTCCAGAACAAAAGGTGCATAGCCGGGACGGTAGCGGGCGTAGCTGTCCGCCAGCGCCGTAAAATCTCCATGTTTCATGCCAAGACTCCTTTCAGCGCCAGTCGTGAGGCCAGTTGCCGTGCGCCAGCGCGTGTTCATAGCGTTCGATGTCCGTGCCGCTGTCCGCTTCGCACCATTTCCCAGCCACAGGCACCGCCCCGACAGGGATGCCGCGGGCCAGCAGCCAGCGCAAAAAGCCGGTCATATCCGTGGCGTCCAGTGTGTCACCCAGCTCCGCGCAGCACTGGATGAGCGTTTCCCAGCCGGAGCGGTCGAAGGACAGCAGACCCATGTACTGGCCGTGTATGTCCGCAAGGGAGCGCGGCTTGCCGCCGATCTCCCGCAGCAGGCCGTCTTCCTGGTGGAAGGTTTCCGCGTCCAGCAGCGGGTCGTCAAAGCGCAGTCTCCACAGGGCTTCCCACTCTGTATCAAAGGTGATAGCAATACCTGTACCGCAGGTCAGAAGTTTGCGCACATGAGCCGGGTGGTAGACAATATCCGAGTAGGACACGACAAGTCGATCAACGCCCTGTTCGAAGACGTTGCGGGCAAAGCTCTGCGCGCACAGCAGGGTGGACAGCATGTTGCTGCTTGCCCAGTGCGGGTTCTCCGCTGTTTCAAACTCCCCATGAATACAGGAGGACGCGTAGCCGCGCACTACCAGAATACGTTCATGCTGCGCCGCGCGCAGGGCGCTCAACTGCCAGTGCAAGAGCGGTTTGCCCGCCAGTTCCACCAGACACTTGGGCTTTTCCTCCGTCAATTCCTTCATGCGTGAGCCGCGTCCGGCCGCCAGTATGATTGCTGACGCTTTCATGAAGCCACCCTGTTCAGATGTTGAAAAAGATGCATGTCATGTTCCCGTGCCACGGTTTCTCGTTCCGGGTGCCACATGATGCCCACCTGTTTGCCGTCGGGGCTGGAAAATGCCTCCACGCTGCCGTCTTCAGCCGTGGCCCAGGCGTTCAGACCCGGCGCGAGATCCTCCGCGCTTATGCCGCAGGCGTGATAGGAATTGACCTCCAACTCCGGGGGCCAGTGCCCGTGGGGGCACGCTTCCACCCGGATACTATGGTGGGTTCCCACATGGCTTTCGTCAAAGCCGGAGCGTATCCTGCCGCCCCTGATCCGGTTGAGTACCTGCGCGCCGCGACACACGCCCAGAACAGGGATGGACATGCGCTCCGCCCACAGCACCAGTTCCCGCTCCGTGGCGTCCCGTTCAGGGAAAACTCCCCAGTCGTCCCCGCCGCTCAGCACAAGGCAGCGTATGGGGAGTTCATGCAGCAGGGCAACGGCCCTGCCGCCGATATTGGGCATAGGCAGCACGGGAACGCCGGGCAGAGCCGTGTGCAGAAAACGCCACCAGTCGTGGGCCAGGGCATCCCGTTTTTCTTCGCTCCCGCCGGGATACACATGCCGCGTCATGCGCATGGAAATAACTATCATGGCTGTGCCTCCACACACATCAGCACGGTTTGAGGATGGCCGCGCCGGGATCGACAAAAGCTGTGTCCGCCCCGGCGATGTCTGTAAAGAGCTGTTCGCCCACGCCGATGGCGGCGGGCAAGCCGTACTCGGCGCAACGGATGGCCATGTGGGAGTTTGCCCCGCCGAACTTGGTAATCAGCGCCGCGATATTGCGCGTGAATATCCAGTCAAAGCCGGGATCGGCGTTTTCGATGCAGACGATTTTTTCCTCAAGTGTGAAGTCGCACGGGCTGTCGGCAAAAAGCCGAAGAACTTGGCCTCGCGCCTGCCGTGTGCCGATGAAGTTGGGCGCGGCCCTGTGCTGCGGCACCACATAGACATCCCGCACGGAGCGGATCAGATAGCCCAGCTTGATGCTGCCGCCCTTGGCGGCCAGCTCCCTGTTACGCGCAATATGATCGGCGAAATATTCGCCGGGGCTTTCAGGTAGGGCGCGGGTCGTCCAGTCCAGGAGGGCCTGAATATCCATGAAGGAAACATCGTCCCGTTTGAAGCCGACCTCCTCGCCCCAGTGCGCCGCTGTTTCCAGAACATCCGAGAGGTTGCGGCTGAACACGAATTTGGCCAGTTCCCTGCCGACAATGGCCCGACGCGCATAGCAGAACAACTGATCGGGCGTGACGGCAAGGCCGCTTTCCGCCAGCAGCTTCTGGATCCGGCATTCTTCTTCCTGGGTTGGTTCAAAGCGGCGCGCGGGCTGTTCCGCCGGGGAAAGGGCCTGCGCGTCGCCGAAGAGGTTTTCCCGGTCGGCATAGCGGGGAGAGAGGATATCGTAACTGCCGGGCCGCAGATGGCCATATTTGCGCATGAAGCCCGGGGCGTCCCGCTGGCCCCTGCACACCTCCAGAAATTCGGCGGACAGTTCCCCGGAGATGGTTTTGATGGACAGTTTGAACTCCCGCAGGCGTTCCGGGCGCAGCGCCTCCCGTGCCGTTGCCGTGCGCAGCAGGCTTTCCGCAATGAACGCATGGCGGGCCAGGATGGAAAACGGCAGCGTGCCGTATTTGCGGCATTCCTCCAGCAGCGCGCCTATGGCGGACAGGGGAAGCGGGCGCTGCGCGCTGACCAGTGGCCTGCCCGCCTGGCGGTTGCGCAGTTCGGTCACGGCATCGAAGGCCCGGCTCATGGAACCGGCGGGCGAATCGTCCAGGCAGCGGAGGGTGAGGCGCCGCAGGCATGTCCTGAAATCCTCCCTGCGCGAAGCGGTCAGAAGCCCCGGATAGCGTTCATCCAGATGGGCATCGAAGCGGAAATCCAGCGCGGTCTGCGCAATCTCGAACTCGATTTTGTCATGCAGTTGTGGCTGGCTTTCAAGGCGCTCCAGCCAAGCGGACACCAGCGCCTCGCAGGTGACGGGATCAAGCCCGTCAGGCAAAAGGGAGTTGAAACTGGCCCGCACATCAATATACGGGCGGCCCAGCAGCAGAAGCATGAGTTCCGTGGAAGGAACCGCTCTGTAGCCCATGCGTTCCCGCGCGGTGCTCCATACGCGCGCCGTGATCAGGTTGCGGTACAGCGAACTGGCCAGCGGACGCGGCAGAATGCCGATCATTTCCGCCGGGTTCCAGTCCGGCATGACACCCAGCACGGAACGCTGGCCGAACAGCCGCCGGGAGGGGCCGGTCTTCGCGGCGATGAAGTCAGCCACATGGCCGATGTACCGGGGAATGGCGCAGGCATCTCCCGGCCAGTGCCGCCGCGCGCAGATGGGGCGTACCTGCAAACAATGCAGAATGTTGTCCGCATCCAGGCAGAACTCTATGTCCAGGGCTGTATTGCCGCAAAGTTCCTCCAGACGGCGGGCCAGAGCCACAAAGCCACGCAGACGGGGGGAATCAAAGTCCCGCTCCCGCACGCCCCGGTACACAAAGACGGTTTTACTGACGCTCTGCCCTCCGGTGATGGTATCCGTCTTGCCGGATTCGTCATCGTAGTTGATCACATAGTACGGCGTCCCGTCCGTGAGCACGCGCGTCATCATCACTCCGGTGACAGTGACGTTTTGCAGCATGGGCTGGATGAGCACTTGATCGTCCGGCGTGGCCTCTCCGTAGGAAGCGATGACGCGATGGATGGCGTCCTCCAGGGCGTCAGGGCTCACGGCGTCCACGTTCAGAACAGACAGGAACGCCCCGGCGGATGAGGAAGTGGAGGAATCTTCACGGCGGCAGGAGGAGCGGACAGCAAGCCGCTCTTCCCCGGCAAAAACGCGCCCGATTTCACGCAGAACCGCACCCGCGTCCGCGCGCCACTGCCCGACCGCAACGACATGAACCAGGGGAATGTGCAGTTCCTCATGGACGGAGAGCGTGCGCAGAACATCAGCTTTGGAGGAAAAGAAGATCTTGTCAGTCATTCGCATACCATGTCAATATACTACAGTTTTATTCGACAAGTTGAAGAATGAAAAACTTGTTTACACCGTCTGTACTTTCAGGAATAACGCAATTCTCTGATTTTAACACACAGGCTACAATAAAAGAGATTGACAGCTATGCAAATTAATAATGGTATGTTTACCCTTGACGCAAACTACGCAGCAGTTGCCAACAATCCCAATCCCGTACACTGCGGTACACAGTGGGCGGTTTTACTGATGTTCCAGCCTCCGGTGGCGGTCAGTGGAGGTTATGCGTTCATCGGAGGTTTGGTGTTATCAATCCGTCCCTGCGCCAGAAAATCCCGTGCAAAGTCCGGGCAAAGCGAACAAGCCTGCTGCAAAAGGGCGTCATCACCTGTGCGGATGAAGATTTGCAGAAAATCCGCAAAAACTCCCGTCGCCAGCCGCTGAAGATCCGTATAGTAGCGACCGTGAAAATACCTGTTCACGACGCCATAGGCACGTAATTCATTGAGGCCATGAACGCCACGGTGCGTGACGTGATCGCCTTCCGCCGTGGCATACAGTGACGTTGCATGGCGGCGGTAAACCGCCATCTGCTCCCGCAGATACCCGATGAGGCCGGTTTCCGCGTGCAACAGATGCCAGTACCAGTCGCCGGGAACGAGCGTGGCGTCAAACCAGTCCGGTAGTCCTTCGGTAAAACGCCAACGATACACGACGGAATTAGTCTGGATAAGATTGGCGAACAAGAGGTCTTTGATAGTATAAAATTTTCGTATACCGCCGGGCAAAAGCTCTTCCGGCGGATAAACCCGTGATGGCGAGCCGTCCTCGTACAGGACATCCACAGGATGAAAACAGAGACCGCATTCCGGGTGGGCCTCCAGAAAGTCCACCTGCTTTTGCAGTTTGCAGGGATCGGTAAAATAGTCGTCACCGTCGCAGAGAGCGACATATTTGGAGCGGCAACGGCTGAACAGGGCGCGCACATTGGCTCCCTTGCCATCTCTGTGCGCCAGCAACACCGGACAGATACTCGCGTGGTTGTTCGCGTAGTTCGCAATAATCTCCCGTGTGCCATCAGTGGAACCATGATCCACAATAATATGCTCCACGGGAAAGTTCGTCCGCTGAGCCAGAACGCTTTCAATGGCCTCGCCTATATATGCAGCCTGATTATAGGCTAGGGTAAGCACGGTACACAAAGGCGCTGGACGCGCGGCTGCTTCCGGCGCAAGGATGGAAGCCATCAGCCGTTCTTCCGGCCCCAACACCGGAAAATCCAGGCAATAACGCCGCTGTAACGCCGTGGTTATTTCTTCCGGCAATACGGCGATACAATCCCGTATATCCTCCCGTGTCAGTGATGGGGCTGAAGAGCATGGTATCCGTGGATGCAGCGCGTCCGGCATGGCAAGATCTTTTTCCGGGCAGGCGGCAAGTTCCGCTAGCCGGGGGAGAACTTCCCGTTCGTATTCAAGCGCCCTGGCGCGGACAGCAGGCGGGCTTGCCAGCCACGGCTCGTGGAAAAGGCCCGCCTCTTGTCGCTGCAAACACTGGATGAGGGAACTCTCTTGTATGGGAGGCCACTGATTGCCCTGCGCACACAGCAGATGGGCGAAATGGGCGTTTCGCTGCGAAGCGATTCCTTCAATGGTGCACGGCGCAGCGCTCTCCGGCGGGGGACATCCCAAGTGGTCGAAGACCTTGCCCAGCAACTCGGGATCACCCTTGTCCACACAGGACTCGCTGCTGTCCACCAGTACGTCCACATGGTCGGCGCCGCACTCTTGGCGTGCCAAGGCAAGCAAGTCCGCTACAAGGTAGCGGCTTTGAACGAGATTCACCATGATTGATAGAGGCGGTACACCTCCCCAAACATAATACTGTATGTGACGTATATCCTGCTCAAGACGGCATGCCATACGGCCCAGAGTGAACAACATATAGATCTTGTAATATTTCAGTACTGGCATATGCCGAAGTTGTTCCAGGATTTTCCGATGCAGTATCGGTTGCATCGCCGCGCCGTACAGCAGAATATCCCGCCCCTTCTCCGCCAAGATCGTCACTTCCTGCAGCGTAGTTACAACATCCGACGGGGCTTGCGCCTTGACTCGGTCTGCAAAAGCCCATAATCTGCCATGTGAGGATATACCCAAAAAAGAGAAGGGAAGCGGCATGAACAGGCCCTGTTTCTCCAACGCAGAACGTTGCGCCGCCAGGGCAGTAAATGTTGACCCGTAGCGTGCGGAAAGATCTGTATAAAGTAAAATTCTGGGCATGGCTCTATTCCTGCTTGCGTGTTTCGCACTTCACCGCCGGGCGGAAGATAATTTCCGGCCGGATGCGCACGGCATGGCTTTGCACCACCTCGATCATCCCATCCAGTACTTCATCATCCAGAGGGTGCGGCACAACGCCCAATTCCCGCAGCGCTTTATAGGTGGGATTATAGTAATGTTCTTCAGCTTCGGTGCGGGGGTTTTCCACATGCGCCACAGTCACATCCAGTCCGCGCCTGCGTCCGGCCTCCTGCACGCGCCTGGCCAGTTCCCGCACGCTGAAGGTTTCCGTTATCTGGTTGAAAATGCGCAGTTCGCCGGGCCGGGCGGGATGCCGCACGGCTGCGGCCACGCATTGCAGAGTATCGTTGATGTTGATGTAGCCGCGTGTCTGCCCGCCCTTGCCGTAGATGGTCAGGGGGTATCCCGCCACAGCCTGGACGATGAAACGGTTGATGACCGTGCCGAACTGATCGTCATAGTTGAAATAAGGGCGCAAATCAGGATGGCGGCGGCTTTCTTCCGTTTCCAGGCCATAGACCGGCCCCTGCATGAGATCCGTCACACGCAGTTTCCAGGCGCGCACGAAAAACCACATCAAATCTGTATCCATGATTTTTGTGGTGTGGTAGACAGAAGCCCCCTGCCGGGGAAAAAGGAAACGATCCTGGCGGCCCTTGTGTGTAATATCCAGCCAGCCTTCCTCAATATCGATATCGGGTGTACCGTATTCCCCCATGGTGCCGATATGGACAATATGCGTGTGCGGGCACAAGTCGCGCACCGCGCACAGAAGATTGGACGTGACGCGCAGATTGTTGACGATGGTCAGGTCTGTGCAACGGTAATCCCGTTGCGAAAACGGCGCGGAAGGCTGTTCCGCATAATGCAGCACGGTCTCGGGCTCTCCCGGCCACGGCGCGCCACAGAGCCGTTCATAGTCTGTGGCATCGAAGAGGGCGCGCATGTTTTCCGGCTCCGCCAGATCAAGCTCCACAAAACGGATACGCCGTCCACCCAGCTCTTCCCACAAGGCGGTACGCTCCGCCAGACGCGGCACAGGGTAGAGAAAGTCCAGGCCGTGGCGCGCACAGAGAGCTCGCCGCAGATAATTATCCACCACGGTGACATCGTAGCCCAGAGCGCTGAAGCGCATGGCCGAGGGCCAGCCCAGATACCCATCTCCGCCGAGAATACAGATATGCCCGCCCATCTTATGCCCCCCCATCCGGCAAGAGGCCGCTTTCGCGCAAATAGGCGGCGATTTCCTCCTGACTGAGCAAGGACTGCTCGTGAGAGCGATAGATTTGGCCTTTTTCGTGCGGTTGCGCCGTTTCGTACGTGTATTCTACACCGTACAAATCCAGAAATGCGGGCAGTATCACATAAAAATTCGCCAGTTGCAGGGAGCGATGGCTCTCCTCTTCCGTCAGCAGTTCCTCATAGAGTTTTTCGCCGGGCTTGGAGCCAATGACGTTGACGGCAATGTCCTCCGGGCGCAAACCGTAACGCGGCGCTAAACAATCAATCATGACCGCCGCCAGATCCGCTATACGCAGGGCACGCATCTTGGAGACGAAAACTTCGCCTCCCTGCGCCAGCTCTAGGCTTTCCAGCACCAAGGAGACAGCATCCCGTGTGCTCATGACAAAGCGGGTCATGTCCGGGTCGGTCAGCGTCACCGGACCGCCTTTGGCTATCTGTTGTTGAAACAAAGGAAAAACCGAACCGTGTGAGCCCAGCACATTGCCGAAACGCGTCGAGACAAAGATACATGTTTCATG